>Ga0315312_1003329_pt1 | contig 10412 bp, 11 predicted proteins | sample TDP7_MG_FD_203629 | JGI IMG/M metagenome (GOLD analysis project Ga0315312, IMG submission 203629) | Freshwater sediment microbial communities from Lake Towuti, South Sulawesi, Indonesia - TDP7 | ecosystem: Environmental > Aquatic > Freshwater > Lake > Sediment | place: Indonesia: South Sulawesi... | reverse complement strand
GTCGTATGTATTAGAACCTGTCCAACTAAAGCGATAACGATTCGATGAAAGTGATTGTCACATCAATCGATAAACCTATGAAAGAGAGTATGGTCGTCCTGTAAATATCTACTTCAAGTCGAAAGATTCAGGAGGATCGGGTCTTTGTCAGAAAAGGTGAAGGCAGATCGGATGTTGGACTGCATTGGGCTATATTGTCCAATTCCAGTCTTCAGAACGAAAGAGGAAATCGATAAGCTTTCGGTGGGTCAAATCCTTGAGGTCGTTGCTGACGATCCAGCTGCTGAGGAAGATATCAAGTATTGGGCCAAGAATGCTGGGCAGGAGATTCTTGAGGTAAAAGTAGAGACGGGAAAGATTAGGTTTCTGATCAGGAAGTTGAGGTAGGAGGTGTAGACGCTTGAGTCGAAGGAGAAGGATGATTTTGTACGTTCAGGCAAGCGGGATAGATACGCCTGAGAGACTCTACTCCCCTTTTGTTCTAGCGCAAACAGCAAAAGCGATGAACCTTGATGCGAAGATCTACTTTCTAGGCATGGGCATAACGGTCGTGAAGAAAGGTGAAGCAGAGAAGATCAAGATGGGCGCTTTCCCAACATTGAAAGAAGTAATGGATCAGACTATCAAGAAAGGCGTTGAAATATTGGTCTGCGAACAAAGTACACAGTTGCTCGGGATGAGTAGAGGAGAATTTATCCCAGAAGCCAAGATAGTGGGCGCAGCAACCTTAAACGGCTTGGTTCTTGAGGCTGACGGGGTCATGTGGTTCTGAACAGCTTCAATTTCAAGAGTAAAACTCTGTAAGATGAGTGGTTCTAGGAGGATAATGGCACGAGAAGAATATGTATGGATTATCAGGCCGGAGCTCCTACAGACCCTAGAGTACTTGAAGCTATGATGCCTTACTTCACTGAAGCCTTTGGAAACCCTTCTTCGCCCCATCAATTCGGGCAGGAGACGAAAACAGCCATAGATCGCGCTAGAAGTAGAGTTGCCGAGTTAATAGGCGCCAAGAAAGCTGGAGAGGTCGTCTTCACATCCGGTGGAACTGAGAGCAACAACCTCGCAATTAGAGGCGTAGCTCATAGGAATAGAGAAAAAGGCGACCATGTAATCACCACAAAGATTGAACATATGTCAGTGATCAATACATGCAAGTCTCTCCAGAAGGAAGGTTTCAAAGTCACATTCATTCCCGTCGACAAGCATGGGATAATAGACCTCGAGAGATTGAAGAGCGAAATAAATGAAAGGACCATTCTCGTCTCAGTCATGTACGCGAACGGTGAGATAGGAACAGTTGAGCCCATCAAAGAGATAGGCTCGATCTGCCACGATAAGAAGATCTACTTCCACGTTGACGCCGTTGCAGCAGCAGGAAAAGTTCCAATCGACGTTGAGCGGGAAAACATAGATTTGTTATCGATCTCCTCGAACGATATGTACGGACCGAAAGGAGTCGGCGCACTGTACATTCAAGAAGGAACTGGAGTAATTCCTGTGATCTTCGGCGGAGGACAGGAGAAAGGACTACGATCTGGATCTGAAAACATCCCCGGCATCGTTGGCATGGGCAAGGCAGCGGAGATCGCGAAGAACGAGATGTACTCTGAGAGCAGAAGAATGGTTGAGTTGCGAGATAGACTCATAAACAACATTATCGGCGATGTTCCACACTCGTACTTGAATGGACATCCAACAGAGAGACTTCCTAATAACGCGAACATTAGATTCAGCTATATCGAAGGAGAATCGTTAATTCTAAGCCTCGACATGGAGGGTGTCGCCGTATCTTCAGGCTCAGCCTGCACCTCAAAGACCTTGGAGCCATCGCATGTGTTGCTTGCGATAGGGCTGGCCCATGAGGAGGCTCATGGATCTCTCCTCTTCTCGCTTGGTAGGCAAACTTCAAAAGAGGATGCAGACTATGTCTCAGGAATACTGCCTAACATAGTGAAGCGATTGAGAGCTATGTCTCCATTGACGCCTAAAGAAGAATCCGGGTGATAAGATGTACAGTCAAAAAGTTATGGAACACTTCAAGAACCCTCGAAACATGGGTGAAATACCGGATGCAGATGGCGTAGGAACAGTGGGAAATCCCATCTGCGGCGACATGATGAAGATCTTCATTAAAGTGAAAGACAATACGTTGGAGGATGTCAAGTTCAAGACTTTCGGCTGCGGAGCGGCTATAGCCACCAGCAGCATGATAACCGAATTAGCGAAAGGAAAAACGATCGATGAGGCTTTGAAGATTACTCGTGGCGATGTTGCAGACGCTCTAGAAGGCTTACCTCCAATAAAGATGCATTGTTCCAACCTAGCAGCTGATGGGCTACGCGCAGCGATAGAGGACTACTTGAAGAAAAAGGAGGCATCAAAATGAAAACTTCAAAGATATGCGAACTCTGCAATACACAAGTAGGCGATGAATGCGCCTTCGCCGTCTACAAGAGAGTGATAAAAGGTAAACAGCACATCTTCTGCTGCGCTGCTTGCGCAGATAAATATGAGGAGAAAGATAGCCAACCCTAAATTCTTAGACCGCATCTTGGGAGGCCAAGGAGATGGCTAAGACAGGGCTAGTTTACCATGAAGACTATCTGAAACATGACCCTGGTTGGGGTCATCCTGAAAGCCCTGAAAGGCTACGTAGAACTGTTCAAGTTTTGACTGAAACTAAACTGATAGCGAAACCGAACATAGTGATACTGAAACCTAAACCCGCAAGCGATGAAGACTTGGCGCTTGTTCACACACGCGACTATATCGACGAAGTAAAATCGCTGAGCACATCCGGTGGAGCTATCACTGCAGATACGCCTGTTCCAAGAGGAACCTATCAAATAGCCAAGTTGAGCGTTGGAGGCGCTATCTTAGCTGGCGAAGCAGTAGTAAAAGGAGATTTAGAGAATGCGTTCGCATTGATTCGCCCGCCAGGCCATCACTCTGGAAGAAATTATGGAGGAGGATTCTGCTACTTCAACAATATAGCGATCATGGTTGAGTACCTTCGCAAGAAGTATCACTTGAAACGCTTCATGATTCTAGACTGGGATGTCCACCACGGTAATGGAACCCAAGACATATTCTATGAGGATCCTACGGTCCTATACTTCTCAACTCACCAGATGCCGCTCTACCCGGGGACAGGCTATCTAGATGAGATTGGAGATGGTGAAGGGAAAGGATACAATGTCGATGTCCCATTGCCGCCCGGAACGTCTGGAGCCAACTACGTCTACATTCTAGATGAGCTTTTCATTCCATTAGCTGAAGCTTTCAAGCCGGAGATCATCGCTGTTTCAGCGGGGCAAGACGCTTACTTCAACGATCCTATCGCAAATCTCAATTTCACAGTTCACACGTATGCGGACATAACCAAGAAAGTCATGGGTGTCGCTCATAAAATCTGCAAAGGAAGAATAGCGATGGTCTTGGAGGGAGGATACCACCTCGACGCTGTGCCGCACGCCATCGCAGGAATAATTGCAACTTTAGCCGAAATCCAAGACTACGAGATAATTGAACCAAGAAAGCCTCCTCCCCAGACGCTAAGTAGTGAGGTTAGATCAAGAGTCGAGAAGATCAAGTCGATTCTAGCGGAATACTGGGATGTCTTCGATAAACCACGCACCGCCTAAATACAATACCTATTATTGTGGGAAGCTTCAAGATCGTGGTGTCAAATTGTACGCCAAAGAAACGAGTGATTTCGACTTGTTCTATTTTGCCGGTGAATATTGAAGCAAAACATAAAACAAACTGCCCCTTAGATGTTTTGCGGAGAATAAAAGTTGGCTCTGAACGGGAACGATGGAACGCCTTTGCGAGGCTAAATATTGTCTGAAACGGAACGGATTGTCGAAAAAATACTCACGCAACGGAGAGACTTAACGCGTGAGAAGCTTCTCGCTCTTATAGAAGATAAAAAGAAACAAGCGGGAAACCTGCTATCTGATGAGGGTGCGACGAGATTGGTTGCCCAAGACCTACTCGTCGAAATGGAAGCAAAGAGGATGGCTGAAATAAGAATAATTAACCTCGTCACTGGGCTGAATGATGTAACGATAATCGGTCGAGTCATGGTTGTTTGGCCAGCACAAGAATTTAGGAAGAGCGATGGCTCCACAGGTAAGATTCTGCGATTCCTTCTAGCCGATAGAACTGGCAAGATACATTGTGCTGTATGGAATGCTAAAGCTGAAAGACTTGAACGAGAAGAGCTGATACAAGGAAAGATTGTGAAGGTAGCCCACGGCTACACTCGAGAAGGGCTTGCCGGATCCATCGAGTTACATTGCGGCGATCGAAGTGATATTATCATTTCACCCGCAGAAGTTAGAGATGCGGACTACCCTAGGTTTGAAGAGTTCTTCGTCAATATTGCAGGGATCACTTTAGACATGCGGGAAGTCAATGTCATCGGCGTCGTGAAATCCGAACCGAAGTTGTTTACATTCCAAAGACAGGATGGAGAAGGCCATGTGCTTCGAGCCCGAATCGCTGATAGAACAGGGAACATTGCGGTAGTCATCTGGAATGAAAAAGTTGAAGAGATTAGAGGCCTAAAGAAAGATGATGTTCTTCAAGTAGTCAACGGAAAAGTGAAGAAAGATCTCAGCGGGTTCCCAGAGATACATGTGGACAAGAGAAGCAAAGTTGAGATCTTCAAAGAGAGCCCACCATACCTTCAGGCCCCAGCCTCAAGACTCACAAAGATATCTGCATTGAAACCTGTAATGAGAGGAATCGATCTACTGGTCAGAGTTGTGAGAGTTGGGGAACAACGAGAGTTAAAGAGAGCGACTGGAGAGCTCACGCATGTGGGAAGACTACTGGTAAACGATGCTACTGGATTAACAAGAATCTCCCTGTGGGATGAGCATGCAAAGCTACTTGAACACGTAAGAGAAGGCGATGTTCTCTTGATAGAGGAAGCCTCAACTAGAGAACGTGCTGGCGTGATTTCAGTAAATGTAGGGAAAACAGCTTCTGTAACGGTAAATCCTCAAATCGAAGGTGCTGAGAAACCGGCTCCTCCAAAAGCAACCGGAATCAGGGATCTACCTCGAGCTTCTGGAACGGTCATCGTAGAGGGAACGTTGACTGAAACGCCGATTCTCAGAGAGGTGCTCTCGGAAGGCGGAGAGAAGATTGAAGTAGCATCGTCAAGAATCAGGGATGAAACAGGTGAAGCGCGAGTCTCTTTTTGGAGAACACTTGCGAGGCAAGCGGTAGAGACCCAATCGAAGATGAAGGTTAGATTGGTTGGAATGCGATTCAGAGTCGGAATGAATGGGGAAGTCGAGTTATCCTCAGACCCATTAACTACACTGGAGATGATGCCGAAAACTGAGGACCAACTTGTTTCAACCGAGGAGACAAAGAGACTCGTAGAGCTGAGGCATGAGGAAAGTGCAACGATACGGGCTATGATTCTTGAGGTCTCAGAGAAATCGTTCATGTACGCTAGCTGCAGCAACTGCATAGGCAGAGTTGACTTTGAAGACGATGAAATTGTGTGCAGCTCCTGCGGAATCGTAAAGGACATTTCCCCGCAGCTCTCATTGCACTTAAAGATCGATGACGGAACAGCCTTCATCGACGCCACCACTGAATCTCCTAACGCTGAGAATCTACTAAAAGAGAGCATGGACATCCTCTGGAAGAAATTACGCGAGCAGAAAGTTTCTAAAGTACCATTGCCAATAGAGGTTACTGGGAAGCTCATAGGAATGAGAATAGAAGCTTCCGGAATAATGGAACACGATACGAAAACAGGAAAACCCAAGTTTCTCGTGAACAGACTGAAAGTAATCACTTAGCAAGAACTAGGAGATTATTTTGTTGCCTTATTGTTTTCCGGATAAGAACATCAAACCGTAGTGTGAACTGAATGTTAACAATGAAGATAGGTAAGGATATCTTCGACTACATCAACAACATTAGAAATTCGAAAGCTAAACAGACTATGAAGAAGAGGGTACAGGAGTATCTTCCAAAACAAGAATATATAGAAAAACTCGAGCGAATAGATGGAAAACTTTACTTCGCAGTATTCTCAGCCGAATGGTCACCGGACTGTCAAGCGCACGTTCCAAGCCTAGCAAAGTTGTTGCTAGCTGCTAGAAACAACAACTTGGTAGTCAAGATAGTAGACTTCGATGAGAACAGAGATATCGCTGAGGAGCTAAGTGTCCTCCGCATCCCAACAATCATAGTATATGATAAAAGCTGGCATGAATTGGGTAGGTTTGTTGAAAAACCTCAACGATATGGCACAATAGAAGAAGAACTGTGCGCTATCATCGAAAAAACTAGCAAGTAGCGCCACCGACATCATTAGATTCTCTAGGTCGCTTAGGCGATTGTTATATCCAACGGAATATTTGCTTTAACTCTACCAGTAGCGCTTACCATAGTCAAAGGCCACGGGATAACTTGTATCTATAGTATTGAGGTGCCCATGTTTAGGAGTGAATCAAATGTTAGACCTATCCAAATACCGAATAGTAGACTTGTCCACGAGATGTTCTCAAGGAAAACAAAGGGAGGGATGGAATCGAAGACTCGAATTGAAACGTTCAAGGATCCCGTATGATAACACGATAATGCATGAGATTAGCACTGTAAGCCACATAGGCACACATGTTGAAGGCCCATCTCACTACTTAGCAGAATTGAAAGACATATCGCAGCTTCCCATCGAGATCTTCATCGGAGAGGCGGTTCTCTTGTGCCTGACAGGCATGAAACCGAATCAAGAAGTCAAATCAATAGACTTGGCGAAAAATGGCGGACTTCGCAGAGGAGATATAGCTCTATTAACGGTTAAGGACCGGTTCGCTCAGAAGGAACGGCCATATCTATCAGTTGACGCCGCCAAATGGCTTGTCAAACGAGGTGTCAAGCTTATTGGAATCGATAGAACTCTACGTCTTGAAAAACCTGGTGCAAAAGCGCCTAACAACCTTCCTGTGCACGATGCCCTTCTGCGCAAAGGAATCCCGATAATGGAGTTCCTCGAGAATCTTGATAAATTGAGGAGGAAAAGGTTCATTCTGATAGCCTTACCTCTGAGAATTGTCGGTTTGGATGCCTCGCCAGTTAGAGCAATAGCCATAGAGAGAGACAAGTAATTAGAAACTTCTAAAAACAAGATTAGACCATTCTTGTTCTGTGGAACATACTGTCTTCTGCATGCACCGTTGGGTGAAGAGAGCTGAACCTAAGCGAGAACAGTAGCGTTATGCGCCTGATTGAGGAGCTTTCAAAGCTTAAAGTAAGCGGAATCGCAGTCGCAAAGATAGAAAGATTTGCCGCTAAGATTGGAGTCGATGAGAACAAGCTACTTGAACTCTATGTTAAGACGAAGAACATGGCTGGCAGGGAAAGGTTCGCAGCTACCCCATATTCAGAGAGAATCCTGTTTCTCCCCCAATGCTTACGTGCAAAGGAATGCCCAGCGAAACTTGGAAGCCATGGATATGAATGCCAAGAGTGCGGAAAATGCGAATTACTCCAAGTGACTCGCCAAGCTTTGAGTCTAGGCTATAGAAACGTCTTCATTCTACCGGGAGGAAGCATCGTGGCGAAGATCTTCGCCAAAGCACGGCCTAAAGCTTGTTTGGGCATAGCCTGCTTGAAGGAACTTGTGCTCGGAAGCTATGTTTGTGAGAAGTTTGGCATAATAGCACAAGGAGTCCCCCTGCTTCGAGATGGTTGCGTTAACACAGATGTAGATTGGAGGCAAGTGAATACCGCTCTACGCTTGCAAGCTCCGATGAATACATGATCTTTGTATGAGTACTCCAAGATCTAGCTTCGCTCAACCATACATCTTCTGAGTCTACTTCCAGCATGCAAAGGCATAATTCCTGAGTTCAGCCTAGCTTTGTACCGAATGTGATATTCTATGAGAAGAAAGGGGGAAGATCGAGCGGATCTTTCGATTGACGATTTTTATGGCGTAAAATCATGGTATAACATCCTTCCAGACCTACCTGAACCATTGCCCGCTCCCAAAGAACCTGGTGACGGAATATCGAGAATAAAATTCATCCAAAAAGTCATGTCTAGAACATGCTTCAGCCAAGAGTTCTCATCGAAGAGTCGGATCCCTATCCCAGATGAGGTTATGAAACTCTATGTGCAAGCTGGTAGACCACGCCCCCTTTATAGAGCTAGACGACTTGAAAAATACTTGAAACTCAAGAATGTCAAGCTGTATTACAAAAGGGAAGACCTCTCACCAACAGGAAGCCATAAAGTCAATACAGCTATCGCACAAGCCTTCTTCGCATGGAAAGAAGGGAAAACGAAACTAATCACTGAAACTGGAGCTGGACAATGGGGAACCGCTCTCTCATATGCAGCGAAACTAATGGGCTTAGAATGCGTTGTCTTCTGGGTGAGAGCTGTCTACCAATGGAAGACCGATCGAAGCGCTCTAATGAAGCTGTATGGAGCTACTGTGCATCCTTCGCCAAGCGATCAAACTGAAACCGGAAGGAAACTGCTTAGGGAGAACGCGGATCATCCTGGATCCCTAGGAATAGCTGTTTCAGAGGGGTTAGAATACGCTGAGAAACAAGAGAAAAGCGTGTACTGCTTGGGTTCAGTGCTGAACCATGTGCTTACGCATCAGACGATCATCGGCCTTGAAGCAATGAAACAGTTCGAATCAATAGATGAATCTCCTGATTTGATGATAGGATGCCTAGGCGGAGGCAGTAACTTCGGCGGATTCATCTTACCTTTCGCAGGTGAAGTACTGAAAAAGAAGAAAACATGCGAGTTCCTCGCAGCGCAATCGATGGCTGCACCAAACCTAGTCAAAGGTCAATACAGGTATGACTTCGCCGATGTAAGCGAGCACACTCCTCTACTGAAGATGTATACTTTAGGCCACAGTGTTGAGATGCCTGCAATAAAGGCTGATGGCCTCAGATACCATGCCGCTGCTCCGATCATAAGCCTCCTACGCCATCACCGCGTCGTCAAAGCGAGAGCATACCCAACAGATGAGAAAAAGATCTTCGAAGCAGCCAGAATTTTCCTCAACACAGAAGGATGGCTTGCTGCACCCGAGTCAAGCTACGCCATTAGAGCAGCAATAGATGTGGCGAGAGAATTCGAAAAAAGAAAAGAGGATAAGGTAATAGCCTTCAACGTTTCAGGCCACGGATTCCTAGATTTGCCAGCATACAAGGAGAAACTTTTCCCAAGTTAGGTCTTAGAAACCTCCTTAATCGCACCTTGAATTATCTCAAGAGCTGGGTCTAGAAGATCGCGCGTTATGGTCAATGGTGGAACTATTCGTATCGTCGATAGTCCGCATGTGATTAGGGCTACTCCTCGTCTCCAACACTTGTTCATAATTTCTTTAGCTTCTTCCTTCGCTGGAGCCTTAGTCTTCGGGTCTTTTACCATCTCAACACCGATCATTAGGCCTTTGCCTCGAACGTCGCCTATGATGCTGTATTTCTCCTGCATCTCCTTGAACCGCTTCATTACATAGGTTCCTTGCTTCGTTGCGTTCTCGAGAAGATGTTCATCTCTGATTACGTTGATTACTTCTAGCGCAGCAGCGCAAGCTACAGGGTTTCCGCCGAAGGTATTCGCATGTGAACCTCCTTCCCAATCCATCAATTCAGCCTTAGCAACTGTGGCACCAAGAGGAATTCCAGCGGCTATCGATTTAGCTATGCAGACAACGTCAGGTTCTACATTCCAATGTTCGATTGCAAACCATTTGCCGGTTCTCGCAAGTCCTGACTGAACCTCATCATCAATAAGGAGAATTCCGTACTTGTCTGCGAGTTTCTTCAAGCGTTTAAAGTATTCAGGTGGAGGAACAACGTAGCCGCCTTCGCCTTGAATCGGCTCGAAGAAGATTGCAGCTGTATCTTCAGGCGGAACATATCTCTGAAGAACATATTCGTCGATGAAGTCCACGCACCAGTAGCTACAATCTGGATACGTCAGCTTGAATGGACATCGATAGCAATTTGGATAAGGCACATGTGTAACCCCCGGCATCACTGGGAAGAAGTGTCTTCTCTGGACTGGTTTGCTAGCGGTTAGGCTGACTGATCCTATCGTTCTTCCGTGAAAGGCGTTGATATACGCGAGGAACAATTGTTTGCGTGTATGCCACTTCGCAAGCTTTATTCCTGCCTCAATAGCCTCTGCTCCACTATTACCGAAGAAGACCTTCTTCTCGAATGTTCCCGGCGTAATCTTGCATATTTCTTCGCCTAAATCAACGATATTCTGGTAATAGAAGTCTGTCCACGAGTAATGGGTGAACTTTTCAGCTTGCTTCTTTATAGCTTCAATAACTCTCGGATGAGAGTGCCCGACGTTCAGGCAGACTAGCCCAGAGTTGAAATCGATATACTCGT
>Ga0315312_1003327_pt1 | contig 10413 bp, 14 predicted proteins | sample TDP7_MG_FD_203629 | JGI IMG/M metagenome (GOLD analysis project Ga0315312, IMG submission 203629) | Freshwater sediment microbial communities from Lake Towuti, South Sulawesi, Indonesia - TDP7 | ecosystem: Environmental > Aquatic > Freshwater > Lake > Sediment | place: Indonesia: South Sulawesi... | reverse complement strand
CTTGAATTGGGTATAGAAATCAAAGTAAATTTAAACCAGAAAAGTTCCTTTTTGGACACAGATTCACCCTGTTAGATGTTTACTATCTAACAGGGTAAACGCAGATTATAAAAATTTTTAAAAAGAGTTTTTTCCTGCCGTTGTCGGCGGGAATCTGTATCCCTATGAAGGAACTGTGGAGGTTTGATCTGCGAAAGGAGAACGGAATGAGCGAAACCTTTAAGGTCCTGGTGAGCGATAACATTTCTCCGGAAGGGAAAGCCATCCTCGAACAGGCCAAGGGAATCGCAGCAGACGTGCGCGCCAAAGTCCCTGCAGATGAGCTCAAAGGGATCATCAAGAACTACCATGGGCTGATCGTCCGCAGTGCCACGAAGGTAACGAGCGAAATCATCGCCTTGGCCGAAAATCTAAGGGTGGTTGGCCGGGCCGGGACAGGGGTTGAAAACATTGACGTTCCGGCCGCCTCTAAGAGAGGGATCGTGGTCATGAACACCCCTGGAGGAAACACCCTCTCTGCCGCCGAGCATACTCTGTCGATGATTTTGGCTTTAGCCCGACACATCCCTCAAGCCACAGCCTCCATTAAGGCCGGCAAATGGGAGAAGGACCGCTTCATGGGCACAGAGGTCAGCGACCGAACTTTAGGTATCATCGGGCTGGGCAACATTGGGGCGGTGGTGGCCCGCCACGCCGAAGCCCTGGGTATGAAAGTCATCGGCTATGATCCCTATCTCTCCCCGGAAGCCGCCGCCAGGAAAAAAGTGGACCTGGTTTCTCTGGATGAGCTTTTCGCCCGCTCCGACTTTATCACTCTGCATACCCCATTAACCGCCAGCACAAAGAATTTACTGACCGCCTCCTCCTTTGCCAAGATGAAAAAAGGGGTCCGGATCATCAACTGCGCCCGCGGCGGGATCATCGATGAATCAGACCTCTATGAGGCGATCGTCATCGGGAAGGTCGCTGGGGCCGCCCTCGACGTTTTCGAAAAGGAGCCGCCAGGGAAGAATCCGCTCTTAGAATTAGACCAGGTCATCTGCACACCGCACTTAGGGGCATCCACTACCCAGGCGCAGGTAAAGGTCTCGCTGGCCATCGCCGAGCAGGTGGTGGATTATCTTCTTCATGGAACAGCCCGCCACGCCGTGAATCTACCTTCTATGAGCCCGGAAACTCTGGCTATCCTCAACCCCTACCTCCTTCTCGCGGAGAAAATCGGCAGGTTTCAGGCCCAGATCACCCCGGGAAGGATCCAGGAAGTCCACATTACCTACAGCGGTAGCGTAATGGATGGGGACACAGCCATGGTGGGCATGTCTTTACTGAAAGGGCTCCTGGACCCAATCCTGGAAGAGAAGGTGAATTACGTCAACGCTCCCATCCTGGCTAAAGAACGAGGGATCAAAGTGGTCGAATCGAAAAGCCACGAATCTGAGGGCTATACCACATTGCTCACGGTTCAGGTTCAGAGTGAAAGTGCCCGCAACACGGTCGCCGGAACTCTCTTTGGTAAGAATGAGCCGCGTCTCGTGCGGATCAACGAATTCGTCACTGAGGCCATCCCTGAGGGGAATATCCTTTTCCTCCACAACCAGGATAAACCAGGAGTCATCGGAAACATGGGCAGCATGCTGGCCTCTCATGGAATCAACATCGGCCAGATGCACCTTAGCCGGGATCGGATCGGTGGAACAGCTATCTCCTTGGTCCATGTGGATGGGCGGGTCTCTCCCGAGATTCTGCAAGCCCTGCTGAGGCTTCCGCATATCCTATCGGTGATGGAAATAGAGCTGTGAGAAAGCAGCCCGGGAGATCGCCATCGGTGCAGGTCAAAGGAGAAGTTCGGACGGTGATTACCAATAGGCGTCGTCTTCATGCCGATTTGGTAATCATGAGCCTGGGAATTCGCCCGAACTCTGCTCTGGCCGCGGAGGCTGGAATTCCCCTGGACCAGCATGGAGGAATCAGAGTGAACGACCGGATGCAAACAGAGGAACCCGGCGTCTGGGCCGCGGGAAACTGCGTGGAGTCTTTTTATCTGGTCAGCCAGCGTCCATACTACATCGCCCTCGGGACGGTAGCGAATAAACAAGGTCGTGCGGCTGGGACAATATCGCGGGAGGGAAAGCTACGTTCCCGGGAGTCGTCGGAACGGCTATGGTCAATGTCTTCGCCATAGAAGTGACCCGGACAGGTTTACAAGAGAGGGAAATCCAACAGCTGGGTTGGCCCTATGTGAGTGCCAAGATTGAAAGTCGCACCCGCGCGGGGTATTACCCGGGTGCCGGGAAGATCACAGTGAAAGTGTTGGCCGAGAAAGGAGACGGCCGCCTCTTGGGGGGGGCAAATCATCGGACAGGATGGATCAGCCAAGCGCATCGATGTGTTGGCTACCCCGCTCCATTCAGGTTTAACAGTAGAAGAGATGATAAACTTGGACCTGGGCTATTCCCCTCCCTTTTCGCCCGTTTGGGACCCAGTCGCTATAGCCGCGCGGCAAGTAGCAAACCTTCTATGAAGGCCAAAAGCAAAGCGCAGAAGACAAAAGCTTCTGTAAATCTTCCGCCTTATCGAGCTAATTAAATAGAAAATTTGAAAATGGTATCGGTAAATTTTTAAAGAAAATGGATAAGCTGTTATATAGCAGATAGGGGAAACTTCATATAGCTCCGTAATTTTTGGCAGATGTTATTAGCTCGGATTAATGCTTTCACCTACAAATGTTTTCTCTTAAGTGTGACTGGAAGGTAAGGATTATTGTATTGATTGAAATATTGAATAGATAAACCGAACTCGGGAGACCCTGTGCTGCGACTATCCCCTGTAAGCTTGCATCAAATCATTGCACGATTGCCTTCAAACAGGGTTGGAGGGATATTGTGGTCCCATGTTAGCGGAGATATAATCCTCATCCAACGCTCGCATCCCGTATTTTGGTGCCGCGGCTGCCAGGTCGCCGAATGGTTATTGCTTCTTAACTCTGGGATCCTTTTCGGCTTCGTGCTGGGTAATGTCCATGTCTTCGGTAAATGCATGGGGGAAGATAAAGCCGAAGCTCAAGATGCACACCGTGACTCGCACCCAATGGCCAATCCTGCACTTCTGCTTCGAACCGGTTGTGGTCGGGACTGCATTCTTGGGCTGCTTGTTTTGGGTCATCGAAATCTCCTGTTTGTTTGATATTTTGAATGGTGAGGTCAAAAGCCTTTTCTCGGTCTTCGCTCATTTATCCTCTTTTTGTTTACGCATTACGTACACAAACCAAACGATGAGACCCGCTATAAGAGCCAACATAATTAATAATCCCAACCACATATTATTTCCCTCCCTTCTTACTTGTAATGTTTCAGACAGATCATTACATAGATAATTTATGAACCTTTTTCCTAAGATCAAAGCCATTCTCGAAAGGACGTTTCATGCTATCGAGTTTAAACATTGGCTATCAACGTAACATGAGGTTCCAATTTGGGATTCGGAAGATTAAAATCAGAGCATCTGTTCTTTTCGTCCCAGATGAAGTCCTCACGCCCCAGTTCCAGCAACCGGTCATGAATCATCCTATCGTAATGAACCCTAATGGATCTTACATGTCGATGTATATCCTTATTCCTTACTTGCTGCGCAGTGTTGCTGATGTACTGTATGTAGCATAGCTTAGGAACCCGGATCATGCGGGTCTTAAGAAAAGTCCTGACCATGATCTCATAGTCGTCTGCAACATGAAGCTCCTTATTATGGCCCCCTATCGATTCATAGAAAGACTTCTTCCAGGCCCGTATATGGTTGGGGGTTGATATAATATGCCGAATCGTCTTAGCATTTATATTGCCAGCACTCCCTGATTTATATAGCTTGCCCTTATATTCAACATCGGTATAGGAACCATACCCAAAGGCCCAGCCATCCCTGTAAGTAAAATTTGTGCCATCTTCATAGACCTCAGCACAGTCCGTATACAAGAACCCTGCCTCGGGGAACTGCTTAAAACTCTTTACCACGGAATCTAGGGCATAGTCGGTTAATTCATCATCATGGTCCAGTTCTACGAGTATTTGGCCCTTTCCGAGGCTACAGGTCCAGCTCTTCAGCTTTCCTATAATTCCTGAGTGCTCCCATGGCTTGAAGACCTGAATCCTGTGATCTTTCTTGGCCAGGTTACTTAGCACTTTAAATGTTCTTCCATCATCATCTGAGTCATCCACGATGATCCACTCCCAATTGGTGTACGTCTGCTCCTTGAGAGATAGAAAGGGACGATTAATTTTCCCCCCGGTATTATAAGCAGGGGTAAAAACGCTAACGAGGGGATGGTCATCTACTCCCCGGTCGTTGAACACGCTTGTTAAATAGCACTCATAGGCATCTATACCAAGCTGAGTCGGGTCTGGGAGGGTCTCGTAATGAAGCCATCTCTTTCGGATCTCAAAAGGAGCTTTAAGAAGGTTAGGGAAAGAAGAAAGATTGCCGATCGTTATAATAACATGGGGCTTATCCTCTATGAGAACTTGTTCGAGGTCAGAATCAGAAGAATAACATCGACAGTCAAGTTTCTTTTCCTCATAGTCGGCGTCTATAGGGGTGACTAATTTGAGATCATCGGGGCCCAAAATACAAATTAATGGTAATTTCTCGCTCCTTCCTTTAAATAATTTAGTTGCCGTAGCCATCCATTTGAGAAGCTTTTTTCTGATGAGAACTCGCTTTTGGCCTGTATGGCCGCCCCCTCTGGGACTTCGGTCAAAGGCGACAACCTTCATTTCGCTCTCCTCCCTCCTTTCATCCTCTGAGAGAGAGTTTTTTAACATTATTGTTCCTCGTATCCTGCCGGGGCTATTCCCATGGATGGAACGCATTTTTTATGGGGAGCAATAACCGCAAAGCAATATTCATGGTTCCTCAGGCCTGTCCATAGGCGTCTGTTCCGCAAAATTTTAAGGATCTTTGCAGATCATTTTTTAGCCATACCCTCATGATTCTGCCCCTCATGAGGCTCCGATTTATCCGCCTCCCCTTCCATGCTTTTTTTAAAACCACGAATCGCCTGGCCCAAGCTCCGCCCTAACTCCGGAAGGCGCTTCGCCCCAAAGATAAGAAAAGCAATCAGGAAGATGACCATAAGTTCCTGTGAACCAATGCCAAACATGGGAAGATCCTCCTTGCACAAACCATTGGTAATTATTAAAAAAGGAAAAATAATTTATAAGGGAGACGGCAAATGGAACGGCATAGCAACGGAGAACGGAGATTCGCTGATGGAGAGAAAAAATCGGGGAAGAAAGACTGGGGAGCTGCGCAATGCGGCAAAAACTGGATAAAGAAATTATGGGGGAGAAACTTTGGGCGAATATTTTAATTTTCTTCTGTTCATCGGCTAGCAAACCTTCCTGGTCGAGATTCTCAAGGGACTGATTCGGGGATAAAAAATCAATTTCTGTAAAATTCTTATACTGAAAATAGGGTGGATAAACCACCAGGAGGAAGGAAGTTAATATTAGCAGAAAGAATTGGATTCTTTCAGGCATATTCTTCATGAAAAATTCCAGAGCTTTTATGGCCCTGCGTTTCCGTTAATTATTTTCCAAAATTTTTGTTATGTCAAGGGCTTTTAATTGATGAGATAGGGGATAGCATATTTGAAAAATAATGCCGAAAAAGTTACCTCCCCCTTTGGTGTCAATTTCCAGCCACTGAAATGTAAGGAAACAAAATACATTGAGGGTGGCAATATAAAAACACTATATCCAAACCTTAGGCATTGATTACCGATTGAAAGCTAAACCCTTTTGTCATAATTTGTCAATAGTAGGGGAAAGAAGTCAATATTAAAGATAGCTTGGCAATATCCGCGGGTCTTTAGAGTCATAAGATCATATACATATAATAACTTGGCAAACCGCGGGCATTCGCATTAAGCCGATGATATGCTGACGGATATTAGAAGGTGCACCAAGAGATAATAATTTTCAGGCTCTGTGGTCTTTGCTCCCTGCTTATCGGGGAAGGATCTTCTTCTCGGTGAAATCGGGATAGATACGCTGCAGTTTTTCCTTTACCGCAGACCTCAAAAGAAGTAGCTCGTGTTCTGTGGGCGGCGGGGTCATTTTGACCGGGGAAGGCACTTGGAGGCTAAACCCCGTGCTCTCCTGCACGTCCTCTGCTGAGGATCCGGAATTAACGGCGGCCAGCACCCATTCCCTTCCTTCCCTGTCCCAAGACAGCACAGCCTTGGGAGTTACTACCAGCGTTGGCCCCCCTTGGCGATAAACGCTTTCCGGGGTTATTCCTGCAGCCGTAATGAAGTCTACTTTCTCCACGAAGGTTCTTCCGGTATGTTCGGTGCGGAAAAGAATAACGCGGCGCGCCATATAATAGAGCATGGCCGAACCGTAAGCCCCGGGCAGCCTGCATTATTCCCTCACGTGAGCTTGGTCAACCAGGTCAAACCGCCACAGCTGCAAGGGTGAGCTCCGAAAGGAACGTGGACCACACCATCCACATCCATAGCGGGAAGGAGAGTGCTACCCCCCGCATTCTGGAGGGTCAGCTCATGGTCTACGACCTCCTCGGCGGTGATGACCGCTCGCCGGGCTGCTGTTTTCACTCTTTGGATATTGGATTTTCCCGGGAAATATTCTAATATCATTGAGCCACTGGAGAATAAGAATCTCGAAAGGAGAAGCCGATGGATGAATATTTCTACTCTCTGGATGCCCGGAAATACTACAGGAATCTGATGGAAGCCCAAAAAGATATGTTCCAGGCTTTCCGCAACTTCAACAGCGAGATCTTTGAGAAAGAAAGCGCTCTTCCCAGGAAGGTCAAAGAGCTCGTTGCTCTGGGCGTGGCTCACACGACGCAATGTCCGTATTGTATCGAGGCCCATGTCAAGGCGGCCAAAAAAGCAGGAGCGTCGAATAAAGAGATCGCGGAAGCTATTTTCGTCGCCGCCGCCCTGAGGGCTGGGGGTGCTTTTGCCCATTCCACAATTTCTATGGGCGTCCTCCAAGGAATGGAGGGAAAAGAAGAACTAAATCCATGAGCAGGCGAATCCACTGGGCCTGGGTCATTCTCTTTGCTTCTTTCATCACCGATTTCACTAACTACAGCATCCGCCTGAGCTACGGGATCCTCATGCCCGAAATGATCGTGTCCCTGGAAATTACCAAAGCCCAGGCGGGGGCCATTGCCAGCTCTTTCTATCTTTCTTACACCATTTTTTCACCCCTCCTGGGTTTCTTGATCGATCGATTAAATGCCCGTAAGCTTATCACCCTCTTTAGTTTCATCTTAGGGGTAGGAACGTTCCTGATGGGTAAACCGGTTTCCTTCTTCCAGGCCTGCCTTTTCTTCGCCATTGTGGGAGTAGGCTCTTCCGCCATGTGGACCCCAGTGGTCACCCTGGTGCAGCGCTGGTTCGGGGTTAGGCGTCGGGGGATGGCTCTGGGGATCCTTTCCATCAGCTATGCCATTGGATATGGTATTATGGGATTGGTCCTTCCTCTCATAGTTGTCCGGTATGACTGGCGAACCTGCTGGCTGATTCTTTCATTTTTCGCTTTTGCTCTGGTGCCGCTGAATGGAGCCCTCCTCAGGTCAAAACCGCAGGACTTGAACCTCAGCCCTTGGGGAGACCCGCCCGGCCTTCTTCCGGAGAACTACGCTGCAGAAGCGAGGGCAAGGGTAAGCTATGCGCAGTTGTTGAAGCTGCGCAACCTCTGGCTGGTGGCCATCTCCTATTTCTTCATCGCTTTCACCGCCTACGTGATTAACACCTTCATCGTAACCTACGGCAACCTGGAGTTGGGGTTCCCTTATGTCCAGTCAGCAAGATTAGCCAGCGCGATTGCTTTCAGTGGCATCGCCGGTGCTCTTTTCATCCCCCTCCTTTCTGATTTTTGGGGAAGGAAGAAGTGTCTCGTCCTGATTAATGCCTCGTTGGCTTTGAGCGTCCTCCTGATCATATGGGCGGGAAAAAATTGGGCGGCTTTATTCGTGGCGGTTTGCTTTTTCGGGATTTTCTACGCTGCGGCCTGGCCGATGTATGCGGCTGCGGCCGCAGATTTCTTTCCCCGCGGGGCCACGGGTTCGGTGTTAGGTTTCTGGACAATCCTTTACGGGATCGGGCTCATCCTGGCTCCTACCCTGGGGGGTTACATCGCCGACCTCACGGGAACCTTCATCTGGTCTTTCCTCCTGGCTGCGGTGGCCGGTGCCTTGGGCACCTTCTTTTTCTCCCGCCTTAGACGACCTGGTGATCTCTCCAGTTAAAAATGAGGTTGTCTTCGCCAGAACCTCATGCTATAAAAAATATGGAGGAGAAATAGATGCGTAAGAAGCGTTACGGATTGCTCATCGTCCTCCAGGTTTTTTACATCGATACGGATTTAGACATCGTGGGAGCCAGATGAATCCCATGAAAACTTATCCGCCCCACCGTCCTAAGCCCTCCCAGAAACCCCAGGCCGCCTACGCTCAGTTTGAAGCCAGTGCCCTTTTCTGCCCTCGCTGCCGACAGGCTGTTCCCGTGCGCAAGCGGCTTCTGCTTATTCTGCCGGATGGGGATAAGTACGAATACCTCTGCGCCTATTGCTCCCACTCTCTCGGAACCAAGATGGAATATGAAGAGCGGCAGGTGCAAATCCTGGTCTCAGCCTAAGCTGTAACGGATAATTTTATTTATTTCAAAATAGGCTCGCACGGGCAAACCAGATCAAATTCGTTTCTAATAAAATTTTCTTCTCCTCACGGAAGCTCAAAATATAAAGCAGAAAAAGTACGGTCTTTTTTGGAAAAAATTACGTGTTTCACCCCATTTTCTGCTCTTTCCGTTTCTATAAGAATTAAAGATCCGACGGAATAAGAAATAGAAAAGCCCAAAAAGAAAGGAGGATCCATGCGCAAGAAAACGCTCTTGGTATTGGCGATGGCGGGCATTCCCCTTTTGCTGGCTCTGGCCCTGGGGAATGCTTGGGCCCAACTAAAGGTGGGGGAGGAAGCTCCACCCTTCCAGCTTCCTTCTTCCCAAGACCGGCTCGTGGATTATTATAAGGATTACTACGGCAAGCACCACTTAATCATCACTTTCTTCCCAGCTGCTTTCACCCCGGTCTGAACGGGCGAGATGGATGGGCATCAGAGAAATCTCTATCTCTATGAACGCCTTAACGCCCGGGTCCTGGGCGTCAGCATGGATGATGTCATTACGAATAAGTATTTTGCCAGAGAGCTGGCGTTGGAATTTCCTCTGCTCTCAAATCCTTTGCCATGGATGGGTAAGGCCTACGGCGCTTACTCCGACAAACTGCCATTTCTTCCGGATGGTACACCAAACTGGTTTGGCCGGCGCACAGTGGTGATCGACAAGAAGGGAATTGTCCGCTATATCAAGAATGGCTCACCAGATAATAGGGAGATTCTCGAGCTTCTGGTGAAGTTAGAAAAAGAGTTCCGAGGGAAATAAGAAGGGAAGAAAAGGAGTAAATCATGAAAAGGAAAATCATATTCAGGTGGATTCTAAGAGTCTACCTGCTAACTCTGGTTGGGCTGCTCCTCGGCGGGTGCGCCACAATGGTTCCCGAGAAGCCTCAGACTTTAGTTCCTACAGACCGCGGAACTGTCATTTTCTTGGAGAAGTATGAGTTTAAGCGGCCCCCTGCAGGCTGGTTGCTGATGAAGAACTTGGAGGGAGGAGATTTCGAGCTGGGTTTCTTAAAGATAGAAAAAGGAGCTTTTCCCAGCCAGACCACCTTCGTCTTTGATGATGAGCCATTTGGAAGTTCACGCCAATTGGAGACCCGGGCAGAGCAATACTGTACCCGTTTTCTTTTTAATAGCGGGATGCAACCAGAGGTCAAGAAACAAGAGGCCGTTCAGCTGATGGGTCAACCTGCCTTGGCCATCCACTTAGAGGGGGAGAATCCCAATCGGAACGAGAAGGCCAAATCAAGAGTTTATCTTATAAAAAAGGGGGAAAGGATCATCTCCTTCGTCTGCACTCAGTGGAGGCCTTTGTCTGGAGCTTTCGATCCGGAAGCCTTCGAACATTTCGAAACTTTCGTCCGCAGCTTTAAGTTTTTGAAGCCGAGTTTTTATGACGAGCTAAACGAAAAGATAAAGAAGCTAAAAGGATGAAAGAGGAGACAGCAGTCAGAAGAAAAGCCAATTCTTGCTATCCTGTCTCCCGATTTCTATTATCTAAATTGAGCGATTTTTTTAAACCACAGAGAACACATAGAATAATTTCATAGTTAAAAAACAAAGGATCATCTCCAAATTAATATGGACGCATTAAATAATTTGACTCAAAATCGTTTCCCTCTCCCCTCGCGGGAGAGGGCCAGGGTGAGGGGGATTAGAGTCACGTCGGATTCACTCACCCTCACCCCAACCCTCTCCCATCAAGGGAGA
>Ga0315312_1003325_pt1 | contig 10414 bp, 9 predicted proteins | sample TDP7_MG_FD_203629 | JGI IMG/M metagenome (GOLD analysis project Ga0315312, IMG submission 203629) | Freshwater sediment microbial communities from Lake Towuti, South Sulawesi, Indonesia - TDP7 | ecosystem: Environmental > Aquatic > Freshwater > Lake > Sediment | place: Indonesia: South Sulawesi... | reverse complement strand
GCCAGGCAATTGATGATTTTATTTCCACCCATAACGAAAAGGCAGCCCCTTTTGAATGGACAAAGCGTTATGTCAGATCAGTTCATCCTAAAAATAAGTACGCTTATTTATATAAGTAGATACTAGAGTAGTTCAGGAGAATGTCATTTCCCTTTCGCGAATGGTGGAATCGGTAAATCCACAGACTTTAAACTCTAAATTGGTAATACATGATACAGGAAAAATGGAATGTGTCCCTGGTGAATCGAGGAGGCCAAATCCTGGATATATTTTCATGATCGTTGAAATGAATTTAAAACTCATTGAACAGAAAAAATTAACTATTGAAAAAAATGATGTCTATTTAATAGATTCCTCTGGAATGAGGTGGTATGGCAATTTTTACACACCAATCAACTATCCCATTGATACATGGGCCGGAATTAGAATCCATGCATCGAAGTCAGAGTTGACAATAATTTCTGAAGTCGTCCCAGATTTCCGTCAGTCATCGAGTAGGCTCGTAGCCGTAAGTAAAGGAAGTAACCAAACGGTTACTATTAAAAAAGAAAGCGCTGCAGGTCTGGCAGTAGATTTTATTAAGATGCTATTCGAAGTTCCAAAGTCAAAGATAAAGGATTTAAAACTAATGTTTCGTGACAGAGAGGTAAGTAAGTTTTAAGGCAAAGAAAAAAATATGAAAGAGGAAAGATGTCACCCATTAAAGGTAATGGGAAAGACACGATGTGTACACTTTATAAAAAAGATATGAAAAGGACCCCCGCAACTGCAGATAACACCGGCTAAGAGATCGATATTCAAATGCTACCGCACTTCTTTTAGCCTTGAACGTTATCTGCTCAGTGCGGGCATAGATAAGGGGGTAGATCAATGAAAGGGTCTAATAACATTTTCATTGTGTTGGTTGTAGTTACTCTTATAATTGAACTGAGTTATGCTCAGCCAAAGATCCCTAAAGGAGATATTCCGTCAAATATCCCCTCAGAGGTTAGAGGATTAATTGAAGGGTTGTACTCCTCCAATCCGGTAGCACGAGGGAATAGTGCATTTGCATTGGGGGGAATGGGTTCAAAGGCAGTTCCTGCCTTGTTATTCTTAGCGGATATGATAGATGATAATGCTCCATTGCGCTGGGACTGGGTATCAGGCCCTTTTCAGGGCTTACCCAGAGAAAATACTTCTCCTGGACAAGAAGCAGAAAAAGCTATACAGAAAATAATAAAGGATCCTAATTCAATAGGACACCTCGTTATTGCTTTAAAAGATAAGAGTCCAAGAATGCGGAGAGAGGCTGCAAAAGCCCTAGGGAAAACAAAAGACCCTCGTGTAGTAGCGCCTCTCACCGATGCTTTGAAGGATGAGGATCTGTCCGTCAGAAGGGTTTCAGCGGTTGCTTTAGGGAATTTAGAGCTTACAACTCCAATAGATCTTCTTATAGAGGCACTGAAAGATGAAGATAAGTATGTCCGACGGGATGCTGTATATTTATTGAGATGGACGAAAGATTTTCGCGCAATAGAACCGCTTATTAATGCCCTGGAGGATAAAGATTGGAGTGTCACATGGGATGCCGCAGAAGCATTACATGAAATTACAGGACAAGATTTTGGGAAAGAACCCAAAAAATGGCAAGAGTGGTGGGAGAAAAATAAAGCAAAATAGAAGAATGTCCATAACGGCAGATAACACAGGCCAAAAGATTGATATCCAAATGCTTCGCACATCTTTTGGCCTTGAACGTTATCTGTTCATTGCGGGAATGGGAGGGGGTTATCAGTATGAAAAAGGCTCTATTATTATTGCTGTTTTTTATCGTTATTGGTGGATGTGCTACAAGTATGAGGATATCTGACGAACGTGACGAAAAATGGTATTCTAAACACTTTGGCTACCTAAATCGTATTGATCAAGACTTTTGGTCAAAAATACATAGCTGCGTTGTCTATATTATTAGGCCAACGGCTGAGAAACATATTATAAAAACTGAATTGGCTGGTGATCAGTCGTGGATACCAACTTTTTTGATTAGTTCGATTTTATTTGGGCCAATAGGTGGAGCAGCAGTCACATCTACCGGGCCTGTCATTTATAAAGAAGACCCGAAATTCGAACGCGAATTAAATGATTATCTTAAGAGTGAGAAGTGGAATACCGAAGATAATCTTATCAAGCTTTTAAAAGATAAACCGCTTCTATCCTCAAATATACCTGTTGACTATGTTATAGTAACCACTGAGGATCTTTTGCAGACGCAGTGGAACGAAGCTGATGCATATATTATCCTTGAGATTTTACCAGGAATGCCTTCCGAAGGTGGTTGGGGTAATGCTAAACTTACATTAGTCTTTTTGGGGGAAATTACCATCCTACCGAACAATAGCATAAGTAATTGGAAACACTTCAGATCCCAATTAGAGCAATCAAAGAAAAAAACGTTTTGGGATATTCGGAAAGAAAGAAAAAAAGTCATTTCACAAAACAAAGACCTTGGTTTTTATGACCAAATAGTTATGAAAAGCACAGCTTATTATGATAAGAAGACATGGATTAGTAACGATGGGAAATTCTTTAAGGAGAAACTTCAAGATGTTTTAATATCCTTTACGGAACGAATAAGACAGAAGGTATCATCTATTAAATAGAGTGCGATAACAGGGGTTCCAATTTCAACTTGATGTTAAACGGGGAGTTGTATATTAAAGAGTTTCTACAACAGCACATAACAGAGTTCTTGAGTTCATCACCCAAAGGCTTCGCCCTTCTCAAGCACTCGAACCGTTGACCAAAATGACGCTTCGCTCGTCCCGATAAATCGGGACGCATTTTGGTCAACGGCTGGCGGGCGAGCGAAAGGCTTCAGCCGAAAATCAACCGAAGGTATTTCTAACGACCGTAGGCGCTTAGCGAAGCGTCACTTCCCTGCCTGCCGTCAGGCAGGGGCCAACAGACGAGTGAACGCCTGCCTGTCGGCAGACAGGGCTGAAGCCAAAATGCCCATAAAGGGCACTTCGCTCCCCCGCCAGCCGTTATACGACATGTCTTAATCAGGATGTGGAGGGAATGGTTAAAAAGATATGAAGTGGTTTGAAGATATCTTCAACAGGAATATCCGTTTGACGGATGAGCGTCTGGAGCATATCGAGCTTGACCATCCTGAAATGTCTGGTCAGATTGATAAAATAGCAGAGACGTTGCAAAACCCTGAGATCGTTATCAGATCAAGATCGGATTCGGAGGTGGAGCTTTTTTATAGGTATTATTCGGAAACGCCTATCGGAGACAAATACATGTGTGTTATTGTTAAAGGGAGAGGTAACGACCTTTTTATTATAACTGCATATTTTACTGACACCATGAAGAGAGGTGAAACACTATGGCGGAAACGATAAAAGTTTGGTACGACAAAGAGGGAGACTACCTTGAAGTTCTCTTTGAAAGAAAAGCCGGTTATTTCAAAGAGACCGAGAACGATGCAGTGATGGAAAAAGTCGATGATAAAGGGAACGTTATCGGGTTCTCCATATTGAAAGTCAGCTCGCTAAAGGAGCAGAAACCTCTTTCAATTGAATTGAAAAGACACGTCGCCTAACGTTCAAGGCCAAAAGCAAAAGGCATTGTTGAAATGCTCCACACTTCTTTTGGCCTGGACCCGTTGTCGACTACGCGCAATGGAGGGTCGACCAAGGCAAGCAATCGGATTTTTATGAGTCAATGTTGAAAAAAAAGGGCTGATTTTGGCCTTAGAATGGCAATTTGGGGATTGAAATTGGCCTGATTAGAGAATGACGAGGGCAACCAACATCATTCAGGAGATCAGCTTGGTCGGACCCGGATTAAACAAAACAAAAGGTAAATCTAACTCACAAATGCAGAACGTGGCTCGGATAAAATCTTAGCGAGACTCTTTCGTGATTCACCGAGAATCAATAATGAGCGAACAAGCAAATCAAGCGAAACGGAAGGATCTCCCGCCTCCATCTTCGCTATCCTCGATTGACTAGACCTCAGGAGACGAGCAAGTTGCTGTTGAGTTAGGCTCTTCTCCTTCCGGCGCTCCTGAAGATTCTTACTCAATGCAAGTTTCATCTCAATATAGGTGGATTCTTCAGGCGAAAGCTGCAGAAACTCTGCAACAGTACCAACCTTCCAGCCTTTTGTTTCAAGTTGTTTCTTCTTTGCGCTCTTCATACACTTCCTCCCACGTCAGGCAAACATAGTATATGTCATTTTTGACATAATGTCAACACAAGAAAAGGGGGACAAGAAAATGGGACCAAATACTCCACAGGGTTTACCCTGAGGAATAGCCCCAACAGGTTTTATTATCCTCTGTTTCGGGGAACCAATCATAGAAGTAACCCAACGAGGACTCAATCATATTCCACGGGGTTGACTAAAGAGATTGGTCATTGTATAAAAAGATAGGTTTTGTAAAAGGGATACAAGATTGGAAGGAATTGTAACGGTCATTCTTGCGGCAGGAAAGGGAACCCGGATGAAATCGGACCTGGTAAAGGTCCTCCATCCCCTTCTGGGGCTTCCCATGCTCTCCTACACTATCGACCTTTCCTTGAACAAAATAAAATCTAAAAAGACGATCGTGGTAATAGGTTATCAGGCCGGTCGAATTAAAGGTAGATTCAAGGATCCCCGGATTCAGTTTGCTGTTCAGGAAGAGCAATTGGGTACGGGTCATGCAGTCTTACAGGCCGTTCCATTCTTTCAGACATTTAAAGGCACGGTTTTGATTCTCTGTGGAGACGTTCCCTTAGTGAAAGGAGAGACGATCCACTCTTTTATCAATCATTTTTGGAAAGATGAGTCCACCCTTTCTGTCCTGACAGCAGTCGTGGAGGATCCTTTCGGATATGGCCGGATCCTCCGAAGCCCGGAGAGTTGGTTAGAAAAGATTGTGGAGGAGAAAGATGCCTCAGAGAAGGAAAGGGCGATCAGAGAGATCACCACAGGGATCTTCTGCGTGAGGGCTTCATTTTTGATCGAAGGCCTGAAAGAGATTGGACAGGAGAATGCACAGGGTGAGTACTATCTGACTGACCTGGTTGAGATTGCAGGGAAGAGAGGCCTGAGGTGTTCTGCTCATAGGGTGGTGGACCCAATGGAGGTGATGGGGATCAATACACGAGTTGATATTGCGATTGCCAATGAAGTGCTCAGGCAGGAGAAGGTGAAAGACCTGATGCTCTCTGGTGTGACGATCGTCGATCCCAAAACCACCTATGTGGATCGAATGGTGGAAGTAGGAAGAGATACCATCCTTTATCCGAATTGTATCCTCCAAGGCAGGACGAGGATAGGTGAACGGTGTATCATTGAGCCCAACTCGAAGGTTTCAGATTCGGTCATCGGCAATGAGGTAACGATCCGCTCGAACTCTGTGATTATGGAGAGCAGAGTGGAGGAGGGGGCGTCCATTGGACCATTTGCCCATCTGAGACCTTTTAGCGAGGTGAAGACCAGAGCGAGGATTGGAAACTTCGTGGAGGTGAAGAAATCTATCATCGGCAAGGGTTCCAAAGCGAACCACCTAGCCTATATCGGAGATTCCATTCTCGGCGAGGAGGTAAACATCGGTGCCGGGACCATTACATGTAACTACGATGGATTTGAGAAACATGAGACCATTATCGGCGATCGGGTCTTTGTAGGATCGAATGTGGAGTTGGTGGCTCCGGTCAAGGTTGGGAGTGACTCTTCTATCGGCGCAGGCACGACCGTCACGAAGGACGTTCCGAAAGGAGCTCTGGCCATCAGTCGGGTGAAGCAGAAGAATATCAAGGGGTGGCATGAGAAGATGGGACTCCATCGTAAAAAGAGCAAAAAGAAGAAGGATTAAAGTATGTGTGGCATCGTTGGATATATAGGTTCAAGGGAGACGGCAAAGGTTCTGTTCGATGGCCTCAGACGACTTGAATACCGAGGATACGACTCCGCAGGCATCGCTGTTTTTCATAAGGGTAAGATTGAGATCCGAAGGAACGAAGGAAAATTAAGAAAGCTGGAGGAGCTTGTTGAAGGAGAGATCTTCGATGGGAAAATAGGAATCGGTCATACCCGATGGGCCACCCACGGAAGACCTTCTGACGAAAACGCCCATCCCCATAAGGCAGGAAAGATAGCCGTGGTTCACAATGGAATCATTGAAAATTATCTTCCTCTCAAGGAAGTCCTCAAGAAGAAGGGACACACCTTCACCTCTGAAACAGATACAGAGGTCATCTCTCATCTCATTGATGAATTCATTCGAGAAGGATGCTCATTTTTGGATGGAGTGAGATTGGCCTTGGATAAGATTAAAGGTTCTTATGCGTTGGGAATTCTCTATGAAGGGGATGAACGGAGTTTGATCGCGGCCAAAAAAGAGAGCCCTTTGGTGATCGGTATAGGTGAACAGGAGTATTTCATTGCTTCGGATATCCCTGCAATCCTTCCCTACACAAGGAACTTCATCTTCATGGAGGATGGGGAGGTGGTTCTTCTCTCTTCCGAAGGGATGAAGTTTTTCGATGTCAAGGGCGAGGAGGTTTTAAAAGAACCGAAGCGGGTGAATTGGAACCCTTTGATGGCGGAGAAGGGCGGGTATAAACACTTTATGCTCAAAGAGATCTTCGAGCAGCCCAGAGCGGTGATCGATACCATTCGGGGTCGTCTCTCAGAAGAACTGGGCGACGGGATCCTCGAAGATCTTCGTCTGGAGCCGTTAGCTTTGAAAAAGATCCGGCGCATCTGCCTGATCGCGTGTGGCACCTCCTACCACGCGGCCCTTGTGGGAAAGTTCCTCATCGAGGAGCTTTGTCGAATCCCAGTGGAAGCGGACATCGGTTCCGAGTTTCGATACCGGAATCCGATTCTCGGGGACGATACCCTGCTGGTGGCGATCTCCCAATCAGGGGAGACTGCCGATACTTTGGCTGCATTAAGAGAAGGGAAGAAACGAGGTGCAAAGACCCTCGCCATTTGCAATGTGGTGGAATCGAGTTTGGCAAGGGATTCAGACTATGTGATTTACACTCATGCAGGCCCTGAGGTCGGCGTAGCCTCCACCAAGACCTTTATCACCCAGTTGGTCATCCTCTTTCTCCTCTCCCTTCGGATCGGCAGGGAGTTGGGACTCATCAATGCCAAAGAAGGGAAGACGTTGATCGAGGCATTGATCAAAATTCCCCACTTGATGGAGGAGATGCTCAAATCCTCGAAGGAGATAGCCGAAATCGCCAAGAAATATATTTATGCGAAAGACTTTCTCTATCTGGGAAGAGGGATCAACTATCCTATTGCATTGGAAGGAGCGCTGAAGTTAAAAGAGATCTCTTATATTCATGCAGAAGGCTATCCAGCGGGCGAGATGAAGCATGGGCCCATTGCTTTGATGGATCAGGAGATGCCGGTCGTTGTCATGGCGACAAAAAACGAAGTCTATGAGAAAGTGCTTGCCAATATCGAAGAGGTCAAGGCGCGAGAAGGCAAGGTGATCGCCCTTGCCTCTCAATCGGATCAAGAGATCGCTAAGAAGGTGGACGATGTGATCTTCATCCCCGATACCCTTCCCTCCCTGGCACCGATTCTCCTCACCATACCCCTTCAACTTCTGGCTTACTACATGGCTGATTTTAAAGGTACGGATGTGGACCAGCCAAGGAACCTGGCCAAGAGCGTAACCGTCGAATAGATTGAGAAGATCATTGTAAATTGCAAAATGCAAAATTAGCATTTAAAAATGCCAAATTTAAACTTTTTGGTACTCGCTCCTGTCTCCTCTGCCATTTTTCAATTTGCAATTTTCAATTTACAATTTAAAATGTTGAGTTAAGCCTATGTCTTTGCTCAAGGATCTCAATCCCATTCAACAGAAAGCAGTTTTGGAGACAGAAGGACCGCTTCTTGTCTTTGCTGGCGCAGGGAGCGGGAAGACCAGGGTCCTGACCTACCGAATCGCTTATCTCATTCAAGAGAAAGGAATCCCACCCTGGAATATCTTTGCAGTCACCTTCACCAATAAGGCCGCCGATGAGATGCGTGAGAGAGTGGAGAGACTTCTCGGAACGTCGGCAAAAAGGATGTGGATCTCCACCTTCCATTCGGCTTGCGCCCGAATCCTAAGGCAGCATATCGAACACTTAGGATTTCAAAGGAATTTTGTCATTTATGATGAAGACGACCAGGAGCGCCACCTTAAGGCGGTGATGAAGGAATTGGAATTGGACTTCAGGATGTTCCACCCAAGGGCTGTACAATCGAAGATCGATAGTTTAAAGAATGAAGGTATCACACCTGAACAATATCTCCCCGATCCGTATAATATTTTCCAGAAGAGGGTGGCGTTAGTCTATCAGAGATATCAAGAAGATCTCCGGCGAAACAATGCCCTCGATTTTGGAGATCTCCTTAATTTCGTGGTGATTCTTTTCAGACGTTTTCCAGAGATCTTAAGGCATTATCAAGAACTCTGTCGCTATGTCATGGTGGACGAATTTCAGGATACAAACCTGATCCAATATCACCTCATCCAAAAAATGGTTGAAAGGCATCAGAATATCTGCGTGGTCGGGGACGACGACCAATCCATCTACCGTTGGAGAGGAGCGGAAGTAGGAAATATCCTGAACTTCGAGGAGGATTTTCCAAAGACCAAAGTGATCACCTTGGAGCAGAACTACCGTTCCACTCAGAACATCCTCCGCGCAGCCAACCACATGGTGCATCGAAATCGTTCGAGAAAGGAGAAGGTCCTCTGGACAGAGAATTCCAAAGGGGAACTCATCACCTTATACGCTGCGGAAGATGAGGCGGACGAGGCACGGTTCGTCGTTCAGAAGATCGTGGAGCAGTGTCATTCTCCTTCGACAGGGTTTCAAGGAGGATCAAGTAGACCTTATCGGGAGATCGCTGTCTTCTATCGAATCAATGCACAATCTCGTGCCATCGAAGATGCACTGATCAAACATCAGATCCCTTACACCATCGTAGGAGGATTGAAGTTCTATGAACGGAAAGAGATCAAAGACATCCTGGCCTACCTGAAACTGATTGCCAATCCCTCGGATGGCCTCAGTCTGAAACGGATTATTAATGTTCCTCCAAGAGGGGTCGGAGAGAGGACGATCGAAAAGGTCGAGGCCTTCTCCAGAGAGAAAGGGATCCCCCTTTACGAAGGGATGGGGCTGGCCTTGAAGGAGAACTGGCTTCCTCCTATTGCCAAGGAGAGGATGGATGATTTCGTCCGTCTGATAGAGGAGTTTCGGGAGGAAGCGAAAACCCTTTCGGTCAGTCAATTGACCTTAGCTCTGCTTGCTAAAACTAAGTATCTTGATCGGCTGAGAGAAGAAGCAACAGAAGAGGCCTTTTCGAGGATAGAGAACATTGATGAATTGATCAATGTGATGATGGAACTTGAGCAGGGAGGTGAAGTCGAAAAGACCCGACCACGGGAGGTTTCTTTGGAAGCCTTTTTGGATAAGGTCTCACTGGTGACGGACGTGGACCTTTATGAGGATAAAGGGAATCGGGTCTCCCTCATGACCTTACATTGTGCAAAAGGCTTGGAGTTTCCTCTGGTCTTCATTGTCGGAATAGAGGAAGGACTCCTACCACACTACCGGAGGGGTGACGAGATTGAAGATCTGGAGGAGGAGAGAAGGCTCTGTTACGTAGGGATCACACGGGCAAAGGAGAGGCTTTTTCTTTCAAGGGCGGAGAAGCGTTCCACCTTTGGAGTGGGCCATGCCAATCTTCCCTCCCGGTTTCTTGAAGAACTCCCCATGGAGTTGATCCAATTGGAGGAGAGGCAGGGGATGATGGAGGATTTGTTCTCCCAGGAGTCTCGCTGGCCTGATCAATTTGAAGAAGCAGGGAGGATGGTGGATGACTCAACACAAGAAAATCTTCTTCGTGAAGCGAGAGGGACGGTATTGAGCCCCGAAGCGTTCTTCCCCCTGAAGATTGGGATGAGGGTGAGGCATCCCAAATTTGGGGAGGGAAGAGTCATCTCTATTGAGGGAATGGACGAAGGTCAGAAGGCGACCATTCTTTTTCAAACCGTGGGCAGCAAGCGTCTGAAGGTCTGTTATGCCTATCTGGAAATCCTTGAATAAACAAACAACATAGGGAGATGGGGTATTAGGGTAATAGGGAGAATTGGTCTCAGTTTAGGACTTCACCCTATCCCCTCATCACCAAATCTCCCCCATCGGCAGGAGGTACCATGAAAACCTATTTTATCTTATCGGCCGTTGGAAGAGATCGTCCAGGGATCGTGGCAGCGGAAAGCTTCAAAAAAATATGTAAAGATGATATCATACCTAAAAAAAGCGTGAAAAGTGATATTTTACAATAAAAAACACTTAAAACACTGGGTATTCTGAATGTCTATTCATCAGAAATTTAGCAAATTGGTGAA
>Ga0315312_1003324_pt1 | contig 10417 bp, 9 predicted proteins | sample TDP7_MG_FD_203629 | JGI IMG/M metagenome (GOLD analysis project Ga0315312, IMG submission 203629) | Freshwater sediment microbial communities from Lake Towuti, South Sulawesi, Indonesia - TDP7 | ecosystem: Environmental > Aquatic > Freshwater > Lake > Sediment | place: Indonesia: South Sulawesi... | reverse complement strand
CCCTGCCCGGCGACCTAGCTGGTCCAGTTGAGGAACAGTTTGCTAGAGAGTATGCGATTATCAGCAAGGCAGCAGCGCATAGGCATGACGCTGATGTCCCGCTCTTGATACCAGAAATAAATCCTGAACAGCTGGGGTTGATCCCCATTCAGAGGAAGAATAGAGGCTGGAGTGGCTTCATCTCAACCGACCCGAACTGCTCGACAATCCAGTTGGCGATTACTCTTAAGCCTTTGATGGCGTTCGGCCTGAAGAAAGTCTTAGTAACGACTATGCAGGCTCTGAGCGGCGCTGGGTATCCAGGCGTAGCCTCACTAGACATAATCGATAATGTTGTCCCCTTCATCTCTAAAGAAGAGGAGAAGATGGAAAACGAGACTAAGAAGATCCTCGGGACCTTCGACGGCTCAAAAGTGAAGCCAGCCGACATCGCCTTGAGTGCGAGCTGCAACAGAGTAAACGTCAAGGACGGCCACGTAGAGTCCGTCTTCGTTGAGTTAGAGTCTAACCAAGAAATAGACGAGGTTAAGGACGCCTTTAGGAACTTTGTTGGTGACCCTCAGAGGTTGAAGCTCCCGTCTGCGCCAGAAAGGCCGATAATAGTTAGAGATGAGATTGATCGACCCCAGCCGAGGTATGACCGTGACGCTGGAAGAGGCATGAGCGTAGTCGTCGGACGCGTTCGAACAGACCCCGTAATGACTGTCAAGTATCTGTGCCTCGGGCATAACACCATTAGAGGAGCCGCAGGTGCAGGAATCCTAAGCGCCGAGCTCATGGCCGCAAAGGGCATACTCTAATCTTTTCCCCTTCTCCGTTCTATTCAAGGCAATGATCCCTATGCTTCCTTCTGGCGTGTACGAGAACCGGGGCGACGTCCTGTACATCGAAGGCGTCTCAGCATTGAAACTGGCTGGGGAGTTTGACACACCGCTCTATGTAATAAGCGAAACTAGGGTCAGGGATAACTATAGGCGTCTAACGGACGCTCTTTTCAAGCGCTATGGAAAGGTTAGGATCTACTACTCGGCTAAGGCCAATACGAGTCTTTCCGTTTTGAGAATCCTGCAGACTGAAGGAGCCTTTGTGGATACGGTAAGCCCCGGAGAGGTCCACCTAGCCCTAGAAGCTGGCTTCCCACCTGATAGGATCCTCTTCACCGGGACGAACGTTAGAGACGATGAACTCAAATTCCTTGTGAACTCCGGCGTGATCATTAACATCGATTCTCTGTCGCAGTTGAGGCGGATGCTGGGCTTTCACGCACCCGAACTTATGTCTGTTAGGGTGAACCCGGAAATCGGGGCTGGTCATCACGCTCACGTGATCACGGCGGGGAAGGATTCGAAGTTTGGCATCTGGGAAAGCGACGTAGCAAAAGCCTACGAGACGGCCAAAGAGGCGGGTGTCAAAAAATTTGGGATCCACATGCACATAGGCTCAGGAATACTGCAAGTTGAGCCTTTCTTACTCGCCGCCGAGAAACTTCTGGAAATAGCCAGATCGATCCATAACGAATCGGGCATAGAGTTTGACTTCATCGATTTCGGTGGAGGCTTAGGCGTCCCATACAAGCCGAATGAGAAACCTTTGGATCTAGACTTATTCGCTCAGAAAGTTGTCAGCCTCTTCAAGAATAAAGTTGACGAATATGATTTGGGCAATCCATTCTTCTGCATCGAACCAGGAAGGTTCATCATCTGTGATGCTTGTATCCTTCTCACCCGCGTTAACACGGTCAAGATTACGCCCTACAGGAAAATTGTCGGGGTTGACGCCGGCTTCAATACGTTGGTTAGGCCCGTTATGTATGGTTCGTACCACCACATAATCTTGGCTAACAGACTTGGGGCTCCAAAGGAAGAGACATACGACATAGCTGGCCCACTTTGCGAATCTGGAGACCTCCTAGCGAGAGACAGAAGGCTTCCCAAGGTTCAGGAAGGCGATCTTCTCGTTGTTTTGAACGCCGGCGCGTACGGATACTCTATGAGCTCGCAATATAACTCTAGACCTAGATGCGCTGAAGTACTCGTAAAAGACGGAAAGCACTATCTCATCAGAGAGAGGGAATCCTTTGACGCCTTGTTAGCGAATCAAGAGCTCCCGCCTTGGCTCAGATAGACTTTGATTACTCTGCCGAGTAGTGACTCAGACAGTCAATATTGGATACACCCATCTTTTTGAATATTGAATCGGGTTGTCTGCCAGATTCTCATGTTATTCAATGCTGATGACACTGCTCTTTCTTGAGGCTTCGTTGGCGGCGATCGCCACCTCTAGGGTTTTGACCGCGTCGCTGTATGGAGATTTGATGGCGCTTCCATTGCCTGTAGCCACAGCGTTTACGAAGACTTTGTCTTCTTCCAGATATGAGTCGACGGAAGGTTTTACCTCTCTGACTTCTTTGTCCCAGTAAATCTTTAAGGTTCCAGAGTGGCCTCCATGTTCCACAACTACGTTCTTGGCTATTATTTTTAGGGTTGTATCAGTGAACGTCCTTCTGCTGGCGCAGGTGCTGAGGACTACGCCTATGGCGCCGTTTCTGAACTTTAGACTAACCAAAGATACGTCTTCAGTCTTGAAGCCTTCCACATCTGTCAAGAGCCGAGTGTCCATCTCAGCGTAAACCCTTTCGACATCGCCGACCAAATATCTGGCTAAGTCGAAAACGTGTGTAGTTTGCTCAATGACTTGTCCTCCGCTCTTCTGTTTGTCTATCCACCAGTGACCGGGCGGGAACCAGTAGGGATCGATATAGAGCCCTTCCAGCATCCCCACAGGACCGTTTTGTTCCAGTGTCTGTTTCGCTAGTGCAGTTGTATCCAGATAACGCCACATGTAACCCACTGAGCATAAAACCCCCGATTTGGCTATGGACTTCTCTATCTTCCTAGCCATCTCCATCGTCAGAGCGATTGGCTTCTCTATAAAGAGGTTGATGCCCCTTTCCACTATCTTCGGCTCGAAACCGTGGGCGAAGGGCGGAACACAAACGAATGTGGCATCTAGTTTTTCCCTGGTAAGCATCTCTTGAAGATCTGAGTAGGCTCTAGCTCCCACCGATCCAGCGGCGTCTTCTGCCTTTTTGGAAATGACATCTTGGAAGGCGACCATTTTGGCTTCAGGAATGCCGCTTAGTCTCTTCACGTGTGCCATGGCTATTCCGCCGCAACCTACAAACCCGATCTTCACAACCAATCCGGTGTCCTCCGTCATGCCTAGTCTGACCTGCACCATATAACAATTTCCTTTCTGAGTTACACGAGTAAGGGCGCACTCCCAGTCTGCGAGGTTTCAACAAATACGTTCCATCACACCTTGTCGACAGATCTCTCGTCTTACCCGTTCAATTAGTTCATTCTCTCGGTCCTCAATCTATGAATGAACCTTCAGCTTCCGAAAGAGTCAAAATCTCGCTGAGCATAAAACTGGTACATGCGGCCTATCAGAAGGCAGATGAGGCCGTTCCATATGATCTATAATTTTGATTTTCTTCGTTTTCTTTTTTGGGGAGTTGTCTTCTCATCAAGGCTTTCAAGCTGATCTAGGACTTTCTCGAGCCTCTCAACAAGAGTGCTCAGGTGTTTCTCGTGCTTTGTGAGTGTGACGATCAGAAGGTCGGAATAGCCCAGTGTACTTGGTGGTCCCCTATATTCTTCAAACTCAGTCATCTTTGCTCGTTGGCTGAAATCTGCAAGGCGCTATTATATGGTTTATGATCTTTGACTTAATGTTGACTAGATAGGATTTTCATCACTATCTAAAACACTTAGAATGATGCGCACCGTGTCTGTTTTTTGAGCTTGCCAGGTAGCTTACCGAGCTTTCTGGCAGTCTAGACGTCTGCAAAACCGAGGCACTTGGGCTCCGGTTCTACTCATATCTCAAGGCTTCTACAGGTCTCAACCTAGACGCCCTCCAAGCCGGATAAGCCGTGGATAGCAGCGTTATGGCAATAGACGATGTTACGGCTATGACTACGTAGGAGGGGCTTATGATGGGGGTAAACGCAAATTCCTGGCCTGGGCCCATGCTAAAACCTCCAAACATGACCGGTGTGAGCTGAGACAATGCGAACCCCAGCAAAAGCCCGACTAAGCTTCCTAGGAGCCCAATCAGTAACCCTTGGATCAAGTAGAGTGAGAGGATCCCTTTGTCTTTCATGCCCAAGGCTTTGAGAATGCCTATCTCTCTAACTCTCTCCAGAACCGAGATCATCATGATGTTGAATGTTCCCAACCCCGCAGCTATAAACGATGTACCCGCGGCCCCTACGAGCAGTACGTTGATCTGTGACGTAATGGTGATGACGGTCTCGGTTATCTGTTTCAGTGGTATGATCTCGGCCCTGCCACCGTAGACGTATCGAACAAGTTCGACTACGTGATCCACATCCTCGGTTCTGATGGCTTTAACTACGATAATCGGGTATTCACTGGTCCTCAGAAGCCTCTTCAAATACTCTAAGGGTACAAAGACAGATTTCTCGGGTTGAATCAGTAGCAAGTTTCCATACGTATCCAGAACACCGACAACAGTCATCATGACTGGTCTATTCCCTATCTCAAGCAAGACGGGTTGTCCTGCTTTGTATCTGATCTCTCCTATCTCATCTTTTGCTAGACTAGAGCCCAACAGGGCTTGAGGTGCAGGAACGTCAACGTACATGCTGCCGTCGAGTAGCCTGACCTCTCCTAGAAGGTTCGTCAGGTCGAAGGAAGAGATTCCGACCAGAGTCGCAGCATCTTGCATATCGGGAACTCTAGTGTTCAGAATTAGCACTGGGATCACTGTTGAAACTCCATCGAGTTCTCTTAGCCTAGCCACGTCTGCATCAGTAAAAAACGCCATGTTTCCCCGAGAAGTGAGTATCACAGTTTCAGGCCCTAGTTTTCCCAGGTTCTGTATTATTGCCTCTCTGGCCCCTACTACTTGCGCTGAGAGTGTGATTATAGTCGTTACTCCCACAGCGATCGCCAACAGGGTCAGAATGCTTCTAAGCCTTCGCTCTTTCAGCTGACGCCACGCAAGAACCATTATGTCTTGAGCTCTCATTCGCTTCTACGCCGCCTCTTCACCACTATAACTGTTGCGGCTACAACCGCAACTATTGCAATTCCTCCAATAACCAGGTTGGCGAGGGATAGGTAACCGCCTGCCCCAGAGGGTTGAGGCGGAGGACTAGTTTGAGGTGCCACATTGATCGGTACGCTGAAGGTAAAGTTATGCAGCGATCTTAGGTTGTCCATGTATCCTAAGGTCACTGGCAATGTTAACTCGCTCTCGGTCGTGTTCCCGAGCTGTAAGTTAATGGTCACAGTTGTAGGAAGGTTGAGTTCAATATTTCCAATGTAAACCGATTTCGGTCCAAAGGTCTTGATAGGGAGATTTTCCAGATTGGGTACAGCATACGCCGCTTGGGCTGTTGCAGTGCCTACGTTCGTCATTGTGATGGTTACGGAGAAGGGACCTCCTGGACGCGGCGACGAAGGGATAACAGCCACATCTGTGACAGAGATCTCGATCAACCCTCTAAGGAGGAGGGTCAAAAGATCGCTCTCGCTTTGGGTCATCCATAGGTCATCATCGAGATAGGTCACTGTCGCGGCCAATGAAGCAGTCGTGGTCATTCCTGTTGAAGGAACATACATCTCGGTCTCAATGCGATAGTGATCTCCTGGTTTCAGCCTATCGACATACAAACTGGTCGGGCCGAAAATCTTCAGAATATCATCGGGCGACAGAACGAGCCTTATCTCTGAAAGGTTGTGATCGCCAGTATTCCATAGATCTATGTAGACTTTACTGCTCTTACCTATGGCCAGCTCCTTAGGCTCCAAGCTTAATACCAGAGGAGTTTCCGGATTGAACGGCTTCACAGGCAGCTGCAACGTTTCTGAGAACGAGTACGTCACGTCTCTAGGACCTAAGTAGTTGACATCTAGGTTCAAGGACACGATTCTGCCACCCGTATCTATAGGCACAAACAAGCGCAGAGGCACAAGAGCGTTATCACCTGGCTGCAAGTCGCCAAGAGACTTATCTCCCTCCAGTTCGACACTGGCGCTGCTTGAGTAAACGTTCATCACCCTAAGGTTGCGTGCAATCGCATCGCCCTCGTTAGATAGAGTAACATGAATCTGCTGACTTCCTTCACGAAGGCTACCGTTCTGGGCTTCTATGTCTATGTCGGGTCTCCCTGTCACCTCAACGGCAATATCCAAGGTCTCTTCGTGATACAAGTTTTGGCCGACGTAGTACGTTAGCTTCACGTCCATCGCGTATTCGCCTTTCGACACCTCCCGGCCAATATGAAGGGGAAAATCCAGTTTGATTATGGATCCGAGAGCTATTGTGCCGCTGAAGAAGGTTACGCCCTTATCCCCGCCTCCGACAGCCTGGAAACCATGAGGCAAGGAAAGCTCTGCCTTGACCCCTTGGACAGTGGATACAGACTCGTACGTGGTCATCTGTAAGATCACTGCGAGAGTCGCCACATCACCCGGAGAGACTTCTGTCGGCTGATCGAACCCCCAATAAACCTTGACAACCTTGAAGTAACTGGTCGCGTCAGACCTCACAGGCAGTACAGCAGGCATATACGCGATGAGTAGTAGCACGGCAAGAATGAACACCTTAAGCTTCATCATTTGGTGAGCTCCTCCACCTCTACTATCCGTCCATCTCTCAGCCTAATTATCCTATCGCAAAATTTCGTGAGTTCAAGGTTATGCGTAACCATAACGACGGAGACGCCCTTCTCATTGACGAGCCGACCAAAGGCGTCCACCACGACGTTTGCGGACTCGCTGTCGATATTTCCAGTTGGCTCATCGGCAAGTATCAGCTTGGACTCGTTGACTAGAGCGCGAGCTATTGCGACTCTCTGCTGTTCGCCCCCACTGAGTTCAGTCGGCTTCTTCATTGCCTTATCCGAGAGAGCAAACCTCTCTAGGAGCCCCATCGCCCTCGACCTACGTAGCTTCGGATCTAAACCGGCTATAGTCGTTGAGAGCTCCACATTCTCGACGGCGGTCAAGTATGGGATGAGATTGAAGAACTGGAAGACAAACCCAATCTTCTTGTTTCTGTACTCTGCGAGTTCGTCTCTGCTGAGCTTTGAGAGATCGACATCGTCCACGACGATCTTTCCGCTGGTGGGCACGTCTAAGCCACCAACTATGTGGAGGAGCGTGGATTTGCCTGAACCAGATGGCCCTACCAGGGCGATGAACTCGCTGGATGAGATGATCATATCTATTCCACGAAGCGCAGGATACTCGATCTTTCCAACTTTGTAGGTCTTCCATAAATCCCGCACCACCACGAGATCGTCCGTCATGGCACCGTTCATAGTTTGGAAACTCCTTATTTGCTCAGGTATCTCCACGAGAGAACTATCCCTACAGACGCAAATATCGCTGCGAAAATCCCGAGGTAAGTGAAATCTATCATGAGCTGTGTAACATCAGTATTTAGTATCAAGAGTTGCCTCAAGGCATCAGTGGTATATGTCACTGGATTCATCCGGACTGCCGGCTGCAACCAGTCGGGCATCATCCTAGTAGGAAAGAAAGCATTGCTCCCGAACATGAGGGGCAAGTTAAGCAGATTCACGACAGCCATCTGCGTCTCCCATCTTGTAGACCTGATAGCGATAAGTACAAAGAGCGACGACAAGCCTACGCATACTAGGAATATGATTGCGAAAACGCCCAAGAGATTCAACGGGTTGAAGTCAGGGCTAAGTTGGAGACCCAGTAACAAAGCGATTATGATCACTATCGCAGATTGGGCGGTCGACCTTAGTGTTGCTGACAGAACTTTTGAAAAGATTATTACGCCTCTGGCCACGGGGGTGCTCAGCACTTTATTTAGGAATCCTAGGCGTCGATCCCAGACTATAGACATTCCGCTGAACATCGTTGTGAACAGCACCACAAAAGATAGCATGCCCACAGCCATGAAAGAGAAGTAATCGCTCGTGCCGAAAGTTTGCCTCATAATCTGTTTCGCGGCATCCGGCGGAATCGCAGGGTTACTGGAGAGAACCGCGCCGAGGTTCATGGCTTTCCCGAATAGCCCCATCCAAAGAGCTGGCTGAAGTATGGAGATGAAGAATAGTATGGGTTCTTTGTACCATTTTTTGAGGTCACGATTTGTTAGAGCCCAAAGCCCGTGAAGCACAGCTGCATACTGTCCATTCGGTCTGCTCATCGCCCTCTTGCTCTCCTTAAAGTTATTCTCTGCTTCACGAAACTTTCCTTAGACTCTTCTGTGTCTCTGAAAGACTTTCCAGTGTAATCCAGATAAACTTCGTTCAAGGTCGGTTTTGCAAGCGAGAGCCTCGTAACCGAATATCCATTTCTCCTCAAAACTTCGATTATCTGTGGCGCTGTTAGTTCGCCATTCTCAGCCTTAATCATATATAAGCCGTTCTGCTTCTTGACATCCTTTACGTGTTCAGTCGTTTCGATTAACCCAGTTATGTCTGAGTCTTGTTGAATGCTCAGGGTTATTATGTCGCCGCCCAAGTTGTTCTTTAGGACTTCGGGTGATCCTATCGTCACTATTTTTCCGTGATCGATTATTGCGATGCGGTCGCATAGGGCATCGGCCTCTTCAAGATAATGGGTCGTCATAAATAGTGTCATACCATACTCTTTCTTGAGCATTTTAATGTAGTCCCATGTGGCTGTCCTAGTTTGAACGTCTAAACCGAGAGTCGGCTCATCAAGGAACAGCACTTTCGGTCTGTTGATCAAGCCGCACGCAAGCTCGAGTCTTCGTCGCATTCCGCCCGAATACGTTTGAACCTTCTTGTCTTTGAAACTGGTTAGTTCTACGAGTTGCAGTAGATCGGCTGCACGTTTCTTAGAAACATCGCGAGGTATTCCGTATAAATCCGCGCATAGGATGATGTTCTCGTAACCCGTTAGGTCTTCGTCCGCTGTGTATTCTTGTGGAACAACCCCTATTGTGCTTCTGACTTGCCGGGCTTGCTTGGCAATGTCGTATCCGTATACGGATGCTGTGCCTTCTGTCGGCTTCAGAACCGTTATCAGCATGTTGATAGTTGTTGTTTTGCCGGCTCCGTTGGGACCCAAAAAACCAAAGATTTCGCCTTCGGTTACGCTGAAGTTCACGTGGTCAACGGCCACCAGGCTTCCGTTGAAGACTTTGGTTAGTCCCGCGGCCTCAATTACTTCCATGGTGATTCCGATCCGCACTATTCAGTTTCCTGTTGATTTCCTCAATTTTCTCTGCGGTATTGTTTAGAAATTCCTCAACCTCTTTCAAGGCTTGATCTGTTGGGTTTCTCTCTAGGGCCACTTTGAGATTAAAAAGTCCTCTGACGAACCGTCTGACCGGTTCCCGAAGCTTACTGAGTCTCTCAGGGTGGGAACTAAACCATAATCCGCTGAAGAATGGCGGTGCCAAGAATGGAGGGGCCAGAAACTCCAGCCTCTCCCGCAGTTTTCCCTTGAGTCTCACTTGCTCCTCAAGGAATTTTTCACCACGCTCTGTAAGTGCATAACGTCTTATTCCACCTTCTTCAGCTGGTACCTCTCTTGTGTACCCGCTGTCTTGAAGATACGCCAAGAGAGGATAGACTGAGCCTGGACTCGGTTTCCACCGTCCATCCGTTTCTTCTTCAATGTCCTCCATTATCTCCGATCCGGACATAGGCTTGTCTTTCAAGAGCCTCAGCACGTGATATCTGAGTAACCCTTTTGGGACGCTCGCTGTGTGTCTGATCCAACGCTTGAACGGACCATGGGGATGATTGAGCATTCACATCACCAGTGATATCGGCATTGATATCAAATGTGATATATAAAGCTTCCTCTCAGACTAATTCATTCCAATGTCGCCCGATCACGATTCGTGCTGAACATGCCTGACATATTCTTCTCCGTTATGTTGAGATTGATCCATTAGCCTGGGCTATAGGCTCGAAGACGACCCCCTACCCTAGAGGGGACTATGCCGGTTTCAGATGGGCAATGTCGAATCAGCATCGGATCGGCGTCAGATCAAGAGCTCCGTCTGCTAGGGCGGAGCAACAAGTGTAAAGCGAATTTGCGGTCCCGAGCTCCGGCAATACTGCCGAGCAGACCTGGCGTAATACAGAAGATTACCCCAATAAGCAGGAGGAGCAGCCAGCTTCCAATGCGCCCAGAATGCTTGGATTACGGCGTCTCTCACGCAAAAATCGACATCTCTCACCAGATTCTAAGCTTATCTAAATCTTCGTCGATATATAAATGTGCAGCGCCCTTCTGGAATAATCGTAGAGCCAGGTGAACCGGTTTGAAGGTCCTCTTCGTTGAGCCGCCGAAAGATTACTGGTTCCTTATGGGTGAATATCTGCCTCCGCCTTTCGGCATCCTAGTCTTGGCGGCCTACCTTG
>Ga0315312_1003323_pt1 | contig 10419 bp, 4 predicted proteins | sample TDP7_MG_FD_203629 | JGI IMG/M metagenome (GOLD analysis project Ga0315312, IMG submission 203629) | Freshwater sediment microbial communities from Lake Towuti, South Sulawesi, Indonesia - TDP7 | ecosystem: Environmental > Aquatic > Freshwater > Lake > Sediment | place: Indonesia: South Sulawesi... | reverse complement strand
CACCCGAAGCATCATTTCAGGCACCATCGTTAACCAGCATCTCTCCCGTCCGCCGGATTATGCCTTCTACGATGGTGTTCCCTTTGCCCATACGACTCCATGGGTCGGGCTGAATCTTGGGGTTGGTGGCAGAGGCATTTATGCCCAGCGTTGCAACCCTGACGGTACGTTTTCCATCCCCAATGTACCCCCGGGTAATTACCAGCTCGTGATCTGGGATGATTACCTGGACCTCATATTCGCGTTTTTGGGGTTTACGGTGAACCCGGATGGAAGCTGCTCCTCGCCGAGCGGGAGCTGCGATTTTAGCAATATCCCGGTTTTCCAGTGGTTCGCGAGGCATCAGCATTACGTCTTCAACGACTTGAATGAAAATGGCTTCTGGGACCCCGGCGAAATGCCCATGGATGGACAAATCGTAAACCTCCGCTGGCGTGATGGAACGGTCTACCAGTCGGTAGGAACTGACGGCGAGGGATATGCTCCCTTTGACGAAATCTTCCCCTTCTTCAGTTGGCTCGTAGCTGAGGTTGACTTTACCCGTTACAAAGCGACCGGAGTTACAGTTGTTGTGGATGGCGGCGGCCCGATTAATCCTACTGATCCCTGGTCCTTTGAGGGAGTGCTGAATCCCCAGCCACAATTCTGTACTGCACAGGACGTTGCCGATGGCATCTGCAACGAAGAAGGCGCCCTATTGATTAACCCCAATACCGGCGATAATCTTTCCCGAACGGAAACTGGCCCGGTACTGACCCAGGGCTTCCAGAGTTTTCTCGGCCAGACCAGCGCCTTCCTGTGGGGCAAGAAAAATTACGCCTTTGGAGAGAGCGGTGGCATCTCCGGTATCGTCCACTATGCCACCACTCGGGCAGAGGATGATCCCCAGTTTTACGTAGCTGAAGTATGGGAGCCTGGAATCCCGCGCGTGAGGGTAAATCTATATGAGGTTACGGGCTTAGACGCAAATGGTAATCCAATCATAGGAAACCCTATCAATACAACCACCACAGACGACTGGGACGACAATCGGCCGCGCGGATGTCCTGGTGACATGACGGATCCATTTTATCTTGGTGGAAAATGCTACGACGGCATGCGCAATTGGAACCAGGTGAGGCCTGGCGTGTTCGACGGGGGTTATGCTTTTGTAGATTACTACCCAGGGGGTATTACTGTTGATTCCAATGGAAACATCATCCCCAATGTCTCTGGACAGCAACCTGCTCCTCTTCTAACCGGAAAAAAATATGTCGTTGAAGTGGTTCCTCCACCCGGGTACGAGATTGCAAAAGAAGAGGATAAGAATGTAGACTCTGGCGATGTCTACACGCCGGCCCAGCCGGTAGCGGGAGCAGGAGCCATGGCTGCCGCAGCAGCCCCGATGCAGGTCGGTGTTTCAGCCGGAGGGCGCCCCGCGATTATTCCTCTCTCCTTTCCTCCCTGTGTGGGAACCCGTGCTCCAAGGTATCCGGCAACAGTTCCCCAGTACTTGAGCCTCTTTCCAGACCAAATGATCGATGCCCCATTTGCCGGTCAGCCGCGGCCCCTCTGTGACCGCAAGCTGGTCTCTCTTAGCAGCGGAGAGAATGCTCCGGCTAATTTCTTCCTTTTTACCGAGGTACCCATTGCGGGCCACATCGTCGGCTTCATCCTCGATGACACAGCCAATGAATTTGATCCAGCTTCACCGCAGTTCGGCGAGAAGTATGCTCCGCCCTGGCTCCCGGTATCGATCCGGGATTGGCGGGGGATTGAGATCTCCAGGGTTTACTCTGACCAGTGGGGGCGGTACAACGCTCTGGTACCTTCCACCTTCACGGCTAACCTGCCCCAGCCCAGTGGAATGTCGCCCAACATGATCACTGCCTGTATGAATTCTCCTATGAGACCCGACGGCACGCTGGATCCTTTTTACAACCGGCAGTATAGCCAGTTCTGCTATACCTTCCAGTACATGCCTGGAACTACTACCTACCTGGACACGCCGGTCCTTCCAGTGGCTGCCTTTGCCGGGCCAGACCAGTTCCCTCTCGACTGCGAGTTCCCGAACCAAACACCGGTGATCCAGCAGGTCAACGTATCGGCCGCGGGTGGAGGCCCGTATGTTACCAACGTCAGCCAGCAGATCCAGATTCGATCGATGGGGAGTGTCTCGGTCCCGAACCCTTTATATGACGGTCCAGGTGGGACACAGCCGAAAACGATCACGCGCGACTACGGCTTTGGGAGCCGGGGGACAGCCAGCCGGGTGACCATCAGCCTCAACGGGGGGCCGGAGGTCCCGATCACAATTAATAGCTGGAACAACAACCAGATCCTGGCCAGGTTGCCCGCCGGAACAGTTAGTGGCCAATACCAATTGACAGTGAGACGGAGTAACGGAAGGTCAACCACCATGGGTGTAACCCTGCACGTCGCTCTTGGCGCCGGACAACCCAGACGGGTCTCCGCAGGCCAATCCATTCAGGCAGCCATCGATGCGGCGGCTCCGGGTGAACTCATCCTTGTCGGTCCTGGGAATTATGATGAACTCGTGATTATGTGGAAGCCTGTCAGGCTCCAAGGTTGGGGAGCACCAGTCACTACCATTAATGCCGTTAAGACGCCGGCGGAAAAACTCCAGAACTGGAGAAACAAAATAAATTACCTGCTTGACCCGAATGGTGATGGAAACATTCTTGATAGTCTTATCGATCTTCTCCCAGCCCAGGAGATTATATTTGATGCTAATCCTGCCATCGAGCCGGCGACCTTGTTCAAGGAAGAAGGTGCCGGCATCATCGTGCTGGCAAAGAGCACAGGTTCTAACGTCTTTGGCCCCAATAGAGCCCGGATCGATGGCTTTACCATCACTGGAGCCGACCATGCCGGGGGGATCGTTGTCAACGGGTATGCAAATGACCTCCGGATCGGAAACAACCGGATCATCAGCAACAGCGGCTTCTTTGGCGGCGGCATCCGTGTTGGCCATCCAACCTTAACCAATGGGTCTGTTTATCAGGATGGTTACAACGACAACATCCGGATCCACAACAATAAAATCACCCAGAACGGTGGCATCAGCGGAATAGGTGGCGGCGGCTTAACGCTCTGTACCGGTTCAGAATTCTATAGTGTGAACGACAACTTCATCTGCGGAAACTTCACCATGGGTGAAGGCGCCGGGATCAGCCACCTGGGCCGGAGCACCGGTGGCCGAATCGAGCGGAACACCATCATCTTCAATGAATCCTTCAACCAGGGTCTGTCCGTTTCCGGAGGCGGGATCTTCATCGGCGGGGGAGCGCCCCTGGCTGGAGCCCAGAATGGCCTGAGTGAGGGATCGGGTTCAGTGACAGTGAACCGTAACCTGATCCAGGGGAACTATGCAGGAGCAGGAGATGGCGCAGGAATCCGCCTCAACCGGGTGAACGGACAGGATATGCTCGCAGGAGGTCCGGATCCCTATACAATCAATATCTTCAACAACATCATTGCAAACAATGTTGCGGGTCTGGCCGGTGGGGGGATCTCTATCGAGGACGCAGTTAACGCAAACATCATCCACAACAGCATCACCAGAAATGACAGCACTGCGACAGCCAGCCTTGCTTTCACCCCCGGCAACCCCAATGTGTCCAACCCGCAGCCGGCAGGAGTTGTATCAAGGGCTCACAGCCCCGAGCTTAGTGCTGTTTCCGGAGGTACATTCTCTAACCCGCGGCTGGTGAACAACATCATCTGGCAGAACCGCTCCTTCTATTTCTTCAGTGATCCGTTGGCCACTCCGCCTATAGCGGAGCTGCGGCCGATTCCCAATCCAGATGGAACCGGTGTGCCTTACGATGACCTGGCCGTTCTGGGGACTCCAACCCCGCAATTCCTCAACCCCGATGACTGTATCCTCACCAGTCTTGCGGACGCGAGGGGCGGCAATTACGCCGATGGGACGAATCTAACGGGGACAACAGCCAACTATCCAGCTTTTGTCCGGCTATACTTTAACGGCAACAGGGGTCAGACTATCGTCCAGCCGGAGATCACCACGGCCATGCAAGCGCCCGCCGCCTTTGACGAGGGCGGGAACTTCATCAAGGTCCGATTCGGGCCGCTTTCCCAGACGTGCTTGATTAACGGGACATTGCAGGCCTGCAGTGATTACCATATCCTGACCGGATCGCCGGGGAAAAATCAAGGAACGAACCTCAACTTGACGTTCCCCGACCTTACGCGGGATTTTGATGGAGATACGCGGCCCATTGGCAGCGGCGCGGACATAGGATCTGATGAGAGGCCTTAAGTGAAATCATTCCCCGCCAGGTCTTTCTGGCGGGGAGAATCTTTGAAAGGAGTGAAAGCTATGGAAAAACAATGTTCTAAGATCTTCCTTCTGATGTTTTTAATTTTCCTCATCGGAGTGACGCCGTCCTGGGCAGAAGTTGTTTATCAGTGTCCGCCCGACACAGATGGGATTGATACTGATGGAGATGGAATGGTCAATAATGACCACGTATGTATCCATCTTGCGGCTGGAGACGGTTTCGTCAAAATGGCCGATGGCTACCCACTATATACATTCGGTTTCAAGGATGTCACATACATCAACCCAAATGATGTCATGATGGAAGCCATGCTGAAAGCCGATTTCCCGGGGCCGACGGTCACGGTACGTGAAGGCCAGAAGCTCTACTTGACCGTAACTAACGTAGGCATGGCGAACAGGCCAGACCTTTTCGATCCCCACTCGGTTCACTGGCACGGGTTCCCTCAGGCATCCACCTTCTTTGACGGTGAGCCCATGGCTTCCTTTGGGGTTAACATGGGGTTCAGCCTGACGTATTTTTACAATGTGGCTGAGCCGGGTACGTATATGTACCACTGCCACGTCGAGGCCACCGAGCATATGCAGATGGGCATGCTTGCCAATCTCTATGTGACCCCCATACAAGACAACAATAATACCTTAAAAAACTCAGTCAGCCCACCTTATGCTGGTTTTGCTTATAACGATGGTGACGGATCGACCGGCTACCATGTGGCTTATCCCATTCAGATCCATGCCTTCGATCCGGAGTTCCATGATGCCTCAAGAAATGTCCAGCCTCTCAATTTCGCCGGAATATTTGACAGCTATGGAATGCTAAACGGCAGGGGTTATCCGGATACGATCAATACAGGCAACATTTTTAATGAGAATGGTTATCCAGCTCAAAAGATGAATTCACTAATTGAGGCGACCGCCGGACAGAAAATCCTTTTACGGATCTCAAATCTCTCCTTCGACTACTACGCGCTGACCACTCTGGGAATTCCCATGAAGGTAGTGGGTAAGGACGCCAAGCTGCTGAGAGGTCCGACCGGGATCGATCTATCCTATACCACCACCATCTTGGAGCTGGGAGGAGGAGAGACTGCCGATGTCATCCTGGATACGACAGGTTTGGCTACAGGGACCTACTTCCTGTACACGACGAACCTGAACCATCTCAGTAATAACACCCAGGAGCGGGGCGGCATGATGACTGAGATAAGAATTAATTAGTATAGAACTCAACTAAAGCTCCCCTCACTTTATTCCTCTCCCCTTGGGGGAGAGGGGAAGGGTGAGGGGAGGAATGGGAGGTAACCTATGAATAGATCATTCATAAAAAGAGGAGGATTGATTTTTGGGTTAATTACTGCCCTGCTGTTCACGGGGGCCATGTGCTCTGAGGCGGCCATCCAGGGTATAAATGGCCCTACATTCAATCTTACAGCCAAGCAAGACATGATCAGCACAGCGGATGGCGGAAGTATCTTGATCTGGGGCTTTGCAAATGGAACCGGCAGGGCACAGTACCCTGGCCCCACATTGATCGTTAACCAGGGGGATTTGGTTACCATTGATCTAACGAATCAACTGCCTACTCCAGTCTCCATAGTTTTCCCCGGGCAAGCAGGAGTGACCGCGACTTTGACGAGCGGAACATGGGTTGATGGCGCCCTCACCAAAGATGCGAATCCGGGAGCGGTGGTTCGATACACCTTTACGGCCCAGCAGCCCGGGACTTACACCTACCACAGTGGAACCAATCCCGACCTTCAGATTGAGATGGGACTCGTTGGGGCTCTGATTGTCCGGCCTTCAGGATATAATCCTCTGGACCCATCCACCTACAAAGCTTACAACCACGACGATTCCAAGTACACTCGGGAGTTCCTATTTATCCTCTCTGAAATGGACCCGCGAATCCATGAGGCCATCGAGTTTGGGGACCTTTATGATACGACCACCTGGTGGCCTGTGTACTGGTTCATCAACGGGCGAACCGCGCCGGACACCATGTCCGCCGCCAATGCGTACTGGCTCCCAACCCAGCCTTATAACATTATGCCGCGTTTTCATCCTGGAGAAAAAGTTCTCCTCAGGATCGTCGGCGGAGGCCGTGATCTGCATCCTTACCATACCCATGGTAATCATGTCCGGGTCATTGCGAGGGATGGAAAGCTGCTTTCGAGCGCTCCAGGGGCTGGAGCAGATCTTTCAAGGATGGAATTCACGGTTACTTCTCTCCCCGGGGGGACGGTCGATGCGATCTTCCAGTGGACGGGTGAGAAGATGGGTTGGGATATCTATGGAACAGGACCTGATTTTGAGCACACATGTAATGGTATATCGGTAAATGCGGCCAATCCCGCATCACCCGGTTTTGACCCTGTTACAAATGAATACTGCCCTGATCATGGAAAGCCGTTTCCGGTCACGATTCCCGGGCAGTTGGCTTTCACCTTCGGCCCCTTTTACAGTGGGAGTCCTTACCTGGGTGCTGGTCAACAGCTTCCTCCAGGGGAAGGCGGGCTCAATCCGAACGCAGGGTTTGTGTTCATGTGGCATTCCCATAACGAAAACGAGATCGTAAACAATAACGTCTTCCCCGGCGGGATGTTAACGATGGTTATCGTGGAACATCCGAACGTAGAGATCATGGAATAATCCCTTCTCTCCCCTTAGCCAAAAGGGGAGAGTCTCTTATCATCCCTCTCCATCAACGGAGGGAGGGCCCCCTTTATCATCCCTCCCCCTTGAGGGGGGAGGGTGAGGGTGGGGGTGATAAAAGCGATTTTGTAAGTAAGAGAGAGGAGGAAATAAAATGCAAAGAAAATCTCTGAAGGAAAATAGATGGAAATGTTCCCTTCTGGTACTGGCTATACTGGTCATGCTCGTTGCTCTTGCTCCGGGGATGTCCCACGCTGCCATCGTCAATGTTAGCCTCGAGGCCAGGGCGTTCCAAAAAGCAATGCCCGATGGGACACCTGTCTGGATGTGGGGGTTTGCGAGTGGAGGGACTCCGACTGTTCCCGGCCAAAGGATAAATGCCTTGGCGGGAGATACCTTAAGTATTACCCTAACCAACACACTCCCGGTCCCTGTCTCCCTTGTCATCCCAGGACAGAGCATCACCCCATCTCCCACCTTCGTAGGTGGCAGGGTGATGTCTTTCACTACTGAGATTCCTGCCTACAGCGGAACTGGAAAACCACCATCAGCGACTTACACCTGGAGCAATCTTAAGGCTGGGACATATCTTTACCAGAGCGGTACCAATCCTGCAGTCCAGGTGCAGATGGGTCTTTATGGTGCGTTGACCATTAATGCGGCGGAGCCAGTCGGGCTGCCCAAAGAAGCTTATACCGGCAAGACCTACGATGCCGAAGCTCTTTTGCTCTTCAGTGAAGTAGATCAGGACCTTCATCAGGCCATCGCCGACGGCAATTACATTGGCATACCTGCTACCAATCCCACTCCGGTCCCTGGCCCGCAGGTTACCAGCACGATCAATTACTGGCCAAGATATTTTCTCATCAATGGAGAGGGATTCCTGCCTCCCGCTTCATTTCCGAATTTGGGCGGCCCATTCACTGCGGGCCAAAAAATACTGATTCGAATGCTGAATGCCGGCCTTCAGACCCATGTTCCAACTTTTCTCAGTACCTACATCAGTTTGATTGCCGAGGATGGGAACCCGTATCTTTACTCGAAGGAACAGTACGCGGTGCACCTGCCTGCGGGAAAAACCCTCGATGCTATTTTTACCCCGGCCTCCCCGGGTGATTATCCGGTTTTGGACCGGAAGCTGAGTACCACCAATGCCGGAGCCTCACCAGGCGGGATGATCGCCAAATTGGCCGTTGGAACAGCCACTGCACCTCCGGTGGCTAACAATGATTCGTACTCCACCTTCAAAAATGTTGCTCTTACCGTGGCCGCTCCTGGTGTGCTCGGGAATGATACGAACCCAAGTGCTAACCCGTTGTCGGCTGTTTTGGTAAGTGCGCCAAGCAACGGAACACTAACTTGTGGGGTCAATGCGGGTTTGTGCTCCAATGGATCTTTCACCTATACGCCAACCTCTAACTATTTTGGGACGGATACCTTCACGTACCAGGCAACCAATGGTTCCGTGAGCAATACAGCAACGGTTTCAATTACAGTCGTTAACAACGATCCACCGATAGCAAATCCTGATGGACCTTACACGGTCGCCGAGGACAATACCCTTAACGTTGCTGCTCCTGGAGTGCTTGGAAACGACAGCGATCCAAATTTAAATCCATTGACTGCAGTTCTCGTTTCAAGTCCTGCGAATGGTATCTTATCCCTGAATGCCAATGGCTCCTTTAGCTACAAACCGAATCTTAACTTCAACGGGACTGACAGTTTTACCTACAAAGCCAATGACGGCATGCAGGATAGCGCCAGCGCGGCGACGGTCACGATAACGGTTACCGCCGTAAATGATCCGCCCGTAGCCGTCAATGACGTATTTTCCGTAGTCAAAAATTCCGTGAATGTATTCCTCAATTTGGTCGCTAATGACACCCCTTTGGACGCAGGCACTTCCATTAACGGAAATTCTATAACAATTACAACACCTCCAAACAAGGGAGGCACAGTTACGGTCGTAGCCAACGGCGTGAACTACACCCCCAAGAAAGCCTTTAGAGGCACCGAAGTATTCTACTACAAGGTCAGAGATAACAGAGGGCTGTTATCCAACGCCGCAAAGGTGACCGTGAATGTGAAGTAGCCATGCGGAATTAAATCCCCCCTAACCCCCCTTTGGTAAAGGGGGGAGAGGGGGGATTTTTTGGGAAAAAGGGCAAAGTGTAAGAAGGATTTGGGGGGGACTTGGCAAAAAGAGATATATATTTGCTCTGGTTCATTACTGTCATTTTTCTGATGAGCTCTTGTGCAACGACCCCCAAGATTCCAGACGAGCCTCCGCCTTTTATCGCCGAAGATCAAGCAAGTTTACGGCAGGAAGCGGTCGAAGACGAAGAATTTGCAAGGCAAGAAGAGCCGAGCCTGGAAGAAAAATGGGGAGTGCGGGTATTGAGCATTCGGCAAACCGCCGGCGGTTACATGCTGGACTTCCGCTACCGGGTGGTTGACCCGGAAAAGGCTCTACGACTGGTCAGCCGCAAGGATAAACCCTACCTGATCGATCAAGCCACCGGCTCCAAATTCATGGTGCCAAGCCCTCCTAAAATTGGACCTTTGCGACAGACATCGGTAAAACCGCTCGCCAATCGAAATTACTTCATCCTCTTTGCCAATCCCGGTAAATATGTAAAACCAGGAAATAAGGTCACCATTGTTATAGGAGACTTTAGAGTAGAAAATCTCGTTGTGGAGTAAAGGTGTTAAAAGCGTACTGGCTGCTATCCTACTAAGCCTACCGCTTTTCATTGTAAACGGCTTTCCTACCTGCGCGGGTGTTATTGCGCCAGATCTTGAATCGGCACTCTATTGATTTCGGCTTGCCTCTCTCAGCCCGGAGCAATGAGGAGAGGGAGTTATTTATGGGAGGATACCAACATGGCCAGGATAGATAAGAAAGGGGCAAGAAGAAAATAAGCTATTTGTGACCGCAATTGGATCCGAAATATTCCTGGCGTTGAATCGACCTTCTTAAGGAGATATAATCTTCGGGGGGGAAATGGAGGTGAAGATGATGGGCAGAACAATAATCATTTTTTTTCTGGGCTTGTTTCTCTTTTCCAGCGCTTCGGCAGAAGTATGCGTAGACTGCCACAAGAAGGTCACCCCGAACATCGTCTCTGACTGGCAGCTAAGCAAACATAGCAAGAATAACGTGGACTGCTCGGTCTGCCATGGAGACCTGCATCAATCTGAGCGGGATGTGGCCAAGGCCGAAATTCTGGCACCGGGAATTTGTGCCACCTGCCATGAAGCCCGAATGCAGCAGTTCAAGAGTGGGAAGCACGCCTTCGGTTGGGCGGCGATGAAAGCCATGCCCACCATCCACTGGCAGCCCATGGCCACTACCGAAGGGATGAAAGGCTGCGGAGGGTGCCACAAAATCGGCTTGAAGACCGAAGCCGAGATAAAAGAATTGAAAAAGACCGGGCCAGGGTACGGGATTGCTTCCTGCG
>Ga0315312_1003322_pt1 | contig 10419 bp, 11 predicted proteins | sample TDP7_MG_FD_203629 | JGI IMG/M metagenome (GOLD analysis project Ga0315312, IMG submission 203629) | Freshwater sediment microbial communities from Lake Towuti, South Sulawesi, Indonesia - TDP7 | ecosystem: Environmental > Aquatic > Freshwater > Lake > Sediment | place: Indonesia: South Sulawesi... | reverse complement strand
CCTACTAGGAAGGATGTTAACTCAGCAACTTCGTCCGCAATCTTCTGCATTCTCTCCTTTAGTTCATGCAACAGTGATTCGCTTTTCCGTCTAGCCTCGGTCAAAGCTGCTTCCTGACTTCTTCGAAATTCTTCATACACTTCTCTCGGGAGTTCGCTGTCATTCATGAGCTCGTTCAATGCATGAACTCTCTTTTCAATAAAATTCAGTTCCTTGCGTATAGCTTCCGTCTCGGCTTTCCATTGCGGTAGTAAGACTAGGGCGTCTTTGTACAACATGATACAGTTGCTGGGATATCGTAGAAGTTGGCTTCCTTCGGGTTGAATTTCGATGGATTGAAGTTCACCGTCAGTGTTCAGTGACAGAGCTACGACGCGCCCTATTTTTCTGTCGTATATATCCGTTGCTGCGTGGCCGATTAGGCGTCGCAGCTCAACTGCAGAGGGCGGTCCTGGAATTACTGTCACAGACGTGCCTCGCTTGTGGGTATACTTGGCATTTCAGGGAATCTTTCCTTCATCTTTTGCTCGGCAACCATGCTCGCTTCACTCAGAATCTTTTGCGACGCGTCGCTAGAAGCGCTGATATCGAACGACTGTTCAGTAGCCTCGCCTACTTCCAAGACTACAGTCTGTAGAGATTCATCAACTTCCGCCAACTCAAAGGATATCTCTGGCAGAACGTTTTGCAGCTGACTCTTGATAATGTTCACAATGCTGGCTACGGGTTTCATGGTGTAGGCTATATCTCCGAACTCTTGAACCGTCTCGAGTCTGAGAGCTACCTGCTCTAGAGCGAGTTGACTGTAAAGCGTTATCTTAGCCATCTTCCTTATTTCAGCGCATTCGCTTGCATAAATCGCCGCCAATGACGTATTCTTCGATTGAAGCGCTGAGACGCATTTCTCGTAGATGGACCTGTCCCTTTCCTGCAGTTCATACGATTTCTTCTCGAGTTTCCTAGTTTGGACTCTTATCTTAAATAGAGAACTTACCATTCTCTGCCTTAGCGGCGTTGGACGGATTGCCTCTTTGATTCTTTTCCTTATTGATGTCCTTTCCTTAAACAACGGTACATACCTCCTAATCTTGAATTGCTCCCACAACTAGCTCCGGCCATATTAGCCTTATCTCTCGCGTCGCCAGTTTCGCTAGTTTAGGACTGTTGGTTGCAAGTACTATCGACGCAGCAGCTCCTATGACTCCCAGAGAGCTTTGGACCCCAAGTTCTTTGATGTATTTGAAGAGAAGATCGGTGGTATTCATTCTCGGTCCAGGCTCTACTCAGAGTTTGTTTCCTGAGGGTTCTGTATCTCATCAGCGAGTAACTTCAGGAAGTTCCCGAGCTGACCTTTCTCATATGTCTTGATTATAGATGCGGTGTATTCTATTCTCATATTGAGATTGCGCAGTTTTGAGATTACCTTGTCAACATCCGCTTTGTTCTTGCCCACTAGGAAGACAATTCCTTCCGGCGAACCCAGAGAACTGACAACTTGGACTGTCTGGGGAATAGTAGCTATTTGTTCCAAGACTTGGTCGCGTTCCATGTGCTCTGGAAAACTTCCTCCAACGTACACCTGCTCACTAACTCCAAGCTTCTCTAGGTCCAAGATGATTGTGTACTCTCTTATGATTCCCATCTGTTCCATCTTGTTTATCCTGTAGGCCACCACATTTGGATGAAGGCTCAATTTCTTGCCGATGTCAACGAAAGAGGCCTTACCGTTCCTGACAAGTTCAGCCAGAATCCGCAGATCTGTGGCATCTGTAGCCAACAAGTAGTTACTCCTTCTAAAGGGCTTTGAATGTCTCAAACCATCTGTCATAATACTTCAAAATCTCCTGCGAGACACTCGGCTTTCTCTCTCCAAGTATCGTTCTGAAATCTTGCATAGTTATCTGTCGGGCACTGGATTGCTTATCTGCCGGGTCCCCGAGTTCGAAGAATTCTCTGACGACCTTCAACTGCGCTGATTGAAAGATATCTCTTATGTCACTCCCTGAGTGCCCGTCAGTCAATCTCGCCAATTCTTCAAAGTCAATGTCTGAAGCAAGTTTCAGGTTCTTCGAAAGTATCTTGAACATCTCAAGTCTAGCTTGCGAATTGGGTAGAGGGACGAACACTCTCTTCTGAAACCTTCTTATGAAAGGTTGATCTAGAACCCATGGTTTGTTGGTCGCGCCCACTATGTATACGTGTAGTGACCGGCTCTTATCGACGACGCTGTCCATCTCTTTCAGAAATTGGTTTCTAGTTCTAATCTCTCCCCCGACCTCCTCAGATCTTATCCCTACCAAGGAGTCGATCTCATCCAAGAAGATAATCGCTGGTTGCCCATTCTCCGAAACGGCTCTAGCGTTCTGAAATAGGTGCGCGACATTCTTTTCCGACTCGCCTAGCCACTTTGACATTATTGACGCCGCATCAACACAATAAAATGCTGCATTGATCTCTGTGGCTATGGCAGCCGCGAGCAGAGTTTTGCCGCATCCCGGCGGCCCGAAGAACAAGATCCCCCTCGGCCAGCCTAGAGGAAAGAGATCAGGTCTTTTCACCGGGAAGACAACAGATTCCTCTATAGCCCTTTTGGCGTCTTTGAGGTTTGCGATATCATCCCATCTGATGTTGGGCTTTTCAGAAATGACCAACTGTTCAAACTTCGCAGATTTCCCTGTTGAGGTTGTTTCTAAAGGCTCCTGATGGGTCACCTGTTCCTGCAAATCCTTGATTCTCTTTTGGTAGGACTCGGCATGTTCCATGTAGACTCGATTCTGAGGAGCACTAGGATAAAGTGCACATAGCTTCAGCAGTATCTCGACAGCCCTCTGGTACTTCGAAATAGCCAAGCCTCTCGATCCTTGTCGGTCGAGTTGAATAGCCTCTGTGGCATATCTTACGGCAAGCTTCTCAAGTTCTTCCGCTGCTGACATGTTTTCCCATCTACCGAGCATTAGTTATGAGCGAAAAAATGGGCGGTATGCATAACCCTTGCTACTCAATCACTATCTTGCCTTTTTCCTTCAAGTTTTCAACTGCTTTTCTAACATTGTCGGTGGAAGTTCCTAAGTCCAGCGCGCATTGGGTTAGGCTTAGGTTCCCATCGTGAGATTTAATGTATTCATAGACGTGATCTTCGAAAGGTACTGTTTCCCCACTTTCGGTGACGGCTAACCGTTCGCTCTCCAGAGTCTTCACCGGAATCTCTATCGAAGGCAACTCGGGAAATTGTTCTTTAATTTTCTGCTCTGCGACAATGCTCGACTCATGAAGAACCTTTCTGGCTTCTTCATTCGACAAATCTACGTTCAGTTCCCTCGTATCGACATTCCCGGTCTCTAAAGTCAAGTCGCTCAGCATGTTGTTTACAACGTCGAGTTCGCTTGCAACTTCGGGGATCACCCCAGCGATTCTTCCTTTTGTTTCTCTGACTACGCCAACTATAGGCGCCATCTGAACGAGGATGTCCCCGAATTCTTCTACAGTCTGCAATCTCAATATGACTTTCTCAAGCGCGAGTTGGCTGCTCAGGACGACTCTCGCCATCTTCCTGAGCTCAGCGCATTCATTAGCGTAGATCTTCGCGTGAGCAAAGTCTTTTGAAACTTGAGCGCCGATGCATCTTTGGAACATTTCTTGATCTCTTTGCTGGAGTCTAGAAGACATTTGATCCAGTTTTTCTCTTTGAGCACTCAATCTGAAGAGTGCGTGAGCTATTCTCTCTTTCAGTGGAATAGGGTGTACTTTCTCTTCTATCTTCTTGATTATTGAGAAAGGCATGACCCCCTCACGTTTTCTCTCTTACGTGCACAACGATGACGTCAGGCGATTCTTTCGGCATTAGGGGAGTAGAAGCAGGGGAGGGAGCAGGTTGCTGGTAGCTCAGATCTATCGATGTCTCGAGTTTTGAAAGATGGTCCACGACCTCCTCTATGTCTCTCTTCTCCGTCAGCGTTCTTTCTAAACCGGATCTAATTGCCTCGCTGGCTGTCCGGTAGGCGGAATCGTCGATTTCCTTTGATGTATGCAGCATTTTGTTGTTCGCTAGGAGTGTTTGAAGATCTCTAACTTGGCTGTTCAGATCCGCCAATCTCTCTTCTAGACTCGATATTAAGCTTTGACGTCTTCCCTTAACCTCTTCCACGACGGACTCATGTTGTTTCTTGAGGCTTGTATAAATCTCGCCTTGGAGCTCGCCAGAATTGTTAAGTTCGTCTAGAGCGCGAACCCTTCTTGTAGCTAGCTCAAACTCCTTTTGAATTTGAATCGCTTCGATTCTCCACGAAGGCGTAAATACTAGGGAATCGCCCTTCATGAGTACCTGCGAGCTCGCACATTGGAGTAGTTCTCCGTTCGCAAGTTCGAAAGCTACGGATACAACCTCATCTCTTGCGTTCGTAGCCAATCCAATGAGGCGGCCTATGTTCCGACCGTAGGTGTCGGTGACCACTTTGCCAACATATTTTCCTATTTCTCCTATCCGAACGACCATATGGATTCACCAAAGAGCGAATGTTAACACGTATGAAAAAGAGGACTCGTCAATCTACCTTTGCATACTGGTCTCTGAGGTCTTCTCAGGAGTCGGAAGGGCTGTGGACGGTAGTTCCGGAAACCTCTCTTTCATTCTTTGTTCCGCGATCGCATTCGCTTCGTTGAGAATTCTCTGCGCTTCTTCGTTTGACGTTTCAACGCCGTAGGTCTGTCCAGTAGCCTCACCTACTTCAAGTACCATACCGTTTAAGGTTTCTCCAATCTCGCCAAGTTCGTACGAAACCTCGGGCATCACGCCTGCAACCTGGCTCTTTATCGCGCGGACGACACCTGCTACAGGACCCATCATTACGGCAATATCACCAAATTCCTGAACTGTTTCAAGTCGTAGTGCTGCCTGCTCAAGTGCCAACTGGCATCGCAGAGTTATCTTTGCCATCTTTCTGACTTCTGCGCATTCATTAGCATACATCGCTGCCCGTGCAGAATCCTTAGCCATCTGTGCGGCAATGCACTTGTTGAATAGTTCTCTGTCATGTTGTTGCATTCTCATCGAGGCTCCTTCAAGCCTGTTTTGTTGAACCTTTAGGCGATATATTGACATGGCAACTCTTTCCTTCAAAGGTGCTCCGGGACGAATCTTCTCCGCTATTCGCGTGAAAAGTGGCTCCTTACTTCCTCTTTCCCAATCTTTCACTATGTTGTGCGACAAACAGCTCACCTCCGCTGTTTGTGTTTGTCACAAACTGGCTTGTGTCCAATGCATTCTGATCCCTAAACTCTTTAGACTTAATGTAAGGAATTTGTCAAAAATGCTCTGAGGGCGTCGAAAAGTTTTTCACATTCGTAAGTCAGAAGGCCTTCAAACAGCCACGCGCTTGACACAAGAGTTGCGCAAGACGCGTCCGTTATGTGGATCACGAAGAGTTTTCACTTAAATACATTAGAAATAGCTTAAGAATCTCAACTTTCCAAAAATCCATCCTGGGAATACTGAAACTGGCTTCTTGTACGATCAGTTGGCAAAGGTTCATTTAAAACGGTGCACCTACCGTTCCAGCGGATTGACAGAAAGATGATTTTTGAACATCTGTTTAAGCCTGTCTACTGGACGAGGTGATTGGAATCGACGGCTGAAATTGCTTGAAAGATTTTTACAGTGGACGAGGCAACCAATACTCTAACGCGAGGATGGTGAGCTTGACTGCAGTTTTTGAAGAGGTAGGGTCGGTTATCGACCAGATAAATGCTCTTCGGGAAGAGATGCAGGTCCTATATGATGAGTATACAAAGCTTGCTCAGTTTCTGAAGGATAAGATAGTGGAACTTGGACAAAATCTGAACGAGTACGCAAGGAAGCTGCAGGAGGAGATTGCCGGGAGTTCTCAAGCCATCGTAGAGCTGGAGACAAGATATCTGCTTGGAGAAATTGGAGCTCAACAATACTACGCAGAAAGACAAAGCCTCAATGAGCGGATTCGAAGAAATCTTTCAGGCTTAGACGAAGTAAAGAGTATGCTCGGTATTCTAAGCCAAGTCGAGGTCAAACCTCTGAGCTCAAGCGCGCTCCCCGTTTCTGAGGTAGCCTTCTCTGGCACGTCGCCTACGCCACTTATAGGGGTCGGCGAGGGCGTTCATGGCACAAGCAGTGAAGTTAGCTACGAAACTTCAGAGGGTTCAGCGAAAAGCGAAGCCGTTCAAGAAATTTCAACCAGCCCAGTCGGCGAAACCGAGGAGGGTCCCCCGTCGCCGACAAGTGCGGAAGCCTTTGATGCTACGGAATTGAAGAAAGAACTTGAAGTGCGCGAAGACGAACAAGTCAAATGTAGTCTAGGAGTGCTCAAGGTCGAGGGTCCTAATGTTGCGATAGTTGAGTCTTCCGAGGCGAGCTCTGGGACGTCGGGCCAAGCTGTGCAGGCCACTGGAGATAGAGCAGATTCTTCTGTGTCAACTCCTCTAGGGAGCGAGAAACAGGGAGAGGGCGTTGCTCCTCAGCAGACCTTTTGCAGTAGCGTGAAGACTATTAAGGCTCCTGAGGTACCTCTCGAACCTAGGTATCTGCCGGTCATCAGTGATATACAGCCTGAAGAGGCTCCGGTCAGAACGGAGACACCTCAGTTGAAGTCTGAGGGGGCTCAACAGGCATATTCGGAAGGCCCGGATGTCAAGGTTGTGAAAGCCGTCAAACTGATGCCGTACGCCTCGTTCTACGATGTGTCCTGTCCGAAGTGCGGGGCAGAGGTTCCGAAGCCCATGAAGACTTGGGAGCTTAAAGGCGGGAAATCCAAGAAAACCGTTATGATAGGTCTATTTGAATGTCAAGGCTGCAAAGTGAAGTTTAGAGAGGCCCTATCAAAGGAGACTGTTTGAGGATCTGCCTCAAATAAATCCCTCTTTTCAGCGTTAAGTTCGGTTCAGGCATTTTCGGAGAGACGCGTTCAACTAGGGTAGTGCAAGACTCTAGCCAGTTGCCTGTTTTTAGGAGGTTTTCGGGGCATACTCATGAGTGCCTCGGATGAATGGCAAGATTTAAGTTGCGTTCTATGTCAATACTAGGAGAATGCCATCACGTACGTGGAACACGGAGGTGAACACTGCATGACAGAAAAGCCCATGGAGCCTGTGAGACCAGTTGAGGAGAGGGTTCCTTTTAAGCCAAGAGCTCCTATTCCTCCCGATACCATCCTGATCGGCAAGAAGCCTGTAATGGCGTACGCAACGGCTGTTATGATGCATTTCCAGAGTGGAGCTAAGGAGTTAACTGTAAAGGCAAGAGGACGGGCGATTAGCAGAGCTGTCGATGTTATCGAGGTTGTGCGCAGACGATTCTTCGGCGGAAAGCTTACCGTGAAGGAGATCGCCATTGGGACTGAGGTTCTTGGTGAGGCAGCAGACACTAGAAACGTATCTAGCATCGAGATAAAAATCGAAAAGACTGAGTAGTCTGCTTCAAGCAGAGCGTTGCGATGTCGGCTGGGACACCCATCGTCGAGTTTGAAGTTCCTGTAATATTTTTCCTGCACATTCTCGCGCTGAAAGCTCCTTAGAGTCCAATATTACCTCTGGGTTGAGAGGCTCTTCATATCGCGCCCCGACGCCTGGAACTGTACTACTCCTCGCGAACGCTTTCTCGTAGATTCCCCTAGGAGCATGTGAGAACTCTATCCTCCGTTTCTCTCTTTCAATGCACAGCTCCAAAGGGCACTTCACGTAGATTTCGGCGAACCTCGATATCTCTCTTCTAGGTCTCTCTCTGTATCTTCTCCGGTTCCCTGTAGCATCTATTATTACGTTGATACCTTCATCGGTCAGGTTCCTCGCGATCGACGCAAGAGTCTCGTAGACGAAATCTCTTTCCTCCTCAGTATATTTTGGAGCTGGGGTGATGCGCTTCCTCAATTCATCTGAGGAGAGGATTCGGCTCTCAACCCCAAACCTGAGAAGTCTTCGTTGAAGCTCTTTCGCAATTGAGGATTTTCCGCTCCCTGGCAGCCCAGTGATCCAAACCGCCCACCCCTCTCTCAATGAGACCTCCACCGAAGAAGAGTCTGTCCGATAACGTGTAGGTCGTTGGGGATTCTACGGGAGATTAACACAGCCGAGGCACGGCGGCCAGCACGCACTTTGAAACCCCACGCCCTACGGCTTATATTTGGGCTCAATAAGCATTATAGCTTTCGTAGTCAAGTTAACTGCTAGTGAGCAAGTTGCGTATCACTGTAGGGAATCTTCAATTGGATGTCAACCAACAGTCTATGGAGAAATATCTGACAAGCTTCTTCAACTCGCCTACAGAGCTAGTCGGACTGAGGAAGTTGGGCGAGGGTTTTCATAATGCAGGTTTCCTTGCCACTGCGAAGGTTGGAGGGACTGAGAGAAGATTCGTAATGAGAATAGTTCGAGGCGACACAGGTTGGGGACACGATTATTTAGGGGACAGGTGCGCAGTTCTTCTTCTTCAACATCGGCTATTTAACACAGCTCCTGAAGGAACATGTTGCCGCTCTTTTGATGTTGCCGGGATTCAGCCAGACGGGAGGATAGCATCTATTGGAGAGACCGTTGAGTTCTTCAATCTTGTTGAAGAGGTTACAGAGGCTGAGGGCAAGCCCTACGTTGAAGATCTTTTCAGTATCGCTCAGACGGATAGGTTGACAGACAACGACATTGCTAGATGTCGCAAAGCTTCAGAGTTTCTAGTGAAGTTGCACTCAATGAAGGTGAGAAACGACATACTCTACAAGAGACACATCCGCGACTTGATCGGCCACGGCGAGATGCTGATGGGCGTAATCGACACATACCCAGACCTATCGAAACTCGACTTCACAACCCCTGAGGAAATCGCTGAAATAGAGATGAAGGCGGTCCTGTGGCGAAACAAAATCAAACATATGGGACAAAGGCTATCTCGAATTCACGGCGACTACCATCCCTTCGGGAATATAAGATTCAAACAAGACAATTCAATGGTTGCGCTCGACCTTTCACGCGAGGAGTACGGCGAACCCGCTGATGACGTTTCCGCACTTACAATGAACTATGTCTTCATCAGCGTATGGCAGACAGGGAAACTGATCGATAGCTTGAGAAGATTGACCGAGATCTTCTTTGAGACCTATATAGAGAAGACGGGTGATGAGGAACTCGTTCGTGTGATAGCTCCTTTCTACGCTTTCAGAGGCTTCGTCGTCGCGCATCCTCTCTACTATCCTGAGCTAATCTCAAGCCAGAGAAGAACTATTGTAAACTTCATAAGGAATGTCCTAGACTCAGAAGAATTCAATTTCAAGGACATCTACTCATACCTAAAGAACTAGAAAAGGTGGGTGAGGCGAAGATGGAATCTAAGGTTAGGGATCCCTCGTTAGCTCAAAAAGGAGAACTATCGATTGAGTGGGCTGAAAGCAGGATGCCTGTTCTCATGAGAATCAGAGAAGGGTTCGCCGCTAAGAGGCCCTTGCTGGGCGTTCGCGTGGGAGCCTCATTGCATGTCACTAAAGAAACAGCTGTTCTGACACGAACGCTTTTGTCAGGAGGAGCTGAAGTCGCTCTTTGCGGTTCTAATCCTTTGTCGACGCAAGACGATGTTGCGGCTTCGCTAGCCTCAGAAGGCGTGAGAGTGTACGCTTGGAGAGGACAGACGGCAGATGAGTATTATTGGTGTATCAAGAAAGTGATTGAATCGAGACCTACCATCACGATAGACGATGGTGCTGACCTGACGGCTTCGATTCACGAGATGAATCCTGCCCACATTAAAGATGTTTTAGGTGGAACTGAGGAGACCACGACCGGAGTCGTACGGCTTAGGGCGCTAGCTGAATCTGGGAGGTTGAAGTACCCTATAATCTCAGTGAATGACGCCTACACGAAGTATCTCTTCGACAATAGGTACGGTACGGGTCAGAGTACGTTGGACGGCATCCTAAGGTCGACCAGTGTGCTTCTAGCCGGGAAGACTATTGTCATTGCTGGGTACGGATGGTGTGGGAGAGGCATCGCTATGAGGTCTCGAGGAATGGGCGCGCAAGTTGTCGTAACAGAGGTCGATCCGGTGAGAGCGCTGGAGGCTTTGATGGACGGCTTCAGGGTCCTGCCGATGGACGAGGCAGCTGAGATAGGGGATATCTTCGTTACCGCAACAGGGGATATCAACGTCATCAAGAAAGAGCATATGCTTAAGATGAAGAACGGAGCGATTCTTGGAAACGCTGGACACTTCAACGTAGAGATAAGTCTTCCTGATCTCGAATCGATCTCGATACGCAAGAGAAATGTAAGAAATAATGTTGAAGAGTATAACCTCGCTGACGGCCGCCGACTATATCTTCTCTCTGAAGGTCGTCTTGTGAATTTGGCGGCGGCTGAGGGGCATCCTTCCGAGGTTATGATGATGTCGTTCGCAAACCAAGCGCTATGCGT
>Ga0315312_1003321_pt1 | contig 10421 bp, 13 predicted proteins | sample TDP7_MG_FD_203629 | JGI IMG/M metagenome (GOLD analysis project Ga0315312, IMG submission 203629) | Freshwater sediment microbial communities from Lake Towuti, South Sulawesi, Indonesia - TDP7 | ecosystem: Environmental > Aquatic > Freshwater > Lake > Sediment | place: Indonesia: South Sulawesi... | reverse complement strand
TCGGCATTACTACCAGTTGATAACCGTTAGTGCTAAAGAGCATTGGGGCTATGGGGCTTGATAGCTTAAAATCTACCATCCCCCCGCAAGCCTTTAGCGCATTGGCTAGGTAGCTACCGTCTATCCTAACAAAGCCTTCACCATCGGTATCGGCTACTATGTCGGCTTGTCCTCTATCATCGGGATTAGCCAAAACGAGCTTACCGTTACCAATGGTAAGGTCAATAGCATAGCCTTTGGTATTGGCTAACGCCTTGAGGCTATTGACTGCCTTGATTGCCTCTACCGTGTCAAAGTGAGCAAGGCAATTAAAATCGGTAGGGATTAGCTTCTGCCAATCGGGATAGTTACCCTCAAGGCTAACCCACTTATAGCGGATTAGCTCCGTGTCTATAATGAGGCTTTTACTGGTCAATTGCTCCCCGCCTTGCTCAAAACTAACCCTAACCCGCTTTGCCTTGCGTAAGGCGTTAGCCACGCCTACTAGCTCATCACGGTTAATCAAGGCTTGTCCTTCACCATCGGCATAATCAAGGCTAATTACCGCTAGCCTAAAACCATCGGCACTAACCAGATTTAATTTACCGTCTTTAGCCTCAAACCTGACACAAGCTAAAACTGGTCTATCATCGCCTTTAGCAGTAAACGGTAAGACTCTGGCTAATGCTTCGGCTAGCTCGTTAGCTCCAACATTAGGCGTTACGGTGTTAGACGGACTTACCCTAACCTCACAAAAGGTAAGCGGTGTCCCGCCTTTGCCTTTTGCGGTAGCCTCTTTTAGCCAGTCGCCTTCGGCTAGGTAGCTGGTATTAGCACCACAGATAACCTTAAGTCTCTTACCAGTAGCCTGCGACCCGCTAGCACTACCGTTTGAGGGGATAACCTTGATTACATTACTACCCCCCAAAGCCTTAAGGTATCCCAGTAAGCCTTTACGCCCTATGGTCAAGTCCATTAGCATTACTCTAGAGGCTAATGCTCTTGACAGGGCGCTTACCAGTGTAGCCTTGTGAGCTACAAAGCCCTCACCTGAACGCTTGCCCACGATATTAAGTTGTTCTATCTGCCACCCCCTTTTAGCATTGGCTAGAGTGGGCAAGTCTCTAGCCTAGCCTAGTAGTGAGTATCCAATAGCCTGCTACCCGCTAGCACTATCGGCACCCCTACTATATATAGGACATTTCAGGGGGTAAAATCAGACATCAAAAAGGCTTTTTTGATACCTTTTTTGGTCTTTTTGCTTATAGCGGTGCCAATACCTTTGCTCTTTACCGTTTAGCGGTATCCCGTATAGCCTTTTGCGGGCAATCTGTGCTAGCCTATTCGGGAAGCCTAACTGCCAAAGGCTACGGTCTAGCCACGCCTCTAGGTCAATTGCCTTGTCATCGGCTAGAGTGTCTATTAGCTCAATCTGGTTACCGTCCTCATCCTCTATAATGGTATTGAGGCTTATTATCCTACCGTTGAGGTATTCAGCACGCCAATACTTTTTACACTCATAAGAGGCTATCCGTAGCATAGCTAATTCGGACAATTGACCCCCGCCATTGTGGTCTAGCCTGATTTGAGTATCGGCAAGGCTTACTATTATATTATGGTTTAAGTCGTCTCTATCTTGCCTCTTTGCCTTGTGTTGAAATCTGTCGGCTACTGCGATATACTTGCTCCAGTCTAGCATTGTGGTTGACCCCCTTTGTTAGACTTGCCCTAGTCTAGTGTCAGCTAGCTAGGGCATTTTATTTGCCCTAGACTGAGCAAGCGCCCAGATTTGGCTTCTGGTGTCTTTATTCAATTGTTAAGGTTCAAATATCTACAATACCATCATCCAACAAAAGGAACGATTGTTCATTAAAAGAATGAACCTATATTTTCATGAAAAAATGAGAAACTGATAAATGAGGAATTCTGGTGGTTCAGGTTTTGTAGCTTGCCTGCGGCGAGCCCGCCAGTTCTGCCTTCTGGCTCCCACCGTAAAGGGTAAGGAGAGGGTTTAACCAAGCTGCCTCAGACGCCGCTTTGCCAGCATCGGTGAGGCGGAAATACCTTCGGGGTGGTCCAAGTGGGTAGTGGTCTTGAAAGGCTGATGGTTCTTCTCTGCCAGTTAACTCTACCCAGCCTAATCTCTGGAGGTTGGAGAAGTAAACGACAAAAGAATGGTAACGACAGCTGGTTGATTTATACGGGATGCGAGCTAGATACCAATTGGTGAGCCTCTCGATCCTTTCTGGGTCGATGACACGCTTCTCACGCCGGGCTTGTCTTTCCTCTTGTCTGGTGGCTCTATCTAAAGCGATGGCTTTGAGAAGGGCCGTCTTGTAGTGATTGAAAATATCCACCTGGCATGCGCCAACAGCTGGGTCTATCCTGGGTGAGCCGTTTGGTCCATTACCCAGAAGAAACTCTCGAATAAACCAGCCGCAGCCAAATGGACGGAGAAAGCCACCACGGCTAGGCTTGAGAGGCAGCGTCACCATTTGTTTCCTTACTCCATAGTCTCTGGTACCACTGTCTGTGCTCTTTACCGGCTACTTTGCGATACTTGGCCGTGGTATTGAAACTGACGTGGCCGAGGTGTTCCTGCAGAAGCCGGAGTCCATCCCCAGAGTCATCACGCTTTACGGCATGGCAAGCGAAGGCATCCCTCAGCCGATGAGGACTCACCCCCTGCATCCTGCCGGTCTCAGGGTTAACCAGGGCTGGCAGCCCAGCTCTTTCAGCGCATTCCCTTACTATCTGCCAGGCGCGGTGGCGATTTATGCCGAAGATGAGATTTTTGCCTTGTCGCGGGACTGGGCCGCCACGCTGGATGTAGTCCCTCAGCATTTGCAGAGTATCGCCGTCGACGGGGAGCATTCTCACCCGGCGGCGTTCCTGTTCTTGAGAAAGAGTCTCATCCACCTTTGCGCCGCATCCTGGGCAAAAAGCATGGCTTCGTCCCAGTCTTGCTACACACTTCGGACAGGATAGCTTGAGACGGCTCTTAAGGTGCTGGATAGTAACGGTACTCTGGGCAAAATCAAGATCCTCGACCTTTAGAGCTAGAGCCTCACTGATGCGGCAGCCCAACCGAAACAGAAGCCTGATGAGTAGACGGTCACGAAGGTATCTGGCCGTTGTCTCCATTAGGGCTACCTCTTCTGGTTCAAGATAAGCCTTCATCACCCCTTCACCGACGCTTGTGTATTACCGACGGGAACACCTTGTGGTCGGTGGCGCAATCATTCTTTCTTTGGCCACCGGTCCAGATAGGTTTCATAGCCACACTTGGTGCATTTGATTTTGACGGCACTCGATCCCTTGCTGCCGCAGCTACTGCACGTGAATTGATATTTGACCCCTGACAGAGGATCGCCAGACACTTTGTTCTCGATATCATATATACGGTCTTCAAGAGGTACATGGCACATGCCGCAGTACAGCGAAGAGGGCTTGATGTGCCACGCAGGGCTTTCATCGCCCATCCGTACCGGCTCGCCTATGCCTTGAGGAATGTCATCCTGGCTATTCCATGTCCACCCGTGGCAAACTCCGTCCTTCTGGTAGGGACAGTTTTCACACTGGTGAGTGCCAAGCTGCCGCGCAGCCGCGATCACGATTAACACCTCGGACAGTGCTTGAATGACACCATCTATCCTCCGCAGGTCATTTGCCATAGGCTGCACTTTCTGCCATATTGTTGCGATTGTCTCAGGCGACTCAGGTAGGGTGGGGAGCGGGGCTTCTGCCTGAGCTGTCCCCTCTGGCGTTTTCGCCTTCAGGGTAGTCTTCTCCTCCTTCAATCGTCTGTATTCTCTGGTGACAGTTGCTTTCGCAAAGCCTAGGTCGATAAGTTCCTTAGGTTTTCGTCCTTGCCTTAATAGCTGCTCGATGTGTTTGGTGACTCTCACGTCTCACCTCCTGTTACGATTTTAGGGTCATACAAGAGCCTTTTGGCCGACCTTTTGATGGAATAGTCGCCCCAGTCAATATCCGTAGTGGTAAAATAGTGTCAGAATTCGTTTGATACTGCTTTTCGTCATCAGCCTGGCTTGCTGTAGGTCTTAACAACCCTCCTGACTGTGCTCCAGTTCACCGATGTGCCTTCCTGCCTCAGTTCACGCGCCACTGCGCGATAACCTAGCCCCTGCCGATAGAGGCACAACACCTTCGGCACAAGTGCCTCAGGTATTCCCCTAGGGCGTCCCGGCTTTCTTTTGACCGTTTCCAGATTCATCCTTTCTCTCCATCGCTTTGTCCAGCTACCGCTTCAGGCTATTGCCCTTGACACTTTCTGCCTACCAAGATCTAGCCCTAGCGCCTTCCATCACAGTACTCCTTCTCACCGCCTCCTCTTCTTCCTAAGCCAAGAATTGGTACGGCCTAGGAAGTGACGCTTTACCAGCTCTACACGAAGGGAAATTTGACACTTAGAGGAAACTATGTCATCATCATGGATAGACATTCCTAGCTTGTGTCCGGCTCGCCTTAGCCTCTAGCGTATTTGGCATTGACGGGAGAGCGAGGTAGGGGGCCGACCGCAAACCTCCTTTCAATCCCTATCCCGCTCCCCCGCAGATTCATTCAGCATGGGTCGCTTTGGGCGTCCTCCTCGCCGCCCGAAATCCTTAAGTAGCTCAGCATACAGCTCCGCGGTCCGCCGACCGCCCTTACGACCTATCTCCCGATAAAACTCGATGCCTCGATGCTCTAAGGTTGATTGCCCACCTCTTCGGCCAGCCTGAGCAACGGTAAGCTCATCCTTTTGTCTATTGGTCTTAGATTCCTCACCCATTTATCTGCCTCGCGTTATTTGATTCCTAGTTTTTCTAGTATTGCTGTTACCGCCTTCTTGTTTATTGCCATTTTTTCTGATAAATACAGCAAGAAACCCTCGGGAGTTCCTATTAATTTATCGCCCGGCTTCAAATCGTAGAAGGAAGCCCAGAATTTTGGGGACAGTCACAGCAAATCCACCGTCTCCAACTGGAAATAACGAGCGTTTCGTGAAATTGGCCATTGCCTCTCCTTTTTTAATCCTCTATAATTCATTATAGAAGTTAGAGGCACTTGTGGAATTGTAGAAACAGATATAATACTTACACATGCTTACACAAATTGAACACAAGTGAATGGGATTTCTACACAAGTAAATTTGTCAAGGGGGTTTAATGGGAATTAGGAGAAGAAAAGTTTCCGATCGTCTAAGGAGACGGGTGAACGAGCTACTGGAGACAAGAACTCCCACGGAAGTGTTTGAGATTCTACAAGGCACGAGGGATCAGATAAGTCGCAGTGAGATATATAAAATACGCGGAGCTAAGAGGAAACGAAAAGAGGACTACGTAAGGGCGAACATAATGATGAATAGGCATAGGGCCGGACTGCCACTTACGCCATACATCCATGAAGACGGCACTATTGAGATATGAAAACATGTCTAGTGTTGGAGTCCCGATCCAGTCAAGGATTTCACACAAAAGCAGTGGCGAAAATACGGAAGCTAAAAGCTAGCTAACGACTCAAAATACCTTTTCTGATGGGATTTCATCAGACCACAGGCGAATTGCGTCCGCGTACCACACAAATATAAATCCACCCATCATCCGCTACCGCCAAGCCGACCTCATATGGATTAACGTAGCCCCAGCCCCTCAACTGGACTTGCCCCACTCCGATGGGCAGCAATAGCCTCCTCCTGTTTTAAGCCTTGAGTGTAGCGCCGGCTCATTGCCAGGTCTTCATGCCTCAGGAATAGCTGGAGCAGGAACGAGTCCTTGGCTCCTCTCAAATACTGAAGAGCACTGGTGTGCCGGAGACGATGCACTCGGCCAGGGCTATTGACCCCTGCCCTCTGCTTCAGGCGCGTAAACCATGAGCCAAGCCCTTCTATGGTGAATGGTGTACCTTCTTCAGTTATCCAGAGAGCATCACATTTTGCTCGTTTCTTCCTCTGCAGTAGATAGAGCCAGACGGCCTTTGCCGTCCTGGCCGAAAACGGACACACACCCATCTTGCCGCCTTTGCCAGTCACCCGAACCAATTTTTGTTCCAAATCGAGATCCGAAAGCCTCAATCGTGCCAGTTCACTCAAACGCAGCCCAGAGTCAAGGAATAGCAGAATCATCCCTTTGTTGCGTAGACCAGTGAAACTAGCCCCGGTCTTGATATCGAGCTCACAGACAGCGAGAAACCTCTTCAGTTCGTCTAGGTTATAAGGCTGAATCGGAGGCAGAGGTGGGGCCTTAAAATGAATCTCCTTAACAGGGTTTTCCTGTAGGAGACTCTCCTCGACGCCCCAATTGAATAGGCGCCTTAGTGCTTTGTAATAGGGCCACGCGGTTGAAGGTTTAGATTTGACGAACCTGCGGCTACGGTTACCTGGGGAGTATTCAAAATTCCTTGAGCTGACCCAGGAAAGGAACTGCCTGAAATGTTTAGGTTCTAACTGGTTGACATGGAGAGGCCAACACTGGTCTCTGGAGAAGTGTAGGAGATGACGGAGAAGTTTAGCGTAGTACTCGTGTGTCCGAGGTGCACGCCCTTCCGCTTGGAGGGAAAAGAGAAATCCCTCCACCAAGTCTTGTAGACCGATGCCTTTGTGATTCTGTTTCACCTTTCATTGCGGTCGGCCCTATGTTTGTATTTTTGCCTAGTCAACTGGTCGCCCTCAGCTTCACTTTAGCTTTGAGGTCTCGACCTAGTCAACCGGTCGCTCAGCTTTGTGGTGAGCCGCGGAGGACTCGAACCTCCAACCAGCTGATTAAGAGTCAGCTGCTCTTCCTATTGAGCTAGCGGCCCAAGTTGTCTGGCTCAGCGCCTTTCGCTTACTATTTTAGAATGTATGCCGGCTTTTAGCAAGAGCGTGGCATGGCTATGCCTAAGGTCATGAAATCGGATATGGAGCAGGCCAGACTTCCGAAGGACTTTGCCAATCTTTATGAAGCCTTTATCAGATTTTTATCAAACGTTTATGTTTTTTATGCCCATCTTTATAATTACGTGGTAGATTATATAGGTGGTATACCTGAGTATACCATCCATATGTAGGCTGCAGGCGGTTCAGGGTAACTAAATTCTACCGTGAAATAGTGGGAGGGTGCCAAGCAATATAGGCACTGCTGTGGGATAGACAAATGATGATTGCGCAAAATGGCGAGGGAAACGGGCAATCCAGTTCTACAAAGATGGGGAGGCACCCGTACATCGTGGTGGTAGACCACGAGGATGAGATAGTGCTAATAATTAAGCATGCCCTTGAGTTAGACAAGAATGAGCAGTTTACAAATGACAGCCTGTTAGAGGAACCCGGTGTCGCTGACAAGATAAGGCGGCTGTTCGATAAACTTTCTCGGGCAAATGAATGTGATGCTGTTAGTATGACGCCACTCAGCCCTCGACAGAAACAGGTATTGAATGAGATTGCCAAAGGGCATCCAAACAAGGGGATTGCTTGTTCCCTCGGTGTTAGCCAGCAGTCAGTCAAGAATCATGTCCATGCTATTCTCGAGAAGTTAGGCGCTAACAACCGTACCCAGGCTGTGGTATTGGCTATGCTTAATGGCTTACTCAAAATAGAGGACTTCTCAGAGGTTCAATCACCTGAGCCCACTCTTTCACCAGCGAAGAGCTAACGACCCGAGTAGTATTAAGTCTAGCAGACCTTAGGCCATCACGCAACCACCCAGTGCGTAATCTATTTAATGCTCTCTATGAGGTCCTGGCGGCTGGTCATTGCGGCAACCCTGTCTAGGAATTCCTTTAACGAGGTGCTCTGACTTCTTAGCTTCTTTAATTCAAGCCCAATAGGGCTAATAGAGGTTGGGCTATCAGCATAGGTGCCATAAAAGGCAAAATAGGCTTGATTCAGCTTTCTAATATAATAGCCCTTTGAGGCTAAATACTGCCGCTTCTGTTCCATAAACTCCTCAGCCTGCTCAATCTCTCCCTGAGCAAGGTAACTGTCGACAATTCTTCTTACGGTTCTCATCTCTCGGTTAAAGTCAAATTCCGCCCCGGCTATCTGAGCTTGATGGTCGCCATTTTCATATTGAGGGTAATAATTTTCAACTACTATTGCGCCGATTTCCTTGCTGACCATGCTGGCTACAGTTTCATTTATGACAGCAATCTCATAGTTTCTGGACACGCCTATTGAATCAAGCAGGTATAGAAATCCCAACGGTTTGAAAACCAGATAGTGATGAAGCCACTCCTCAGTCGCGGTATCAATAATAAATCGGAGGCTAGCTTCGTCGGTAACCAAGGTGGGATAGGTTGCCCCCAAGCCACCAAGCTCCACCACCAGTGAAGAGACACCTAATTTATCGACCCCAGCTTCAATATCCTCTATTTCCTTTAGGTTAATGTTCGGCTGCAAGACAATCTGCCTTATACTTTCTATTCTATCCCGAGGCGAAATCACCAGTAGATGGGGGGGTTCCTCCAGGGTAAAATTTAGCGGTGGGAAATTAATTCTTAACCTGATATATCTATCTATCGGATTGAAGATGCCCTGTTGCGCCAGAGTTTTCTTTATCTGCTTTTCTACTATCTTCTCCACCGTATTCTTTACCGCCGTTTTTTGTTCCCGCAACATGTTTAGTTCAGTTTCAAGTGAAGCTAAGTCGCCCGGCTTATTACCGGCATTGACCGCTTTAATTTCTGATTCCAGGGTTTTTATCCGCTCGATGGTAGAGGCATACTCAGTAACTACACGTACTTCATCATCAATCTTCTCATGCCTGCCAAAAATCCGTTGCTTTGCCTGGCGAGGTATAGCCCTGGACTCCCACTTCATAATACTAAAGCGGTGTGACTTCACTATTGAGCTTAGATGAGTGTCAAAATCCTGAGTCATGGCGCAACTTCCACAGAGCAAACAAACTGATAATAAGCTGGTAGTAGCAATTAATCCTATTTTCAATTTAGTCCCTTAAAACATTCCCCGGTGGCGAAATTAGGGGATACCTGATTCATGTTAAATCCCGCAGGGATTAAAACCAGGCTCAAGAATATGGCACAGTGAAGATGAAATTTCGGTGACCCCTATCTAGATGTAAAGTTAAGATTAATCCACCCTGGCAGCGATTTTAGCTAGCTCCCAGGAATACTCATAAAGGTGCAAGCCCTTACTCATGGCAATAATCTCGCCATCGCCAACCCCTATCTCCTCAGCCATATACTCCTTCAAAAGCTGAATGGCTGCCAGGTTGGAGGGAAAGCCAGCCCACAAGTCCCACGACCTGAAATAGACCATAAAATTGAGCTTATTATCGCGGATTCTGGTATCTATTGCCCTCAGGCACGGGGGGTCGGAGAGGTAAATAGATTGGCTGTCACCCACCGCCATGAAAGCCTGATTGGTATTATAGCCATCTTCCTTATACATTTTGATTACTTCAGCTATCTGCTTTTCCAGATACTGCCCGTAGGTATATTGTTCCCCTTCAGCTTTGTGGGCGGTCATAAGATAGGGAAGATAGCTTTCCACATAGTTCATGGTGCTGGGTGGTGGCACACCCTGTGGCACATCCGGAATCAAAGGTCTTGTTCCTGGGTTCTTGACCCGGACGACAACAAAGTCGAGCTCTTTCCGTCGCTCACCGGCATAGCTTCCCCGCTCAATCTTATACTCATAGCCTTCAGCCAAAGTCTTGCGCAGACAAAGAAACCACGCTTCGGAAAGGTCTCTAGCTTCGATTACTGAAATCTTCATCGCACCAATCGGCTAAGCCTTCTTTATCTCCTCCAGCTCTTTTTTTACTTCCTCTAGTTCAGCTTCTAACTCCTGTTTATATTCCTCAAGCATGCGGATATACTCATCTCGACGAGGGAAACAACCCGGACCCCTAAACCAGAAGCCAAAGGGAGAGAAACCGAAACCAAATCTATGCCAGCGTCTATACATTATCCCCTCCTGCTAATGGTTTATCAACTTCAGCCGCTTTATCGTCTCTTCTTGAAGATGGCAAAGAACCTGTCCTCGTACTCTTCAAACAAGCCCCAGCGGTCAAGCTCATCCTTTAGCTCGCGGGGTTCAACCTCCCCCCTTGAAACCCTCTTAAATAGCTCCTCAATCCGTATCCTGGCATCAACCGGGATGCCACTGGCGTCGGTATCCAAAAGTCCCCTTGCCCCCAATTGCAATAGATTATCGCGGAGGGAGCTCCTGGTCATTTCATAAATGAACTTCAGTAACGACACGTCCCAGAGTTCATCCTCTCCCTTAATAATAGAAGTTAAGGGGTCAGCACTCTTATCAATCTCAGCATTTAGCTTATCTACCACTGAGAGCAAGCTTTCAGACACAATGGTAAGTTCTTTAGGCTCATTCCTATAGCTATAGAGTAGCCCAGGGGCATTAGGACCGTGAGTCCTCATTAGCATATTAAAGTATCTTTTGGCCTCTGAGCTAAACCCTTCAAGCCGGGAAAGGTAATAGG
>Ga0315312_1003320_pt1 | contig 10423 bp, 6 predicted proteins | sample TDP7_MG_FD_203629 | JGI IMG/M metagenome (GOLD analysis project Ga0315312, IMG submission 203629) | Freshwater sediment microbial communities from Lake Towuti, South Sulawesi, Indonesia - TDP7 | ecosystem: Environmental > Aquatic > Freshwater > Lake > Sediment | place: Indonesia: South Sulawesi... | reverse complement strand
ATGATCTCCGCCTTGTCCACGGCGTGGCCGATGGCCCGGAGCTGCCTGATCCGGCTCATCGTCTGGAGGTAGGGGTCGTACCGGTTCTGGATCCCCCGCATGATGGCGGGCTCCCGGCCCGTGTAGGCGGAGGGCACGCCGTAGGGGGGCCCTCCAGGGCAGTAGGCGCACTTCCCGTGGGGGCAGGGGTGGGGCTCCGTGACCACGGCGATGACCGTGACGCCGGAGATAGTCCGGACAGCCTTCCCGCGCAGGATGGGGAGGAGTCTCGTCCTCTCATGGGGGCGGAGGCGGCTGATCAGCTCGGAGTTTGGGGGAACCCTCTTCAGGCGGTGTCGGCCCGCGACCTCGAGCTTGACCCGGTCGACGTCCCGCCTGGTCGCCCCGGGAACCCCCAGCAGGCGCTCGATGATCTCCCGACAGGCCCCTTCCGTCATCGCCTCAACCGGGGTAACTGGGCGCTCCCTCAGATAAAAGAATGCTCACTCCCGTTGGGTGCGTCTACTATGTTTTTAAGATAATGTCCAACGAGGTTTTGTTGTCCATGGCCGATTTCAGTGGATGGCCGGGATATGGAGGGACCTCGACGATCAGGAAGCCGTCATAGCCCACTTCGCGCAGGGCCCCCATCACCTGAGGCCACTGAATGCTGCCCTGGAGCAGGGGCATGAACCTCGGCTCAAGGGGCCTCGGGGCATGGAAATCCTTAACGTGAACACTCACAATCAGTTCCGCTAAGTGTCGGATCCACTGGTGCGGGAAGCCCAAGAACTGAATGTTTCCAACGTCAAAGTAGGCCCTCACATTCGGGTGGTTAATCTCCTCTATGAAGCTCCGAAACTCTAAGGGGCTGTAAAGAAACCTGTTCCACACGTTTTCAACCCCAAGGTAGACGCCGCAGTCCTCGGCTGTCGACGCCGCTTCCAATATGCTCTTCTTCGAGAGTTCCCACGTTTTCTGGTAGGGTATCTCCGGGACGGCGACCGCGGGAACGGCGAGTACGACGCTTGCTCCCATATCCGCCGCGAACTCGCATCCAGTTCTTAAGATCTCAATTCCCCTCTCGCGAATGGCTCTATCAGGGCTCGCGAGGTTGTACTTCCAGAATAGCCCAGAGCATAAGCTCGGCAGTTCTAAGCCAAGTGCCTCCGCCTTCTCGGCGATGGATTCCCTGTCTTTCCTGCTGAGTTTCAGCATCTCCTCATCAATGTTTAGCTCGACACCATCATAGCCTATCTCCTTAGAGGCCTTCAGCACATCATCAACGGTAAAGCTCGTGGGGTAGATCCAGGCGTTCGCTCCCCTCTTCACTCTGCCCACTCTCCTTATTCAAGGGGTAATCTAACTGGTTGGCCCGTCTCCATCGATTTTCTGGCCGCGAGGGTGAACTCTAGCGTCTTAGCTCCTTCCCCAATGGGAATCCTAGTCCCTCCATCCTCTAGTATCGCCTGGACGAGGTCCTTTGCCTCAAGGAGGTAGATGTCCCTGTCTTCGGAGATCGTCTGCGTCTTTAAAGGGGTCGTCGTAGTGTAGAGAGTTAGGCTGTTGGAGCCCGAGGACTCCAGCGTGTAGTTCTTCGCCGCGATCAGCCAGCGGAACCACCACTGATTTGGGACTGCCCACGTTGTGGCAACTATGGCCCCGACGGCGCCTGATCTAAATTTAAAAGTGGAACTGCTAACGTCTTCGCTGGTGAGGTCTAGGACATCAATCCAAAACTTCTTGTTCATATGTCCATACACTACCTCCACATCTCCACAGAGATACCTGAACACATCGTACAAGTGCGTGGACTGCTCAACGATCTGGCCGCCGCTCTTCTCTCTGTCCCTCCACCACGGGCCTCCGAGAAAGTGGCACCAATACCACCCGACAGCGAGACCCACGTCTCCAGCCTCTCCGCTCTGAATAAGATGCCTCGCCTTCTCCACACCCGCCCCGAACCTATTACAATAGCCAACTTGACTTTTCACATCATACTTTTCAACAGCTCTCACCATCTCCCTCGCGAGTTTCATATTTAATGCAATGGGTTTCTCGATGAATATGTTGATGCCTTTTTCAGCAGCAACCGTAACCTCGTCCTTGTGTGTGAAGGGTGGTAAACAGATGTACACTATGTCGAGTTCTTCTTTATCCAGCATCTCATGCCAGTCCGTGTAGACTCTGCCGCCGTACTGAGCGGAGAAAGCCTCTGCTTTTTCCTTCACGATGTCGGCGAAAGCCCCAAGTTTAACCTCTCCTATGTTACTAAGTCTTCTTACGTGCACCCCGGCAATTCCGCCACACCCAATCACGCCAATCCTGAGTGTATCCAAATCGACACCGATTTAGAATCAACATCGGGTCTTAAGATTCTTTGGGTATTCATGGCCCGTTGCTTAAACGTAATCTCCCGCCAAGATAGGACCACTGTGAATAGTGGTCCTGGCCTAAATCTTCTTTCCCTGACTTTAACGGCCGCCAACTGTTCTAAAACGTAGACTTAAATACCGAGAGGAGGTTTCCCATTCTGGTGCTCCTTGATCGCGTACGCCGTCAAGAGGGTCCTCCGGTCATGGAGGCTCTTCGCCGCCCTCCTCCTGGGCACGGTTCTCGCCTCCACCTTCTTCGCGGGCATAAACGTTGGGGCGGACACAGCGGCGAAGCGAGCTCTTGATCAGCAGCTCAGCTACGTTCCCGTAGACATCGTGGTGCGGTCCGGTTTGGGGAATTGGTCTTCGGCCAACGCTACTGAGGTGGCTGACCTTATTTACGGTTCTGACATCGAGGGCATAGCCAGTGCTGAAGTGATCTCAAGGATGGTTCAAGTGGGCGATGGCAACAAAACTACGTATTTCAATATTGCGGGAATCTCAAACGGCTCTCGCGTCTACGACGGGTTAACGGTGACGGCTGGGTCTTCTCCGCTCGAGGCAAACGAAACCTATGTGTGGACTGATTCTCCCAGCGCCGGCGACTTGAGGAAGGGGGATGTTCTCTCTGTCAATTTTTCTGTTTTGCTCAGGGAGGATTTTAGGCCTGAACAGCCCCAAGAAAAATGGATAACCTCAAACCTTACCGTGGCTGGTTTTGTTGAACTCGACAATACGGCTTCTCTGATCGCCTTAGGCCGTTACTACGATTATCCCAGTCCCCTCGGCGCACTGACGGTTACTTCTCCAGAATACGTTTACGGAGAGAACCTTTTGATCGTAGACTGGAACAAGACCTTCGCCAAGCTTCTTGACACCATCTACGATATATCTCCCCCATACAGCCCTATTGAAACGCATATCCTAGTTTTTCTCGATCGAGCATCGCTGATCGGTCCTTGGGACATCGCCACATCCGTAGACAAGGTGAGGACCATCACGTCCCAGGTCAACAACCAGGTTTTAGGTTGGGGTGCCTACGCAGAAAACCATCTGGAAAATGTGTTGAACAATTTTCAGTTGGTATCTCAAACCATGAGGCTTCGCTTCCTTGTCACCGCTCTCCCCGTGTTCTTCATGGCTTGGTACATGGGAACCACCGTCTCAGACGTGTCGCTCAACCTGAGGCGAAGGGAAATCGGCCTTCTCTTGACTAAGGGGTTTTCGAGGGGCCAGCTTCTAAGGATGTTTCTGAGTGAGGCTGCATTGATCGGGGTGATGGGAGGTCTCATTGGGGTTGGACTCAGCCTCCTCTTGAACCCCTTCTTCGTTAAGGCGGGTGGAGGTCAGTGGTTCAGCGGCGCACCCGTCGTCGGAACAGACACTGTCATCTTGGCGGTGATCTTCGGTGTCATCATAACCTTTTTGTCTATGTTTCAACCCGCAAGAAGGGCTTCAGAGCTGCAAGCAGTAGATGCCTTAAGGGAATACCGATATGCGGAGGGAGTCAAACCCTTTGGGCAGAAGTGGCCATGGATAGCGCTTGTCCTCGGTACCTACAAGATTATCATGTGGCTTTTGGGGGTGAACTTGGCTACGCTGATGATGGGTGGCCCACCCGTAGCGAACATCATCGTTATTATCCTTTTGGGGATGTGGATATTTTTTGACGTATATGTATTGAATTACGTAGGGCCTATCCTTTTCTTCTGGGGGCTGACGAAGCTCCTCATTCGTGGTTCCCTGAAGTTCCAAGGGTTAATCGCGAGGGTGGCAAGGTTTCTGGGTGACCTTGGTTCCTTGGCAGCGAGGAATGTCCAGAGAAATCCAGCTCAAGCTGCTTCTATTGCGTTTCTGATCGCGCTCATTCTAAGTTACAGTTTTCAGGTAACAGGAATCTATGCAAGCGAACGGGACTACACCATTCGCCAGATAAAATTCAATGTAGGCGCCGACATCAGCGTCTCATTAACCACTCTGCTAAACTCCTCTCAGACCGTGAGCCAAATAGAAAACCTTACTAGCGTATCCTCTACCGTCCTAGAGTATTCCTTCGAGGGGGAATCGACGCTTAGAGGGATGAGGCTGAGGGCAGTGGATCCGGGTAAGTGGCTTGAAACCGCCTACTATGAGGGTGATTTGTTCACCGGCGGCAGCGTTGAAACCGCTTTCCACGAAATGGCGACTGACAATCGCACCATAATTTTAGAACGCGAAATAGCAACCCCACTGGAATTGCGAGTGGGTGATATAATCTTTGTGACCGTAGGATCTGAGAGTCGCGCTTTAAAGGTTGTGGGGTTCTTCGGTCCCGAGCCCAGTCAAGGTCCCCATATCCTTGATAGCATGTCCTACTATTCATCCGTACCATATTACTCTGCATCATATTCCTATGTGACAGAAGGGTTCTATTGTGAGGTGAAGGACGGCGTCTCTGCGACGGGAAGGATTTTGGTTAAGCTGGCGTCTGGAGCCGACGGCGAGGCCGTGGCGGAACAGATTCGAGGACTTGAGACCAACAACATTGGTATTGTTTACTCGGTCGCGGAAGAGCTTCAAGAGTGGCAGAGCAACGTGTTGCTTGGCGGAACGTTGACTGTTCAGCTCCTTGGCGTCATTTTCGCCGTCGTAGCGGCATCCATAGGAACAGCCCTGGTCACTTTGGTGAGCTTGAAGGAGAGGAGTAAAGAGGTTTCCATAATGAGCGTTCGTGGTTTGTCCTTCAAGCAGTTGGCTACGATGCTCTTAACGGAGAACCTGGCCGTTGTCTCATTCGCTGCGCTGCTGGGCACCGTGGTCGGCTTGATAATTGTATACGGGAACGTCTCTGCTGCGAACACCATGTCCTACTCCTCCTCCGTTCTGGCCCATCACATAGTGTTCCCGATGGATATGGCATTAATCTTATTTGCTTGCTTCGTTCTTGTGTTTGCATCCACCATAATCCCGGTCATCGTGATGACGAGGAGATATACTTCGAGGCTTGAGAGGATGGTGAGAGAGGCTTGAAGGGAATGGAGATAGCGGTCAAGGATCTGGTCAAGGTTTATCGCCTTGGAGGAGTGGAGGTTCAGGCGCTGAGGGGGCTGAGCATGGGCATCGAGGAGGGCGAGATGGTCTCGGTCATCGGCCCTAGCGGAAGCGGAAAGACCACACTCCTCAACATCGTGGGGGGACTGGACAGGGCTACGGCGGGCTCCGTTCGCGTCGGCGACACCGAGGTCACCGGCCTTGACACCTCCCGGCTGGTGGAGTTCCGGAGGAAAACCGTGGGCCACATCTTTCAGACGCTGAACCTGATCCCGACACTGACCGCCGCCGAGAACGTTGAGCTCCCGATGATCGCCCTCGGTGTCCCCCGCGGCGAGAGGGCCGGTCGCGTTGAGAAGCTCCTAGAGGTGGTCGGCCTAATGGAACGGGCAAATCACAAGCCTGATGAGATGAGCGGTGGAGAGCAGCAACGGGTGGCCATCGCGGCGGCCCTGGCCAACGACGCCCCGGTCATCCTGGCGGATGAGCCCACCGGTGAACTGGACACTATGAACGCCAAGATCGTTGTAAATTACCTTGCTAAGGTGAACCGTGAGCTGGGCAAGACGATTATAATGGTCACCCATGATCCAAGCGTCGCCAGAGCCGCCCACCGAATACTGAGAATAGAGGACGGAACCATCAAGGCGGCACTCACGCCCACCCCGATCCCAGGAGAGGAGGTAGCCGTCTCCTACGTGGATCAGCTCAGGTCAAGGATAGCAGACATCGACGCTCAGTTAACCAAGCTCGACGGAGATTTCAAGGCAGGGAAGATGAGCGGCGACGAGTACGTGGAGCGGAGGCAGGGACTGAGGCAGACGAGGGCCAGCCTCCAGGAGGAGCTCCACCGCATGGGCGTGGTCACCTAACCGAGCTGAGGCGCTGGCCGTCCGCCCCAGTGCCGGTGTCGGCGGAAACGCCTAAATACGCCCCCGAGGCACTTTAGTGCCCGAGGGGTGTGTTGGCCACGCACGAGAGGCCGGGGTTCCTGAGGCGGTTCTGGCTCTGGATCCTGCTGGCCCTGGTCGTCGCCGCCTGTGTCCTCGGTGGGCTCTACACCTGGCTCCGCTGGAACGTCCTGCAGGTGATGTACCGCCAGAAGGCCGCCGGCCTCGACTGGTTCAACACCGTCTTCTACCACGGCTACACATTCATCCTCGCGGCCCTCCTCGCCCTCCTGGTTCTGAACCCCCTGCCCGGGCGCAGTGACATCTACGGGGTGTGGGAGGCCTTTCAGAGACTGGCCAGGGAGCAGTTCGCAGCTGGCCCCGGGATGCCCACCTTCTCCCTGAGGGGGCTGAAAATCTTCTGGGCCCTCTGGCAGCTGGTGAAGTGGGCGGCGGCCTTCGCGGTGGTGGCCTCCCTGAACGGCGTCCCCTTCTTCGGGAACGTCACCACCATCTTCTACATGACGCGGGGGGGCCTCGGCAGCTGGGCCCTGGTCCCCAGGATCTTCGCCCTTCCCATCGTTCCGGCCTCCGGCTCCGAGATCATCTCCCTGATGCCCACCATGGAGGTCCAGTACCGCCTCCTCTACGTGGTCTCGGCCACCGTGCTGACGATCGCCGCGGTGAGGATGTTCCTCAAGCTGGTCAGGCACTTCATCATGGGCCAGCAGAACACCTGGATCCGGGACACCTTCGCCCTCCTGACCTGCATCATGGTCGCCATCGTCCTCGGAGCCCCCTACTGGAGGATGGACGCCACCACCCCCTTCGACTACGCCATCTGCCTCATCCTCCTCTTCAGCTTCCTGGTGGCCACCCTCTTCTTCCAGTTCGTGGGCCTAGGGGGTGATCTCTCCTTCGCCAAGAGGAGGAGGCTCGTCTTCACCGTGGCGGCCGGGGGCATCATCGCCCTGCTGGGCGTCAACGCGGCCATCGTCGCCGGCTACCGGCTGAACTGGAACAACAACTGGATCGAGTACGAGTGGAGGCCGCTGACCGAAAAGCAGATCGGCGTCACCCGCTGGACGGCCGGGATCGAGGAAGTAGAGCAGTTTCCTCTGACCCAGGTGCCCTCCGGCGACACCGATAAGATCCTCTCCCTGGTTCGCCAGTGGGACTCCGGCGCCGCGTACGACAACATGAAGAACCAGTTGGGGCCCGTGGGGGCCTGGGCGAAACTGGCCGACTCGGACATCGTCTACATCCCCCCCGAGGTGAAGCCTCCGGGCAGGGAGTACTGGGTGGCCCCCACCACATTCACGTACCCCAGCCAGGACTGGATCAGCATCCACCAGATCTACACCCACACTTCGAAGATCATGGTGATGGACAGCCACAGCGGCGAGTTCCTGAACGTCACCGACGCCTTCGGCGTCAAGAGGGAACCCCTGTTCTACTACGGCGAGGGCTTCGACGCCGATGTCTATCCGGGTATTAAGGGCGCGCCGCCCGAGGTCGACAACGTCACCTACTCGGGGGAGCCCGACTACGTCCTATCTGGCTGGCAGAGAGCGCTGTGGTTCCTGCTGCAGGGCCAGGTGGGCTTCGCCTTCACTCCCCCGCAGGAAAGTATCAACCTGCTCCACCGTCGAGACGTGATTCAGCGCGTCCAGGGTGTGCTCATAGACGGACTGAGTGTCGACCCCGATGTCTACCTCGTAACGGATGGAGAGGAAAAAGTCTACTACGCCGCTCAGGTCTGCATCAACTACCCGATCCACTCCGGCTTCTCGGCGGGAAACTACCTGAGGTACTTCGCCGTCGTCCTCGTGGACGTGGAAGACGGAAGCATGCAGGGGTACATCGTCGGGAAGCCTGACGGTTTCCTTGTCGACTTCTACAGCGACTATTACTCGGCCTGGAAGAATCCCCTGCCGGAATGGCTCGAGGCGCAGATGCGCTACCCGGAGGCCCTCCTGGGCAGGTACGGTTGGCCGGGTCAGCTGGATATAGACTTCTACTACCACGTGGACGAGCCCTCCGAGTGGAGAGGCGGGAGCAGGTTCTATGAGAGGCCGCCTGAAACCGAGGTTCTGTACATCTTGGTGGAGGGTCAGAATGAGACCCGATTCGCGGGTCTCCAGATCGTGGAGTATCTCGGCTCAGAGGGTAAGAACCTGGCCGGGATCTACCTGGCCTACGGGGGAGCCCGGCTCGGCGAGGTCAACCTCTATCCTATCCCAAATGCGACGCTCCTGGGCCCGACCGCGGCGAGGACGGCGCTCGAAGTAAACGACAAGGTACGGGAAAAGTTAACCCTCCTCGGATACCCCGACACCGCGAGAACCGGCAACATCCTGCTGTACGCGATAGGCCATAAACTCTACTATTTTATCCCCGTCTACCAGATCGTCCAAGGGGCGCAGGGGGTTGTGGTGAATAAGCCATTCGTGGGCATCGTCGACTCGACCACCTCAGGGAGGGTGTCCTGGGGACTGAACGCGGATGACGCCTATTACGCGCTCACGGGAAGCCGACCCGCTGAGGAGGAGGGGGCGGAGGCCAGGCTGAACAGGACCAGGGACATCTTCATCTCTGGAGGCTACCAACTGGTGAGCCCCACAGCGAAGCCTACGGCCAACGTCGAGATCCAGGTCAGAAACATCACGTACCTGGGCGAGGGCCAGTGGAACCAGACGGAGGAAGACATCCGCGGCTTCATCGACTACGTGAAGGGCGTCCCGGGGTATAACGGCACGGATCCCGTGTACTGGTGGAGCACGGACCCAGGGGTGGTCAACTTCGGCTTCCTGATCTCCGACCGGGGCATAGTGCAGCTCCTCTACATCAGCGTCCGGTACAGGTGATGCTATGGGCCAGGACCAGGACCACCAGGAGAGGCTCTGCGAGGAGTTCGAACTCTGGCTGAGAAGCAGATTCACCGAGTCCATCTGGGTCAGGGGACACCGGTTCGAGAGGACACCGACGGGAGACATCCTCGTGGGCGACGCCCTCTTCTCTGAGGAGGAGGCCAAGCAGCTCTTCAGGATGCTGACCTCCCGCAACCCCATCACCAGGCTCAACGCCACCCTCATAATCTGGGACAGGAACGGGGTCCTCGTCAAGCTCCTCCTGGCCGCGGCCTTCCTGCTCCTGGTTCTCGTCTATGCCTGGGTGAAAAGGTGACCGCCGGATATCTGTGAAGATGTCCCCCTACAGAGGCCACCGGCGAACCGATCGCCTCCCCCTTCTCTCCTGTGCAGAAGGGCGGTGGAGCGCTTTCCCAACCGTCTCTATAAGCGTTGGCTTGACCTTGTGTACTGGCCGGGTTTACGCTGGAGGTCGATGCGCTTCTTGCAGTTGCGCCGACACCGCAGCCTCGGTATCAGCCCCTTCCTTGGCCTAGCCTCAACCTTCGGGGTCTGCGAGCGGACCTTCCCGGCCTTCGACAGGCTTCCGTGGGTCGGCACCTCAAACACCAAGTATCAACTGAAAATCGTGGCTTTTATACCTAGTGTACGGTTGCCGAAGAACTTCTATACTTGACGACGTCCGGTCAGATCCTGGAAGACATTCCGAGAAATAGGCGTTGAGGCCCTCGGGCTAGAGGGAGATGACGAACCAGAGGCGTTCCACGAGTTCCTTGTAGCGGTTGCGGATGGTCACCTCGGTCACCTGGGCGATCTCGGCGATCTCCCTCTGGGTCTTCCTCTCGCCGGTGAGGACGGAGGCGACGTAGCTGGCGGCGGCCGCTATGCCGGTGGGTCCCCGGCCCGAGGTGAGCTTGAGGGACTTGGCGGCGGTGAGGGTCTTGTGGGCGATCTCCTCCACCTTCCCCTGCATGGAGAGCTGGTTGGAGAACTTGGTGATGTACTGGCTGGGGGTGAGGGGAGGGACAAAGTAGTTCAGCTCCTTGACCAGGAAACGGTAGCTGCGGCCCACCTCCTTGCCGTCGATGTTGGAGACCTCGGCGATCTCATCGATGGTCCTGACCAGATTGCACTGGCGACAGGCCATGTAGAGGGCCGCGGCGGTCACGCCCTGGATGGACCTCCCCCGGATGAGGCGCTCCTTGACGGCCCTCCGGTAGATGACCGAGGCGGTCTCCGCGATGTTCTTGGGCAGGCTGAGGGCGTTGGCTATCTTGGA
>Ga0315312_1003319_pt1 | contig 10424 bp, 16 predicted proteins | sample TDP7_MG_FD_203629 | JGI IMG/M metagenome (GOLD analysis project Ga0315312, IMG submission 203629) | Freshwater sediment microbial communities from Lake Towuti, South Sulawesi, Indonesia - TDP7 | ecosystem: Environmental > Aquatic > Freshwater > Lake > Sediment | place: Indonesia: South Sulawesi... | reverse complement strand
ACATTTGATCTCAACAAAAGTTTCCACTTGGTCTTGAGTGAGCTGGGCTCGACACCATATGCACTCGTAGATGACCATTTTGTTCAGTCACCAAGACTTGAGGTTCTCTGGATATCCTAACCTGAATCAAACCATACCTTAAAGTATGATGCTTAAAGAGTCGAGTTGGCCTCATCTTACTTTTTGGCTGCGCATGTCGGGCATAGAGTCTTCTTCCTTATGAGGCCCTTCTTAACCTATTTCCCCCAGGTATCTCTGCGCCGCAACCATCACATTTAACCAAGTGTTCGCCTCCTCAAGGCGTTACGCCAGCCAATCTGGTCTACTTGTTCTTTCTTCTCCCCAGGTTTGACCGCTTCACTGAGTTTCGCTTCCCACTGTTTCTTCCGCAGCTTTGGTCATCGCTAACTCCAACTCTTTGATTCTGGCTTTCGCAGCAGCCAGCTCAGCGCTAGATTCGGCCAACTTAGATTCCGTCTCCATAATCCTTTTCTCCAACGCTTGAGCTTGGCTCTTTGGCACAGACTCGGCGAGTTTACTCTCGAACTCTCTTATTTTTGCTTCGAACCGCGCTTTAGCCGCATCTGCTTCAGTTTTCAGTACGCACTCCGCCAGCTTGCCCTCAAGTTCACGAACCATAGCTTCAAGACCGGTTCTTATTGCATCTGCTTCAGCTTTAGGAATTGATTCGGCGAGTCTTGTCTCCAGCTCTTGAATCTTAGCCTCAGCTTCTTTGATCTTAGATTCAGATTCGGCTTTCGGTACGGACTCGCTAAGCCTTTCTTCCAATTCCTGAATCCTGGTTTTCAGGTTGTCAGCTTCAATCTTAGGTACCGACTCTGCTAGTTTTTCCTCAAGCTTCCTTATGTCAGCTTTTAAGTCTGTTTGAGTTGTCTCAAGTTGATGGATTTTGGCTTCAGCCTCAACTCTTGGAATCGACTCATTCAGCTTAGACTCTAACTCCGCGATACTCGCTCGAAAGGCTTCAGCCCCGGTCTCAAATTCCTTGATCTTGGCTCCAGCATCCTCCAGCTTCATCTTGGCTTCGGCTAATTTTCCCTCTAACTCGCTAACATCGGCTCTCACAGACTCAGCCTCACCCTTAGATTGAGTAAGTTTTTCTTTGAAATTATCTATAGTAGACTGAAGCTCGCGGATTTTGGTTTCAGCCTCCTCTTTCGGCATCGACTTTTCCAGTTTCTCTTCAAGCTTATTGATCTCGGTTTGTAATCTCGACCTAGTCTTCTCTACCCTAGCTTCAGCTTCACTCTTGGGCATCGACTCAGCCAGCTTCGATTCCAGCGCCTTCAATTTGGCTTGGAGAGCTTCAGCCTCACTTTTCGGCACAGACAGCGCGAGTTTACTCTCGAGTTCAGAAATCTTTGCCTCTAGATCTGTTTTAACAGCCATAGGCACGGACTCAACAAGCTTAGCCTCAAGATTCTTAATTCTTGTTCTTAGTCTTTTGACTTGAGGTGCCTCTATCTTGGCTTTTATCTTGACTTTTTTAGCCAAAAGTAACTTTCACCCAGGGAATAACCCTTGCCGGAACTTATAAGATTGGGGTTCGATTTGCTGTAGAGAGTTATTCAGCCTTTCTGGCCGTAGCGTATCTGGCGTATCGGTCAACCCTAATTATCTTAATCTTCAATCTACTTCCAACTTCACTGCGTGGAACGAAAATTGTGAAATCTCCAATCTTAGCGACGCCGTCGCCCCTCTTGCTTATCCCTTGGATGATCACCTCATACTCTTGTCCTTCGGCTATCGTAGGTCCACCAGACGAAACTTTGGATGGCTCAACCTTTCTCGGCGCCACAATAGCCTCAAGAATAAAGCTTGCAGGCGCAACTACTTTGGAAGGTATCTCAATCTCAAACTCATCGGTCTTTGTTTCAGGTTTAAACTTCAGCGCAGTGACTTTTGATTTCAGCTCTTGAGCTCCAACTTGCATAGCTTCAAACTGAGTTTTCGGCACAGATTGAGATAGCCTAGCTTCAAGCTCAACTATTTTTGCCTGAAGTTCAGCTATTCGAGCCTCTAATTCGCGAGTCCTAATCTCAGCTTCACGCTTTGGTATAGAGTCAGCCAACCTCGCCTCAAGATCCTCAAACTTCGCCCTCGGAACGGTTTCCAACAAGTCGCATAAACGCTTCAGCTGAGCCTCGATCTCTTGAACCCTTAGTTTCAGCGATTCTAGGTCGTATGCTCGGCTATCTTTCTCGAGCAGAATTGTTTACCCTTATCAAAAACTGTTGGAAAACTCTCTTAAACTTGATGTTGGAATTAATCTGTTCAAATCGGCTTCTATTCAACTGCAAGAACCTGATAAAAGACTCGAACAATCAATTCGACAGGTTAAAACGTTAAGAATGTTTAAATCGTCCCTTCCATATTTTACTTCGGAGAATGAAAATGTCCGAAGAGAAGCCGCCGGAAGCCCCACCGCCAGAAGAAAAACCTCCAGAAGCTCCTCCTGAAGAAAAGCCTCCAGAGGCTCCACCCGAGGCCCCGCCTGAGGAGAAGCCGCCGGAAGAGAAGCCTGCTGAAGGTTAATCAGTTTGGCATTGAACTAACCTAAAACCTCCCTCTTTTTATATTGAGATAGGCATACGATGAGATTATCGGTGGCCAAATGGTCAGACCTAATCGTCGACGAGCGCTTTGCATATTGAATGATCCGGAGAAAATCAGATTAATCGCTGACTTGCAACGCTCTGAGATCTTACGTCTATTAGATGAGCGCCCAATGACTGAGACCCGGCTTTCGGAGCTCCTCAACCTAACCCCGGCGTCTATAGGCTACCATCTCAATTTGTTAATGGAAGCTGGACTGATAAAAATGGTGAAGACCGAGGCTGAAGAGCATGGAATCATACAAAAATACTACAGCCCGGCAGCAGCGTTATTCATACCTGAATTTGACCATATTCCTGAAGAAGCAGAGAAATATTTCATTGAAATGCAAATGCAATATCTGAGAGGAGTAATAGGCGCCCTTCACATTCATCGAAAAGAAAGGAGTCGACTAGAAGTTTCATCCGAGATAATGGAGAAATTACCCGTTCAAATCTTGAAAGAAATAGCTGACATCGGTAGGAAATATGATAGGTGGAAAACAAGCAAACACAGGGAGGAAATTATTTTGAAGATATACTCTGAAGCCTTGGCCAATGTAATTAGAAACACGGATCTGAAGGATCTGGGAAACTTAACTCTCTTAATAGAAAGATCTTCCTCCTCACATAGCTCGTCCCTTAAATACTCTTAGCCGCCATTTTAGTGCCAAGAAGTGATGAATCGCAGAGTTCAGTGTCTATGTAGTCAAAGTGACCTCCTATGAAATCCCAACTTCTAGGCCGCAGTTCTCGCAGCGCGTCAAAGTGTCTCCTCCATCTTCTTCAAGTCAACCACTTTTGTTGATGAAGGAATTCTTTGTTGAAGTTCTCGGACTTTCTCGCGTTTCATAGGATACAGCTTCCTCAACCCATCAATCTCCACATTAAGTGAGGAAAACTCTGATTCAAAACTTCTAATGCGCTCCCCCCATTCTTTCTTGAAAAACTCGGTGAGAAATGCCATGTCACTTTCGGAGGGGCCGCATAGCCGTTCTTTCTTCAATACTGTTGCTACTATCTTTCTACGTTTCTCCAAGCCAGCTATTTTATGTTCTAAAGCGATCAGCTCACCACGGCTCCTATCATACCTCTCCATTGGAGCGCGGTAACCCTCGGCTTTGAAGATAAGGAATCCGTCAACCCTTTCCATCTCAATGAAATCTGCTTTCCCTCTGCCACGATTACAGATGGTCATAAGGTTTCCTCCACTTTCTTGATTAAGGCTTCAAGCTCACGGTCCCGTGTCTGCCTGTAGAGGCGTCGGCTTCAATAGCGACTTTGAAAAGAGTCTCTTTGAAATTGCGATTATCCGGGACCCTTGCTACTAAGTCTGAGGTTCCTTGGGAAGAGAGGGATCTAAGGAGTTGTTTATCTTCTCGGTTCGACAACTATTTGTCCTTAATAACCTTCAATATTTCTTCAATATTCCTCAATAGTCTTCTTCATATATTTTCTCTGCACATTATTCTAGCCGACGCGGCTTAAGGGCGGTTCCTACAGAAAGCGCCCTCTTGAACGCTGTAGACGCATAGCCTTTGCGTGATGCCAGCGGATTCATCCCGAGCCCCAGTCAAGGGGAGGATTCTCAACAGTGAAGAATAGGCCGAAATTCTTCAGAGGTCGAAGACGTATTCGAGATCTGAAACTCAATGAGCTTAAACATGTCTTCAATTCAGCCTTCATAGACCGAGAGAGAGCTGAAGTCGTCTCAACGACTGAATCGAATCTCCTTGATGTTGTGCAAGGTGAGGTTCTCCGTACATCCCGGTACATACGCGTATTCACTCTCAACCCTAGCCAGATGAAATCGAGATGAGCATGCGTCAATGGAGGCATCTTACAGAACTCTCAATAGTTGTGCTTAACATCTTGCGAGAATACGGTTCGTTGAGGCCCGCTGAGATCGCAACCATCCTTGAAGAGGAATATCAGGTAAAGACCTCTTGGTTCCAGCTTGAGCGTATAATGGGCCTGCTCAAGAGCAGAAGTTTGGTCACGAAGGAATGGAAAACCGACGATCGAAAGATAATGCTGGTATTCTGGAAGATAACGAAAGTCATAGCGGCATAGTCAGTCACGTCGTCTTATATCTCGCCAAATCTCGTCCCGTCATATCCAGAAGCGGTATAAGAAGGAAAACAGGATAAAATTGATGACGAAGATAAAATACGGAAGCTACAAGGAAGTTAGTGTTAAACTAACCTTTACAAAACCGCTACTAGGAGGCCACATAGCCTCGGCGCCATACTGGCTCAGCGGCAAGCCCTCCGATGAGTTTGACGAGGTCCTCCACAGATCTGACAATAACAGGATAGTGATCCTTCGAGGGCAGTTCAGAGGACTCATCAGGGAGATGGCGCGAATGGCCGATCTTCCTGAAACTCTGGAAAATTATGTATTCTGCAAGGACGCTGAGGTGCATGTCCCTCAACGAAGATCAATCCTACAGGTCACGTTGCCCGTGATCGCTCGGTTTAGGGGTGCAGGTCTGAAGAGGCATGAAGCCTGCCCGCCAGGATCTTGGGTGGAAGCTTCATTTAAGATTCCCACTTCAGTTATTTCAGTAGAAAAGTTTCTTAATGTTCTGAGGGCTTCTGGAGAAAGGATAGGTTTAGGCGCTGAAAGGAAAAGAGGATTCGGATCGTTCACTGTAGAGCAATTATAGTAACAATCAGGTTTGGACATAGAATTCTGAAAAGTGTGGCGCACGGAAACCAAACTCATCTCCATTTCAACGCTTTGTTTGTAGTTATGCCGTTCTTCGGCGTAACAGGAAGTGAGAAGAAAATGTTGTATCTGGAAATATTCCTCGCCCTATTGGCGATGGTCTTGGCTGCAATTGCGGGAAGTGTATACTACGCGAGCTACAGGAGAGTCCTAGCGCTAGTGAAAGGCGTTGGAGACGTTCTCACCTTCGTGGCTGATGCTCTGGCCGACGATGTGTTGAGTAGAGAAGAGGCTGAGGAGATCGTCTCAAGGCTGAAGAAGATTCGGGAGCTCATAGGAGGCTGAACCGTTGAGTGAAGTGACAAATGTAGTCGAGCCGATTATCAGAAGGCCTGCGGTGCCTATGAGAAAAGTCGGGTGGGCCACATCTCCAGTACCTTTGATAGGCGCTCAAGGCGTTGAGCACCAGTGGATTCGCATGCACGAGCGTCCGCTCTTCGGAACCTTCGTCGACAAGCCCACATGGATACTTGTGCCTGACAATTGGAGAGCCGTATATCCTCCATGGCAGATCGAGATGCTGGAGAAGACCTACATCAAGCCTGCGTACATTGCAGCGAATAGGCTAGTCGAGGTGAACTATGCAGCTTTCCGGCGTCTATGCTATGAGAAGGATCGGAAGCGGATGGCATGGTATCTAAACTACTACGGGAAGAGCCCAGAGATCCGTAAAGTCATGTTGGGCTTCTGGGAGAGATGCTGGGAAGAACATTATCGACCTTGAGATGTGAATGCGGGAGAGCTATAGAAGATCAAGCGAAGTTCTGCGACTCTTGCGGAAGCCCAGTCATCAAGCCTGCCGGAATAGAGGAGCTTGAGGAAGAGGACTGGAGAGGAATCCTAGCAGTCGGGTTCACAGGAGCTTTCGCAACCATCTCCTCTCTCGCATTCTATCTCGGAGGTCTCGAAGCCTTTCAAGCTGTAGCAGCGATCTTCGGCCCAATGGAGGGTTTGATACTTGGCTTCTACTTCGGAGAGAAATCCAAGTGAATGCAGGTGGGGCCTCCCAAAACGGTTCTTCAAAGGTCCTAAGTATCGCATAAGAGGGGGAGAACTGGACCATGAGAAAGCAAGCTTACGAATGCAAGTCTACCAAATGTTCCCTCAAAAACTGGTCCTAGACCTATTCGCTGGGAAAGGCTTACTATCGCAGCTCTATGCGCCTCAATGCCGAAAGATCATATGCGTCGAGAAAGACCCGGCCCTCTTCAAGGCCTTGAAAGCCAACATGAAACGTTTCAGCGATCGAGCCGTCCTACTTAATCAAGATAACATGGACATCCTCGAAGATCTGCCTCGAATCCTCAAGAATCTCGGCCAACCGCCGATAACCTACGTGGACTTTGATCCATACGGCTGCCCAAGTCCTCAAATCCAGAAGTTCTTCGACGTCTATCAACCGAAGCAGAACCTCATGATAGCACTTACGGATGGCATGCTCCTTAACTTTCGAACATGGAGTTCAGCCGACCTACGAAAATACTATCTCCAAGACTTCTATGTCGATTTAGGCCCCAAATACTCTGAAGACAACAAGTACCATGTAACCAGGAAGCTTGGTGAATACCTCTTCCAGATCCAGAAGAACTTCATCGACATCCTATGCATGCGCCATGACTTGCAGGCGCACCCATTGTTCTTCAAGGTTAAGCAGTCGCATACCGTTGTGTACTCCGCCTATCTGATCATGCCAAAACTGATCGGAGTTACAGACTTCAAGAAGTATTCTGGAATCATGACGAGAGTTGAATTTGATGAGCGAGAAGATTCCAACCGTAAATACAGCTCTCCTAGGCGAAGAATGCTACGTCACAGACTTCGTTCAAGTCGATAACCCTGAGCTTATCAGAATCGCAACCGCGTTGAAGGCTTGGCGTCAAGACCCTGTTCGAGCAGCCTTTGACTACGTCTGCAAAGAGATCAAGTATCCGCTCAACTTCCGCGGACGTCCAGCTGTTGAACGTCACATTCAGGCCTTCAAGTGGTGGGATGGACTCTACCTCTTCGATGAATACACTAAATATGGTTGGCTGACTCCTGGGCAGACGATTCGAGCCGGATACGGCATCTGCATCGACACGTCATGCCTGTGCACTTCACTGCTGAGAATTCTCGGCCAGAAGGCATACGTCTGCCTCGGAGCTATGCTTGAGTCAAGGACCCGTAAGCTGCTCGGACTTCACGCGTGGTCAATCGTTCAGCTCGAAGAAGGAGGGCAACTCCTCGAAACGACTGTTCATCCGGGAACCGCGCCTATCATTCCAGTCGAAACCGCCTACACAGGAAGATGGAAGATAACGTATGACGAGGCAGCGCGATTCAACGAAGCCGAATATGGGGAGGACCCTGAGAAGGTTAAGGCTTATGCCAAAATCTTCAAGCCAGATCTTGAATGAAGCGCGAGAAATCCTATTCGAACTCGGTAAGCATGAAAGCGTTAAGAAGCAGAAAGCCATCTGGGACGCGTTCGATGTCGACCACGAGAAGCTACGTGAAGAAAATCGTGAGCTTGAACGCCAATACAAACGGATGATCAAAGCCAAAAAGAGGGCGACAAGATGACCCGCCCTAATCGTCTATCTCAAATCGAGAAGTTGATGAAGCAGATTGATAAGATGCTCAGCAGGAAGCTGGAAGATAGGGAAAGAGTCAGACTCATCAAGATGAAAGGCCAACTGATACGAATCTACCACTGTGAGATTGAGATGAAGAAGCTTGAAGAGCGGATGGATGAAATCGAGCGTCTTTCGAAATCGAAATAATGGATTCTACTGAAAAAATATCTATCAACTCGATGTAGAGGATATCAATTTTGAGGTTCAGGCGACAATATCTAGTTAGGCTTTGCCCTGAAATCCATGCAGCTTTCAAATTTCTATGCGACCGAGCTGGCTATAAGCGTATGAACATCGCAATCGAGCGGATAATGCTCAAATGCATAGAGGATGGAGCGCTTCCGATTCCGCCGCAAGGCTCACATGAGGTCGAGTTAATTCGACGATTTGAACTCCTAGAGAAGCGTAAGAAACTGAGGAAGATCTTGGGATGGAAGACCTGAAGCATGTCAATCTGAACTTTCAGCCTTTAACGCTGGTCATACCGAAGGAAAGGGAAGATGTCTACGAGAAAGTGAAAAACGCTTTCGTTAAAGCGAACAAGATGCTCGACGACAAGAACGTTGATACCGCCGCTAAACTTGAGGTCATGCGGATCCTAGCGCTTCTAGCTCAATGCCTCCTCCGCGCAGCCAAGGATATCCAGACGGAAGAGTTGATCAAGCAGCTGGAAGGCTTAGATGAAAAGTGAGCTATCCCAGCATTATCCGGAAGATCGCTCGGAAGAAGCGTAGTCAAATCAAGGCTGAACAGCTCAAGGTTCCTGAGGACCCCGTTAGATTCGCTGAAGACATCTTAACGTTCAAGCCAACCGACTACCAGGAGAGACTCCTGAGGGACCAACATAAAAGAATCGTCGCAAGATTCTCACGTCAAGCCGGAAAGACAACTACAATCGCAATACGCGCTATCTGGTTTGCTGCGAAGCATCGGCGCACCGTCAGCCTGATCGTCGCGCCCTCCATGCGTCAAAGCATGATAATGATGGATCGCATTCACGCATTCCTCATGGTGTTGCCGAAGGATAAGCGACGCGCATACGTAAGCAAGATGCAGCGCACAGTCATCTGGTTCAAGAACGGCAGCCAAATCGTAGCGCTTCCAAATAGTCCGCACCTACTCAGGGGTTATACTTGCCATTTGGTCGTTTGCGATGAGGCATCGTTCTTTCGCGACGATGAACTTGTCTTCTACAATGTTCTCTATCCCATGTTGGCGACAACTGACGGCCAGCTGATCGTCAGCTCTACGCCTTGGGGAAAGAACACAGTCTTCTACAAGATGAATAACGACCCAGCCTTCAGCAAGCATGTTGTAACTGCAGACGACGTTGTCAAAGCCGGCCTGATCAAGAGAAGCTTCATCGAAGAGATGCGGAAGCAGCTTCCAATTGAGAGATTTCGAAGGGAGTTCCTCAGCGAGTTCGTCGAAGATGCCGACGCATATTTCCCACAGGATCTAATCGCCAAATGCATAGTAAGCGAGCGTTTGATTGCAACTCAAGACTGGGACTACTACCCCTTCGAGTATAACGCTAATGGACAGTTCACGATCGGCGTCGATTTCGGAAAGAAAGTTGACCACAGCGTAATCGCCGTTATCGATAAACAAGCCGAGAAATTGCGGTTGGTCCATTTGCATCAATTCCCACTTGAAACTCCATATGCCAGCGTCATCGGCTACGTGAAAGCTCTCTGCGACCGTTACAGAACCGTCGGCAAAGTCCTATGCGATCAATCAGGTGTCGGCGGATATATTGTTGAGGATATGGCTCGAGCAAATATTCCAGGCGTTGAAGGAGTAACATTAACGCTTCCAGTCAAACAGGAGATCCTCGGCTACTTGAAACAGCAAATGCAAAACGGCATAATCCAATTTCCCTATGACTCAGATCTGATCGCTGAGATCAACGTTGAACGCTTCGAGCTGATGAAGGGCGGACAGATGACATTCAGCCATCCTGAAGGAACGCATGATGATCAACTCTGGGCTCTAGCCCTAGCGGTCTACGCGACTAGAACCGCTCCTCCTCCAGGAAAAGGAGTAGTCATTCTAGGCCCAGCAGGAGAAATCGTTTAGATGGTGTCTTTCAAAGGTTCAGTCCATGCGTTGAGGCTTAAGGCTGCCAAGTTCTTCGCGCAGCGCCTGGTCCCGGCGGAGCTGGCGTTGAAGCAGATTGAAGAGGATATCCCGCCGAGCTGGCGTGGAGACGAAGTTCTATGGCGCTACGTTATCCGCCACTTCTTAGCCGGGTCCGGCATAGGCTTTGTATCGCCGCCATACACGACGATGTGGGAGAAGATTTGGGGAACCACGCCTATCGAGGATCTCCCGAAATACAAGGATCTCTACACTTTCACGCCTTACATTAAAAGCGCGATCGACGTTACAGCTAACCTCGTTACCTCAAAAGGATTTGACTTGCAAGGCAGCGAGGAGTCTGTACGGCAATTCCTCACTGACT
>Ga0315312_1003318_pt1 | contig 10426 bp, 7 predicted proteins | sample TDP7_MG_FD_203629 | JGI IMG/M metagenome (GOLD analysis project Ga0315312, IMG submission 203629) | Freshwater sediment microbial communities from Lake Towuti, South Sulawesi, Indonesia - TDP7 | ecosystem: Environmental > Aquatic > Freshwater > Lake > Sediment | place: Indonesia: South Sulawesi... | reverse complement strand
TGAAAGGTAAGAAACAGGGAATATTGATTCGCTCAAAGAGCTTCTGCAACATCGACAGACCAAACGTTCATCTTATCGCTATGAAGATTGCTGAAGACAGGGACGGCATCATCCTTAGGCTCATGGAGACAGAAGGTATGGACACTATGGTGTCTGTGACGCTTCCCTTCGTTGATATCCGTGAAACCTGTGAGACGAACCTAGTTGAGGAGAACTTGAGACTCTTAAGTTGCCAGCGGAAAACCGTAAAAGTGCATGTCAAAGCCTTCGGAATATCTGCAGTCAGAGTGAGCTTCTGAAAGCTGCCCTGCGACTCCTTTCTTCTGTTGTGGAAATCCAGCTTCCAGAATACTCGAACGAGGCGACAGACAAAGCATTAATACCGTATGCAGGGTAATGTTCACGAGGCGTTGACCCATGAACAATAGGGAAAGGTTTCTTGCAGCTGTTAGGAGAGAGGTCCCGGACATGGTTCCCGTCGCTCCTCTCATCCACGACCGGTTTGCCTGCAAGCTTTTAGGTCGGATTGGGTGGGAGGCTGTTTTCGAGGTACACAAAATGGTCGGGTCAACATGGTTCAGAGGACCTCTCGGCGTCAGCTTTGATGTTGACTGGCCAAGTGGATGGGGAAGGGAAACTCATGTGGTCGAGGAAGGCGCCAGAAAGATTCGCACCCAAATCATAAAGACGCCGATCGGCATTATCACCTCGGAGGAGATGTATGGAATGGTGCCGTCGGACCCGGCTTTGAGCAGAACCGTGAAACATCTGGTCGAAACCGATAAGGACTATGAAGTATACAGGGCCTACCTCGAAAAATTCGTCAAGCTAGCCAAGCCGAACATAGACGAGGTAGCAAAGGCCTGTAAGACCATGGGCAACGACGGAGTCCCAAACGTAGGTTCCGGCTGCTGCTTCAGTCATCTATGCATGGTGCGTGGACCAGAGAAGCTTCTAGTAGACCTGTACAAGAGGCCGGAAGCAGTCAGAGAGGTTTTGAGCCTCCTGCAAGAAGTCAAGGCCATGGAAGCGGAAGCTTTCATAGAATCACCTTCAGAAGTGCTTTACTACGATGCTTGGGGCTCCTACGATATGAGTCCAGCTCATTTCAGAGAATGGATACTTCCCGACCTCAAGAAGACTGCGGACTTGGTGAGAAAGTCTGACAAATACGTGGGCTTTTACATGGTTGGGAAGATCCGAGACCAGCTTCCTATGGCCTTAGAAGCGCGCCCCCACTACATCGAACCATTCGAGATGCGGAGCAACATAACCTTGGGAGAAGGGAAGAAACTCTACGGGAAGAAGGTATGTGTCATGGGCAACTTTGACCCAGTGATTCTAGCCTTCGGAAGCGTTGAAGACGCTGAGAAAGAGACGCTTCGTTGCCTAGAAGAAGGCATGGAAGAAGGAGGCTACGTTCTCGTAACGGGCGACGAAGTCCCAGCAAACGCTAGGTTAGAGAACTTGCGAACCATTGTCAAAACCGTCGAAAAGCACGGAAGATACTGAAGTAATCATCAAATTATTCTGCGACTGAATGGATCTGTGTGTTGGGGAATTCGGATCTTTAGAGGAATGTAACCATTGTCTAAGGAGAGAACTATAAGGCCCAAGTCGAAGAGAGTGTTTCCCTTCGGCACCCATTTCTACCGCGAGCCATCAAGGCCTCTGGAAGAATTGATGCGGGACATGAGGACTGTCAAGCGGTTAGGGTTCAACATGCTTAAGCTCCAGGAATCGTGGAGCATCGACGAGAAGCGAGAGGGCGCAATCGATCTTGACAAGGTTGAAACGCTTGTGGAGGAGGCAGAGAGACTTGGGCTCTACATATACTTCGGCGTCACGATGGAGCAAGCCCCAGCTTGGCTCTGGAGAAAGTACCCTGACTGCCGCATGGTCTACAGCACCGGAGAGAAACATGAGGACCCCACACAATATCTTCTACCCGCGGATGGGAAGCCTGGACCATGTTGGGATCATCCAGGCGCAAGGGAGGCGGGTGCACGCTTCATCGGTGAACTGGCCCACAGAATCGGCCACCACGACAACGTACTAGTCTGGAACATCTGGCAGGAGATAGGATTCTGGCCGATGCGTTCGATCCCGAGTTCACTCGGCTTCTGTTACTGCCCACATACCTTAGACCGGTTTAGGGAGTGGCTGCGCGAGAAGTACCGCGACTTGGACGCTCTCAATAGTGCTTGGCGTACCGGTTTCGGTGACTGGGAAGAAGTGGAGCCTCCGCGCACATTCCCAATGGTATCCTCCTTCATCGACTGGCGCTACTTCATGGACGACATCTATCTTACCCGGGCACTCCAGTGGAAGGCTCAGGCATTCAGAGAGAACGACCCCAGAAAGCGTCCAATCTTCAGCCACGTATCTTCACCAACGGTGGGAAGCGGAGCTGAATGGCGCTGGGCAGCACAGGGAGATGTGTTTGGAAGTTCGTCTTACCCAGCGTGGTCTCCTTTCCACAGGTGGGACGCCGACTTCCCCGTTCCCGGTAAACCAGTGTCACTCGAGGCAAGTCTGCTGAGGGAAGTCCTCTATGTTGCGATGAACTTTGACCATGTCAGATGTGCCTCCGGACCGACCCGCCAATGCTGGGCGGCCGAGTTTCAAGGAGGACCAGTATCCACCTCGCTGCAGAAGGGGCGGGTTCCCTCCCCGGAAGACATCAGACGCTGGGTCCTCACAGCCCTCTCCTCAGGGATACAAGGCTTATCGTTCTGGAACCACAGAGCGGAGATCTTTTGGTTGGAAGCTTATGGCTTCGGTTTGTTGGATGCTCGAGGAGACACCTCTAGACGCGCTGAAGAGGCAGGACGCTTAGCCCAGGCAGTGAACAGCCATCCCGATCTCTTCCACCGCGGCACCGTGCCCCAAGCTCAAGTAGCCATACTCATAAACGAGCACCTCTGGCACTTCGCCCAAGCAACCGGCAATGAGGCTGCCTCACACTTGTCATTCACCATTCGCGGCATCTACAAGACGCTGTGGGAAGCTGGCATTTGGGTTGATTTCGTTGAAACCTCAGAGACAACTCTGGAGGAACTGAGCAAGTACAAGGTCCTAATCATGCCCTTTCCATTGGCCATGAGCGACGATGTTTTCGATCTTGTTGAGAAGTACGTCATCTCCGGGGGCACGGTATTGTCAGAGGCTTGTCCTGGCCGATATGACCGTTTCGGTTTCACACGTCCGACTGAGCTGGCTGTTGGAGCCGAGGAACTTTTCGGCGTAGAACACGGCTCAGTGCATCTGTGCCACGAGCCTAAGTACCCGCCTCGATGGACGCCCTTGGAACGGAGCTATGGCGAAATCTTGTCGACCACCCGCTTTAATGGCACCGGACCACTCAAAGGGCACAGTGTCTTGCCAAGCCTATACGTGGAGACGTTCAAGGCGAAGGGTTCGACGCCCATCCTGCTCTGCGGAGACAAGGTTGTCGGCGTAGCAAACAGCTTCGGCCAGGGGCAAGCCTTCCTTGTGGGGACTTTCCTCGGCCATGCCTGCTCAGCCTTTGAAGATGCTGCCACAGAGGCCTTTCTCCTATTCTTGCTGGGAAGAGCTGGGGTTGAGCCTGAACTTCGTGGGAAACTTCCACGCCGCCGACGCGTCAGAGAAGATCGTGAGGCGTGGTTCCTCTTCAACATGACGCCCGAACCCGTTGATGGAAAGGTTGAAGTTAAGGGGTTCTCCTCCGTTGAAGACCTTCTGAACGGAGCTCTCAAAATCACACGTGGAACCGCTGCTGTGAAGGTTGACCCCTTTGCAGTTCGGTGTCTGGTCATGAAACGATAGGCAGTATAGGTTTGAAGACAATAGCGAACATCGTTGCTGTCGCAATGTACTACGATGCAAAAGGAGATTGCACAGAGTCCAACAGCCAATGACGAATTTCAATACATTGCTGGCTGCTCTAAAAGAGTCTCCTATCTGGCTTCTGGGAATCCTCGAACGCCAATCTATGCATACAGCCAACATAGCACTTTATGATCTTTTCCAACATCCACCGATGGCGGCTGCTTCTCATGACAGATTTCCTTAGCCTCACCGCATCTTTGGCAGAATTTACATCGTGACCTGAACTTCATCAAGTCTTTAGGCAGGACCTCGCCCTCATCCTCTTTTATCTTGACGTCTCCCTTCCACCGTCTCTTGGGATCAGGAATGGGAACTGAGTCCATCAGCAGCTTAACATAGGGGTGCATGGGTTTGGTGACCATCTCGTCGAAATCGCCGAATTCCATCAATGAACCCAGATAGACAACGACAATCTGGTCTGCGAGTATGCTGGCTGTCGAGATGTCATGCGTTATGTAGACGAAGCTCACGCCGTAATTCTCCTTTATCTCCCTCATGAGGCCTAATATTGAAGCCCTCAGCGAAGCGTCTATCATGGACACAGGCTCATCCGCAACTATGAGACGAGCCTTCAGCAGAACGGCCCTCGCCAACATTATCCTCTGCTTTTGTCCGCCGCTTAGCTGGTGAGGATACTTGTCCAGCGTGTCAGACCTTAACCCAAGGCTCTCAATAGTGTCCGTTATGATTTTGATTGCTTCACTTCTGGAACTTGCGAGCTTGAACTTCTTTATGGGTTCCATTAAGGTGTCGACTGTTGCGTACGTCGGATCCAACGACTCGTAAGGGTCTTGGAAAACGGCTTGCGCATTCTTTCTGTAAATCTGCCGCTCTTTTCCATCAATCTTCCATACATCTTTACCTTGCCAGAGTATCTTTCCGGAAGTTGGTTTCAGGAAGGCGAGTACCAGCCTTCCAATTGTTGTTTTGCCACTTCCACTCTCGCCCACCAGCGCTACAGTAACGGGCCTGTCCTCTGGTATGGAAAGCGATATGTCGTCCACGGCAAGTATGTGTCTCCTACGCAGTAGGCCGCCTACAGAGAAAATCTTGGTCACATTCTGCAGTTCCAGTAGGCTCATTACTCAGCCCTCCACCCTTCGCAACGGCGGCAGGCCACCAGGTGTCCTTGTTTGACTTCCCAGAGTCTGGGCTCGTCTGATTCACATGAGTCTCCTGCCTGTGTGCATCTAGGATGGAACCTGCACCCAGAAGGGGGGTTCGTCAGGTCAGGCGGAAGCCCACTTAACCCTCTAACGTCGCGCTTCGTCCCCAGACTTGGCACGGCTTCTATTAGCGCTCTGGTGTATGGGTGAAGCGGGTCGTCAAATACGTCCGTGATATCTCCGACCTCGAAGACTTTGCCGGCATACATCACCATCATTCTGTCGGCGACCTCAGCCGCGACTGCTATATCATGGGTAATCAAGATGATGGAAGTGCCAGCTTCATCTCTTTTCGTTATCAGAAACTCAAGGATCTTCCTTTGTGTGACTACGTCTAAGGCGCTGGTCGGCTCATCGACTATTACTAGACCTGGATCTAAGACAAAAGACTGCACTAGGATAGCTCTTTGCTTCATTCCGCCGCTTAGTTGGGACGGGTATGCTTTGAGCGCGTAGGAAGGCAGCATGACCTTCTTGGACATCGCATTGACTCTTTTCCTTATTTCCTTATCAGACATCCTGCGAGCATGGGCTCTTACCGCATCTTTGATCTGGTGATGTATCTTCATGACTGGGTTCAACGCGTTCATAGCCGATTGAGGCAGGATTGATATCTCCTTCCATCGGACACTTCTAATACCCTCGTCGCCCAGCTTCAGCAGGTCCACACCCTTCAGCAGTATTTCGCCGCCAGCCACGTAGGCAGGCGGTTCTATGAGTCTGATAATGGCGTTCGCCAACGTGGATTTCCCGCATCCCGATTCGCCGACTATGCTGAATATCTCTCCGGGTTTCACGGCAAAGGTTACACCGTCAACTGCTTTCACGGGTTCAGACCTTGTTCGGTAGTAAACCTTGAGGTCTTTCACGTCAAGCAGAGCTTCATTTGGGTCGTTGATCTTCATGCGTACTACCGGCTCTTCAGCCTAGGGTTCGCTATTTCGTCAAGACCTTTCTGGACCAGAAACAGAGATAGAAAGATCATGAACAGCATTACACAAGGCGGAAACCACCACCAGATTAGGCCTCGTGTCACCGCAGAATGCATCATCGCCCAATAGAAAATCATCCCCAACGTTGTCGTATCACGCGGGCCCAGCCCAATCACTTCCAGCCCAACTGCAGAGAGTATTGCGGCGCTTACCACTACCGCAAAGTATGATCCGAGAAAGGGAAGGATATTTGGGATCATGTGTTTTACGACAATCTCGACACTATTTAGTCCCGAAAGCTTGGAAAGGTAGATGAACCCTCTTTCTTTGAGGCTGAGAACTTGAGCCCTCATAGTCTTTGCTGGCCAAGCCCATGCGAAGGTTGAGATTATCAGTGCCATCAATGGTATGTCGATCCTTCTTACGAGGGAAGCTATGAGTATCAATATTACAAGGCTCGGTGTTGTCAGGAAAACCTCTGTCAGAATGGTTAGGCCGCTGTCAAGGTTTCCGCCGCGGTAGCCTCCGATGAAGGACACGGCTAACGCCACAGCGAAACCTACGATTCCGGCTATGAATCCTACTTGAAGAGACATGAGAGTGCCGAAGCAGAGCTGGGCAAGGATGTCTCTGCCTAAGCTATCAGTTCCCAAAGGATGCTCGTAGGAAGGCAGCAGATCGCGCGGCACATTACCTATACGGACCGGATGGTAAGGAATAACCACGGTTCCCATCGATGAGAAGAGAACAATACCTACGAACACGCACAGCCCGGCGAACATGTACCGATTGCTTCTGACAAACGATGCCTTGGCCACAATCGTGTTCACTAGGGCCATCTTGGAGATGGAGTCTGAAGGCTTCACTCATACCTCACCCTGGGATCCAAAACCGGATAGAGCAGTTCCACTATGAAGGCTGCTGTTGTGACACCAAGCACGTACATCAGTGATATCCCTTGAATCAAGGGGTAGTCAAGCGAAGTTATGGATCTATACAATAGGAAGCCCATGCCCGGATAGCCAAATATCACTTCCACGAGTATGGAGCCAGTAGCCACAAAACCCATTGTTATGGCAAGGTCCGTAATCTGTGGAAGGAGCGTATTCTTCAATGCATAAGATAGAAATATTTGCCTATCTTTCAAGCCCTTGGCCTTTGCAAGGGCGATGTAGTCTTCGTTTTTGACGCCTACCATCAGCCCCCTCGCAGCTAGCGTCCATCCGCCAACACCTACCAGAATGATGGATACTGCAGGCAGGGCTGCGTGCCACATAACATCTAGAATAAACTGGAATGCGTTGTAGTCTGCGCCATAAGTGTAGGCTGCACCTGTTGGAAAGATGGGCAAAACGAATGCGAGCAGGTACAACAGGGTCATCGCCACCGTGTAATACTGCATTTGGCTAAGGACTAGGAAAAATGCAAAGACAACGTTACTTGCCTTGGAATTTGTCCTCCACCCTACCAAAGCGCCTAATGGGACCCCTATGAGGAAGCAGAGGAGCTGGGCAGTGCACAGAAGCGCTATTGTCCACGGAAAGTAAATCGCTATTAATTCTTTGACTTCCATGGGGAACCTCGTTATCGAGACGCCTAAATTTCCCTGAGCCAGAGAGGAAAGGTAATTGATGAACTGTATGTGCAGCGGTTCGTTCAAGCCAAAGATCCTCATATACTTGTCAACAAAGTCTTGTCCTGCAACGCGTATGCCCATTCGTTGAAGCTCCATTAGTTTGGCTTGCAATGGGTTGCCCGGTATCAGCCTTGGGACAACGAAATTTATTATCACTCCCCCAAGCAACGAGAGAGCATAGACCACTGTTCTCCGGACTAGGTAAGGCAGACCCATCTGACCGCGCCTCTTCCTAACCATAAAGAGCCATTGTATTTAATGATTTCGCGGTTTTTCGCCCTAGTCTGCTTTTGATTTGGCTTCAATCCTTGCTGTCTTGAGAGATCACTCTGGACCCTACAGCCCCGCTTGTGAGAAAGGAGTTCGCTTTCGCTTCCCCAAGTCTTGTACGACAAGTCTTATATGGTCGGAACCCAAAACTACTAGAACGCTGAAAATAAGAGGGATTATTAATGAGGAAAATGACTTTTGCCAGAAGAGTAGCTTTCGCGACATTGTTAACAGCGGCTTTTCTCTCGATGTCTCTAGTCCAAGTGTCTGCTCAATATCCAAGGGAGAAAGTACTCTACTACTATATCGACGGCGGACCGATAGCCTGCCCTGACGTCTATAACCCGTACAACGTAATGTGTTGGGCTCACGTGTTAAACCAGTACGTCATGGAGCATCTCTTCTACCTTCCCTATTATAGCGGCGAGATCGTGCCAGGGTTTGAGTATACCTCTGGAGAACTGATCCCGTGGTTGGCCGAGAGCTATGAGCAAAGCGAAGATTTCACGGAACTGACAATACACCTGAGAACAGGAGTCAAGTGGAGTGACGGAGAGCCTTTCACAGCCGAAGACGTAGCCTTCACTTATGAACTGCTTAAGGCAAATGCGCCTGAGCTAGGTTACTCAAGCATGGTCGCAGAGTGGATATCAGAGGTACAGGCTGTAGACGACTACACTGTGTGGTTCAAGTTGACCAAACCTAACCCGAGAATCGTCAGAACGGACCTTTTTACGCCAATGATCTGGGGAGGAGTTGCGCCTCTACCCAAGCATGTATGGGAAGGACAGGATCCAGTTACATTCGAGAACAACCCGCCAGTGTTCACCGGTCCCTATAAGCTCGTGGAGTATTCAAGCACAGGTGACTATTTTGTATGGGAGCGGAGGGATGACTGGTGGGGCACTGAAACCTTCGGATTCAGACCCGGACCGGACTACGTCATATGCAAAGCCTTCACATCTGAGGAACGTGTGATCTTGGATGCTTCGAGACATTCGCAGGACATTCTGGGATACATGACAGTGGGAGGTTTCTTGAAGCTGAGGGAAACCAGTCCGTACGTAACGTCTTGGTATGACCAGCCTCCTTATGCTTGGGCTGAAGTATGCCCAGGCTATATGCCTGTGAACTCTGCCAAGTACCCATGGAACCTTAAGGAGGTTAGATGGGCTCTATCTTATGCCGTAAACAGGTCCGCATTAGGTGAAGTGGCCTTGGAGAATACAGCTGTGCCCATCAACAGCATCTTCCCGCCATACATGGCTCCACAGTTCAATGATCTGGTGAACGAGAAAGGAGAGAAATACCACGCAGCTGAATACGATCCTCAGAAGACCGAAGAGATCTTCGAGAGCCTAGGGTTCACAAAGGGTGTTGACGGCATATGGGTTACAGACAATGGGACAAGGCTAGAGATGACGGCGTTAATACATTCCGGGTGGCTATACATAAAGAAGTGGGGCCTCCAAGTAGTAGATCAGCTTAGAGAAGTAGGCATAGATGCTGTTCCTAAGCTCCTGGAGGGACCGCCTTTCTCCGAAGCTTTGGAGACAGGTGCATGGGATACTACGCCCGCATTCTGGATTTGCGCCTCAGTGGACGAACCCTTCGCCACACTAGATCAGTTCCACAGTAAATGGGTAACTCCTCTAGGCGAACTGTCGAAAGGCGGCGCAGGATTCCACAGGTGGCAAAATGCCACATACGATGCGCTAGTGGATCAGATAGGACAGATGAGCCCGGATGATCCTGACTATCTAGGGCTAGTCGATCAAGCTTTAGAGATATGGTATCAAGAGTTGCCCGCCATACCTCTGGACAGCCAACCTGCCTTGATTGGATTCGACACCTACCATTGGCAGAATTGGCCGAGCGACATGAACCCGTATATGCAGCTTTACTACCAGTGTGCCTCATTCAGGTTCATACTCTTCCAGCTGAAACCATCAAAGATAGACTACGGTATCGCATACTTCACTGACGACATGCCTAAATTCAGAGGCATTGACTTGGTTTGGTACGGACCGTTCGAGGCTGGAGATGCGGCCCGTGTACCCACAAGTGACATTGAGTTCCTAGTTCGGATGGGAACTGCCTCGTTTACACCTATCATAGGGCCTCCAACCGGTATCGAGGAGCTAACCAGTAGAGTAGAGGACCTTAGCTCAGCCGTCAGCGACCTCAGTGAGGGTGTGGAAGCAATCGGAACTAATGTAGCTGCAATGTCAGGCACCATAACCATGTTGACTACGGCAGTCGCCATAGAGGCCGTGATCATCGTCTTGGTCGTCCTAATGGCTTTTGTCCTGGTACGCAGAAGAGCCGAAGAGGAGTAAACCCTCCTCTACCCCCTTTTTATTTTGGACAATAAATGTTGGTGCTGGAGAGCCTAGTATATGGGTCGCCATCAAAGTCGCCAAAATCTTCTTCATCTGCATTTTTCTCTAATATTCTTGCGGCACATCTTCCATAGCGCCTCCGTACTCTTGAAAGGCTATCCCAATCAGTCTATGGGCGACTGACTGGAGCAGAAAGACACTTCGAAA
>Ga0315312_1003317_pt1 | contig 10426 bp, 4 predicted proteins | sample TDP7_MG_FD_203629 | JGI IMG/M metagenome (GOLD analysis project Ga0315312, IMG submission 203629) | Freshwater sediment microbial communities from Lake Towuti, South Sulawesi, Indonesia - TDP7 | ecosystem: Environmental > Aquatic > Freshwater > Lake > Sediment | place: Indonesia: South Sulawesi... | reverse complement strand
TGCTCCGAGCGACTCATCATACACAACCAAGGTGACCTTGCCGAATCCGAACAGAGACGAAACGGAGGCGAGAATCATGTCCGAGAGCTTCCTCAGGTCACGTTCGGAAACGATGGCAGAGGCGATCATCAGAACGTCCTCGAGCAGATCGCTTCTCTGGGCCATCTTCGAGGGCGCCTTCTCCCGCTCTGCCCTCTCGACCTCCTGCTCGAGCGCCAGCCCAACGAGGGAGGTGATCACCTCCACACCCTCGATTGTCTCCTTGCTGGGAAGCTTCCCATCATATGAGTAGTTGATGTCGAGCCAGGCGAGGAGCTCACCGGCCTTGTCCCTCATGGCGAAGCTGTAGAAATCGCTCTCGTGAAACTGCTCCGGGCTCTTCCTAGGACTACGCGCATCCTCGGGGTTTCTGTAGTATGCCGGGTGATCGCACCACGGATCGGCATCGGAGAGCTTCAGCCACTCCTCCGCGTTGACGTAGTAGGCGTTCTTCGAGATCCGAAATCTATCCGACAAGATCTCAGAAGTCAGGTACTTCGGATGATACTCAGCTCCGAGGTTCTCGATCAGGGCCTTCGCCTTGTCCTCCGGGTAGCCATAGGTCGCCCATCGGAAGGTCGGTTTGATGTCCTCTGCTGTGACCGAGAAGACCATTCCCGACAGGCCATAGAGATCCGCGATCGCTGACAGACTCTTTGCCACGACCTCCCTGAGGGGCCTGCCCTCGAGCCTCGCATCGATCAGCTCCTTGAGCCTAGTGCTCAGCTCGATGCTGTCCGGAACCTCTCGCGTTCCGCCCTTGCGTTCTCCCGAAAGTTCGGGGATTATGATGTAGTCAGAAGACTCCGGTATCCCCATGACGAACCTCTCCAGTCAAGCGACTGACAGGCGTTTTGAGCATGGATTTGATTCATATATAATACAAGATCCCTGGATTATCAGATCTGAGAACGGCACTGGCATTCCATTCCCGAGCACTGCCTAGCGCGGGATTTGGTCCTGGGATTCTGCTCTTCCCGACGAGGTCGGGGAGCGTTCTGTTTTGCACAATTCTTAATACCAACCGTGCGCTTGCTCAGCCGAGAACGACCGGTGGTAGGCGATGGCAGACATGAAGGAGATACTTGCGACCGCAATAGAGCTGGAGCGGTTCGGCAGCGAGTACTATTCCAAGTTCAAGGAGGTCGTCGGCGACGAGAAGGCAAAGCTGCTCATGAAGAGCCTCGCGGCCGACGAGAAGGAGCACATGCACATCCTCATGATAGAGCTGAGCAACCTCGGGGGCAAGCCGAAGCCTCCGTCCAAGGAGCTCCTCAAGAGGAGCTTGGCCGAGATATTCCCTGAGAGGATCCACAAGAACTCAATTCATGCCAAGGATGCCGTGGCGGCCATAAAGCTGGGCATCAGGACAGAGAAGCGCTCGATTGAATTCTACTCCAAGAGCGCGGCGGCTGCCAGCCCCAAGATGAAGAAGATATTCACGAAGTTGGCAAAGATGGAGATCGTCCATCTAGGCCTGCTCGAGGAGAACCTTCAGTACCTCCACGATGATGGCGTCTGGTACGGGTATCTGCCCATACTGGACTGAGGAGGTGGACTCGTCCGCAGACCATGCCAACATTTTTTAGATGCCCGTTGCATCAGGCAGGTCCGGGAAGGAGAATCGGTTGGCCAAGGTCGTCCCTTTCGAGGCCTATCACTACAATACCTCGCGTTTTGGCAAGGACGTCACGAGGTTCGTCGCGCCCCCGTACGACGTGATCGATGGTGTCATGGAGCGGAGGCTGAAAGAGGACAGGCTGAACATAGCTCACATCACGTTGGGTGACGAGGGCGACGGCTACTGCATTGCCAGCAGACGGCTTCAGACCTGGCTCCGCGACGAGGTCCTGGTCAGGGATGTGGGCAGGAGCCTCTACATCTACGAGCAGACCTACGCCTGTCCTGATGGCGAGACGAGGGTGCGGTCAGGAATCGTCGGCCTCGTGAAGCTGGAGGATTTCTCGAAAGGCAGCATCATGCCTCATGAGAAGACCATCCCGAGGCACATGGCGGACCGTCTGGCTCACATAAGCGCGGTCAATGGTGACACAGAGCAGATACTCCTGCTCTACGACGATTCATCCAACGAGGTCGAGCCGCTCATCAAGACCCTCAGGAAGAAGGAGGAGGAACTGAGGTTCATCGACCATGAAGGAGTCCATCACAGAGTGATGAGGATATCTGAGCAAGAGCTCATCGACAAGGTATCGAGGCCCCTGGAGCGCGCTAAGATCATCATTGCGGACGGACACCACAGGTACGAGACCGCCCTGGAGTACAGGGACTTGATGCGGTCCAAGAACGGTTCGAGAGATGGGGAGAGGCCCTACGATTACGTCCTCGCCACGCTCGTCAGTTCGAGGAATCCAGGGCTCATAGTCTTTCCGACCCACAGGCTGGTGCAGGGCGTGGATGAGGCCCTGCTCGAGAGACTGCCGAAGGCTTTGGCGGAAGAGTTCGTACTGCAGAAATGCGCCGGCCCTGACGAGCTCGCCCGAGCGGTTGAGGAGGCATCAGGCGTCGTGTTCGGCGTTTGGGTCCGGTCCTCGAGCACATATCTCTTGGCCCGGCCGAAAAGGACCAAGAAGCCCGAGAACCCGATGGAAGACCTCCCCGTCTATGTCGTGCAGGAAAGAGTCTTGAAGAAGCACCTCGGCTACAGCTCGGAGATGCTCGACAAGAAGGTCAACATCGAGTATGTGAAAGGCATGGGCCCGACAAAGGAGGCGATGGACACGGGCGAGTACCAAGCCTGTTTCTTCGTCAAGCCACCAACCGTTCAGCAGGTGATGGAGATAGCACAGGCAGGGCAGAAGATGCCACACAAGTCAACCTATTTCTTCCCCAAGATCTGGTCAGGTACCCTGCTCTATCTGTTCTGAGAAGCCCTCCCCGATTAACTCGTAAATACGAGAACGTCATTACGCGAGCTGGTGAGCTCCGTGCAGTTGGACATCGGGATACTGGGAGGCCGCATCGTCGACGGTGCGGGCAATCCGTGGTATCGCTGCGACATAGGAATACTTGGCAAGAAGATCGCAAGGATGGGCAGGATAGAGAAGAAGGACTGCGAACGGACGATAGATGCCAAGGGTCACTATGTTTGTCCGGGATTCATCGACATACACACTCACTCGGACGCCACTGCAATCATATACCCAGGGTGCGACAGCACACTGAGACAGGGGGTCACGACGCATCTGATTGGCAACTGCGGAGAATCAGCTGCCCCTCTGAGAGAGCCATATGTCGACCTGTGGAAGACGTACTGGGGCGATTGGAAGGGAGTGCTGGACGTTTGGCACTGGCGCACTTTCGCGGAGTACCTGAAGTTCGTCGAAAGGCGACGCGTGGGCCACAATATCGCGGCTCTCGTGGGCCACAGCACAGTGAGATGCGCGGTCATGGGACCCGACCAAGGGGCGCCCTCTCCAAGGCAGCTGAAATCGATGAAGAACCTTGTCGACGAGGCCATGATGTCCGGGGCGTTCGGGCTCTCGACGGGGCTCGTCTACCCTCCTGGGTGTTATGCGAAGACCGACGAGATAATCGAGCTGTGCAAGATTGTCGCCAGGTACCACGGGATATATACGTCTCATATACGTGGAGAACGCGAGACAATCGCGGAGGCTATCAAGGAGGCCATCCTGATAGGGGAGAAGAGCGGCGTTCCCGTGCAGATCTCTCACAACTGCCCAAAGTACGGCGCATCGGGAAGGACCGAGGAGACCCTGGGCCTCGTGGAAGAGGCCAGGAGAAGAGGTATAGACGTCACAGTGGACAATGACATGCACACGGACTTAGAGGAGAGACTGAGCGCAGCCCTGCCGCAGTACCTTCACAAGTTGATATCACCTGAGCTCGTGGAGCACATGAAGGACCCTTCGAACAGGAAGCGCATCAGGCAGGAGATCATCGAGGACAGACTGCCGGCTGCGGGTTACGCAGGACTTCTGAAACACCAGCGGTTTGAGCGCATATTCCTCAGACACGTCCCGGGACAGAAGGAACTGGAGGGCAGGACAATCGCTCAAGTGGCAGAGGAGCGCGGCAAGGATCCGTTCGAAACCTACTTCGACCTGTTGGTCGAGGAGAGGGACGGTGTGCAGGCCATTTTCGATTACATCACGGAGGAGGACATCAAGGCGCTTCTGGCGCATCCGCTCGTCATGGTCTCCTCCGATTGCTCGACCAGGTCACTGGAGGAATCTCACGACGACCCCCCATTGTACGTACCATGCGCATATGGCGAGTACCCGGGCATAATCGAACGCTATGTCAGGGACGAGCCACTGCTGACGCTGCAGGAATGCATCAGGAAGATGACCAGTTTCCCAGCACAGAAGATCGGCCTCCACGACCGGGGGGTGTTGAGGCCCGGGATGCGGGCGGACATTGCGATAATAGACCTTGCGAGGATCAAGGACAGGGCAACGAACAGATGGCCGCACACGTATCCTTTCGAGAACTACCCGCCCAAGTACGCTGAGGGCGTGCCGTATGTGATCGTCAATGGCAAGATCGCGGTCGACAACGGCAAGCAGACCAAGGCGCGGGCAGGAGAGGTCTTGAGACACGGAGCCCTGTAGCCAGAGCGCTCAGAGCTCGTACTTCCTGTACTCTCCCTTGCACGGATTGCCCTGAAGAATCCACGCGACCTTGTTCGTGAGGTCGAACACCTCTGAGAATATGGTCTGAGTCTGCTCCTCTTCCGGGAGGGCCGGGTCAGCATGGCGACATATCGACTGGGGGTATCCCACATGGTCCGAGAGTATCCTCCTGAAGGTCGACACCTCGACCTTCCCGAGTTCCTTCTTGAACAGCTTTGTCGCGCGATTGTATCTGATGATGGATGACCACCTGGTGTGCAGGTCTTTCTCGAACTGCCACATGCGCGGGGAAAGGTAGTGGTTCGTGTGCACGAGCCATCCCTCTGATGCGTAGACGGCGTCAAAGGCCGTCGCGGATCCCTCGACGCTGTATATCTCCCCGTTCGAATCGCAGACGATGTTGTTGTAGCTGTTCCCCCTCTTCGGAGGCATCGACGCGACGAGGGCATCATAGATGTTGCTCTGTCGCAGGACGTTCCTGACGGCGACCTCCTTGGGAATGCCCATGCGGTCGTCATTGTGGACGAGGGCATTCCCCGTCAGGCTTATCCCAGCAGCGTTCATCCCTGAGGTCGGCTGAATGCCTCCGTAGCACAAGGCGACGAAACCGGGTTCGTCATTCGGTTTGATCCTGGAGATGGCAAGGTGCTGGGCAAGATACGGCGAGACGTCGTCGCTATGTGCTGCAAACACACAATCGTCCTTGGTCCACTCAGCGTTGACGGCTATGTCAGTACAGCCTCTACCTGCCCCAAACATCGGGATCTCGTGCAACGTGAAGTACACGACGTCCCAGGGTATTCCGGCCCCCTCAGCATATCCCTCCAGCTCTTCGACATACTCCGGGAAATACTCTCTGGTCAAGGGCAGGCTCTTCCGTGCGTGTGCCAGCGCCTTCTGCACGGTCAGCCCTGGGGTCGAAGCAACGGTCGACCTGAAACGCTTCTCCATGCGCTGGGCCAAGTCTCTGCATTGCTTCCCGATCGAAAGGCCTATCTGATGGTGGCTCCCCGAAGCGGACACTTCCTTGAAACCCGAGATACTGGCCTTCCTTGGCATCGCCCCTCTTCCTGATGGAACCGTTCGACAACCGCAGCACCATCGAATATCAAAAGCTTGCCGATGATTCGACGAGGAGGGCTCGAAAACGTTTATCAATCAGTCTGCCTGTCCACCGGCCATGCCCAAGATAGAGCTACAGTACAAGTGCAAGAAGTGCAGGAATGTCTACGATGCGGCAATCAGCTATTCCGGTAGTATCGAGGATATCGAGGTCGAGGAGAACCAGTCGCGCTGTCCTTATTGCGGAGCTTGGAACTGCGCAGATACGAAGTCAGTCGAGCAGGAGATGAGGGGAAGCAAGGAATAGTCCTACGATTTGGAGCATAGCTAACTTGGCCCCCTTGCTACAGAGTCTTCTTTCTCGCAGCCAGGCAATTGAATGGTCCTTTCGAAATCGAGTACCCAGTACCGCGGATTTCTACGTCCTTGATTCTCACAAGATTCATATACGTACAAAGACCATCGCGGCCCCGAGTTTCTCACTTGGATTTGCGGGGGGCTACAAGGAGGGAGATGATGGAAATGAAAAGTAGGTCAGTAATTGCTGGACTAGTGATGCTGCTAACCGTGCTGTCGGCGTTTGCGATTACGCCCGCGACGCCTGCTGCAGCGGCTGCAGAGGAAGACGTGCTGTTTATAGCAATGCAGGAGGACTTCACTGATTTCAACTACTGGAACCTCATCACGAACACCGTATGGAAGGACAACGTCATAGGGTTCTGCTTCGAGACATTGGCAGGCCTGGACTACGATATGATTCCATATCCCTTGTTGGCTGAGGATTGGACTTTCTACGATACCAACCTCACCATTGTGATCAAGTTGCGCGAAGGGGTCAAGTTCCATGACGGGACCCCATTGACTGCGGACGACGTATACTACTCATATCTGATGGCGAGGTCCGGCGACACCACCACCTTCGGTGCGATCGCTGACGCGTTCGACGACGACGAGAACGGGGAGACAACCAAAGCCGAAATCGATGCAGGCATACAGGTCACGGGCACATACACGCTGAGGATGACCATGGCCAAGACCTATGGTCAGTTCTTCGTATCCACGCTTGCAGGGGTCCCAATTGCCCCGAAGGACATCTGGGAGCATCACCTGTCGAATGAAACGGAAGTGCTCATGGATGTCGGCTGGAACCATGTGGATTCTACGATTGGCACGGGCGCATGGTATTATTCCGAAGGGGTGGAGAACTCGTATAGGGTCTTGAGGAAGTTCGAGGACTACTGGGGAAAGGATTTCCGGACCCCCTATGGATACCCGAACTATCCGAAGACGATCGACGTGCTTCACTACAAGCTCTACACCAGCCTGGACACCGCTATCCTGGCGCTCCAGTCGGGTGAGGCGGACTTCCTGCCCTGGGCAATCACCCCGGGGAGAGTGCCTGCCCTTCAGAGCGACCCGAACATCGGCCTCGAATACATGGCCGACAGTGGATACTTCTACCTCGCCTTCAACCAGAAGCGGGAGCCCATGAACAACCTGAGCTTCCGAAGGGCCGTGTCGCACATGATAGATAAGAACCAGATCGTGAACGTGTACATGGGAGGGTTCGGACAGGCAGGTTCTGCCGCGGTTCCGCCATACTTCGGCGAGTGGTTTAACCCGTCGGTGGCCACGTATCCGTTCGACATGGATCTGGCCAACCAGATGCTCGATGACGCGGGTTATGTCGATGTCAACGGCGATGGCTGGAGGGATCTACCCGATGGCAGGCTCATGGACAAGATCACGCTTATTACCCCGCCCGCAGACTACGACCCGATCAGAATCAGGGCAGGCCAGATGATAGCCACGAACATGAGAGCAGCAGGAATCAACATAGAGGCCAAGCCCATCGACTTCAACACACTTGTGGCCATAATGAGCTCGTATGACTACGGAATGCTCGAGCTGGGCTGGAGGTTCGAGGCGGCAGAGGCCGTGAGCGTAGTCGATGACATCTGCGACCCGAACGGGACTTCGAACTACTGGGGCTGGTGGTCACTTGACTACCCGAACCCACACTACTCTGACGTAGGAGGAGTCGTTACTCTCGCGGATGCCGAAAGCCAGCAGTTGGCCAAGGAGTGCGCAGACGCTCTTGCAGGGGCAAAGGGCACGTTCGACATCGCGGAGCAGATAGCCTACACGAAGCAGGTCGAAGAGATCGTATGTGAGGCTGTGCCGTTCAATGTGCTGTATTACAGGGTCAACGTGGAGGCATACAGCAACGTGTACACCAACTGGACAGCGTACATGGGCTCGTTGATCAATGTCTACACGCTGTCTAGGCTTGACTACTCGGGCAAGGCTGGCCCAGCGGGTGGCGGCGTCGTGACGAACATAGATGCGGGCCTCACTGTCCCTGAGAAAGTGAAGTCAGGGGACAGCGTCGATGCGTATGTCCTGGTCATCGATAACAATGGCGATGTTGTCAGCGAAGCCTCCGTTACGATCGATGTCGTTGGCACACCTGGAGACACTGTAACGGCTTCGCCTGCTTCGGGCACCACGGACGCGGCAGGCGTGTTCGAGTTCAGCTTGACCGGAACCGAGGTCGGAATGTCGACGGTGTATGCAAATGCGACGAAGGGGTCGCTCTCTGCTTCGGACTCCGCTGCCATCAGGACAGCTACGAAGGGCGGCGTGGGAGTGGTTCTAACGCCAGACGATGTCGTTCTGACCGCAGGACAGTCGACGGACATAACGGTCCTCGTCAAGGACACAGAGAACAACACCATCGAAGGCGCGAACGTCTCAGTCGACCCATACTTGCTCGGCTACGGTACGATCTCGCCAACGTATGTGTCGACTGATGCGAACGGCCTCGGGACCTTGACTTACACCGCCCCGGCGACCGCAGGGCTCAATCAGCACTACCTGGCGACGGTCTCTTGTTCCGTGACGGCAGAAGGGTACACGATAACCAACGTTGCGGCTACCACGCTGATCGTCAAGAATGCTGCAGCGGCCGAATGGCGGATGACGACCATTGACTCCGTCACGACAACTGCGCTGACGAACGCCGCGAACCAGACGACGATAACCGTGAAGGCGACTGACGACCAGGGCAACGCGCTGGCGGCCGAGACGCTGGACGTCACATACAGCAATGAGAGCATGGTGTTCGACTCAGTGCCCTCTGTCATTACAGATGGCTCAGGCATGGCTGATGTAGCCGTCACGCTGAAGGACATGGCTGACTCGGGAGCGCTGATGGTCACCATCGGCAACGACAGCGTGCTCAATAGCATATCTGACAGTGTAACATTGACCTTCGTCGGCACCAACCCACCGGCGGCGCCAATGTACGGAGGCTATGTCACCTACAGCGCCGCGAAGTTCATAGGGGCCCTGGGCACCGTAAACGCGACTTTCAAGGTCTGGGACCAGACCGGAGCACCTGCGAACGGCACGAACGCTAGCATAGTCGTGTCCGCAACGAGCTACGGCCAGCTGACGGACTGGGCGAACGCGGAGTACAACTCCCTGTGGGACTACGCGGGCATATCAATCGTGACGAGCGCGGACAACCAGAACATACCCACCGCGGGCTCCTTCTCTGCCAACTTCACTGATTGGGAGCCATTCCTTGCAGGCGTGGTTGTAACAGGCGGCGAGTTCACGCTGACCATTGACGGCGTTAGCTTGGCGCACCTGGATCTCGCTCCAGCGCTGTACTTGGTATCCGACGGAAAGGCAACCTACAATGGCGTCACAGGCAACTACGACATCTTCGGCACGACCACCATAGGCAGCATGTATGGTTACGGAAGGGCCTATGCGATGGCCGCCTTGAAGTACGAGATGACGACTCCCGCGATGTCCGCGAAGACGTCGAACTTCGACACCGGCGCGGTCTGGGTGACGGTCGTCGACGAGAACGGTGCTCCGCTAGAGGGCGCAACTGTGAACCTCTATCAAACGGTGAGCAGAAACAGCGACTTCGGCGTCAAGCCGAACTCGACCGCAGGTGCGACCTCGAAGACAGTTCCTCAGACGACCGACGCGGACGGCATGGCGTACTTCTCTGTTATCGGCGCAATCTGGAACGCTGACGAGGCCGAGTTCCTCGACCCAGTGACGGCGACGACGCCGAACCTGTTCGTGAGCGCGTCCTTGTCTGGAGCTTTGGGAACGCTAGCTCAGACCGCTGCGGTCTTCAAGCCGCTAAGGCCAGTGGCCTTCGCGGAGATGGACGCTATCACCGAGGTCCAGCAGATCGGTTCCGCGGTCGTGCTGACGACAACAGTCACAGATGCTGATGGCGTGCCGATAGCGGATGTGCCTGTGACAGTCTCGACGGACGTTGGAGATGTAGTCGGCGATGAAGTGGCGACCGACGAGAACGGAAAGGCGAAGTTCGCGGTGGACACGAGCGGCCTCACGGAGACCCCGGCAGCGTTCATGGCCGCCCAGGTCGTGACAGGTGGCGCGCCCGAAGTTGCTAGCGCGAGGATAATGGTAGCCCTGCAGAACAGGCCGCCAACAATATCGGCAAACGCGCTGATCGGGACAGCAGACCCAGGTCTTGTGCCGAACGTGACCATCGCAGGCGCGGTGTTCGACTCTAACGGCCTTGCCGAGGTAACCATCAAGGTCGACTCCGGCAGTCCGACGAGCATATTAGCAGCTGCAGGAGAAGTCGAAGCGGCCATCGAGGAGGTCCTCGAAGACCTCGCTGCGGGGGATCACACGGTGACCATAGCCGCGGA
>Ga0315312_1003316_pt1 | contig 10427 bp, 11 predicted proteins | sample TDP7_MG_FD_203629 | JGI IMG/M metagenome (GOLD analysis project Ga0315312, IMG submission 203629) | Freshwater sediment microbial communities from Lake Towuti, South Sulawesi, Indonesia - TDP7 | ecosystem: Environmental > Aquatic > Freshwater > Lake > Sediment | place: Indonesia: South Sulawesi... | reverse complement strand
ATCCTGACCGCGTTGAAGAAATGGAAAGCATATACGTACTGCATGGAGGACAAACTATAGACGATAAGGTGTTAAGCGCGATCTCAACCATCCTTTCAACAAACATGCCTAACATGGAAAAGCCCATGATTGCCTATTCAGTCATTCCGGAGGAAAACATGGCAAAAATCTCGGCTCGAGCCACCGACATACTGACGAGAAGAGGCCTCAACCTCGGCGAAATACTCCGTCTTGCTGCGGAGAGATTCTCTGGAAACGGAGGAGGACATGATGTCGCTGCTGGCGCTCAAGTTCCACTCAGATATAGAGAAGACTTCCTCAGATATGTGGACGAACTGGTGGGGGGAAGTCTGCAGAGGCTGAAGGATGTTGGAAGCTAGGATAGTCCTAGTCTATAAAGACGACAAGGAGGCCAAAGCAGTTTCCCAAGCAGTTTCACCGGATAACATCAAGACGCCGAGGAACCTCTTGGTCGAAACCTCTAGCAAAGGCAACTGCTTGGTAGCTGAAGTAAAGTATGAAGGACTCAACCTGATGACCTTCCTGTCCACATTAGATGATCTGTTAAGCTCCATCTCCGTCGCCGAGAAAACCCTGTTGGCAGTAAAGAGACTGAAAAAAGCTGCTAGATAGCTTGCGGAACATCCCTAGACTTGCAGTAGCGACAGAAATCAGAACCCTGATGAAAAGGTTTTTTAGTGTCGTCTATTTACTTCTCACACAGAAGATGGGAAAAAAGACAGAGAGAGGTGATAGGCTTGTCAGTATTTGCTGTTCCGGGAGCCTACGACCGCGCAATCACAGTCTTCTCCCCAGATGGGCGTCTGTTTCAAGTAGAGTATGCCCTTGAGACCGTGTATAGGGGTCCAACAATCATAGGCATCTCGAGCCCTGAAGGGGTTGTGATCGGAGCTGAAGAGAAGGTGGAGTCAAGGCTGCAGGATCCAAACTTCAGCCAGAAGATTTACGAGGTCGATGAGCATCTCGGAGCGGCTGTTGTAGGCATAAGTTCAGACGCGCGTATACTGATTGATGAGGCGAGAATCTATTCGCAGAGCAACCGGTTGATGTATGATGAGCCGGCAGACGTAGAGATAGTGACAAAGAGAATAGGAGACGTGATGCAGCTCTACACGCAACATGCAGGCGTCAGGCCCTTCGGCGTGTCTGTAATCTTCGCTGGGGTCGACAAGATGGGAGCACGGCTATTCACGACGGATCCCAGCGGCTCCTACAGAGCGTACAAAGCCGTGGCGATCGGGGTTGGAAGAGAGACTGCTGAAAACGTGTTGAAGGCAGAGTACAAAGAAGAACTTCCGCTAGAAGAAGCTGCAAAGCTGGCAGTTAAGTGTCTGGTGAAATCGTTTCAAGCAAGAGAAGAGCAGCCGAAGGTCAAATTGGCGGTCGTCCCCGCTGACACCAGAAGATTCAGGCTGGTGCCAGATGAAGAGATAGAGAAACACCAGAAGGAAGTACTGGGCAGTGGGACGGGATGAGCAAAGGTTACACCGTGGCTCGCATAAGTTTGAATGGGAAAGACTTTGAGCTGCTTGTTAAGCCTGAACCGGCCTTGTCATATCGTCAGGGAAAGTCCATTTCTCTCTCAGAAATCATGGTAACAGAAACAGTCTTCAGCGATGCGAATAAAGGATTGAGGGCTTCAGAGAAGGAGCTTAAAGAAGCCTTTGGGACAACAGACCCACAGAAGATAGCAGAATCCATTCTCAAGAAAGGCACTTTACAGTTGACAGCTGAGCAGAGGAGACGGATGGTTGAAGAGAAGCTTAGACAGATAATCGCATTCATCTCCCGCCAAAGCGTTGATCCCAGAACTAAGCTTCCCCATCCCCCAACGCGTATACAGCAAGCTCTGGAACAGGTTCGTTTCCCCGTGGATCCCTTCAAAAGCGTTGAGGAACAAGCCAACGAGGCCATCAAACTTCTCCGTCAGGTTCTGCCCATAAGCATCGAAAAAGCATCTGTTTCAGTCGTCATACCGCCGCAATACGCCAGCAAAGCCTACGGCACCGTGAAGTCATTCGGAACGATAAAGAGTGAATCTTGGCGAAGCGACGGATCGTGGTCAGCAATTGTCGAAATGCCGGCAGGGCTCTACGGTCCCCTTTTGGAGAAGTTAGGGGAGATCACCCGAGGAAACGCTGAAGCGAAGATTATGAAGTAGAAGATGGGCAAGGGTGAGATTTTGCCTTTCTTTCTTGAGAATAGACAGATCGTGACTCCTGGCGATCTACTTGCTGAAGGAGACTACTTGGCTGGGAACAACACATATAGACAGGACGCGAGGATCTACGCTAGCAGACTTGGGCTCGTCGAGTACAAAGGTAGGCTGATCCAAGTTGTAGCCTTGAACACGTTCTATGTTCCATCTATTGGCGATCAAGTCATAGGCAAAATTGTGGAAATAAACCTGCACGGATGGACCGTTAACATCAACTCGCCGTACATGGCGAACCTTAAGGCATCAGAAGCCCTGGATAGACCGTTCAAACCTCAGAGAGATGAACTATCGGATTTTCTGGACATTGGCGATCTGATCTTGGCCAAAGTCATATCATTCGACCGGACACGTGATCCAAGCCTGACGATCCGCGAACCCGAGCTGGGAAAGATAACCTATGGCCAGATTATCAGAGTCTCTCCTGCAAAGATTCCGAGGATTATCGGCCGAAAAGGATCAATGATTACCATGCTGAAGAAGGAGACGAGGTGCAACATAACGGTCGGCCAGAACGGGCTCATAGCAATATCCAGCAGAAGCCGTGAAGACGAGAAGATGGCTCTTCTTGCCATTCGGAAGATCGAAGAGGAAGCCCATACTTTAGGGCTTACTGACCGCGTAACCGAGATGCTAAGAAAAGAAAGAGGTGATGTTGTTTAATGTCTTTAGGAACCGTATTGGTGAGTGAGGAAGGAATTAGGAAAGACGGGAGAAAGCTGAACGAACTGAGACCCATGAAACTGGAGGTCGGCATACTCAGCAATGCAGACGGTTCAGCCTATGTCGAGCAGGGCAAGAACAAAATTCTTGCCGCTGTCTATGGTCCACGAGAGGTGCACCCGAGGCATCTAGCTCTGCCAGATAGAGCTGTGCTACAATGCAGGTATCATATGGCGCCCTTCTCCGTGGAAGAGAGGAAGTCTCCGGCGCCATCGCGACGCGAAGTAGAACTGTCAAAGGTTATCCGTGAAGCCCTTGAACCAGCGGTCTTTCTGGAGAAGTTCCCCAGAACTTCCATTGATGTCTTCATCGAGGTTCTGCAGGCTGATGGAGGAACAAGATGTGCAGGCGTTACTGTTGCCTCTCTAGCGTTGGCTGATGCGGGCATTCCTATGAGAGACTTAGTTGCTGCCTGTGCGGCTGGGAAGGCTGGAGGACATTTAGTGCTCGATCTGAATGACTTGGAAGACAAGGAGGGCGAGGCTGATGTGCCAGTCGCCTATATGCCGAACTATGGAGCTGTTGCGTTGCTCCAGATGGATGGCTTGCTGACCATCGAGGAGTTCAAACAGACGATGGACCTTGCGCTGGAGGGATGCAAGCAGGTATATGGGCTCCAGAAGGAAGCCTTAAAAGCCAAGTACTTGGCGGTTAGGGCGGAGGTGGAGGAGGTGGAAGAAGAATGACTTCCATAATGGTCTCGCGCATAAGACAGAAACAGATAGCCCAACTGATCGCAAGCGGCAAGAGACTAGACGGAAGAGAACTCAACGAGTATCGACCAATCCAGATAGAGGCTGGCATTATCGAGAAAGCCGAAGGCTCCGCCAAAGTCCGGCTAGGCAGGACCGAGGTCATGGTAGGCGTGAAGATTGGGACGGGTGAACCGTTCTCTGACAGGCCCAACGATGGAGTCCTTACGGTTAACTCGGAGTTTGTTCCCTTAGCCTCTCCTGAGTTTGAGGCTGGTCCGCCAGGCGAGGAGTCCATGGAACTGGCCAGAGTTGTCGACAGGGGAGTCCGCGAGTCCAAAGCTATCGACCTTGAGAAGCTCTGCATAATCCCGGGAAAGAAAGTTTTCGTGGTCTTTGTAGATGTTTATGTGCTCAACCATGACGGGAACTTGATAGACGCGTCAGCCTTGGCGACGCTTGCGGCTCTAATGAACACCAAGGTCTTCAGATACGAGTTAAAGGATGGAGAGGTCGAGAAGAAACCTGGCTTCGTAGCTCTGCCTATGAAAAACTACCCCGTTGCTGTAACCTTTGCAGACATAAGCGGGAAGCTGGTTGTTGATCCTTGGCTTGACGAGGAAGAAGTCATGGACGCTCGGCTTACGATCAGCATCGACAAAGACGGAAGAATCTGCGCAATGCAGAAAGGCGGAACAGGAACCTTGTCTCCGCAACAGGTGATTGAAGTCGCCCACGTAGCCGAAGAGAAGGCCAAAGAATTGAGGGGACTGGTGGTCAAGAGCTAATGGGTCGCCGGAAAAGAACAAGGAAGATAGGACCCACAGGAGGGCTAGGCTCCCGCTATGGCGTTACTGCGAGAAAAAGATACAGCGAAACCATATCCGGAGTGAGGAGAAAGCACACGTGTCCCCAGTGCAGCTCGAACTCCGTCCGCCGTGAAAGTGTAGGAATCTGGGCATGCACCAAATGCGGGTTCAGGTTTGCCGGAGGAGCCTACGTCCCCACTACGAAGATAGGAGCATCCGCCCAGCAATCCGCGAAAAACAGTTGACAGATTGCAGGGAACTGACACGCAGGTGCACTGCAATCGATGATAGCAAGAGAGGATTCTCCCCGACCTGCCACACGCTTCCGGCGTTGCGGGGAGCGGTTAAGAGCGGAAGCCGCCTTGACAATACCCTAGTGCGTGGAAGGCTTGGCAGAGAAGGCTACGGCTGTTATACGTCTGAGGCTCCCATCCGAAAGGGCGGCAAGAATAGCTGAGAAAGCCCTGAAGCCGGAGACTGAGTCTTCTTCGTGGCGGCGTTCCAAAGCTCAGGTTGCACGGGAAGGAAGGGTCCTCGCCTTGGTTTTCGAGTGTAGGGATACGACAGCCCTCCGAGCGTCAGTAAACTCGTACCTAAGCTGGCTACAACTGTTGGACGACATAGACAGTCTTCTTAGGTCTCAGCAACCCCGAGAGAGACATCGAGCAACCGTTGGCAATCATAAGCCTTCAGAGTCTCGGCTTACTTAGTCAGCGCTTCTTGAGGTCTCACTGGTGCCTCAAGGGTCTCGGGTTCCCTGAACTGCATCTCGTAAAGGCGGCTGTAGAGCCCTGTCTTCTCCATGAGTTCCTTGTGGTTGCCTTCTTCGACGATCATCCCGTTGTCGATGACCAGAATTCTGTCGGCGTTCCTTACAGTCGAAAGTCTATGGGCTATGATCACCGAAGTCCGGTTCCTAAGCAGTGCCTTCATAGCCTTTCTGATGAGAAGATCCGTGTATGGATCGATGCTTGAAGTTGCCTCGTCCAAGATCAAGATCGCGGGATCTCTGAGAAGCGCACGGGCAAAGGAGACGAGCTGTTTCTGACCAACAGAGAGTCCGGCTCCCCTTTCGCCTATCTTGGTATTATATCCCTCTGGCAGACTTGATATGAACTCGTGAGCGCCCACCGTCTTGGCTGCGTTCGCAACCTCTTCGTCTGTGGCGTCTAGCCTCCCGTATCTTATGTTCTCCATAATCGTTCCTTTGAAGAGGAACGACTCCTGTAAGACTATTCCCATCTTTTCGCGGAGGGACTTCTGGGTGATGTCTCTTACGTTGTGCCCGTCGATCCTTACCGATCCCGATTGTTGTTCGTAGAACCGGCTCAGCAGTTTGATGATCGTGCTTTTGCCAGCGCCAGTCGGTCCCACCAGCGCGACTGACTCTCTGGGTCTCACGCTGAAGCTGACACTATGCAACACGGGATGCTCCGGGTCATACCCAAAGGTTACGTCTTCAAAGATGATCTCCCCCTTGACTAGCGGCATCTCAACAGCGTCTTCACTGTCCGCTATAGCGGGCTTGGTGTCGATCAGTTCAAAGACTCTCTCAGCCGCAGCCAACGCCGACTGTATGGTGTTGTAGAGGTTTGTTAAGTCGAATATCGGCCCGAAGAACATTGCCACATACATCAGGAAGGTTATGAGCGTGCCAATAGCATCTTCCACCGGCCCCAAGGCTCCGTTTAGTGCCAGCATGCCTCCGTAAATCATGACGATTCCGGCTCCCACGGCTTGAATGATCTGTATCGTCGGGAAGAATGTGCCCCAGACCCTCGTTGCCTGGAGGTTCGCCTGGAGGTTCTGGAGGTTCACCTGCCTGAAATCCTCTATCGTGTCCCGTTCTCTCGTGAAAGATTTGATCTCCCTTATGCCCGATATGCTTTCTTCCAGTTTGGAAGTGACGCCTGCAATCTTGGTCCTCTGTGCCTTGTAGGCAGCTCTGAACCTGGAGTTGAAGGCAAGCGCCATTCCAGCGATCAACGGGACCACGAGCATCGACACCAAACTGAGCTGGACGTTTATGCTGAACATGACAATGACGATCAACGCTATGCTCAAAGTATCGCTCGCAACTTGGACAACGCCTGAAGTGAAGGCTTCACCTATGCTGTCGGTGTCGTTTGTGACTCTGGATATGATATCGCCGCTGTCTGAACGGTCAAAGAAGCCGAAGGACAGTTCCTGAAGGTGTGAGAAGAGTTCAGTACGCATCTTCAAAAGCATGTCCTGACCTATCTTTGAAAGACCGTAGGAACGCACCGCGTCAGCAGCCCAGTTGACGAGAAGGATGCCAATAAAGAGGAAGATTGTCTGCTGTAAGCCGGCAAAGTCGGATCGAAGGATGAACCTAGCGACTATGTCTCGACCCAGAATATATGGGCTGGCGATTCCTGTGGCAGACGTGACCACGATTGTGGCAAAAAGGAGGACTAATCGCTTCTTGAAGGGCAAAAGGTAACGGAGCAGTCTTGAAACTAGAACTTTGATGGGCGTCGTTCTCTCAGGGGTCTCTTCTCCAAAATGGTGAAAAGGAGGATGCATCCCCATCTAGGCTTCCCCCCTTCCTTGGCTTACTGTTGCCGCTCCTTCTGCTGGAAGATCAGCTTCCTCTGCTTCTGGTTGCAGGACCTCTTTCTGGGCTTCGTAAAGTGTCTGGTAGATCTTGTAGTAGGCTCCTCTCTTGTCCATGAGAGATTCATGATTTCCCTCTTCTACGATTCTTCCGTTCTCGAGCACCACAATCTTGTCCGCATTCCGGATCGTGGAAACGCGCTGGGTTATGACGAAGGTAGTTCGATTCTTAAGCAGAGCGCTCAAGGCCTGCTGGATCTCGTACTCAGTGTCCACGTCTACGCTTGACGTTGAGTCATCTAGGATCAATATGCGCGGATCCATGAGCAACGCTCGGGCAATGGCGACTCTCTGCTGTTGTCCGCCGGACAGGGTGACTCCTCTTTCGCCTACGATAGTGTCATATCCCTGGGGCAGGCTCATGATGAAATCGTCCACGTTGGCAATCTTGGCTGCTCTCACAATTTCTTCCATCGTTGCTTTGGGGTTGCCGTAGGCGATGTTGTCTTTAATGGTCGTGTTGAACAGGAAGATTTCCTGCGACACTATCCCCATGTGCTTTCTAAGCGACTCAACCTTCACGTCTCTGACGTCAGTCCCATCAACAAGAATCCTCCCGGAAGTCACATCGTAGAACCTCGGCAAAAGGCGGATTATTGTGCTTTTGCCCGAGCCTGTCGGCCCCAGAAGAGCAACGGTTTCTCCTGGTCTGGCTTCCAAGTTCACATTCTGGAGAATCAGTTTGTCTTTTCCGTAGCCAAAGGAAACATCTTCAAAGGTCACGTGGCCTTTGATGGGCGGCAAGGTCTTAGCATCTGGCTTGTCTCTGATCTCAGGCACGGCGTCTATGATCTCGAAGACTCTCTCGCCAGCCGCTGCCATCTGCTGATAGCCCGTCCAGATCATCCCCATCATGCCGATGGGTCTCATCAACATCAGCACATAGCTGCTGAAGACGTAAAGAATGTCTATGGTTAGGCGGTGGTTTATCACTTGGAGACCGCCATACCAATAGACAACCGCCATAGCCAGTCCACCTATAAGGCCAGCCAGTGGCATGAAGGTAGACCTGAGTCTTGCCGCCTTGATCATAGTCTTGTAATAGTCTTCGCTTGGTCGGTGAAACTTTGCCTTCTCATATTCCTCCCTTGCGAAGGAACGGATGACTCTTATCCCTGTGATGTTTTCCCAGAGTATCGAGGTCAACGTGCCGAATTGTTCTCGAGAGGTGTGCATGACTGGTCGGATTTTTCTTCCGAAAATGGTGAAGTTGATGAAAAGAAGCGTTACTATTGAGAAAGATAGGAATGTGAGTTGCATATCGATCAGAACCATCGCTGTCACAACCCCTGCGAGCAGAAATAAGGATTCTATAAGCATTCTGAACTGCCACCCGAGAAACTGTCCTATCCTTTCAGCGTCGGTTGTGGCTCTCGACATGAGCTGTCCAGTTTCAACTTTGTCAAAAAAGGCGAAAGACTGCCTCTGAATCGACTTGAAAGCGTCATTTCGGACTTCGTACACGACTTTCTGGGCGAAGTATCCGCTCGCATAGCGCTGGATGAAAGAGAAGACTCCCAGAACCGCCGTTAGCGCCAATATCTGGATCACTAAGGATACAAGGGCGCTGAAGTCTCCCATTTCCAGTATATTCCTTATTACGCTTCCAGATAACTGCGGAATGTATACATTGATGTATGTTGATACTACGATGCATACAACGCTCAACGCCATTATGTGCCACATTCTGAAAATGTACTTCGACAAGCTTCTGATCAGAGACAAGTATCGTCACACTCTTGGAAACTTTTCTTTCTCTTTCTCTAGAATGGCATGTATGGCTTGTAGCAATCTAGTGAAGTCGGAATCCCGATGCAGACGAACATTTGTCAGCAACGACAAGAGAAGCCTTAAAGCCGGCCTATCAACCTTGACGGGCATCTTCTGTTGGGAGATGATCTCCTCAAAAGCGATTTTCTCGAGAGTCGAGTACTTCTCCACGAGCTCCAAAAGCCTTTCCTCTTCATCCTTCGCCAAGTCGTAGCCGAAAGCTCGAAGGCTATTTATGGCCCCCGTGCAAACATCCTTTGACCATTGAGCAATATCCTCAGACCCAGGGACAAGCCCTTCGCTGAGCGTATACGAGATTATGAACTTCTCAGCGGCCGCCCGGTAGAACTTCTCGACGAGGTTTCCTTTGACCGAGACTCTGGTCTGCTCAACTAGGCCTGCTTTCTCCAGCGCGTTTAGGTGGTAGGAAATGGAGGAGACGTTTTTCTCTAGCAGCTTGGCAAGCTGGAAAGCTGTCATCTCTCGCTGTCTCAGATTATGGAGTATGTCTCTTCGGTTTGGATCCGCAAACAGTTTCGCGACCTCGGGATCCTTGACTATGATGAAGTCCTTCATGTTTGTGCGTCAGCTCGGGATACACAGGAGTGTAATGTTACATAAAAATGTAGCGCTCAACCATTCATGTACCCCTCTGGCATAGGCAGATTGCTTTAATAAACCCTCTCCTAATAGCTAATAAAGGCTCAGAAGCATGACTGCAGATTCAAGACGAATAGCGCTCCAACGCATCGAGATACTTTTCAGACTTGCGAGAGAAGTGATACACGAACGACCCGACCTTGCTCAAAGATACACAGAGATCGCGAGGAAGATAGCAATGAGAACACGGCTCCATCTGCCTCCTCAGTATCGCCTCTATGTCTGCAAACACTGCAAAGGGTTTGTTTTGCCTGGAGTCAACTCCCGCATACGCCTCCAACCTCGCAGAGAACCGCATGTGGTTGTTACCTGTCTGCATTGCGGCGGATATATGAGAATTCCACTAAGGGAGAAAGAGAGATGATAATCAAACATACAAAGCGAAGGCCAAAACGTTCACATGAAGCCGTAGATAGAGCAACCGTGAACATTGGGAAGAAGGGCTCTACAAGCTTCGTGATGAACGAGATATCTAGGCGGCTGAAGCAGAGAAAAGTTGTCAAGGTGAGGATTCTGAAGACTGCTCTGATAAGCCAGGAAGCAAAGGAGATAGCAAGGAAAGTCGCCGAGGAGACCGGATCTAGGATCGTGCAGATCCGCGGACATACCTTCACCCTTCACAGGCCGAAGAGAAGCTAAAAAGTATTTATAAGAGACTCCGCAGAATACTCAGAGGAATACTAGAGAAACCAGAAGGAAAAGCTTTGCCGACGCCCCATGATGTTCCACCCTCGGCATTGATCGAACGACTTACGCAGTATCTGAGGAGTAACGTAGAGGGCATTAAGCCTACTCAATGGGCGCTCTATGCGAAAACCGGGGCGTACGCCCAGAAGGCACCTGAGAATCCCGACTGGTGGTATGTTCGTTGTGCTTCTCTGCTTAGGAAAATCTACATTA
>Ga0315312_1003315_pt1 | contig 10430 bp, 12 predicted proteins | sample TDP7_MG_FD_203629 | JGI IMG/M metagenome (GOLD analysis project Ga0315312, IMG submission 203629) | Freshwater sediment microbial communities from Lake Towuti, South Sulawesi, Indonesia - TDP7 | ecosystem: Environmental > Aquatic > Freshwater > Lake > Sediment | place: Indonesia: South Sulawesi... | reverse complement strand
GCTTACAATCACCAAGAAAGGCTTAGAAGCATTGAAGCAAACGGATAAAACATCTTACCAAACTGGTAAGAAACAGAGTATATAAAGTCCTCCGATCGGCGCTACATGGAGAACGTATCCGCCAGCCCCATATAAAGACGTGACCAATACTTTCGCCACTAAAGTTTCCATGTGGAAACAAAAATAGATTTCAATCCGATACGTCTTATCCGATACCGATATGAATCATAATCGCATAGAAACTATGACATTACGATATAGCCTACGCCTGTAGGATTAATTCCTTCTTTGCTAACAATTACCTTTCTGCTTTGAATCCCTTGAGGCGCACAATCACAGCATGCATACACTGTGTTGTCGCCTGCTGAGATCTCCAGCATCTTGCCCTCCGTGAAGGCTCGTTCGCAGTAGATGCAGACAACCGCGAACGACGTGCCCAGCTTCTTTTTGATGTCGCTGCGCAATCGACGCTCGTATTCTGAGCCTTTCTCCAGCTTCAACTTGCCCTCAAGATATTGTCTCTCGCGCTTCGTCAAGGACATTTCTTATCCACTTCCTTAGACGCTTTCAACGCTGTAACCGAGGATTTCACTTGCAAGGTTTGCCGCCGCATTCTTAACCGCTCTGCAAGGATAGCCTTCGACGCCAATCCAGCTTCGCTCATTCACTCCAAACACTAGTTCGCTTTTCACTCCCCCTCTACGATATTCTTTTACATATACACGTTCCTTACCAGCAACTTTGTCCCAGAGCTGCGCTGTAACTGAACTTTCGCCGACATTCGTCTGCGCGAATTTCTTTTGTTTCATCATCTCCAACTCATTCATCTCCTTTGAGCCCATTCCTCTTCATGAAATTTCTCGAAGATCCACTTCGCATTTGCAATACACGCTTTCGGAATCCAAAACGTTAATGTCTTAGTTTCTTCAGGATTATATCGGTCTTTCGGAATGAATCGTTTAACTTCCGCGTAAACAGCCTTTTCAGTTTCTTTCAACGTCTTCAGTATCTCAATATCGCATTCCAAACCATTCAAGTTCTTTAATTTCATTGCTTTCCCTTGTGACTATATGCTCACAAGCGCTATATAAACCTTGTGATTAAACCATCACAACATGAAGTGACCATCTGAAGGACTAATCCTACAGACATACCTTTTTCCGCCATGAAATTCCTCTCAAAGGAGAACCTTCTTTGCCCAAGAAACGGTCCAAAAAATCGAAACGGGCTTATAGGGGGGACCCCCGGTTCCAAGGTCTTAAGCGGGCTTACGTATCCACCCAGCTTGAAATCATGAAGCGGTCCTTGCGGTCTGTCGACTTCGAATTCACCCTCAAAACCACTGAAGGAATACTAAAGTACATTGAGGATCTCGGTCACTTGCTGCTTCAAAAGAAGTTGGACAGTAAGGAGCACGCCAGCCTTCAACATGGAGCCTCTAATGCTATTCGCATTCTCATACCGCAACAACCTATGCAAGTCATTCAGGCTGTCCAGACGACTGTTGTTCCATCTCAACCCGACATATCGAAGCTGCTCGATGAGTTGCCTCTTGAATTGAGAGAGCAAGTTCTGGAAAGGTGGAAGAATGAAATCTTTAGAAAGCTTGAATCCAACGGATCTGGCGGTGGCTCGGGAGGTAGCCAAGCAGAACCCGCTATTCCTGGCGAGATTGCAGTTTCCACAGATGGAGTGGAACAACTGGCATCTCAAGCTAATGGTTCGAACGGTAAGGACCGAGGAGAGAGCTCTCCTCCTCCTACCTAGGATCGGCAGCAAATCCACGACGACAGGCGTCATCCTTCCCGCTTGGTTCCTCGGCAAGGACCCTGAAAACGAGTCCATCGCATTCGTCACGCATACGCAGAAATACAGCGAAGCCTTCGTAAGGGCCACCAAAGACATTGTCGATAGAAGCCGCGAATACGAGCTCTTATTCGGCAAACTTGAAACGCTGAAGTCCAGCCAGAACGAAGTTGTCTTGGCGCGGAAGATTGAGAAGAAAGTTCCAAGTCTCGAGGGTTTAGGCGTTGGATGCGCAGCAATAGGTCGCCACCCAAAGCGATGGTTGATCGACGACGTCATCGACCGGAGAAAAAGTGAGAGCGAAGTTCAAACCCGAGATATCAAAGACTGGTTCAAGTATGAGCTGCTTCCCGCAGTCGGCGAAGACCAGCAAGTCACCGTAGTCGGCACTCGATGGCGTTTCGACGACCTCTACAGCGACATCATCAAGGAAGGCAACTTCAAAGTCATCCACGTGGAAGCCATCGGCACCGAGAAGACTGAATTCGGCAAAAATTACATCGGCCAGAGCTACTGGGAGAAGGTTCACCCTCTCGCGTCTCTGCTTCTGAAGAAGAGGGAAGTCGGCATCTATCCATGGATGAGCCAGTATCAAAACGACCCGATGCTCCAGGAAGGAGCCACCTTCAACCCTGAATGGCTTCAATACTACGAGCAGATGCCGCCTCTCGAGAAGATGCGGATCATTCAAACCGTGGACCTCGCTCTTGGAAAGAAGTCCAGCAGCCACCACTTCGTCATCATGACGATCGGCCTCACCATGGAGGGGGACATCTACATGCTCGACTACTATCGCGCTCAAATAGATCCTGCAGCTCAAATCAAAGCCATTGAAGCACAGGCAGCCGCCTGGCATCCAGACGTAATAGGCATTGAAGCCGTAGCCTACCAAGAGGCCCTCATCTACTTCCTCAGGCCCACGATGCTGCCCGTGGTGCCGATTAAACAGACTCGCGACAAAATCCTTAGAATCCAGTCGACCGCGCCTTACTTCGAGCAGAAACGCGTCTTCATCTCTAAAACACATGAGCAGTTCATCATAGAATACTGTCAATTCCCTCGAGGCGACGTGGAAGCAATGGATGTCCTCGACACATTCGAGATGGCCATTCGCCTCGGCTTGCAGCAGGAGGTTGATACGTCTCGCCCAATCTTCAAGTCACGTCTATAGGATGAATCCTACAGGAAGTTTAGCGGTGGAACCTCGAAGCATTCAATTTTGCGAGGAATGGCGTTGGAACGATTTCCAAGAAGACGTGTTTCGAAAACTATGTAATGGTTTTGTTCTTCACGTTTGTTCTGGACATTCTGGTATTGGCGATGTCTGTCTTGATCTATATGAGCCAGCTGATGTTAAGGGTACAATGATGGCTCTACCGTTCAAAAATGCCGCTTTTGATACTGTGATTTGTGATCCCCCTTGGCAATTCTTCAGGGGAAGATGGAAAAAGTTTGCGCAATTCATGTTTGAGTTGGAACGCGTTGCCCGATCACGTATAATTCTGCGGATTGACAATCTCTATTTCAACCTAAAACGATGGAAATCCAAAGTCTATCTCATTCGCCCTAACTTCGGTTGCATGATAAATCTTCTCATAATCTACGACCGCGAACAAACTCTCATGATTGGTGCTCAGAATGCAGAGAGTAAAACCTCGTTGCGCTGAATGCGGATGCTACGTAGTCAACCGTTCCGTAGAGATTAACGGAGTCAAATATTGTCCTCCATGCGGAAACAGATTCAAACGAGAACTGAAAATCCTAGGGATCGCTCAATGAGTAAAAAAAGAAAGAAAATGAGTGATATCAAGAAAGAGATCAAAGAGACGGTTAAGGGTATGGCAGAGGTCGCCTTTGATGCGGTGGAGCGACTGACCTTTCAAGGTTCGGCGAAACCTGAACCAAAGAAACCGCATGACAATACTATTCATCAGGGAGTAAGTGAAAGATAATGGTTGAAAGAAAGTCGGGTCCTAGAAAGCCGTCTCCAGGATCACCGTCTAAGCAGGTTAAGGCCTTAAAGGGTAGTGGGGTTCCTGTCCGTGAGCCTCCAATCTTGAAGGGAAAGCCGAAAGACGAGAAAAGTCAGCTCGGCTTCAAGGACTTGAAGAAGCGGGTTGGCGTAACAGTTCTCAGTGAAGCATCTCATTATCCCGTCCATGTACCCATGGTCAAGAAAGGCCGAGAATGGGTGCCTGAAGCAGGACCCCTCATGCGTGGCGAAGCTAAAGCCCCCTATCAGTACTGGAGAACTACGGACCCGGACACAACCGCTTACGCCTCCATGCACAAATATTACCGGGCTTATCGACGTGACAGCCTCGTGAGAGGATGTATTAACACGCTTGCATTCTTCTCAACGAATAAAGGTTTCGAGACGGTTCTTGAGCCGCCTGTTGAAATGGATGAGGAGAAAGCTAATGCCTACACTGAAGGCTATAAGCAGGTTAAGGATGAGATAGATAAAGCTAACAAACATGTGAACTTGGATAAAATCCTGTTCTCCGCAGTGGTGAAGTCGAAGGTCTTCGGTAAATGCGGGTTCGAAATCTACCCCGCAGACGCCACCCAGAAGCGATTCAACCTTCTCCCCTTGGACAGCACGCGGTTAGACCCGATTCTCAGCGACAAATGGGCTCTAGAAAGCTTCTCCTACGAGAGCAATCCTGACTTCTACAGTCCCGATCAAGTGCTCTACTTCGCGGATCTCCAGTTGGAAGCTGACCTTCAAGGCTTAAGCAGCGTCGAACCAATCTTAGGCGCCAGTGAAGCTCGACAGAAGATTCTTCATGAGGATCTGCCGGAAGCCGCTGAAACATTGTGGGCGGGCGTGGGCAGCGTTCAAGTAGACACGACTGGCATGAACTCAACTGACGCTGAAGACGCTGTTGCCTCCATTCAAACAGAATGGGCTCCCGGCAAATGGGTATTCCACAACCAGAAAGTCACGGTTACAGTCGCCGACATGAAGCCTGACCTCGACAAACTCCGCAACACGATACGCGACTACGACCGCGAAATCATCGGCAACTTCCAAGTGCCCCGATTCTTGCTGGCCCGCGAGGAGCAGGTTAACAGAGCCACCGCTTACGCGGAGCTTGAAGCATTCGTCAGCGGACCCGTAGCCGCGATACAGCATGACCTGAAACGGATGATTGAAAGCCAATGGTACGATATGCTCGCGCGGAAGAGTCTAGGATTAGGCCCTAAAGCTGAACTACCGATCCTTGTTAAGCATAATTGGCGGAAAATCAGCACAGCCGACTACGTGGAATTGTTCTCAGCTGTCAGTCAAGCATATGCGCAGGGCATGGGTTGGATCAACCAAGAGAAAGCCTACGAAATCGCAGGGTTCGACCCGAAGGAACTTGAACGGAAAAGAGAGCGGCTCATGCAGATTGAGGAGACGGATGTTCTGAAAGAAGTCCCCCCAACCGAGGTTGAAAAAGAAGTCCCCTCGAACGAGCAACTGCCGAAAGGCCGGTTCGTCACCCGCAAAGACGCTGAAGGCAAACCCTACCGATACTTCTGGAAGGACAAGAAATGACGCAGCCACGTTTAGTTGAGAAAGAACGGACGAATCGGTTCTGCCCCATTCATCCAGATCAAGAAGTAACCCGGACAAAAATCAGTGACTATGCGGGTGGAACCCGATACATTCATGAATGCCCAATCTGCGGCGTCTGCGATAAAACCGAAAGATGAAGGCTTTAGAGAAAGCGATGGAAGATTGAGGCAGCTCTTCTGTTTCTGGCAATTCAATGGCGATAACACGGATTTCTGCAATCAGCATTGTCCATACTGTTACGGCGGTTCTAGAGCTCAGAAAAGCCTTAAGCATCGGTGGATCGGCGGCATAGATAAGTGGACCCGAGCTTTCGAGAGACTGGACCGAGATATCTATTTTAACTTGAGTTACGGCGAACCCATGGGTGGTAACGGCTTCTACGAAGTCATTGACGTAATCGGCGACCATATGAACTGGGAATGCAACATCATCACGAACCTCTCATATTTCCCTGAAAGACTGCTTAAAAGTAAGCTTGCAAAGGACCGACGCGTCTACGTTCACGCTTCTTGGCATCCACTGGGAGGCGGTGTCTGGGAGGAATTTACAAAACATCTATTAATGCTTCAAGACGCCGATATTCCGACGATGGTGATGTATCTCTTCTATCCGCCTCAGATTGAGCGGTGGAGAGAATACTGGAAGTGGCTTGACGCTCACAACATTCGAACATGTGTCCGCAGATTCGTCGGCTACTATGATGGTAAATTATATCCGTTTGTTTACTCGCCCGAAATACGAAACTTCCTGTATGCGATAGTTCAGCCGAAGACACGAAAATATGGAATCGACTTGCATGATCCTCATGGAAACATTTGCACTGCGGGCAAAGACATGATTCTAGTTCACTACGACGGATCAGTCGGCCTCTGCGCTGACGCACCTCAAACAGCTTTTCGTTTCAATCTTTTCGACGAACATTTCAGGTTAAGAGAAGGTCCAGTTCAATGTCCAACACATCTCTGCGGTGGCGACTACGGTTTACTTCACATGTACGATCCCAAGCTACCTAACGAACTTCCACCCGATGAACCGTTATGGCATGATTGCTTCATCGCTCAAACCGAGAAGATCACAGGCGGAGGAAAGCAACCGGTCATTTACCCTAAGAGAGCAGAGATGGAGAAGTGGTTGCGCAAGCTGGATTAGAAAATGAAGGTTTCCATCCTCGGATGGTACGGCCACCGTAACCTCGGCGACGAAGCCATGTTGGAGGGCCTCCAATATCTCTTTAACGGCTTCTTCGGGCCCTGCGAATTCACTGTATTTACAGAGTATGAAACTGCGACAGTGCCTAGAATCTCCGAGAAGGTAAATGAGTCGGACTTGCTGGTTCTCGGCGGAGGAGAGCTCATCAACAGAAATAGATTATTTCTGAATATGCCCCGCTGGGAACGCGTCATCACCATCCCTAAAATCATAATTGGCTGCGGCGTCAACGCTTCGAAGTATGAGATGCTTGAGGAACACGTGAAGGAAAGTCTCCGAAGCTTCCGGTTCCTCGGATTAAGAGACGATCAATCCTGCATGATCCTGCGTGAAGATCAAGATCTCGCTTCGAAAGTTTATCTATCCCTCGATCCTTCAATCATCTTAGCCTCCGAATACGGGTTCTCATGGAAGCCGCAGGAAAATAAGGCAGCCATCATTCCAACTGACCGACAGCATAACCGCTTCGACGAAGGAATTCGAATCACAGATATCATTGAGAACACGAAGTTTGAACTCAAAAAGCAACTGCGGCAAGACGAAATCAAACAGGTAAGGCTGCTGGCTTTCGGAGGCGAAGATAACGACGACATGGAGAGTTGCAGGAAACTAGCCGCATACCTCACTGAAGACTTCCAAGTCTCCGTAGTCAAACCCTCAAGCACGAGGGAAGCACTTGGAATTCTAAGTGAATGCTCGAAAGTTTATTCCTATCGGCTTCACGGCATGCTCCTCGCCTATTCCATGGGAGTCCCGTTCACCTGCTATGGCTACCATTGGAAAGTGAAGCGCGTTTACAACACGATAATCGGTCTAACGCCGAAAAGCGCGTTAGATATGATCTCGCAAGCATGGACTAGTTTGAGGGAGATTCTGGAGAATGATAATTGTCGCTTGCATGATCTTGTTCGAAGCTGAAGCGACACTCGCCAAATGCTTACGTTCAATCACACCATTCGTGGACCGCGCAATCTTCATCAACGGTGCTTATGAGGGCGTAAGCGATCACATAGACAGCCGAGACGGAACGGAAATCATAGAACGGGGATTTCAGAAGCCTTACATACTGCAGAGATCCCCTCCCCACTTCTGGAAATCTGAAGTTGAAGCTCGCAATCAATACTTGTTCGAGCGATACCTGGATCTTGGCAACTGGGTCTTCATAGTTGACGCGGACGAATACATTGAGAGCGGCATCGAGGAAACCTTGGATTTGCTTCAAGTGTCGAAGGAACGTTATCACTCCGTCCGAATGGTTCACTGGGACAAGACGCTACCAGATTACGCTCGAAGCCTTGGAAACCGGGTCCGCCTCTTCCAATACGTTCCGGGAATGAGGTACGCGAAGAATCACTATCAAATTCAATATCCGACAGGTGAATTACTACCATTGGAAGCCTCTCCTATGCCCCTCACGCTTGTACACGATCGACGCTTTATTCCACAGGGCTACCGCGAAGCCATGGATCGGTACACCCGAGAAAACCGACCGAAAGTTGAATGTGAATGAATGATCTCCTCATAATCGCCCACTCCAAGCGCGGTGACATTGTTCCTCATTGGCTTCATCAAGCAACGCTTTCAGCGTTAGATATGCCTTGTCCAAACGCCCACATTTACGAAAGCCACATCTTCGATATTGGTGAATCACGTCAAGCCCTCACGGAAATGTTCATGAATATTCCTGAAGCCACTGAAATCCTCTACGTTGACGACGACATAACCATTCCAGATCGAAAATCGCTCATTCGGATGCATCAGTTTCTAGAATCGAAGAATGAAAGCATAGTTAGCGGGTTATACTGGGAAAAATCCCAAGCAACCATCATCTGCAAGGAATGCGGCTCTTGGAAACATCGACCGCTAATCTTGGCGATGGCGGAGCAAAACGGACAAATCCTATTCGGCTTCCCGTTTCAAGACAAACCTATTCCGGAAAACTGCGTAATAAAAGTGGGGGCTGTTCCCGCGGGCTTCCTACTTGTGAAACGCGAAGTATTCGAGAAGATTCCGCCTCCATGGTTCGTCTATGGTGATCCTGAATTAACGAAGAACCAGGCGGTGAAAACTGGACAACCATTCGGTGAAGACGTGTACTTCAGCCGTAAAGCCCGACAAGCAGGATTCAACCTCTGGGTGGACACACGCGCCAAACTACTGCATTATGTTCCCAATTTCGTAGGAGACAGCGAATCATTAGAGTTCACGCGTACCGGTATGACTCATATAACTGAAGATGTGCAAGCAATGCGACAAGAATATTTGAAGCAATTGAAAGAACGCGAAAATAAGGAGAAATGAAAGATGCCCTACCCAAACGAACATTCGTGCCGACTGGAGGCCCCGGATAAATACGTTAGGTTGCGAAGGATGAACAATTTTCAGGATTCGGGTTATGACGCGATTATCGGGTTTAAGGAAGGCGGTGGAAGCGAGATTCAAGCCATCCGATACCCTAAGGACGATTGGACTGAAGCGAGAGCTCGTAGCCACTGCAAAGGCAAAGATGGATCCTTTGAGCCTGCCTCCGGCGAGGAAGCAGCTAGCTACTACCAGTTCTTCGCTTCAATGCACAGTCCCTTCGAGAAAGACGGCAAATACTACGCCTTGTTCCGAGCTATCACCACGAAGCCGAGCGGCCCCACAATTCCACGTGGCCAGAAATGGCGTCCCAGCTACGCTTCAATGCGACGCTGCCTCGACACGTTTCTCAAGGCGCCGCTGATCGGTCCACCCTCGAAAGGCCATGAAGGAAGTGAAGTCTACGGCAAACCTGTAGACTGGACCATGCCGAACGGCTACGCCGATATCATCTATGAACTCACTAAGGAAGCGTACGACAAAGTGAAGTCAGGCGAATGGCATGACGTGAGCCCTCAAGTTCGCGGAACCAAGCAGCATAAGGAAGGCGAAGTAATCGTCCTAGATGAATGGATTGCTGAACATCTCGCCTTCGCGGATAAAGGCGCATTCCCCAATGTTGAAGCAATCGATTGGTGGCAGGGTGAACCGGATAAATGGCTTCGCCTAGCCGCCGAGCTTTATCATAGTCACCGGAATAACGTGACAGATGCCGAGATGATGGCTTTGGGAATACATCCCGAGAACAAATCCAACATGAAAGATGCAGACGGAGGAATCTCCTTGACAGGAGAAAACCTCCAGAACTCCCAAACCTTCCAAGGGGCTGACGCTTGGAACACTGCGGATGCACCTGACAAATTCTTCGCCTACGTCCCTGAATCTGCGAAAGGACCGGATGGAAACAAATCCGAAAGGAAGATTCCACTCGCTTCAATCCAGAAGAAGGATCTGGACGAAGACATAATCAGAAACGCAGTGGCTAGGCTGCCGCAAGCGGACATTCCAGCCTCAGCGCTCCCGGAAGTCCGCCGGAAAATCAGGGCGGCTGCTCACAGCCTCGGATTAGAGTTGCCCAGCCTCGAGGAAGGTTCGGAAGCGAAAGGAGGAAAACAAGAAATGTCAGCCGAAGAGAAAACCTCTTCGGATCAAGCCAAACGAGAAGACATATTGAAGGCGGAGATTACAAGGCTACAAGGAGAACTTGAGAAAACCAAGAAAGATTTGGCTGAAACCAAAGTTGCCGAGCCTTACAGAAGCTTGAAACTCGCGCATGATCGCCTCGACAAAGAAGTCAAAGATCTCAGAGAATACAAGCAAGGCCAAGACCAAGCGGTTAAGACTGCCCTAGTCAACGAAGTTTTGGACCTGCGAATTGAAGCAGGATTCCTAGACTCAAAAGAGAGAGCAGATGCACTTGTGAAATTCAGCAAATTCGACAACGACGCCCTGGAAGAAATGAAGGCTGACGCTGAAGCATTCATCC
>Ga0315312_1003314_pt1 | contig 10433 bp, 10 predicted proteins | sample TDP7_MG_FD_203629 | JGI IMG/M metagenome (GOLD analysis project Ga0315312, IMG submission 203629) | Freshwater sediment microbial communities from Lake Towuti, South Sulawesi, Indonesia - TDP7 | ecosystem: Environmental > Aquatic > Freshwater > Lake > Sediment | place: Indonesia: South Sulawesi... | reverse complement strand
GAGATCTCGAAAGAGAGCGGCCCGGACATTCTGCTGTTGCGCTCGAGCCGGCTAGGTAAAGAGACCGCTGGACGCGTGGCCCAGAAACTTCAGGCCGGGTGCATCACGGACGCGATCGGCCTGGAGATGAAGGGCGCCGATCTTGTTGTGAGCAGATACGCGCTTGGGGGAAACACCGTATCCTCGGAGATCATCAAGACCCCCAAGAAAGTCATCTCTTTCATGCCCCGAACCTTCGAAGCAGAGAAAGCCCCAGCGCAGGGTGAAGTTGTGAGGCTGGACCCCAAGGTTCCGAGGACGCGAGTTGAGCTGGTTGAGCTGAGGAAGAAGACCGGCGAGGCGGTCAACATTGAATCCGCTGAGACGCTGATTTGTGTTGGGAAGGGCGTCGCCAAGCAAGAGGACCTCGCGATCGTGAATGAGTTGACGAGCCTGCTTGGAGGCGAACTCGGATGCACACGAGCGCTATCGTCTGATTATCACTGGATATCCGAAGACAGAATGGTTGGAATCTCCGGCAAGAGATGCAAACCAAAGCTGCAAGTCTCCATCGGAATATCTGGGCAGATCCAGCACACCGTGGGGATAATGAGCTCCAAGCTCATTGTCGCAATCAACAAGGACAAGGAGGCGCCGATCTTCAAGATAGCCGACTACGGAATCGTTGGGGACCTCTACCAGATCGTGCCAAAGCTCGTCGAGAAAATCAGGAGCACCGGAAAGTAGCCGAACCCGGACTGAGGACTAGCGGAGGTTCGCGGAAGCCCATTCAAACCCTCTTTCGAGCGCCCGGGTATTCAGATCAGCCGACGCCTTCCGGGCGACTTCCCTGACGCTCGTTTTCAGACTTTCAAGCCTCACAATCTTGGTCACGGCGGCGACAGCGCCGAGCATGACCATGTTGGCGACAAGGGTCTTCTTGAACTCATCAGCGGCGATCTTCGTCGCGGGAACACGATACATGGTGCCCCCGGATGAGCCTGATCCGCTTGTGACCAAATCTGCGTCGACGAAGAGCACGCTTCCCGGTCTCGTGGTAGCTCCGTATCTCTCGAATGATTCTTGTGACATTGTGATCGTGATGTCGGCTGAGATCACTTTGGGGTAGTCGATCTTCTCATCGGAGACTATGACTTCCGCCCTGGCGGCCCCCCCTCTTGTTTCTGCTCCGTATGACTGAGTCTGAACCGCTTTCTTTCCTTCGTGCACAGCTACCGCGTGGCCGAGCACTATGCCGGCCAAGATGACGCCCTGGCCGCCGAATCCCGTGATCCTGATCTCAGTTCGGCTCACGTTTGGCCGCCTCGAACAGCTGCTCATACATTTGATTGAGATCCGGCGTCTCGATGTCAACGAACTCGCCGACCACGAACTTGTCCGCGAGCTCCTGCTCACTCATCCCGCGGGCCTTCTCGATTGTGACAGACTGTTTCCGGAACCATCGCAGCATCTCAACAGGATCCGAAATGCCGATTCTGCGGCCGTAGTGGACTGGACAATGAGAAAGGACTTCGAGGAAGGCAAACCCCTTCCTAGTCAGGGCCTTTTTCATTGCGGCAACCAGCGCGGCGATATGGTATGTCGTCCACCTTGCCACATAGGTTCCGCCTGCGCCGATTACGAGCCTTGAAAGGTCAAACGGTCTTTCCAGATTCCCAAACGGCGTCGTTGTGGTTTTTAGGCCGCGCGGTGTAGTCGGCGCCACCTCCCCTCCCGTCATGCCGTAGATCATGTTGTTGACGCAGATCACCTTGACACCGATGTTCCTGCGGGCAGCATGGATGAGATGATTGCCACCGATAGCGGATGCGTCTCCATCCCCGGTAAACACGACGACCTCAAGATTCGGGTTTCCCAGCTTCACACCAGTCGCGAACGCAATCGGCCTGCCATGAGTCACATGGAGCGTGTCCATATCGAAGAGCGGGCTCGGGATCCAGCCACTGCAGCCTATGCCAGCAACGCAGACAATCTTCTCTTTCTGGATGCCCAAGTCGTCGACGGCCCGGAGGAAGGACTGCGCGATCATTCCGTTTCCGCAGCCCGAGCAGTGTGTCTGTGGCGGGGCTCCTTTTCGGATGTACTTGGAGAGGGGATGAAGCTCCTGCGCAGACATGCTCAGCGCACCTCCTTGGCGACCTCACTGAGAACATATGCGGGCCTGTGGAGGGTTCCGATGATTTCCGGCGGGAGGAAGACTGTTTCCGCACCTTCCGGAGCCGCCCTCTCGATTTCGGGAAAGAGCTGGCCGAGGTTGTTTTCCAGCACAACAACACGGCGAGCCGACTTCAGTGCCTGCCTCACGTCTTCGTGCGGAAACGGCCAAATCCCCATCGGCCTCAGCAGCCCGACCCGCAGGCCCCTCTGCCGCGCCTGTTTCAGGACATATTCTGCGGTTCTCGCGCAGCTACCGTAGGCCACGAGAACGGTGTCGGCATCCTCGAGCATGGTCTTCTCAAGGGTCGAGATTTCGCGAGCGTGAGTCGCTATCTTTGCGTTGATTGTTCTGACTATCTTGTCGATTGCCTCCGGCGCGCTTGCTTTCCGCATGCCGTATTCGTCGTGGGACGAGCCGGTCACATGAGCCGCGAAACCTCTCCCAAAGACTGGCATCGGAGCGACGGAGGCGCTCAGGAACCCTTTGGAGGCCTCCTCACGGTTGGGAGCAACCGTTCTATTGATGATTGTGAGCGAGTCCTCGCTGGGAATCACGACTTCCTCGCGCATGTGACCCACGGTCTCATCGGCCAGGACAATGACTGGCGTCCTGTAGTGTTCGGCGATGTTAAACGCGCGTACTGTCATGTTAAACATCTCCTGCGCTGAGGACGGCGCTAGCGCGATGATCTCGTACTCTCCGTGGCTCCCGTGGCGGGCCTGTATCACGTCGCCCTGCATCGGCGCTGAGACGATTCCTGTGCTCGGCCCCGCTCTCTGGACATCAACTATCACGCAGGGTGTTTCCGTCATCACGGCGTACCCTATGTTCTCCTGCATCAGGCTGAACCCTGGGCCTGATGTGGCCGTCATCGCCTTCAGCCCCGTCCATGAGGCCCCGATCACGCTTCCGATTGAGGCGATCTCGTCCTCCATCTGTATGTAGACCCCGCGAGCCCTCGGCAACAACTGTGACATTCTCTCCGCAATCTCGCCCGCGGGGGTGATAGGGTAGAAGGCGAAAAACCGGCAGCCGGCGGCGACGGCGCCGAGGGCGCACGCTTCGTTTCCTTGCATGAAATATGTGCCCGGTTCTATGAGGGCGAAGGTCTGGGTCCCCCGACGATGAATATCGCGAGATCAGGACAGTAGTACTGGCATATCTTGCATGCGGTGCACTTTGCCGGGTCCACGACCTCAGGCAGGAAGATGCCCTTCTTCGTCATGCGGGTGCCCGTCTTGAGTATCTTCATTGGGCAGAAATCGATGCATATCCCGCATCCTTTGCACAGATCCTCCAAGATCACGATCTTGGGCGCCTGAATGGTTGAGGTCATCGCTTCTACTTGAGAGCTGGAGCTGTGTACGAGAACTCATAACCTTGCCGTATAGAGAGTCAGAGTGAGTGACCATTGACTTCCAATTGCTCGTTCCAAGGTGATCTTCAGGAGCCGTTCGGTCGGATAGGCGATGCGGCGATGATGGAAGCCTTTGAATCTCGGGTGCTGGATCTGGACCTTCATGGAAGGAGTTTTTGGAGGGTAGGCTGGTGCGCGACGACGGACGTTGCAGCATATTCGCAGGGTTCGAATCAATGGATGGGTCAATGTCGATGCAGTGATGATCACTCCACCTCTTCACTGAGCCACGTTTCGAATATTGTTTGACGAGATTGGAGCCCTGGGGAGGCCGCGGTCTGACGACAACTCAGGATAGGCGATGCATACAATACCCCAAGTCTTTTCCCCGCAACCAGCATATCCTATTAGTCGTCTCCGAATCATTATTCTTGTAGACCTTGGGAGGTACTCTCTTGAGTGTCATATCCACACGAAGAAAATGGGCTCTCCTTGTAGGTGCAAATGAATATCTTGATTCGGCAATCAGTTCCTTGAAATTCTGTGTAAACGACATCAAGTCACTTCACGAAGTGCTCATTCAGCCAGACAGAGGAGGCTACGATAAGGCAGGGGCGCTTCTACTTGTCGATGGAAGTGGACGCGATTCTCTGCCGACGAGAAGCAACATAATGTCTCGCATAACCTCAGTTGCCAAGATGGCCGAACCAGAAGATACCATACTTTTCGCGTTTTCTGGACATGGGATGGAAGAGAATGAAACGAGCTACCTCCTGCCTGCAGATGCTCAGACCGGAGTACTAGAGGAGACTGCCATCCCCGTCAAATGGATCAAAGAGAAACTTGGCCACGCTTCCGCAAGGGCAAGAATCATCATACTCGATGCATGTCATGCGGGAGCGATCATAGGCAAAGCTGATGCCGGCCGAATGACGGAGAAGTTCTCCAACGAAATCTCCGACTTGGGCGAGGGATTTGCGATGCTCTCCTCCTGTAGACTCAAGGAATTCTCATATGAATGGGAGGAAAAGCAGTATGGGGTTTTCTCACACTTCCTGTGCGAAGGACTAAGAGGATACGCCGATGCTGACCAAGATGGCATAGTGACTGTACCAGAGGCAAGCAAGTATGTAACACAGAAAGTCAAAGAGTGGGCTTTCAAGAAAGGCGTTCAGCAAAGCCCTCTCTTGAATACAGAGTCTCAGGAGACATAGCTCTAGCTTATGTCCCCGGGTCTTTCAAACCTATTTCAACAACCAATAGTGCGAAGACGGAAGGGATCTGTGTCAGTTGGATGACACTCCTGCATCGGGAAGTCACCGATATGGGACTAGCGTTCTCACTTGATACGCGTTCTGAATGGACTGAGGCAAGTAACAAAGCGTTATTGACGATGAAACGAAGGGCGAAAGCTCTTTGCGCCGTGCTCTTGAGATTCTACAAGGTCGGTGAGATCACGCCGAGCGACGACGAGAGTTACGAGTTTCCTGATGGAGCCATATTGTACCGCGTTACTGCCGATCATGATGGTTTGGAAGTTAAGTCATACTTGGAACTTCGGATCAAGTATGACGCCGAACGAGAAAAAGAGTTTAGCACCCTGGTCCGGGAGTTGTCCTCCCGTTTGGATTGGTATTCTCTGGAGTACTCCCTCACGAAGAAGTTCGATGTCGACAAGCTGGTCGCATTGTGCCAAAAATCAGACATAGCGATTGAGTCATTCGATCCAAAGATGGAGAGTCCGGTCATTGTCTCCGCCCCTGGGTGGGGTGCCGCAGGACGACCAGCTACAGTCTACTTCGAGAACGGGGAACAGGGGTCGTCTGTCACGATAGTGCAACCATACTCCGGCAAGCTTGAGGACCGTTTTTATGAGAAACTCAATCCGAAGACAATAGTCGAGTTCCTAGGTCCTGCGCTTGCTTGATACTTGGTCGAGTTGAGTTCTGAAGGTCCTTGTGGGCAGACCTGGTGATGCACGTCTTGAGAATGTTCTGTCCTAGAGTAGTGCCCTCTTTTTGTTTCCTGCCGGACTAGTTGTTGTGTACTTCGCGTCTACGCGCGTCCTATTCTCTCACGTCTGTGGCCACCACGAGGCCTTCCATTTTCGTTGGTCGGGTTTCGTATTGTGAATTGGACCCTTGGATTGGTTTTGTGTGTCTGCGCGCACCACGAGACCCGGCTACGAGATGGCCGCTCCCCTCGCAACCCGTCATCGCCTAAGGTGGGTGCCACCCTTTGCTGGGTGGGTGCGGCCTCTAGTTGCTCATGCGAGAGGCGTAGCCCCTTCGGTGTCGTTTCGATGCAGGCTTTTGCATGCGAATTGTCACTGGAAAGGCTTCTTTGAGCCCAGCCTAGTCGATTGTTGATGGAGGATACCTTCCACTTCTTGCGCCCAGTCACGTAGCATCAATTCATGTTGCAGATCTGTAAGAAACGCCGTGGACGCTCATGTCTCTCCAAGGCATGACTCGAGGTCCCATCGATTTCCCGAGACTCGACGAACCGATATTGAGATCAGTCTGACATGAGATGCGTATGGCATCACTGGGGACAAGCCATTGACATCTTCGGCAGAGAGGAGAGTCCAACTTGTGGTAATCGGTTCGGCCGCGGATCACTGCACCGAGCAGGCGCGCAAGTTGGCGTATAGAGTTGGAGCCGAAGCGGCAAGACGCGGCGCCGTCCTCTTGACCGGAGGCTTGGGCGGAGTGATGGAATCCGCATGCAAAGGCGCCAAAGAGAACCACGGGATCACTGTAGGCATAATCCCGCAGGACGAAACGCATTACGCAAACGATTACTGTGATGTTGTAATAGCGACAGGAATCGGGTGGGCTAGGGATTTTGCCACCGCGTACAGCGCCGACGCAATCATATTGATTGGCGGAGGCGCCGGAGCGCTCATCGAGACATGCGCGGGCTATCTGAAAGGCAAGCCGATCATCGCGATTGAGGGAAGCGGGGGCATTGCCGATCAAACAAAGGGAACATTCTTGGACGAACGCGAGAGCGTCAGGATCCTATCCGAGCGAGATCCAGAGAAAGCCGTGATAAGAGCTCTGGAACTGGCACTACACCGCACGAAATCGGAGTGACCCTCTCGGCGTGTTCGTTCTAGAACTTGACTGTTCCCCACAGGTCGATGGCTTGCCGGAGCTCTTTGCTCTCCTTCATAGCCTCCTCTGGCCCGATACCGTGCGCGGCCGCCTCGACGGCGGCTCTGACTGCTTTGGCTCCTGCGTAGCTTCCGCCCGGATGTCCGTGGGTTCCGCCGCCGAACAGGAAGAAGGCGTCGTTCCCGTATGTCTCATAGACCTTCCACACGTGTCCAGGATGTAGTCCGCCCGAGGCGACGGGCACCACCGTCTTCAGTTTTCCCCACGGCTGATCGAAGTATAGCCCACCCGCCTTAGGGGTGTAGCTCATTCGGAGAAGATTGCACCTATCCTTCAGGTCTTGGAATTCGCCTTCCAGCTTGCCAACCCCGGTTCCGGTGTGGAGATGGTCAACCCCAGTCAGGCGCGCCCATTTGGCGAGGACCTTGAACTCGACCCCGTGATTGGACTGGCGGTCGATGACGGCGTGCATCGCTCTGTGACAATGGAGCGCCAAGCCTAGCTCTCCCGTCCGTTTTCTCAGCGATGCCGTCGCCGCGAAGCCCACTGTTAGGTAGTCGATCATCACGAACTTGCCGCCTTTCTTCGCGATGTAGTTGCAGCGGCGGAGCATCTCCTCGGTATCGCCGGCGGTCACATTTGCCCACCAGCCTTTGCTCTCGCCTGTCTCTTTCTCGGCTTTGTTGACGGCTTTGAGCGTCTCGTCGGCTCGCTTGTAGAAGTTGCTCCAGCTCTGGCTGTTCAGGTTCTCGTCATCCTTGACTGTGTCGATGCCTCCGCGAAGCGTGTTGTACGCAACGTAGGCGTGCTCCTTCGGGCTGTTCCCGAGCTTAGGCTTCGCCGTGGACCCCGTCATCGGTCGACCTTTCACACCAAGAATCTTGCGAACTCCAGCAATACCGTATTTGGGTCCTGGGAAGCTGTTGACGAGCGGGAGCGGGATCTTCATGTCCTCGATCCGGAGTGCGCTGACGGCTTTGAAGCCGAAGACGTTTCCGACCACGCTGCTGAGGATGTTTGGTATGCTGTTCTTCTCGAAGATGATGAGCGGGTATGAGATATAGGCGATGTCGCCGTCGATGCGGTAGACCCTTGCCTTGAACCGGTTGTACTTGGCCTCGTTCCCCAGCTCAACCTCAGTCCAAGTTCCCACGGAAGATTCGGCGGCGACAGCCGAGGCTGCCTCCTCAATCGATGTCCCAGCCCGAGGCGTGATCCTGAAAGCGATGAGCAGCTCCGTCTCTTCAGGCTCGTATCCGAGCTCCAAGTAGCGTTTCGAGTAGGGAGCCACTCCGGCTTCGAATTTCTGCAATTCAGAACAGACTCAAGTTGGTACGAGTGGAAAGATTGAGAAAAACGTTTTTCCAGACAAAGTCGATCACCAGTCGGCTCCAAGCTGGAGAAGAGGAATCAGGAGCCCCTGAGGGCTTCGGCGATCAGTGGGGCTACGGACACGTAGCTTATGGGGCTTGGAACCGTGTCCGTTCCGATGACAGTCTCGGCTCCTGACTCATAGATCCTGGAAAGAGCGTCATGTCCCAGTATGGGGTGGGTGCACGCAACGAGTACTCGCCGGGCGCCTTGGTCCCTCAGAATCTTAGTTGCTTCCATTATCGTGCCTCCTGTGCTTATGATGTCATCCACGACTAGCACGTCTCTGCCGCGAACATTCAGCGACCTTGTGGCTATCTCGACTTTCTCGGCTCCGAGTCTCTTCTTCTGAAGGGTACCGTGGTCGGCACCGATGACTTTGGCCGCTGCCGAAGCCCATTGCTCCGATTCCTCGTCGGGCCCTATCACGACCGGATTCTCGAGCTGCATGTTTTCTTTGATGTACTCAGCCAGAAGCGGAGCGGCTGTCAGATTGTGAACTTGAATCCGGAAGAAGTCGCTTACCCGCTCGACGCGGTGTTGATGCATATCAATCGAAAACAGTTCCGTGGTGCCTACATCTTCAATGAGCTTCGTAACGGTTTTGAAGCTGACAGCCTCCCCGGGATTGAACCTGCTGTCCTGCCTAGCGTATGCAAAGTAGGGAAGAATGCCGATCACTCTATTGGCTCCCAAATCTCTGACTGTGTCGCACAGGAGTAGGTACTCGAACAGAAGATTGTCGGGCTCGTGGTGTATTGACTGTATGATTGCGACATCTTCTTCGCGGACATCATCATCGATGCGGATGTATTTCTCTCCGTCAGGGAAGCGCTTGATCTCAACTCTCGAGGCTTTGAGACCTAGCTCCTGGGCAACAAGAACCGTCAGGAGTCGCCCGCCGCTTCCGCCGATGATCTTCATTGTGGACACTAATCGAAGCTCCGCTCGCATATGAATAAGTCTTAGGTCTCGGACGAACGACGTGGCCGAATCAGGGGTTCACTGCTAGTCGACTTCAGCGAGCGTGAACGTCCTGTATTCCTCCAGTTCTTCCGGCGTGATGGCACCCATGACTTCCTGCAGGATCAGAATGGCGCCCTGAGCAGGTGTTATTCCCCGCTCCGTGATAATCAGATCAATGTACTCAGGCGGCGTCACATCGAACGAAGGATTCTTTACCTCCATGCCCGGCAATTTCCGCAATTCGGCTTCGTTTATGACCTCATCCGTGCTACGCCGCTCGATTGCGACCACTTCGCCGATCATAGTCTCAGGGCTGAACTTGTAGGTCTCCGCGGCGACGAATGTCCGCACGTTGGATTCTTTCGCGGCTAGGGCAATCATTGAGGTGCCAATCTTGTTAACGATCGCCCCGTTCGCAGTGACCGCGTCTGCTCCGATAATGAACTTGTCTATCTCTTTCATGAAGTACCTTGCAGCGTCGTCAATGATCATTGTGACAGGAATCCCATCCTCAAGAAGGGCGGCAGCTGTCAGTCTGCCCTGAAACCTTGGCCTCGTCTCGGTCGCGTACACGTGGATTCGCTTGCCCTGCTTCCAAGCGGTCTTGATCACTGAAATGGCTGCCGAGCTGTTGCAGTGGGTCAGCAAGACATCTCCGTCCTTAATCCGGCGCGCTCCTATTTCTCCGATCCTCTCAATCGCGGTATTCGAGTTCGCGATGAACTCTTCTGCAGACTTGATGGCTGCCGAGCGTAGCCGCTCCACCTCTTGGGTCCGCTCAGCCGCTTGACTGACTCTATGCATCACGTAACGAATCCCATTGGGAAGAGAGACGGCTGTGGGTCTTGTCTCAAGCAAGGCTACCGCAGCGGTTCGAACGTCGGCCAAGAAGTCATGGGCATTCTTTGCAGGCGATTTCTCACATGCGATCTTGAGAGCCTTTACCGCGGACCTTGCCAGTTCTCCGGCGCCTCTGATCTTCATTTCTCTGATATCGTCCGCAATCTGACCGACCTCTGCCGGGATCGTCATGCTACGCATCTCCTAAGTGCTAACGGGATCGGGGCCAATAGAGATGCCTCCGCGTTGACGCAGGATCATGATCGCTCCTTGCGGCGGAATGACACCTCTCTCTGTCAAGATCAGGTCAATATGCTCCGGCGGAGTGACATCAAAAGCGGGATTGCGTATTTCCATTCCTTTGAACTGTGACATCATCTCGTTGGGGATGACAAGAGAGGGATCGAGCTCTTCTATCTCGACGAGTTCTCCGAATATTGTCTCGGGGCTGAACTTGTGGATACTTGCGGCCACAAACACGTTCACTCGGGAGAGGTGGGCGATCGCTGCTATCGTGGAGGTCCCTATCTTGTTGATGACGGCTCCGTTCGCGGTTACAGCATCGGCCCCAATGAGGACTCTGTCGACGTCCTTCATGAAGTACGACACAGCAGAGTCGATG
>Ga0315312_1003313_pt1 | contig 10440 bp, 10 predicted proteins | sample TDP7_MG_FD_203629 | JGI IMG/M metagenome (GOLD analysis project Ga0315312, IMG submission 203629) | Freshwater sediment microbial communities from Lake Towuti, South Sulawesi, Indonesia - TDP7 | ecosystem: Environmental > Aquatic > Freshwater > Lake > Sediment | place: Indonesia: South Sulawesi... | reverse complement strand
ACCCAGGAGTGCGAGCCCCCAGTTCATGTAGACTCCGGTTCTAGCAACCTGGAGGCCCCTGGCTGCGTATCTGGTTATCCAGTAGCAGATGGCGCCGGAAGGAAAGACGAAGTAGGATGCGTAAACTGAGATGAGCATCCATAGGCCGAAATCTTCTGGGGAAAGCCTTCTGATAACGATGACCACGAAAAGTAAACCGGTGAAGGTACTAAAAATTCCGGACAGGAAGGTCATTAAGCCCGCATAACGAAGCCTTATCTCACCCAAGGATATCCCGACCAAGAAGTAGCTTAAACTTTACTAAATATATTTATTTTTTGACTCCCATACAATTTTAAGAAGAACAATAGTAGAAAGTTAGGGTCAAGTGATGTGGAGAGGGGTATAAAAGCTTTAGTGAACGGTTAAACTTTCAAGGGAGAGAAGATTTGATGAGATGGGGGTTAAAATGGATAGGGAATTGATGGGGAGTGTAATTATAGCGACTTACAGGAGGGGCCACCTGATAAAGCATTGTCTGGAATCCTTGGCCAGACAGACCTACGGGAATTTTGAGACCGTGGTAGTTTATAAGCCCAATGGAGATGAGACGGAGAAGGTTCTTTCCCTCTATAAAGAAAAATTGAACATGAAGATAATAGCTCAGGAAAGTGGATATTTTACCCATGCCCTTAATATGGGATTGAAAAATGCAAGGGGCGATATTATTTTGTTCTTGGATGATGACGCAATAGCGTTTCCGGATTGGATTGAACAACACATTAAGATATATAGAGAAAGGAGGGGGATGGGGGCTGTGCAAGGGCTAGTTATCTCTGCCAATTTAGTTGGTGACAGAGTAAAGCCACTGAAGGTCCTTAGGGGTGAGAGGATATTCTATAAGCCATGGAAAGTATGGCTTAAACCCCTAGAAGGATTAGAGAGTTACCGTACATATTTTGGAGAAAATGGATTAGTGCTTTATAGCCGGTCTCCTATGCACGTTGATTCCAAAGTGAAGGAGTTCCCTTCTTTGACAGAGTCAGGGGTTAATATGTCCTTTCTTGCTGAGGCCGTTAGAGGGTTATCCTTCGATACCGAGACGATGCTTGGAAATAGGAATGAGCCGTTAATTGCATTACAAATTTGGCGAAGGGGCTATAAAACTATTGGTAATCTTAAGGCAAGGGTGTACCATTTAGTTCACGAAGCAAGTCTTTCAAGGTGGGGGCACAATTGGAGGTGGTATGTAGAATGGACGACAGAAGAAGTTTTAACATTCTTCAAATTGAAAAAACTTAAGGTTAATGTGAAATGGACTCATTTTATAATATACTTGCCCATTTTTATATATCGCATCCTAAAGCAATCGCCTACATTAAAGCAAGAACCCTTTTATGCGTGTAGAATTATTGGAGTTCTCTATGGTCTAGCGTTAGGCTTCAAGTGGGCCCTCAGTGACTATGAAGAAGGCTTAATATTTAAGAAACTGAAGCATTTCTATTTTTAACATCTTTTTTACTCTTTATTCTGACATACGTTTCATACAAATTTGGAAGTAAACGATGTTGGACTGTTAATCTAGATATCCCAGTTTTCTCAGCCTTTCCTTGACCCTTTCTTCGTCTTCTTTACTCCAAACCATTTTTTTTCTTGCAATCTCTGGTTTAGGTTTTTGGTAAGTTATCTCCCTTACAGCAGGGTCTGTCCCTTCCTTGAAGATTTCTTTGAGGACTCTGCCGTCCATATCCGTGGGGATGGGAACGCCCATCATGTAAAGAATGGTTGGAGCAACATCGATTATTTCTGCACCTTCAATTTTTACACCTTCCTTGATGCTTGAACCGTGGGCTATAAAAATTCCGTTCCTTGAGAAATTATGGCTACCGGAGACTTTTCTTTTCTTGGCAGGGATTTCGGTAAAGATATGCTTATTCAGGTGTCCATTCGGCTGGTATCGCCAAGTGGTGAGAAAGATTATGTCTGACAGCTTTTCCAGATATTCTCCAGAGTAGACTTCTTCCTTTCTTGCCACTTCACTTATGACCTTTTCTCCTTCTTCGTTTCTTAATTGTTTTAGTTTTTCTATGATCTCATCCTTCAGTTTTTCACGTTTTTCTTTTGAAACTATGTTGGCTACTTTTATGCCGTATCCCCGTTCCAAATATGCGACTGTCTCGTTCCAGTTTACTCCTAGTACGAACTTTTCCGTCTCCGTTTCGCTGGATAATGAGGCGGAGATTTTGATCAGGGCTTTTTTGATCCCTTTAGGAATAAGTCTTCTTAGTGGAAGTGATTTGGATACTATTCCCTTACGCAGGGGCCCTCCCTTTAACTTGACATATCCATTACTCTCTAACCATGTATTTACATTGAAGTAGTGTGTTGGCGAATGGTCGAACCCATGGTCTGATATGATGAATACGCTTTCCATTTTATATGAGTTTAGAAGACACCCAATCAGATGGTCTATTCTTTGGTAATATTTTTTCAAAATAGCTTTATCATCCCAGAAAAAATGTTGAAGTATGTCGGTTCCCTTCACAAAGAAAATGGAGAGATCGTATTCGTTTTCTCTCAATAATTTTTTTAGGGTGGTAAACCTTCCCTCGGTTATTTCAGTCTGTCTTTGCAATATCTCATTCCTTTTCGTATAATGTTTGTCTAATCCGAGTGCTTCCCATTCGATTGCTATTGGATAATCCCCGATCTTGTACTGGAGGTCTGGGGGATACGTATAAACCACATCCTTTGAAGGGGTAAAGACGCCGGTTATCATGACCCCATTAATTTTCTCTGGAGGATAGGTGGCGGGCAAGTTGATTACGCACGTCCTAAAGCCCCTTTCTGTTAATAGTTTCCAGATGGAATTTCCCTTAATATCTGTGGAATTTACTAAAGTCCCATCTTCTTTTGTATATCCAAATAAACCCAGCTTTCCCGGGTTTTTTCCGGTGTAAAATGCTGGTATTGCTGGGATTGTCATTGGGGGGATGGTGCTTTGTAGCTCTCCATGAACGCCGTTTTCCATGAGCTTTTTGAACGTACTAAGGTTTCCCTCCTGGGCCCATGGTTTGATTAATTTGAAAGTTGCTCCATCAAGGATGACCAGCAAAATCATTTTTTCACCTGTTTACCATTGCTTAGCTTTTTATAATTCACTTATCTGGTTTATTGCCAGCAGCACATAAAGTACAGAGCGATGTGCGCATTTTAATTTTTCGTTTTCTGTGCTGGTTGATCTGTGGGCGCCAGCTCCTAAAAGATAAGGGGGCATAGTAAAGTGTTCTCCAATGTTCTCCAATAGTGATGTAATATACTTTCCCATTTTTATGTGTGGAATTATTGGGGTTCTCTATGGTCTAGCCTTAGGCTTTGAGTAGCCCTTAGTGCCCTTAGAGAATCTTCATTCTGACATATGTTCCATACAAATTTAGCATACTTTGGCGCAAGAGCGTCCCATGTGTAGTTTGATTTCAAAATCTCTCTCGCCCTGTTCCCCAGCTCTTCTCTTAGGTTCTTATCACCTAATGCCCTAATCATCCCATCAGCTATAGATTCTATATCACCAACCTCCGTGTAAATGCACGCTTTCTCATCTAGGACTCCCTCCGCACCAGGAGTTCTAACCGCGACGATGGCCTTTCCTGCCGCCATGTAATCAAACATCTTCATGCGCTCCGCGTAGTAGATTGGCGGATAGCGGGTTGCTGGAAGAACTAACACGTCAGCGGCCGCTAATGCGCCAAGATGCCTTTCTGAGCCGTAGCGGAATGGTCCTAAGAAAAGAACATGGTTACCTAGATTTAAGTCTCTGACCATCTGACTGATTTTTTCATCTGGATAAAAACCGTTAAATACAAAGGCGATGTTAGGTGTTCTCCTTACCACAAGCGAGTAGGCTTTGATCAAGTCGAAGATTCCTTGAGCCTCTCTCCCTTTCATCATCCATATTCCGCCACTGTAAACGACCAGAAACTTACTGTTTAAGTCATGTGTGTGGCGAAATTTCTTGGGATCAACTTTATTAAAGTCTAGGAGACTTAGATCGGCACCCATGGGTACGTAGGTAGATCGCTTTAACCGATACTTTTGGGAGATGATTTTCATTAACGTCTTGCTCCAGAAAATCACCCCGTCTGCTCGCGACATTGCCTGCACTTCTATAGGTGGCAACTCCATTTTACTGTTTAGGGAAACGTCCATGCAATCGATGATCACCTTATTTTGATGCACGATTCGGCAAGATTCAACGATTTTGGCCAGCCACCTCGGATTTACAACTATAACCGCATTGGCTTTCCTACTAAGTATCAGTTTGGCTATCTTTAAGCGAGTATAGATTCCCAAAAGCCTAAGCTTCTTCAAGGGAGTACCACACAGGTAATTGATCCAATACGGCGTCTCCTTGGTGGCACCTTCATAGTATTTTAGGTAAAAACGGGATGCTCCAAGCGCCCTCCTAACAAAAAAGGGTCTCTGATACGTCAACGGATCAAAGGGAGTGAGGAAGATTACCCGCATATCTTCACTGACCTTTATATCACTATGAATATTATGAAACCTTAAAGCCTTCATGTACAATACGTAAAAACGGAAGGAATTACTTTTATGTTGAGTAGAGGGCTTAAATGTCTGTGGAGATTAATCTTGGACGTGGGCTGCGGTTCTCGCCCATATCGAAAAAGGGGATACGAAACTGTGTGTATTGACACATACGCCGGTTATACCCCCCAGGCAGAGGATCAGAGACGTTTGGTTAAAGTTGAACATGGGGATTATTTTGTTCGGGCGTCAGAGGAGCACATTCCCTTTAAAGATAACGTGTTTCTCTTAGTCGTGGCAAGACATACCATTGAGCACGTAGATCAACTTTTTCAGATGCTTAAAGAGTTAATCCGAGTCTCTAATCAGAAAATCTTGATTAAATGCCCCCATCGTTTCTCAATAGGCGCTAAAAAGCCCTTCCATAAACACTACTTCAACATAACATGGTTTAGAAACACCCTCAAAAATTTCGATGTAAAATATAAAATCCTACTTTCCTATAGGCGGGTCTTCGTGCCAAAACTACCCATAAAAATTATCCTATTTTAAGCCCCAAATGAGATGACGATAAAAATTTCAAAATCATAGTTCAATTTTAGGAATTTTCTAGGCTGATTAGGAGTTAGATGCTTACGTAGGTCATGTCACCCAGGATTAGTTTATGGCCCCTAGGCAGGTTAGCGTTAGAGTCTATTATTGTGGCGTTTCTCCCTATGATGCTGTCAATTATTCGCTTGCCGCAGCATATATGGGCCCCATCCATTATGATGGAGTTTTCGATTTCACTATTCCTCAATTTTACGTTATCACCCAAGGAGGTGTAGGGACCGACGTAGGCGTTTGGTCCTATTTCGCAGCTTCTCCCCAGTATAGCTGGGCCTCTGATGGTGGAGTCTTTATGCACTATAGTGTTGCTCCCCACCCCCACTAGACTAGTGAGAGTAGCCCCCTCTTCTATGATGCCTTCGTTAAATGGCTCCAAATCATGTAATACAAGCTGGTTGGCCTCAAGCAGGTCTTCGGGTCTTCCAGTGTCCTTCCACCAACCCTCGACAAATTGCACGTGGACCTTAGCCCCATCGTTAAGTAAAACTTGAATGGCGTCAGTGATCTCAAGTTCGTTCCTCCAGGAAGGTCTTATCCTCTTCACGGCGTCAAAAATTTTATCGTTAAAGACGTAGACACCAATGAGGGCCCATTCACTTACGAACTCCTTGGGCTTTTCCACTAGTTGTTTTATTTCTTTCTTGTCGTCAAAGACCACTACTCCGTATCTACTTGGGTCCTTGACTTTAGCCACGCCTATGACACAGTCGCCTCCATTCTTCTCGAAGACATCTACTAGGGGTTTAGCGCCCTGTTTCAGCATGTTATCCCCTAAATACATCACGAATGGTTCATCCTCGAGGAAGTCTTGTGAGACCATGACAGCGTGGGCAAGGCCCAGGGGTTCAGGCTGATCTATATAGGTTATCTTAGCCCCAAACTTGGAGCCGTCGCCTAGGAGTTCGATGACGCCCTCCTTTATAGGGCCGAGGATGATGCCTATCTCCTTCACTCCGGCTTTGATTAGGTGTTCAAGGCCGTAAAGGATCATGGGCTTGTTGGCTATGGGAAGCATGTGCTTATTGCCCGTGAAGGTTAAGGGTCTGAGCCTCGTTCCGTGGCCACCAGCCAGCAGAAGGCCCTTCATATCCCGCCACCCTCCTCCACCAGTTTACTGATTATATTCAATGCGGCATCTATTGTTAGCATCTTTACGTTTAGATGTTTTTCTATTTTTTCCACATTTAATGAGCTGTCCATAGGCCTTTTAGCCAACTGTTTTAGCTGATCGGTAGTTATAGGCAAGATTAGGCTCTCATCTAGGCCCAGTCTTCTCGCAATTTTCACCGCAAAATCGTATCTGCTTAACCTCGTTCTTCCAGCAATATGATACGTTCCGTTGTGATCGCTTTCGCTCAGCCTTACCAAGGTTTTGGCTAGGCTGTCGGCCAAGGTTGGCGAACCATATTGATCGATAACAATTTTCACTGGCTCCTTGTTGCTCAACTTTTGGATGAGCCACATGGCGAAGTTTAGGGGCTTGCCTGATGAGGATTGGAGCTGCCTTTGAACTGGAGGAACCCAGCTATATATGACTGAAGGCCTGGCGATTACATAGTTCTCACAGGTTTGGGCAATCACTCTCTCCGCTTCCAACTTCGACAAACCATAGTAGTTTATTGGATTTGGGGGGTCCTCTTCAACGTAGTTTCCCTTGGCTCCATCAAACACGTAGTCTGTGGATACGAAGACCATCTTTGCGTCATGTTTTTTGCAGGCTTCTGCCACGTTCTTTGTTCCATCCACGTTTACAGCCCAAGTCTCATCTTTGCGTGTTTCACAGTAGTCTACACTATGAAGCGCAGCGGTATCTATCACGACGTTAGGCTTCAGCCTCTTAAGAAGGGTTGCGACACCTTCGCGGTCGGTCTTGTCAACTCGGTAAATTTTGGATGGGTCGAGGGGAGGCTCCCTAGTCATGTAGGTGGCGCATACATCGAAACGGTCCTTTGCCTTTTCTATGATTTTTGAGCCTAGCTGTCCTCCACCGCCTATAACTAGAAGTTTCATGTTTTCACCTTCTAGAGGAGGGTATCCCTTATGATTATTTCCTTCATCATAGCATGAGTGTTCAGTAGATGTTTGTACCATTCCACCGTCTTTGTCTTAATGGAGTCCGTCACCTCACCGCTTTCCAGTGCCTCGTAGATCTCTAGGGCCCCTTCCTTCGGCGTGTAGTCTGGCCTGAACCCCAGCGCCTTCCTAATCTTGTCAAAATTGACTCTATAGGATCTCCTATCGGGGCTTCCGTACCACTCAACTTCGAAGGAGATGGGCAGGGCCTCGCCGACCATCTTGGCTAGGGGATAGATCTGATAATTCTGCTCATTTGACCCCGTGTTAAATATTTCTCCATTTATTTTGTCGGAGGGAGCCTCCATTATGGTTATGAGGGCCTTTGCTGCGTCCTTTACGTGGATGAAGGGCCTCCATTGGGTTCCGTCCCTCATGACCGGAATTTTCTTGGTCTTCCATAAGCCTAAGACCATGCCGTTGATGGCTAGGTCGAAGCGCATTCTCTGAGATAGCCCATAAACGGTGGCTTGCCTCAGAACAGTTACGGTAAAATCGGCGTCAGAAAGGGGTAGCACGTCTTTTTCAGCCATAATGTTGGCCTTGGCGTAGGTTGTGAGGGGGTTTGGTACAGATTTTTCATCTAGAATCGTGTCTTCTCTGAAGCCGTAGATGCTGCAGGATGAGGCAAGGATGTACCTTTTAACGCCGTACTCCTTACTTAGCTTGGCGACCCTTACTCGGCCTAGGTAGTTGATGTCATAGGTTTTAGCCGGGTCCAACTCGCCGCTGGGGTCGTTGGATAGGGCGGCGAGGTCAATCACGGCATCTATGCCCTTGAGGGTTTGAGGGTTGAACCACCTAACGTCATCCCTTATCAGCTCCAAACTAGGATTTGATGAGACCTTGGCTAGGGGCTCCTTTCCAAAGAAGAACCTGTCTAGGCACTTTACCTCGTACCCTTTCCCCAGTAGTAGGGGAATTAGGATTGAGCCGATGTATCCCGCCCCGCCTGTAACGAGGGTCTTCACAATTTTTCACCTACCTGTAGGGTGGCCTATTCCAGTCGTAGGGTTCCCTTGTCTGGGGGTCAATTATGGTTAGGTCGTTCCACGGGCGCCTCTCCTCGTCTGGGTTTTTGTAATCGTAGAGCTTTGTGACGAAGTAGACAGTGAGGGACGGCTTAAAGCCTATGGTCTTGGTCCCATGCCAATAGTGGCCTGGCACCCTGACTATCTGCAGCCTATCCTCACTAGCCACCACCTCCACCAGTTTACCCTTGGTGGGGGATCCCTCCTTGTCGTCGTCGTCGTAGGCGACTATCTTCATGGCTCCTTGAATTACTAGGAAGTAGTCCACCTGCCCCCGCGTGTGTCTGTGCCAAGCCCTTATAATGCCCGGATAGCTCATGGACAGGTTCGCCTGAACCATCCATTCGTCGCCCAGAAGCTCCTTCCAATCTTGCCGGAGAATTTCAGCGAAGAAACCCCTCTCGTCAGGAAGCTTCTTTACTTCATATACTCTTAGCCCTTCAAGCCCACATTCCTTTATGATGCTCAAGCCATTACTCACCTGCCCATCTTCAATACAAAGCCCCCTTTCACTTAAAACCCAAAACTCGGTTCCATTAATTAAATCTTTACTAAGGTTTGCTTTAAACAGGCTCAAGACTTGTGAAGATGAGGATATAAATGGCGGTATCTTATTACCTGATTTTGCTGCGTGTAAAGTTAAAGGAATGGGTAGGGAGACGGGGCTCGCCTTGCTGAAGGCCCTCCTAGAAGATAAACTTGAACCCTGGGAGCTGAAGCTCCTCTACAGATCCTATGACATCATTGGCGACATTGCCATAATTCGGGTCCCTGAAGGCCTAAAATCCAGAAGGGAACTTGTGGCGGGGGCCATTATGCAGGTCCATAAGCGAGTGAAGACTGTGTTGTGTCAAATCGGCCCGGTTCAGGATGAGTTTCGTCTGCGCAGGTTGGAGTGGGTTGCCGGTGAAAGAAAGACCGAGACTGTTTACAGGGAGTATGGCTGCCTTTTTAGGGTCGATTTGGCCAAGTGCTACTTTTCGCCCCGTTTATCCTATGAGAGGAGGCGGATTGCGCGGCAGGTTCAGCCCGGCGAGGTGGTGGTTAACATGTTCGCTGGCGCGGGAAGTTACTCCATCATCATCGCTAAACACACTCAGGCCGATAAGGTTTACTCCATGGACCTTAATCCCGACGCGGTTGGCTACATGCTTGAAAACATTGGTCTCAACAGGGTTGAGAACCGCGTCGTAGCCATCCAAGGGGACGCCAAGGAAGTTATAAGCGAAAACTTGGAGGGCGTAGCCAATCGGGTGCTCATGCCCCTGCCCGAGAGAGCCTATGAGTATCTGGACTATGCCATTCTTGCCCTCCGTCCGGAGGGTGGGTGGATCCATTATTACGCCTTTGAACACGCCAAAAAACCAGAAAATCCCATTGAAAAGACTGAAACCAAGGTGGTGGAAAAGCTGGAACGGCTTAACGTTAACTTTGACATACCCTTCCACCGGATTGTGAGGACCACCGGGCCCAACTGGTACCAGACGGTTGTCGATATCAGAATACTTTCTAAAGCGTGACATCGTAAGTCAGTCCCCACCTCCTTCTTTAATAGGATTCTATGCGAAGATGACGGGGTTGGCGTTACTGTTTTAACAAATTTTTTATACCCCTATCTCCTTAACAATAGGATCAGTTGAGGAGGAATGGGCCATGAAGAAGAAACTGATGGACATCCTGGCCTGCCCAATTGACAAGTATTACCCGTTGGAACTCCACGTCTTCAAGGAGAAGGAGGAGATCGTGGAAGGCGTAATCATATGCCCCAAATGCTTAAGGTGGTACCCCATCCGCGACGAAATACCAGAAATGCTACCCGACGAACTTCGGGAGGAAAAGGACGAGCTTCCCTTCCTAAGAAAATGGAAGGATCGGATGCCCCAAAACATCCTTTCGGAGGGGAAACCCTTCAACCTTAAGGCAGAAATCGAAGGGAAAAGGCTTTCATGAGCAATAGGGTCCGTGTGCACTTGCCTTATGGCACCAGATAATATGCTTATGCTTCTACTTGGAAATCCTTGTTACCAAGAGAGGTGGGTTGCCGTGGCGCAAGCTCAAGTTGTGAAAATTGGCGTTGTGAAGGCGGGTTGTGTGGGAACGCTTCCCCTATTGGAATTCCTACTGGATGAGAGGGCTGAAAGGACCGACATCGACGTGAGGGTCGTGGGCTCAGGCGCCAAACTTGGGCCAGAACAATGTAGGG
>Ga0315312_1003312_pt1 | contig 10441 bp, 9 predicted proteins | sample TDP7_MG_FD_203629 | JGI IMG/M metagenome (GOLD analysis project Ga0315312, IMG submission 203629) | Freshwater sediment microbial communities from Lake Towuti, South Sulawesi, Indonesia - TDP7 | ecosystem: Environmental > Aquatic > Freshwater > Lake > Sediment | place: Indonesia: South Sulawesi... | reverse complement strand
TTTCGATCTTTTATTGTCGGCAATTCCAGAGGTCGTAAAGGAAATAAAAGGTGTTCAATTCGTTTTAGCCTTAATTAACGTAGAAAAGGATTTGCAACATCGGCTCTTTTCTTTAAAGGAAAAGACTGGAAAGATTACTATCGCGGAGCGTTTAGGTTTATCCGATAATTACCAGGTAAATCTCGGCTCGGAGACATTTGAATTGCCCCTCGCACAATTAATTGCTGCATCGGACTTAGTAGTGCTTCCCTATAGAACAAATCCACAGGAACCCCCAATCTCTTTAGTAGAGACCATGGCCTTAGGGGCACCAACCATTACGAGCAGATTAGGCGCTAACGTTGAACTTTTTAACCATCATTCTAGTTTATTGATACCACCAGATGATCCTAAAAAATTAGCAAGCGCTATCGTGAATGCGCTTCTTCACAGGAAAGTATGCAGAAAATGGGCTTTTCAGTTGAGAGAATTCATTACTAAAAGATACGATCGCAATATTGCTTTATCATCCATTTCCAAAGTGTATGAAGAGTCAATGAGGGGTCGTTAACGCTATCCAAAAGATATTTTGATTAAATGTACAGCTAAGAAGTTTAATCAGAGATTTTGATTGATTTTTCATATCGCATTCTTTTTTGGTGAGGGAGAGGAATTAAGTATTTTTCTCGCTTTGAAAACCCTTAACTATAGAATGCAGTTACTAAGAACGCTATGTCTGTGATGGGTAGTATGAACTGAAAACCATAAATGACTATTATGGGGGAAAATACTTCGTTTGCCGCTATTATAACAGTAATGATGGCTGGCGATCAACGTTCCTACAACACTATAAGCTCGTTTTAGAGACTAAACACTATCTTGTATTTGAGAGACTGGGTTAGTATGTATGGCAAAAATAACATACCGCAGGTTTTTAAATGGGAAGAGGCGATACCGCGGTTTTCACATTGTAAAAAAAGTCTCATAAAATCAAGGCTTTTTCAGCAAGGATACTTGGAACTCACAAGACGTATATGTACTTATTATCTAAAAGATCGAAACTGCAACATGTTAAAGACGGATCTTTGGAACGAAGGAGTTGAGTACGATAGGGACATACTTACCGAGGCTTCGAAAATCCGCATTAAAAAGAGACTCTTTGCAATGGATGTCTCTCCAAAGATTTGTTCTCTCGCAAAAAAACGGTTAAATAACAGAGTCGAAGTCGAGATAGTTTGCGCAAGCCTGACAAATCCCCCTTTTAAAAATCAGTCCTTCGACTTTATACTTGATATATCGACGATAGATCATCTTCCCGCAGAAAAGACTAATTTAGTAATTAAGGGGTACCGTTCTGTTCTTAAGGACTGGGGTGCATTGTTGCTTATATTCGATTCAGGACTTAATTTTGCAATGGAGATGTATCACAGATTCTATTTGAGGAAGATATATCCAGAATGGACATTAGTCCCATCCAAAATGAGAACTTTACTTCAAATTCTTGGTTTCGACATACTTGAGGAATATAGTTCTTATTTAGTAGGGTTAATGGGAGGCACTCACAGCAGACTTCCAATCATTGGAAGATTTCTAGACACCAGAATCGGTATCATCCGGAGTCTTATAAGAAAAATAGAATTATCAAAATGGTCTAAACACCTTTGTTTCATCGCGCCCCAATATGCCATCATTGCCAAGAAGAGGGAATATGGCAAATAATGACAACCGGTTAATGGGGTCTTATAGATAAGCACTTGGATGAGCTTGGATAGCGAAACATAAAGCGATACAGGAAGATCGTTAGGTCGAAAGGGGGGAAAGGGCTCTATTGCATTCTTAATATGCGAAAGCTTGTTTGTGGTCGGTATTAAAAGGGAAAATGATTATTCAAATATAGTTTACAGAAAGCAGTTAAGGGGCATTAAGTGCAACCTTACGTTAGCATGCGCTAACTCGCTTGAATGAACGACCTCCATTCTTTTTTCTCTCTTTAAGAAGACTTATACCATGGAACGTAATCAGTAAGAACGCCATATCTATAACAGGTAGTATAAGATTGTATTGGAATATGTAAGGAAGAGCTAACTGAGGTATGGCTAGAACCAGTTCCCTAAACATTTTGTCAAATACGTAGTTGAAATAACCCAAAAGCACAATTGTGATCGAAAATATTGGATCGGAAAACAGCCATTTCCTTTGGGCGCTCACCTTTCATCTCTTGCTTTCGCCTCTCCAGCACCTGAGGCTTCGGCCAGCACATTAGGGTTCTTAAGGAGGAGCACGTCGGGCGTCAGGCGCCCAGCACGATGGTTAAAGGAGACGTTGAGGACGACGAGAACATGCGAAGCCAGTTTGACGTCTCCACTCCCTATCTTTGAAGCGGATATGGACAGGAGCCTTCGGAGGAGGGGGGCAGGCATCTCATCTGGGTTAAGGGACAGGTAAACCGTTGCATACCTCTCTCCGCCCGGGCCACGCAAGCCTCTGTTCAAATTCCCCAACTCCATGAGCCCGCCGTATCCGTGTTTTCTTAACCGAGATTCTGGCCGGTAAAATAGAAAATTGTTGTGAAGCAAGAATATGAATTTCCAATATCGATTGGAAACACCCGGCGATCACTGGCAACGGTTCGCCATCAGAAATTGATCACTCAGGCCCTTCCCTCATTGTCCAAACGTGATTTTCCCTAGTCAAATGGTCAGCCGGTCATTCTGTCGGTATGTAAGGAAACCGACGACGGGTTGACACCTAATTGATAAACTTTGCTTAAAGCGATTAAAACTGGAAAATCTGGTTCGCTGTTGGCCGCCTGGCCTAGGATACCTAAGCGGAAAAGCAATGTCTAATATTCTAAACGTGAACGATTGATTAACTGGCCATTCTGTTGGTATTTGAACCCGACGACCAGTTAACATTTAGTCTACAAGCTACAAATGACTAATGGTGCCCAATGTGAATCCCGTGTAGATAATGCGCCTGAAACATATTACCGCAAGAACATGACCGTTATATTGGTTAAAGCGGCGCGTAGATTGACCTTTATAGGGACCATGTTCAAAAATCTGGGTTTTGAAACAGAAAAAGGGGAGACTGAAGTGGCCCGATCACGCTTCCTCAATTACTTTCATGGTTATAGAAAGTGTGATTAACTTTCTATAACTATCATGGTTAGGGTTGACCGGACCTTGTTTAGGCGCCTTATGTGCCAGGTCACAATCTCCTTGAGTTTATCCATGGAATTTGCCCTGATCTTGGCAACGATGTCGTAAACACCATAGACGGTGTAGGCTTCCTCCACATCCTCGATCTTCCTTAACTCTTTGACCACGTCTGCCTCGGCACCTATTTCGGCATTTATCAACACAAAGGCCACAGGCATACCTTACACATCTCTCCTCACATTATGAAAGAAGGATATAATTAAAATACTTTCCTATATTAAAGAATGGAGCTGGGATTCATAATGAGTGGAGAAGGCGTAACGAGTAGGGAGATGCGGGCCCTTGAAGTAAACGCCGAATACTTCGGAGTTTCCAGGTTGCAGATGATGGAAAATGCCGGGAGGGGCATCGCCGAAGAAATATTTTCCCGCTTCATGCCTAAGGAGGCAAAAATAGCCGTTTACTGTGGTCCAGGTGGAAACGGAGGCGACGGCCTCGTTGCCGCCCGCCACTTGGCATGCCGAGGCTTCAAAGTTAACCTCATCCTCGCTGGGAAACATGAGGATATCACGAGCGAGGAGGCTGAGAAGAACTGGCAAGCCCTTCCTCTTCTAAAGGACTCCATAATCATCCACGAAGTTTCAGATTCGTCCCTAATTCCTGATCTTGAAGCTCAAGTTATGGTGGACGCCCTGTTGGGAATAGGCCTGAAGGGAGCTCCCCGCCCACCCATTTTTCAAATGGTGAAGAAAATCAACGAGATGAAGGCCTTCCGCGTAGCTGTGGATGTGCCCACGGGCATCAACTCCGACACAGGAGAAGTCTTAGGTGAAGCGGTAAAAGCCGATTTAACGGTCACCTTCCACAAGATAAAGCCGGGGCTGGAGAAGGCTAAGGAGTACACGGGAGAAGTCGTCGTGAAGGACATAGGCTTACCCTCCGAAATGGAGACCCTTGCGGGTCCAGGCGATGTCTCCCTGGTTGTTAAGCCCCGACCCCCCGAAGCCCACAAGGGCCATTTCGGCAGGCTCCTAGTTATAGGCGGAAGCGAAGTCTATTCTGGGGCTCCGGTCCTCGTAGCCTTAGCAGCCTTACGCACAGGGGTGGACCTCGCCTACATTGCAGCGCCCCAAAAAACAGCTTATGCCATATCCTCCATTTCGCCTAACCTAATCACCATAAAGCTGGAAGGGGAGCACCTCAATCCCAATAATGTAGCCGTCATTAAAAGGCACATGAAAACGTCTACCGCCGTTGCCATGGGTCCAGGACTGGGGCTCCACAAGGACACTAGGGACGCCGTAAAAGAAATCCTGGGGGCCATGGAGGAGGAAAAGATCCCGCTGCTCCTAGACGCGGACGGGCTTAAGGCCTTCGCCGAGTTCAAAAGGAAAATGAAAATGCCCATGGTGCTAACTCCCCACGCGGGAGAGTACCAAATCCTAACAGGAAAGGAACTGCCAGCCGACCTGAAAGACCGCGCAGCCGAGGTGCAGAAAACCGCTGGGGAGCTGAGTGCCGTGATCCTCTTAAAGGGGCATGTGGACCTGATCTCCAATGGGGAACGAACCAAGCTTAACTTCACGGGCAACCCTGGAATGACCGTGGGTGGAACGGGTGACATCTTATCCGGCATCGTCGGAGCCTTCCTAGCCCAGGGGGCCGACCCCTTTGAGGCGGCTGTAGCCGGGGCCTTCATCAACGGCGCCGCAGGGGACTTCGTGAAAAGCGAAAGGGGCTACCACATGGTCCCCACCGACCTCCTCGACTGGATTCCCCGCGTCATGGACGACCCCATGTCCCACCTAAAAGTGCGAAATATAGCCTAGTTTAAGTTAAAACTGCATTAGGTGGCGACATCTCCCGCAAACTCCCTTTTTTCTGTTTTGAAGCCTCTTTTACATTCAATTTCGTCCCGGACTGGAAATTAACTATTACTTGCTGTTCGATAAAGGACAATGAGAAAGATTTTTAGCTCAGCTTCTCCTTTTTAACAAAGGAAAGTGATGAGATAATGACTCAATCGAAAGTTGATTTGCCATCTTTGTTTATGGTTCTAACCTTTACCATAAACTTAATTATCTGCCTCTTAGACCCAATAAAAATATATCTCCTAAAAGAGATTGGAATAGTCCTTCTAGTTTGTGGAGCTATATTTTTTGTCTATGTTTTATTTTACTTGAGAAGTGGATTCTTTGGAGAAACTGAGCCAAAGTTAGATTTTCTAGTTACGAAGGGCCCATACATGTTTTGCAGACATCCACAATACTTGAGCTTCATAATAATGATATTTGGCTTTGACTTAATGTTTAGAAGTATTATAGGCATTCTGTTCACCATTTCTCTATCAATTCCTATTGTGCTTTACAGGGCAAGAGTTGAAGATAAGTTGCTAAAAGATAAGTTCGGTAGAGAATGGGAGAATTATGCTGATAAGGTCGGATTCTTGTTTCCAAGAAAGCAAAGAAAGGATGCATAAATAAGGTATTCTGAACAAATAGTCGAGGAACAAAATGTAAAAATACAGTTAAAAGCTGATAAAAAGCGTGGTAAAGGCAAAGGGAAAATTCCATAGGAAGTCTAAGGGGTGGAAAAGGTGGAGAATCAGTCTGAATGGAGGGCAAAGCTGGCGTTAGCTTGCTATTTTGCTTTGGTCGGTGGAATTTTACTGGGTTCACTCATGATGGAACTCATATTGTTTAGCATGGGAATAGATTACCTAGATTTGTCTTTTCCGATCTCGCTAATAGCTATACCTCTCAATGAGTTCATTGTTCTGGGAGTTACGCTTTTGTTCGCTAGGTATAGAGGTGCGAGTTTGAAGGAGCTGGGCCTGAAAAAGGCGAGTTTTAGAATCTTGGCAATTGTTTCAGTTCTTGCGGTTTTTCTTTTCTTAATGGGTTTGGGCGTTTCCGTTTATGAAGAAGTTGTTTTTGGTCCTGATCCCATCGGCGAGCTCCTTGTGAAATTATCGACACCTAGGGACTCTTTTCAACTAATTGTAACTATTGCCCTCTTTCTTTTTTTGGTTGGACCTTGTGAAGAGCTAGCTTTTAGAGGTTTTGTTCAAAAGGGTTTTGAAAACTCGTTTGGGAAGATGAAGGGTATGTTGATTGCTTCTATTCTATTTGGGCTTTTGCATGGTCTTAATACGCCGTATGCGATTGTTCCGGCGTTTGCTGCTGGTCTGGTCCTTGGCTACGTGTGGCAACGGACTAATGGAAATACCACCGCTTCAGCTATAATGCATGGAATAAACAACTCAATTTCCATTGTAATAACATACCTTTTTACTGTTAGCTAACAACTTTGCCTTATTGAAACCCCTAATAAATCATATTACAGGGATCATGCCTATGGTGTTGGTAAACCAGTACCCAAGAGGTTCATTAGTTTGCAGGTTTTTCTCATTACTTTAATGCCAAAAAAGAGGAGGGGTTATGGAGATTACACTGTTTTGATGGGTGCCGTGATTCTTCTTTTTCCCAAGTAGTATATGGAGAAAGCCGCAGTGGCAACCACCGCTACTGTGACAATGGCTCTTAATGGTAGCAGGTCTCCTGGCAAGAATGATGTGATGGTGGTGGTTAATAAGTTGGCTGTTAGGCCGATGACTGGATCCTGGGACACGTACTTGTTGAAGCGCGGTAAGCCCAGTTGGTGGGCAAAGGACACGTAGTGTCTCCATGTCCGTCTCCCCTCCATGCCCGGGTAGGTTCCCCTCACGTAAACGCCATCCGGTATTAGAAGGGGAACGGGAGCAACTGGGATGAGGAACAGGGGCTGGAGGGCTGTTTTAACAACGTCCGTGGTGTACGTGCCGTCTATGGTTGCGTTGGGGTTATAGGAGATGAAGGCCTTAATGGCTTTGGTCACATTTTCAGATATGGTGAACCTTGGGGCCTCTATTTCCTCGGTTTTGGTGAATCCCTGGAATCCTTTAGCTCCAACGTGAACGATTGGGGGTTCCTTACTATAGTAGAGCACCGCGGACATCATGGCCAACTTCAAGTTCTTTGCGTTTGCCCACGTAATGTCGCTAAAGTTGAAGTCATACTTAACCTCCGGATTTTTCTCCAGCAGTCGAATATGATAACTAAAGGAGACGTTGACGGTTGTTGTTTTCCACCCAAGCCTGTTTTTCCCAAATTCGTATTCGTGGAGCCATGGAAAGGCTGGCACAGTGGCTGAGACGTTCCATGAATATTCGTAGGTCCAAGTATTGTTTACCGTGATGGTTTTGTTTGTCAGTGGGCCAACGTTCCAGTTCCAGGAATACTGAGGCTCGAAGAAGTGGAATATTGGGGCGAGGGGATAGATTTTGTAGGGCCTATCTGGGATGCGCTCCCATTCGACTTCGTCTTCATCCATTTCCTCCATGAATTCATGGTGGCCCCTAGTCCAGAAGTCGAAGAGGCCGTTGTTGTTGGTGTCATTGTATTGGAGCAGATATAGCGGCATGTAAGTGATGGAAGAGTCTAGGGTTCCGTTGGCAAAGTACTTTGACATCTGAAGAATGGGCGGAGTGTCAAAGGTGAACCTGCCCCGCATTCCCATCCAAGTCAAGTTGATGCCGCGTTGCCATATGAAGAGATAAACGATTTTTCCGCCATCGTCCGTGTTGACAGTAATATTATAGCCTGAAAAGTCATCTTTCTTCGTGTTAGCGTCAGTGACTACGACAGTGGGCTTTGCAACCTGCCTAGTGACCTCCGCACGGCTCCATGCAATAATGGGGGCTGTTAGGACTAGGCATAGGAAGACCACAGCTAAGGCGGTCGATATCTTCATTCCTTTCCTCTCCTTCTTTATTTTAAATAACGCCATAATTATGGTCCTTTCACATTTTTAAGCCTTTTCTTTCGGTTTTTTAGTAAAATAAACCTTCTAAGGATTAGAATTTTTGTTCTAATTTTTAGAACCTGAAAAAGAGGGCTAATCCAACAGTTAGATAAAATATTGCCATTGTTACTAGGGTGGCTTTCTCCATCCTTAACCCCTTAGCCATTGAAACAGCCGTAGTTAGGAGGCACAGGGAGTATCCCATGGCGAGCAGCATGATGAGTTGGGCGGCAACCAGGCTCAGGGATATGAAAAAGGCTTTGCATAAAACCCAAATTGTTGGAAGCGCCAGTGACGGAAGGATCGCGTAGCAGGACCCGACCAATAGACAGTCGGCGCCCCCTCCCAGGGGCCTACGGTAGAGAATGAAGGGAACCAAGTTTCCGAGGATGTTAATGGTTATCCATCCAGATATGAATAGGCTTGAAGCCCAAAGTGGCGGCAGGACTGGTTTATCGCTATATAAAATGATGATCGGTAGGAGCTGGGCTTGATGGGTGATCCAAACCCCATAAATTAGTATTGTTATGGCCGAGGGCAGGGAAAGTTTCGGTGAAGCGTAAAGATAGGAGAAGAGGCCCCGCACCGTGAAGGCTTTGCTTAGGGCTCTAAGCCAACCCGCCCGCCTTTCAGCCTCCAGCCCAAGGGAGGCAAGTTTCTCTTCGCTTTCGATAAGGAGGCGGTAAGCCATCTCGCCCTTTGGGGTTAAAACATATTTCTTTTCCCTATCCTGGACGACCAAATCTTCCAGGAGGTCAAGGTTGTAGTAAAGCGTCCCAACACTCACCTTTAGCGTTGACTTCAAATCCGTGAAACTGGCTCGCTTTGCCTCGCCTAAAAGCCTGATTAGTTGCCTCCTCATAGGATGACCTAAGACTTCATAGAGCCGGGAGACCTCACTTTCCAATACAGACATCCCACTTAATCCTAAACTAACTCTAAGATATGTCTTGTTACATTTTTCTTTTGCCCATCAAAGTAAAATTGTTACGAATCAGAAATATGGATTACAAGCCATTTATCATGACTTTAGATAGACAGTATTTATATCCAAAAATGACTTGGCTAAGAGGCGCCGGAAAAGTCTTCTGGGGCTCAGGTTTTTCTGAGGCATGCGGTGATGTCACAGTTTTTACAGCTTTCCGTTTCGATTACCATTACGGTGTAATCTCCTTTATCAACTAAGGGGACACCCTTGAATTTCTCCTTGTCATAGAAAATTTTTGCCTCTGAAATTTTGTTTTCTGGGGGTGGGACGACCCATATTGCCAGGTTCTTAGCCTTGGTGCTGGTGAAGTAGCCTCTAACGTAGAGGATGTTCTTAACCGAGTCGTGTTGAACCGCAAGTTGGCGGCGGAGGTTTTCCTTGGCGACCCAAAAGTTGGCGATCTCCTCCGGGCTTGCCATCCATATGTCTTCCCTTTCCTTAACCCATTTTAACAGGTCTTCCAACTTGTCTAGGGCGCCTGAGAAGAGGATTCCCTCAAAGTGGGTGTAAAGGGCACACATCTCCCCATCAAAGTAGGCAGCGTTGACACAAGCCTTAGCTAGGTCTTCCCTAACCTCCGCGGGCGGCGGGGCTCCTCCCCCTCCAAAGAGGTCTGGAGACTTCCAATAGGATGGGAGGTTGCAAACCGCGCCGTATCTCAAAACAGGGTCGTTGCCTTGATCCTTTCCAATCGTATTGAAGCTCCAAACCCAGCCTAGGCGGTTAAAGGCCTTATAGGCGTTCATTTGATCACCGCAAAAGAAGGGCGAAGTAAACCCTGAGGAACGAAGACCCTTCCTCTCAAGGATTTCAACTCCGCCCTTCAGGTACTCGTAGATTTGTTCCTCGCTTCCGTTGTTGAATAGGTCGACTTCCCTAAGGTTTGTTAAGGTTTTACTGTGAAGGTCATAGACGAGGTAATGGGTTAGGCCCTCAAGGCCCAGGGAAATGCCCATCCCCTGCGCCCTCACAAGCTCCTCAACGAATCCGCTGTATCCTTCGTCTTCCATCCAGTTGATCCCGTCGGCGAGGGGACATATCGAATATTTGGCGCAGTTCAGTCCGTTTCTTTCAAAGACAGAGTTTAGGTCCCTGAAGAAGCTGAGGGGATAATCTATTTGGGGTCTCAAAACCCTCCAGGGGGCATAATCATCGATTAGTAAGGTAAAGCAGGAGCGGTAAGGCTCCTCCAACTCCGTGTTCCAGGGCCACTTAAAAACCCCAACTTCCATGACGCTTACCCACCTTAATTTCTATTTTAATTGAATAAGGAAATTTAATACTGACATTCCTAATAAGAATACCGTGGAGTTACGAGCCATGTTTAAGCCCAGAATAGAATTGGATAAAGCAATAGACGTCAGTCTTTTAGAAAAAATGCACGAAAAAGCCTTAGAAATTCTTGACAATATAGGTATGAAAGTAACAAATAAGCATATTTTAAAAAGAATCGGGGGAGTTAAGGGTTTCA
>Ga0315312_1003311_pt1 | contig 10441 bp, 6 predicted proteins | sample TDP7_MG_FD_203629 | JGI IMG/M metagenome (GOLD analysis project Ga0315312, IMG submission 203629) | Freshwater sediment microbial communities from Lake Towuti, South Sulawesi, Indonesia - TDP7 | ecosystem: Environmental > Aquatic > Freshwater > Lake > Sediment | place: Indonesia: South Sulawesi... | reverse complement strand
TACTAGTATCTCACGGTATCTGGAAAGCCTTGGCGGGGTTCTTCACTAGAATCTTGTTAACCAGTTTCTGGTCAAAACCTCTAGCTAACATCAGCGGCACAAAGCTTTTCACTAGATAATCATAACCCCGTATGTTCCCTCCATGTAGCTCCCCCACGTTATACCAACCTGCGTCTTGAGATAGGAGAAGTTGGTTCTCAAACCCGCTCTTAACCATATGATGTAGTAAGTTTAAGGTTTTTTCAGCTGTTTCCTCCTTTAAACCGTCATACTCGACCCATGCTCCGCGACGAGCAGTCTGAAAATGATACTCCATATTCTCTTCCGCATCAGAGTGGACAACAATAAGGCGGTTCGCGTCTAACCCTTCCTCGCCCAGAATCGCCAGCAAATCTAAGGCGGCAACGCCACTGGCCGTATGACATGCGATGACAACTCCAGTCGAGAGGCTGCAACGAGCAGCTGCCCTCACAACCTTTTGCTGTATCGGGATTATATGGTCAGGGTTCACAGCGATCTTTATGAATCCAGCCTTAACAGATGTGCCCTCAATTCCCTTCTCGACCTCTTCAATCCAATGGCCTGCCAACTGGTCTGCTGATGATTCAAACGCTGATCTTGGAAGGTAAGGCTCTTTGTAAAGCCCCGTGTTCGTGAGGATGTGAATGCCTGCGGCTTCAGATAGGCTTGCCAACAATTGAGGGTCCCTCGCCATATAAGCTGGGGTACATTCCACAAAGCCCGTCACACCCAATCGACGTATCTCGGCTAAATAGGGAAGCATTACATCAAAAACTTCTTTTACATCATAACGTTCCTTACTGAATTTACCCGCGCCAACAAAATCAACAAGCACATGCTCGTGGACCAAAGCTAAACCAAACTTATCTGGGAAAATATCCCCCAAAACAGTTCTAATCTTGCCCATACAGTCACCGCCAGTTCTGCCAGCTAAATCTATCTCCTGCACATTTGTCTCTAGCGCTGTTTTTTAATTTGTGGTTACGCTTTTCTCCTTTTCGCTTCTGGCTCCCTATATTTGTTCCGGAGGGCATACAATGGTCCGGACTTCAAAACCATCCTAGTGGGGATTTCTGATATGGATCTGAATATAAGACTGTTATTAGCGGGAAGGCTTGATACTTCTAATTTGAGAAGAACCAGCGAAAAGCGATAGGATGATCTTGAGGAAGACTATCTTGAATAACAAAGGGATTTGCAAGTTTGAGAAAGTGTTGAAGCTCGATCCCAAAAAGAAGAACGTCCTAGACTATTTCCGTGCCCATAAAGGCGAGATAAAGCTGGAGAGGTGCATAAAAGAGCTAAAAATGCTTCTGAGAAAAGTTATAAGTTGGCAAAAACTAAAGAGATTAGGAGAGAGGAATGAAAAATAGGGTTTTGGGGAAGACAGGTTTAGAAGTCAACGAACTGGGCTTGGGTGGACTCTTTGTCTCATCCTTTGGCGCCGACTTTGAAAATGCAAAGAAAGCGATCTTGATGGCTTTGGAGCTGGGAGTCAACTATATTGATACCGCGCCTACATACGCCAACAGCGAGGAAGTACTAGGAAAGGTATTGGAGGAAGTCTCTACTCCCATTATTCTATCTACCAAACTTGGTGGGCGTCCCCAACCGTTCAACCCTCAGGACAAAAAATGCCTAATGAGATCCGTTGATGAGAGCTTACGACTCTTGAAGCGTGATTACATAGACATTCTTATGATTCATGAACCGGACAGGCCTGGCCAGTATGATTGGTGGTTAGACCTGGAAGAGTTTTGCGGACCCGTTATGGATGTGATGAATGACCTCAAGGAAACAGGTATCATCCGCTTTACTGGACTAGCCGGCACAACAGCTTACGAGATGGCGAGCGTTATCCGCACTGGTAAATTCGATGTAGTTCTTACAGCGTTTAACTACAGTCTTCTTTGGAGAGAGGCAGAACATGAAATACTCCCTGCCGCGAAGGAACAAGGTATGGGCATAGTAATCGGTTCGCCGCTACAGCAGGGAGCGCTGGCACACCGCTATAATAAAGAAATCCGCAAAAGTCGCTGGCTCAGCAAACCACGTCGGGAACAGTTGATCGCCCTATATGATCTTCTGGACGAGATTGACATGCCGCTGCCTGAGTTGGCGCTTCGATTCGTAATCTCCAACCTCGATATCTCTTGCGTTTTGATGGGTGCGCGATCCGCGGAGGAGGTGGAGCAGAATGTGGCGGCGATAGAGAAGGGCCCGCTTTCAAACAAGGTTTTGGAAAGGTTGGAGAAGATTTATGCGATGGTTCCATTCCGACCTTTCGAAGAGCCTTGCACGTTGGGGTTTCTTCGTTCGCCGTATAAGGGACCTGGGAATGCGCGATAATGAACATTGGCGGAGAAGCCAGCACTATCTGGATGACGCAGATCTAGAGAGAATTGAGAAATGTTAGCTGGTGTGGTGAAGGCTCCTAATCGTCTAGTAATAGAGAAGGTTCCCGATCCAGCAATTGGAGACTATGATGCTCTTGTAGAGATTACCGCATGCTCTTTCTGCAACGGCACCGACACTAAGCTTATAGAAGGAAAATTCCCACAAGTTAACCAGTATCCTTTCATACTTGGTCACGAAAGTGTGGGGAAAGTTGTGGAAGTCGGGGTCAGGGTAAAGAATTACCATAAGGGGGATTGGGTGCTCAGGCCGCAAGCGGTATACGCTAAGAATTTTGCTGGAGGCTTAGCATCGTTCTGGGGAGGCTTTGCCCAGTTAGGAGTGATAACTGATTATGTCACGCAAGCTGAAGAGAAGCCGCATTCACCGCCGCTCTCCGCCTTCTATCGTATGCAACAAGTTTTACCAAAGGATGTGGATCCGGTAGAGGCTACAACCTACATAACCCTAAAAGAGACATTAAGCTGGCTTCGAAAGGTAGGATTGGAAAGTGGCCAGAGCGTCCTGATAATGGGAAGCGGTCCTGTAGGATTATCTTTCGCAACTTGTGCAAAGATCCTAGGCGCTTACCCAGTAATGATGACTGGTCTCAGAGATGAAAGGCTCTCACTCGCCTATGAGTTCGGCGTCGATTACACAATCAACCTAACAAAGGAAGACCTTGTCGAAAAAGTAAAGAAGGTGACAAGTGGGAAAGGTGTTGACCTAGCAATAGAAGCAGTAGGGAAACATTCGCTGATAAATGAAGCCGTAAAAGTAATAGCACACGAAGGAAAGATTGGCACATACGGCATCCCGCAGAGTAATGCAGACTCTATACTCGACTTGAATCTTTCAAATGTGCCTCAAGACTGGACGCTCAGATTCGCCTCTCCCGACGAACCTTCAGCCCACTTTGAAGTGCTGAACCTTGTCAAGCACGACCTTCTGAAGCCAGAAAAGCTTATTTCACACACCTATCCTCTAGAGGAAATAACTAAGGGTTTTGAAGCCATCAAAAAGAAAGAGGCTCTGAAAGTAGTCATAACTATGAGATAGAGATAGTGGAAGTACATCATGTTTGATATTAACTACCGATGTCGTAGACGAATTATCGCACCTGCGCTGATGATACTTTTGTTTCTTACTTTACTGATGAACCCTCGTCTGTCAATTACTCAGAGTGGAACTCCTTCGCCAAAGGTCGAAAAGAGCTACCAAGATATAATTGATCAGACTAGCCTAACAGAGATTCAACTGGATGTACGGGAGTTCGAGGGTTTCGGGTCTAGGCTTACCGGATACAACGGTTATGAGAAAGCAGCAAGCTACATTTATGATAAGTTTGTTGCGTATGGATTGAACAATGTTTCTTTTGAATACTACAACTTGACTGTCCCCATTGAATACTACGCCACCATAACTCCTCTACCTTCAGGCAAACCGATCAAAGCCTATGGTTTGTGGCCTAACCTTATTGAGACAAGTGCAACGCCGCCGCAAGGAATCGAGGGGAAGCTAGTTTATGTTGAAAACGGCGAACCCAAGAACTACCGCAAGAAGGTAGAAGGAAGCATAGTCCTTATGGACTTCGACAGTCGGGACAATTGGCTTTACGCTGCACAGTTCGGGGCCAAAGCAGTCATTTTCATTGAGAAGGAAATCACAAGATTCGAGGCTCAACTGAAGTTCCTTGATATTCCCCTGGATTTCCCAAGGTTATATGTGGACAAGACAAACGGCGAACTACTACTCAGTTTACTTAGCAGAGGAGAACTACTGGTTAATGTTAACTCTCTAATGGTGTACGAAACACATAGAGTCAAGAACGTAGTTGGATATATAACTGGGTCCGATACTCGACTTAAGAACGAGACTGTTGTCATATCTGCTTATTATGATTCCTACTCTGTAGTGCCATCTCTAGCTCCAGGGGCGGAGGAATCTGTCGGAATAGCGACATTGCTTGAATACGCCAGGTTTTTTGGCAAACCTGAAAACAGGCCTAAACGAACAATCATGTTTGTAGCTCTTTCAGGTCATCATTTTGCCCTAGCAGGGTCGAGAGAACTAGTTTACAGTCATTTCAATGATGTTGGCGGCAGGCTGAAGTTGTGGGTGAATCTGGACTTGAATACACAAACCAATAGAATGGGCGTTTTCTCTTGGAGCCGATTCTACGCTTACAGTTCGGTAATAGGCAGATATGGAGCGGTTAGGCAGAAGATACTTGGTGAATATAAGCCGATGATTGAGGAGGGATTGGGCAGACAGTATGATGTGCAAGACTTCATGCTTAACTTCTTCGATGCACTGGTTGCTCGCGGTCTCTCTGAAAGTGAACCTTTTTACATAGACAGCGAACCATTCAGCCTTGCCGGAGGTCTGGGAATGAGCTTTCGTACAGTGGGTGCGCTGAGGCCTTACCACGGAACTCCCTACGACACTTTTGAAAAACTTAGATTCGAGAATCTGGTGCCTCAGGTTGAGTTCATAATCTGTATCATCATAACGCTTCTTGACGACGAACAAATCGGTTTGCCAGACCTGACACCGAAAATATCAGATCCTTCTGAAGGAGGCTTTGCAACCTTGGTAGGGAGAGTAGTGGAGTATAATCGAGCCATTGCATGGTACACGGGTGTTCCTAGAGCACTAGTATTGGTATATACCCCCTCTATGGGTGACCTTGGTTTGTTGGGCTATCCTATAATTGTCCAAGCAGACGACGAAGGATATTACTTCGTACACGGCGTCGAACACCTCTATTCATATCCACCTGGTTCGAGGCTTGTCGCCTTTAACGATATTGAGGCTTATGTGGACGAACCTACCTATGGCCCAGTTGACTATGCCCCTGACTACGGTAAATACGCTGTTTATCCCTCCAGTCACATAGTAATAGACTTGCCACAGAAATTTGTGAACGTGGTTGTCTTCAAATGCGGCACTCTTTCCATTTTGGGCATGATAAATCCTAGGGGAGTTCCTTTGACTATTCTGAATCTTGACATAAGGATTTTCGGCACGGACCAGATACCGGATTTTTATGGATACGTACATGATATACCGAACGAAAACGTGATGGTTTTTGGAGAGCCTGGGAAGAGCATTGAAATTGCCATGAGATCAATTGAGGTTGAACCTTTCGGGGTCTTAACAAACTCCACTCTGGAGGTTCCGGAAGGCTTTGGTTTTGAAATGCATCTAGGGAAATCGATAGTCGTGAACACTTTCCGGATTGCGTGGGACACGTTCTATCTGGACGAGGCTCGAGTTCGAGAGATTGAAAGATGGAGCATTCCTTCTTCAGGTGTAGACACACATAACTTGACTAGAAACTACTTAGCGATAGCTATAGACGCCTTGCGGTCGTCACCTCCAGACTACGAGGTCTTTTTGTCAAAGGCTACTCAAGCACTAAGCAGCGAATCTTCAGCATATGTGCAAGTGAAAACAACTATAAAGGACACAATCGACACAATATTGTTCTTCTACGTTCTTTTGATACCATTCGCACTGATAGCGGAAGGCCTCATCAAAGGGTCACAAAATCCCCTGAAGAAGACAATCTACATCACGACCATATTCTCACTTTTCTCACTCGCATTTTACTTCCTGCACGTTGGTTTCCACATAGCGTTCAATGTCTACATGACCCTGATAGGTTTCATCCTAGTTGTGCTTGTTTCCCCCACCGTAGTGCTTCTCTTCTCAAACTTGATCTCCGCTCTGAAAGGTCTCAGGGAGGAACTCATAGGAGTACACTTTGCGGGGATAAGTAGAGGCGGTGCATTCCTTGCTGCAGCTTCCTTAGGGATCCAGAATATGAGACGACGAAGATTCAGGACGATGCTGTCCCTAGTATCAGTGATACTTATCGTCTTCTCGATGATTGCATTCTCCTCGATATCCAGCATCAAAGTAGCCAAACCAGTAGTGATGAGTGGGGAGACAAGATACAACGGGATTTTCATGAGAGAAACGCTTCCCACCTTGCCACCTCTCCCGAAGTCTGTCATAGATGTCACTTATGCCAGCATCAGAAATGGACTGATCGTGAGGAGAATTGAGATAAGGGCGGGGAGACCGATGATTTTCACTAGCAAAAGCGGAGGAGTTTTTCAGGCAAGGGCTATGATCGGTCTCGAAACCTCGGAAGCCGAGGTTACCGGCATTGACAATGCACTGATTAGAGGAACTTGGCTACCGTTGGAATCGACATCCAAGGTGTGCATCATTCCCGACGAGGCGGCAGAGCAGCTGAAGGTTGATGTTGGTGATGATATAACACTCTACGGCGTCGAACTGAAGGTCATAGGGGTCTTTGACTCTGAGGCATACGGCTCAATTGTGGATCTTGACCAGGGCATACTTACCCCAGCATTAGCGATGGCGCTTGGGGCGCGCACGCATTCTTCACCTGCTGCGACCATCATAGTTCCTTACGGTTTTGCTTCAGGTCTCAACACGGATAGAGCTTATAGCATGGCGATCAAGCTACCTGATCTGGATGCTATAATAGGAATCGCAAAGGAATTGAGTAGCGTCTTTCCAGGGGTCCTGCTATATGCTAGTGTAACGAACGGTGAGGTGATATCATTCTACAGCGAGGAGCAGGTGACATTATCGGGCTGGCAGATGATGATCATACCTCTAATTATGTCGTCTCTCATCACTTTTAACATGTTATTGGGGTCTGTTTATGAGCGGGTCCGCGAGATAACTATTCTTAGTTCGGTAGGGTTGTCGCCAAAACATGTTTTGGGCGTCTTTCTTATAGAACCGGTGATCTACGCGATCATAAGTGCGGTATTAGGGTATGTTCTTGGTCTAACTGGAAATTCGGTTCTGAGATTCTTAAACCTTAAAGAGTTCATTGCCAACACCGCTTCCTCTTGGGTAATCGTAGCTGTGAGTGCGAGTATCATACCGATGCTTCTGCCTAGCTTGTATGTGGCATATAGATCATCAAAACTGGTGACACCGTCGCTTGAGAGGGCTTGGAAAATCTCCACGAAACCAATAGGCGACGAATGGACAATCCCGCTTCCCTTTGTGGTAAAAGCTGAAGAACTCAACGGGGTACTGGCCTACATGAAAGAGTACTTTCAAGCACACTCATCGGAGAGGGCGGGCGTGTTCTGGATACGCGATCTCCGGTACATAGAGGAAAAAAGAGCCTCGACCCAAATGCATTTACTGAAAATGACCACTAGATTGGCTCCCTATGACGCCGGTTTGGAACAGGAGTCAGAGCTCGCCTTCCTTATAGAGAAGGAGGCTGCGCACATCAAAGTTGAAATGCATCTAAAGCGAATTTCAGGCATCCTCAGGGTATGGAAGAACACTAATAGGATGTATGTTGACGCTGTGAGAAAACAATTGCTAGTATGGAGGTCACTCAGACTGAGTGATAAAGAGAGGTATCTGAAAACACGTTTGTCGGACATGATGTAAGATGGGAACAGAACAATCCGGCTCGAAAGCTCTTGAGAAAGGATTAACACTAAGGTCAACACTTGCCATTCTATATGCTTCCGCGGTCGTACTCCCGGCAATAATATGGGTGCATCTGGCAACTGGCAGCCTGATCCTTGAGGCTGGTATTTACGCAACAGTTTTTCTTTTCGGTGAAGTGGCCGCTCTTACAGGAAAACCTCTCACAAAACAGGAGATCCTCATATTCATAGTGGGCGGCATTACGGCTGGAGTAGGGGTCTACTTTTTCCCAACATACATTTACAATATGTACTTTAGAAGAAATCCGCTCATCTCCGGGATTACTAGGTCAATACCAAACTGGTTCTCTCCACCAATCAGTTCGGAAGTCTGGGACCTACGCACTTTCATTCACACAGACTGGCTGATCCCGATCTCTCTTAGTCTCCTACAGTTGGCTCTGCTTTTGATTGCTGAATTGGCACTGGGCATCCTTGCCACGGAAATATTCGTTGAGCAAGAGAACTTGCCTTTCCCAATGCAGCAAGCGACAGCTCAACTTTGCTCAACCTTGGCAGAAAGGCATGTGAAAAGGACAAGGGTTTTTGCGATTAGTGCAGTGGTATCCTTCGTGTATACAATCTTCCTGTACAGTATCCCGACGATTACTAGTGCAGCGTTGAACATTGAAGTTCAAGTCATACCCTTGCCTTGGGTTGACTTGAATAGTCTTGTAGAGAAAGTTTTGCCGGGAGCCTCTCTCGGCATTGCAACTGACCCTAGCGCGGTAGCGTTGGGTCTGATCCTGCCAACTGAAGTCGTCCTAAGCATGTTTATGGGTTCTGCGGCTCTGTTTTTCGTCGGAAACTTCATTCTAGCTCAGCTAGGTCTTTTCACAGAATGGAGCCCCGGCATGACCTTACAAGACGCCTGGCAGAGATCTATCCTTCATTTTTGGGCTGGACCTCTGATTGTATTCGGTGTGGTGGCGGGTGTCCTTCCTCTAATATTCCACACCAAGCCCCTCTTTTCTGCTATTAGGAGCCTTTCGAAGCTACCAGTGGGTGGAGCCAAAGGCGTGCTTTCACTTACAGCAATATTAGTTACATACCTAGCATCCACATTGGCATCGGTCTTTATTGCGTATTCATTAGTTCCAGATTTTCCCCTGTCAATATTCCTCACGATATCCGTTGGCTGGACCTTTGTAGCAACACTGGTCACCACGAGATCTCTTGGCGTTACAGGCACGATCCCACATATCCCATATGTATGGCAAGGTACAGTTCTTGCATCAGGCTACGAAGGTTACGGAGCCTGGTTCGCGCCAATAGTTATTGGTGAAGCTTCTTACTGGGTTGGCAACCTCAAAGCCGCAAACCTGACCTCAACATTGAGAATGGACCTTGTCAAAGCATTCGCCATAGCATTCATAGCTTCTCTGCTTTTTGGCTTGCTATATACTGAGATGTTCTGGACGATCTCCCCTATTCCTTCGTCTCTGTTTCCCGCACCGTTCTGGGACATGAACGTGAACCTGACATACCTTTTCATCACAAGGAAGATAACTAGCCTTTTCAGCGCAGAATGGATGATCGGCACACTTATCGTGGCTGTGGCAACACAATTGCTGACTGAGCTCGTGCACATTCCGATTTCACCTATAGCGGTTGCCACAGGCATGATGTTGCCGATAGCGACTCCAACAGGTTATGTTATGGGTCTCTTAATAGGAAAGCTTTTGGCATTCTATTTTGGAGAGGAGTCGATAAAGGATCAGAGGTCTACGATATTTGCAGGCGTATTGACAGGTGAGAGTCTACTGATAACTCTGAGCACTGGGATCGCCATGGTTTTCAAGTCAAGATGGATTAGACCTTTCTGACTTATAACCTTGGTATTAATGTGCTTTCTTATCACCAGAACAGCACTTTACATTCATATGTGTCTAACGCAAACCTATTGGTAGGAGATTTCAAATTCCGTGGGATCAACTATTTTCTGATTTATCCACAATACAAGGTCCTTTTCCACCGGTTGCCACTTGAAGAGTTTCTTTTCTAGAGCGCTGCCATCAAGTGTTACCTTGGCAAGTGGCCGTTCCCAGCCATTAATCAAGAAGACGGGATTTATCACGGGAACCTTCGGCGTCATAGTGAACTTTATTTTGTCCTCTCCAAACTTTCTAAAAGTATAAGCTCTCTCCGAATATGCATAGCCTTCAAAAAGAACACGCCCACAAGCCATGCCCCAAAGCAAGTCTCTCTCATAGCCCGTCTCAATCTTTGCGGGGTTCAGCCAGGACCTTGCCAAGTCTGCCAGATATGAAGAGGGCTTATCAGTTGCGCCAGTTAGGAAAAGCCATGTCGTGGGTCTAGGGGGTCTATCACCCGGGATACTAGTATATTGGCAATTTACAAAGGAAGTATGAGTTGCGACTTCCCCAACCTCGTTGCCTGCGTCTACAGCCAAGATGAAATCTTCCATCGAAGTCACTGGCCAGTGCTTGAATATGTTCCTTCCTCCCTCAAACACGCCTAGCTTAGGGTGGTCTCGGTTGCATACGGTGCAGGGCTTGTAAGGG
>Ga0315312_1003310_pt1 | contig 10444 bp, 13 predicted proteins | sample TDP7_MG_FD_203629 | JGI IMG/M metagenome (GOLD analysis project Ga0315312, IMG submission 203629) | Freshwater sediment microbial communities from Lake Towuti, South Sulawesi, Indonesia - TDP7 | ecosystem: Environmental > Aquatic > Freshwater > Lake > Sediment | place: Indonesia: South Sulawesi... | reverse complement strand
AGAATGTAAGAATCAAAAGAGCCATAGGCTTTTCATTCTGGCTTCTGAATTCATTATAAAAGATTTTTGATCTGCGATTATCTGCGCAAATCTGTGTCCTAATGAATTGAACCTATGACTGCCAGACCTTTGATGATCCAGGGAACCGGCTCTTTTGTGGGCAAGACCATAATCGTCGCCGGCCTGTGCCGGGTGCTCAGACAGGATGGTTACAGGGTCGCTCCTTTCAAGTCCCAGAATATGGCCCTCAACTCCTTTGTTACTCTGGAAGGAGGAGAGATGGGCAGGGCGCAAGTAGTGCAAGCCGAAGCTGCTGGGCTTGATCCCCATGTGGATATGAACCCCATCCTTCTTAAGCCCAACACAGACATCGGCGGGCAGGTCATAATCCAGGGCAAAGTCTTCAGAAATATGAATGCCGAAGAATACCATGGCTTCAAGAAAGAAGCGCGTCGAAGGGTCTTAGAGAGTTACGCGCGCTTGGCCGAGAGATATCAAGTGGTTGTGATCGAAGGGGCGGGGAGCCCAGCGGAGATCAACCTGCGTGATGGGGACATCGCCAACATGGGAGTGGCGGAAGCGGTCGATGCTCCCGTTCTCTTAGTGGGTGACATTGATAAGGGAGGCGTCTTCGCCTCCCTCGTGGGCACGCTGGAGCTTCTGAGCAGCGCAGAGCGGGGAAGAATCAAGGGTTTCATCATCAACAAATTCCGGGGAGACTTTAGCTTACTGGCACCCGGTCTGGAATTCTTAGAGAAGAAGACTGGCATTGCCGTCCTGGGTGTCATTCCCTACCTGAAGGATCTTTATCTACCCGAAGAGGACGGAGTAGTCTTGGAGAAAATCTACCCGAGAGGGGAAAGACAGGTCAGCATATCCGTTCTCTACCTTCCCCATATATCCAACTTCACGGATTTTGATCCCCTGGAACAAGAACCCGAAGTAAATTTGCGCTACGTGCATTCCGGACAGAAGATTGGGGATACGGATGCCGTGATTCTCCCCGGTTCGAAGAATACGATCGAGGACTTTCTCTTTCTGAAAAAAGAAGGTTATGTGGATGAGATCCTAGAATTGCGGCGATCTGGCAAGATGATCATCGGCATTTGCGGCGGGTTCCAGATGCTGGGGAAAATCATTCGCGACCCTTTTGGTGTGGAGACTTCTTTGGGAGAAATTGAGGGCCTTGGCCTTCTTAACGTGGAGACAATCCTGGAAAAAGAAAAGATGACTTTCCAGGTAAAAGCCGTTCCCCTGACCGGTGAGCAAGAGATCCTCCAAGGGTATGAAATCCATATGGGAGATACCGAGAGGGAAAATTCCGTTCCACCGATTTTCAAAATCATCGATAGGCTTGGCCAAAATGTTGAAGTAGAAGATGGGGCCATCTCTGCCGATGGGAGGGTTTGGGGAACTTACCTCCATGGTCTTTTTGATAACGACGGATTTCGGCGACGCTTCATTGACTCCTTGCGACGGAATAAAAGTATTTTCTCCGGGTCAAGGAGGCAAGATTTCAATTACCACGCTTTCAAGGAGAAAGAATATGACCGGCTGGCCGCCGCGCTGAGGAAGGCTCTGGACATAGAAAGGATTTACCGGATCATTGGAATCAATTAATTGCAGATCGTAGATATTAGATTTTAAATCTGCAATCTAAAATCTGCAATCGACATGGTGTGAATCTTTGGCTCCTCTGAGCATTATTGTTGCCTACATCCTTGACCTCATCTTTGGTGATCCTCAATGGTTTCCCCATCCTGTGCGATTGATTGGCAGACTGATTCGTTTCTTAGAAAACCTGTTGCGGCATTTGGGAAGTTCCCCTTTGTGGCTCAAGTCTTCTGGAGTCATGCTTGCGCTCTTTGTCTGTGCCATTACTTTCTTGGTGACAACATATCTGATTCATTGGGCGGAAAGTTTCTGCTGGGCTGCTGGGTTGGCCTGCTCGATTTTTTTGGCTTACACTACGTTGGCGACAAGGGACTTGTACGTGGAGACCCGAAATGTCCTTCAGGCTCTGGAAGCTGCAGATTTCCCCAGAGCCCGTCAAGAACTCTCTTTCTTAGTGGGAAGGGATACCGCTCATTTAGATGAGCCAGAAATTCTGCGGGCTCTCGTCGAAACCATCAGCGAGAATATATCCGATGGCGTTATTGCCCCCCTCTTCTACCTTGGTCTGGGAGGTCCTTCCTGGGCCATGACTTACAAAGCCATCAATACGCTGGACTCCATGGTCGGGTACAAGAATGAACGTTACCGGCATATCGGCTGGGCCTCGGCAAGGCTGGATGATGCGGTAAATTTAATTCCTGCCCGACTCTCTGGCTACCTCATCATCTTTTCCGCCCGGCTTCTTGGCAAACCCTGGAAGGATTCTCTCAGCATTTTAAAGAGAGATCGGCGGAAGCATGAGAGTCCCAATAGCGCTTGGCCAGAAGCCGCTATAGCTGGGGCCTTGGGAGTGCAACTGGGTGGTTTAAATTACTATTTCGGGCAAGCCAGTCATAAACCATTGATTGGAGAGCGAAAAAAAGAGCTCGATTTCCGAGATGTTCGAGAGGCCTGGAAAATCCTGTATCTTTCATCCTTTTTCATGCTTTTGCTGTCCATATTGCTTTCCCGGATTGGCGAAAGAATCTTCCATTTCTAAACGACCTCAGCGATTTTTTCGCCTGCTTTTGCTTGAGAATGAAGGGGGCGTTGGTTCCGCATCAGGGCAACTTATGCTACCTTGTAGAAATAGGAGAATGCTTCCAAAGCATCCTTCTCTCCCTTAGGAGTAGAACCTTCGGGGTACAAATTAATGACTGATACTTGTACCTTCTTGCTCTCTCCGAGACACTTCCTAATAAGTGCCAAGCCAGCAAGCTGACTGGCTTTGACGCAGTCTTCGGGTAGTTTGCTTTCAAGAAAAATATGTGCACCCTCTAAAGTTACTAGCCATAGGTCTGGGGCCACAGGCTTTCTATATCTTCCACAATCAAAAAAGTCGCTTCTGTAGTTTTTAAAGAGCAAACTGGCTTTTTCCTGCAAATTCACAAGACTCTCCTTTTCAAAATGTTTCGTAAGTGCCTTATGAAATGGTCCCTCAAATTCGGGTTTTAGGCCATAACCTGATAACCACTTGCTTTCAGTTAGCCACTTGTATGAGTTATACCACCCATCAACCATTTCAATTCTACTGGCAATGTAGGCCTCCCCAAAGAATCGTTTTCCGGGTCTCGCTTGCGCCTTATGTATTAATATCTTCTTAATGTAATCTGAAGCCGCTGATTTCCTTAGAAATGAATAGTCTCCTTTTTCCCATGCTTCCATAAGGATGGGAGGATAGGATTCGTTCTTTAGTTCCAAAAGTATCACCCGTCTCCTCTTTGGGGCCCTCTGCTTGGATCTCCTCATACTAAATAAAGCTGCGGGTCAGCGGAGGCTGTAAGCCGTCCGCTGGAGCCGTTTGTTAGCCCGCGTACTTCTTTTTCTCCTTCTGCCCTGCCTTTGCGTAGACGGGAATCAAGAGAACGCCGATCTTCTTTAGTTCTGCTTTGAGGTTTACATCGTGTACGTTGAACTGCTTTCCCCCCTCTCCCCGGAATCCGCACACGCCGATGACAATATCATGTACCGCTGCCGCGAGAGCGCACTGCCCAATGAACCTCTGGAACTCGGTGTTTGGCCCTTTCCCACCCCGGAAGGACAACCACTTCACCTCGACCGCCAAAGTCTTCCTCTTGCGGTCAAATGCGACTAGGTCAAAGTTGTTCCGCGTCCCGAAGGCGTCGACTACAGACCATTTCTTGCTGGCTCTCCAACAGTCGGGACAACCTTGGACCCTGCGCGAAGGATCGGCTGCACCCGCATCACAGCCGTCCCTACACTTCTTTTTTCTCTTCTCCGGATGCACAAACAAGCGGATCTCAGGGTGCTTCTGTGACAGTTCCCCGGCTGGCTCCATTACGTGTTTTCGCTCAAATTCCCCCTCATTCTTCAGATGAGCACGGGGAACTTGCGGCTCAACTCGCCGGACAGGTGCTGCGGCGAAACCATGGATGTCCCCATTTACCACTCCTTTCCTATCCAGCCGGGTCGGCCACCATTATTGGGTTAACGCCGTGTTGAGCTGTGCGGCCAAATCAGAGTGTAGCCGTCTTGGACCCGCACCGGAAGCCATACTCCCGCCGCCCGGCCCGCGACAGCTCCAACACGATGTTCGGCGAGCCACCGCCCCGCGGCAGTTAACTCAGACTCGTCTCGCGATGATTCTAGCTCGATTCTGTGGTAAACGATCGGCTTGGATTGCAACGACGACGACATGCTCGGTTCCTACCATTCTCTCTAATTCCACCTTGGAACAGATCGCCCCTTCCGATAGAAGAGGACGACCGGCGTCGGAGACGATCATCAGCGCCACGTAATAGGGCCTTGGATTGTCGGCCTTGGCTCTTTCGCCAAGGTACGATAGCGCAACGGTCTCGTACTTGGTTGAACGGATCCTAACCTCAATCTGCTCCACCAGAGCTGGCCATCGTCGAATGTGGGATCGCTTGTTGGACCGCGGCAAAATGCCATCCGTTCTGTTCGGTGGCCGTTCGGAGATCATGTCGGGAAAGGCAAGCTCGGCCTTCAGATGCTTCCGGAACTTGCGCTCCCAGTGGGCAGCTTTCAATTCATCCCGGTCATCGTAGTGGAAGGCAAGAAAGTCCTTGAACGGATCGTCAGCACGGCGGCATTGCTTGCACTCAACGATAAGGAGATCCCCGTGGCGGTCCACTCCCCAGAGGTCTCCCGGCCACCGAGCCTTCCCCACCACGGGGGTGTAGAGCCACACGATAGGAGCGCGCCACGGCAACAGCGAGGGATAGGCCCATAGCCAGCAGAGGGCGTCTTCCTCGTGCCTCACGGCGACCATGTCGGTATCGCCGCGGTATTCATCGGGCAACTCCACGATCTCTGCAGACATCCCATCGCCCACTGTGGCCGCCGAACGCCGGTCATCGGCTGCCGGGCCACAAAGGCCGGAATGAAAAACTCACCGCGTCTATTCCCGGTCGGCTGGATGAGTTTGTTAGGCTTGTATTATGGTTTTTATTTGTCCCTTGTCATTTCTATAAAGTGCAACCATACGCGCAGACTGATCCTGCCCGGGCCGAACTCGAATCATCGCCATGAAATCAGGAATGTGCATAAAACCTGCCCAGTATGCCACAGGATGAATTCTTTCAATTAATTCTTGCCACTTGTTTGCCAAAAACCAAGATGAGCCACTCGTGCCCCATTCACCCAGACCGGCACAGACAATCCAAGATCGGGCGGGAAACTCAGGAGGAGTAATTCTTAAAATAAAGCCATGATCAGCTTCGTTTGAGCATGTAAAGGGAAGATTTGCACCGGTGGGCAGTGAAAAACCATTGGGAGACATTCGAATGAATATATTTGCTTCAGATGCTAAGGTGTCTGCAGTCTTGTAATTTGAACCAGGGCCACCAAAGGAAATGAAATTGCTATCGAGTAAAGAACTTGCTTCGGTGTCCGAAACCAGCAGCGGACGGAGATTTCCTGGAAGACCCAACAGCGCCGCAATGTAATTCGATGCACGAACTTCACACTCACTTATAGGATGTTCAATAGAGTATGATCCAACCAATGGGGCGCCGCCTCGTCGAGGCGGTTTAATATAAGGATGGGTTATTAGCCGTCCAGATTGATCTGTTAAGGGTGCCAGCAGCAGTTGACCGTATGCCATTCTGATTTCCGTGTCAGTCTTGAATTGAAAACCAAGAAGGCGTTGCAGATGATATGAACGAAATCGGTGACGAACACCGACATAAATCGCTGTTAAAACAGAAACGATTATGCCACCGATTACATTGAATAGTAGTGATTTGGTATCTGCATCCATTTTTTAATATATGCCTAACGAGTCTGTAGATAAAGCCCGATTTTGGCTATTTTCCGAATCGCAAGTATTTGATTTTATTGATAGCGAATTTATGGAAAATGCCTTTTCCCCCAGCCTTAACGTGGAAGCTCACCGGAGCGCCATCTATGGCGAGTCCGGTAGAGCGCCTTGTTATACCGTGTTATTTCATAGGCCGCTCAAAGTTCATTAACATCTCGTATGCAAAATCGGGGGACACATCACTTATTTCGTCGAATCCGGCGGTTTCCGCCCCGGTTTCCCGTTCCGCAAATTGCGCCCAGTCTTTTTCTCAATGGGGGGCAAATTCTCCTGATCCACCCAGGCACGGCCCCTTTTCATAGCACGCCGAAAATTTGGGGGACGTTGGTTCAAACGCAACCTATATATTGATCCAAATTACCCACTTTTTCAGAACTGGCATACCGATTGACCAGCGAAGTCGTTACGCCCAAAAACCGCGCAACCGACGCCCCAGAATAACCCAACCTCTTCACCGCCACCTGGCAAAATACCTTCCGTATACCTACCACCGCCCGCCTCCGATCCCCTCCCCGAACTTTCTTCTCTTCCACGTCCTCTTCCTTCGATATCTTCGACAGCAAGGTCTGGAGATTGGGAACCCTCCCTCTCCACCCTAAAGTCTCCTTCACCCTATCCTCCGCTTCCGATAACACCTTCTCGATGAATTCACCACTCCCCAAAATGCGCTCATCCGATGCCACCCTCTCCCCTCGCCTCCTCAATGATAACACCTCCGACCAACCTCCCATGCTCCGGATTAACCCCCCTCCCACTAACTCCAGCCTCCTCCCCTTCTCAATTCCTTCTCCAACATATTTCTCATACGCGGCAATGGCCCTTTTCTTCCTCCGCCCAAAATATCCGAGCACACTCCCCACATCCTGCCACCCCCGCCCCTGGCTCCCCATGATCACAGAATGGCCAGTCCAGGGATAAACCCTCAACTCCTCCAAATTCTTCACAACCCGCACCCTCAGCGGATTGAGATGAATATACCGCGTCAATTCCAAAAGATAAGGATCTTCCTCGCAGAGAATCGACTTATACCGGTTCTGAAAGAGATGCCCATAACGCTTGTGCCTGCGGTTAAAATTCACCACATACCCCGTCAGCAGCCTGCGCATGCTATGAGAAAGGGATTGGTTCCCACTCCTAACCAAAAGGTGAAAATGCGTGTCAAGCAAGGCCCAAGCGTAAACGCTCAATGCCTTCGCTTGGCAAAGTTTCCCTAAACGATCCAGAAAATCCTCTCGATCTCCTCGGTTCCGGAAGATCTTACTTCCTTCAATTCCCCGGCCTATCACATGATGTAACGTCCCAGGTGCATCCAGTCTCGGCTGTCTCGGCATGACCCCAAATTATACCTCCCCAAACCCATTGTCAATAATAATTTGCATTTGAACCGACGTCCCCCTTTTCACAAACAAGTTCTCCCGAATCGCCGGCAGATAGCCGTTCCTATCGGGCGAAAGCCCGTGCCTTGTGGCCCACCTCATTTGTCGGGACATCACGAGATCTAGAGCACTCACGATGTATCCCTTTCGGTTTAACGCGCTCGCGGCTGAGCTGCGGCCCGGAAGGTCAGTCTGCTCCACTCCCGCTGAGCGGGATTCGCCCGCCGCAGGCGTAGAACACGCTGCCCTCAGACGCCCGAAATCAGCAGAGCGCTTTACCGCATCTGCTGCGTTGAATTGTTAGCCAAAAGTCTATAATTCATCGCCAGTGATTGGTTTACGGCTTGGAACCTTAGCCAATATTTTCCTAAAATCCCTCTTTTTCGCTCTTTTGCCTCTGCTCTCCAAGTAGTCTTCCGTCATCAACGCCGAAATTTTCTCTGATACCGCCGACGAAATAAACTGGTTGATAGAGACTCCTTCCTTCTTCGCAATCTCCCTGATATGACGATGAATTGACTCCGGCAATCGCAGACTTAAAGCACTCATAGTATCTCCTCCATCAGTTCTTTGGGGGTTATTGTTCTTATGCCAAATTTTTCTGCCCCTACGAAGTCCTTCGTATTGTGAGTCACAATAAACCTTGTCCCAGAGGCAATGGCTAATTCCAGCAAATGATCATCCTTTGGATCGGGTAGACGAGGACGCCATAGAAAATATATTTTTTGATGTTCGCTCTTCATGCAAAAATAATCTAATATTTTCTCAATTTCTTGGTTTGATAAGCCTAAATCAGCTTGATTTCTCCTTAAGATATCCTCATATTCAAAGAGTAAAGTGGTCGATATCACCATTTTAAGCTTACCTTCTTCTATCGCTTGTAACACTTTGAAAGAAGCACCTTTTGATGAATAAAGACCCGCATAGAGCACATTTGTATCCAGAATAATCCTTGCTTTCTTTTTGGGCATATTATAATACTATATGCGGTATCACGATATTGTCAAGAGATAGTGTTAATTTAGGTGTAACGGTTCCCTTCAGCCGCGCTTTTAAGCGTCGGCTGGAAGCGATTGTTAGGCCATGCAACACTCAGAATGGCGGATAATAGCTCCATGGACTCCTATATCCTGTAAATCGGAACATCTCTATGTCACGCTGTACATTATTCCATATTTCGTCTCGCAGATGGTTATACTCCGCCCGAATCTGATTATAGGCTATTAAAACGACGAAATTCAGTAACGTGCCCCCAATGGTAGGAAAGTTAGTATGGCCGTGGAGAGAATCATTCCGCCATGAATACATCAAATCAAAGGGATCCATACTACTATCAAGGGCTGAAAGGTGCTGGCGCATTTCTTCAATTCTTGGACGCAAATCGCTGTCCGAGACAATTTGGTGTAAGAGAAACATCGGGTCTCGAAGACTGCTGCACTTTCCCTTTCGCAGATCGTTTGGGACGTACTCCCTAACACCCCCACGGGATAGAAGTATATCGAAAGCTGTGACGACGTTTCCCGAATAGTCAACGTAATGATGACAAACCTTTTTTAATACCGCCTCTAGGAGAGGAAACGCAAGGTAGGCCAAAGCAAGATGGGCTTTCAGAACCAGCTGCCTAGTATTGAATTCTACCAATTCCGATAGCTCCCTTTGTCGCTCCCAATCCTCTCGTGATTGAGGCGGTGGAGTGATTCCAGCTAGTGCGGCGCGAATACGAGTCTCAAAGAGAAATCAGATTTCCATTTCTTCATTAGAGAAGAATGTTGAACGCCGTGAAAGAAGCATCTCGCCTGCCCATGCCCAAAAGAGCTGGTGGTCAAGGTCGATAACGGTGTTCAATCCCTTGAATAGCAACACCTGGCTTAAGCTTGTGCATGCGGTTTGGATTTCATCGTAGCCTAAGGCGTGAAAGCTTATCCCATTTCGATGGAGCCGGTATTGTTCTGTAGCACCCCCAATTGCAAATCCACCCTCTGGCTGTTGCGCTGTCTTCATCCACGAATGGCATAAGTGCCTAATCTTTTCCTCCGTCGTCTGCGTCACTGAAAATCACCTCATATCAATGTGATGGTCTAACGATTGAGATTGATCCGCATAATATGCGGAACATTGGCTTCCGATCCATATAACACGCCGTTGATACAGTGAATACTACTGCGATAATCCCTTCAATATCAGACGCTTACGTCCCTTGTTGCTTTTTATCGTGGCGTCTTATGCGGATCAGCCTAAAACCCTCTTGTTCCATTTCAAAGTCCGTCGACCGGGCTACGAACCCCGGCCGGGCCACGATCAAGGACATGGATATAGATCATCGTCGTCTTCACGTCGCTATGGCATAGAAGTTCCTGGACGGTTCGAATATCATAACCGCCTTCCAGCAAATGCATGGCCAAGGAATGGCGGAGTGGGTTTTTCCATTTTGAACCCCCTCACCCCGACCCTCTCCCGCGAGGGGAGAGGGAATTTCTGGTCCAAAAAGGTCAACATGAGTTAGATGGAAAAGACCATGGCGGAATTCAGTTTTTCGGCTATAATGGCGGGAGCGCAAAGCTTCGCGGAGGCGGTCCAGAAGTTTCGGTTTTTGAGCAGGCCCAGGCGCGATTCGTGGGTATCGGCTGATTGGATTGGAAAGAAATGGTGTGGAATTAGCCTCTGGCATGGGCTTCCCTCCTTCAATGGGACAAGCAGAGATTATCATATAGGCACAGAAAATGTCAATTTCCCAAAGGATCTCAACTGGATTCCGCGTCACTTCTAACGGGGACTTCTCAAGAAACCAGCCCTGTTGGTCATTACCTAAGCGGTGGGAAACCCCGCAATACCGGATTTCCCTCCTCACCTCTATCCTCTCCGGCCGACAGCGGAGAGGAGGGAGTATCAGAACTTCAAGTCATCGCCGTAGGTGTATGAAATTAGATGCCCTGGCGAAAATTTTTTTGTTGGCAGCAAGTGATCCTTTGTGGTTAAAATAAGAAATATTCACCGTCGAGTAGAGAGCAGGCGCGCATAGGGACAGATCAATGACTTCCAAAGTATCCATCGTTTCCGATTTCGTGGCAAATGGTCATCAGATCATACCTAACGATTCCTGCTCCCCCTCTAA
>Ga0315312_1003309_pt1 | contig 10452 bp, 10 predicted proteins | sample TDP7_MG_FD_203629 | JGI IMG/M metagenome (GOLD analysis project Ga0315312, IMG submission 203629) | Freshwater sediment microbial communities from Lake Towuti, South Sulawesi, Indonesia - TDP7 | ecosystem: Environmental > Aquatic > Freshwater > Lake > Sediment | place: Indonesia: South Sulawesi... | reverse complement strand
GATCCATCTGAGCGGCTTCATCGTTGCTCTAGCGTGCCGACATATGATCAGCCGTTACTATGCTGCTTTGCTAGTCCTGTCCGTCACCCTTTTGTACACGTCTTCGGAGATCAAGCGAATGTTTGGCACTAGCCTCCCATTGGTCGGCAGGATAACATCATGGGCGACCGAAAAGTCGGAATTCCAAGGTTTCGTGGCTTCTCCCATGTTCTACGGCTTGGGAATAGCTCTTTCCCTTACGCTTTTCCCCGAACCGGTGGGCTACGTCTCCATAACGGTCTTGACGCTCGGCGACGGGTTCGCAGCCATCTTCGGAGAGGAATATGGCAGAACACCTTTTCCTCTCAACAAAACCAAGAAACTTGAAGGAACCCTGATCGGCCTCCTCTTTGCCTTTCTGGGTTCTCTCCTATTTGTTGACCTTATTGGAGCCTTGATCGCATCGCTTGTCGGCATGGTTGCCGAAGTGTTGCCCCTGCCGGTCAACGACAATCTTACGATACCATTAGCATCTGGACTAGCGTTGATAGCTAGTTTACGCGGATTTCTGTAACTCCGCGCACCGCCTCGTCCAGAAGAGAAGAATCGCTTAAATGGGGGAACATCAATCTTACTATCGCTTTCAAGAGGACCTCTGGCCAATGTTGATCCGTGAGATAATCCTAGAGAATTTCATGTCGTATGAGTATGCTAGGGTGCCTCTTAGACCTGGAGTCAACCTCATATGCGGCCCGAATGGCTCGGGCAAGTCCTCCCTTCTTCTCGCCATCTCAGTAGCCTTGGGGCAATCCTACACTGAACGTTCGAAGAGGCTCAGCGACTTGATCCGATGGGGGAAGGACATAGGCCGAGTCACCATCGTTCTGGATAATTCTGAGAGGAGAGGACGCCGCCCCGTGTCCAAGATTGGAAAGGACCAAATCTTCCTAACCCGGGTCTTGAGACGTGACGGAAAATACTGGTTCGAACTCGAAAACGAGAGCGCGACGAGGGAAGACATCTTGAGGCTCCTTTCACGTTTTGATGTCGACCCGGACAACATGCTCATCATAATGCACCAAGACATGGCTGAGCAGTTTATTGTTCTTTCTTCGCAGGAGAAACTGAAGCTTGTTGAGGCTGCAGCTGGACTTGAACCCTATAGGAGAAACGTCTTGGAAGCTCAGAAGAAGCTTAGCCGGCTCCTCAGCCAGGAAGAGTCTTTGAGCAAGATGCTCGAGTCCGCTGAACAGACGCTTAACTATTGGCGCGAACAGTATGACCGCTACCAACAGAAGAAACAGCTCATCTTGAAAAGGCGCTTTCTGGAACGCGAACTCGCATGGGCCGAAGTCTCAAAAAGAGAGCAAGCCATCTCCGATCTCAGAAAGACTCTAAGCGACAGAAAGGGAAGCCTAGAAATGATCAAGGGCAAGACCAGACTCTCTAAGGAGGTGGTAAGCCAACTTCAAAGCGAGCTGAAAGACGCAAAAGATAGGTGGCAAAGTCTCTTCGAGGAAAGACTGACCTTTGAGAGAGAGAAAGCGCGACATGAGTTCAATGTTATGATTAGCGAGGAAAACCTGAGAGAGCTCCAGAGCTGGGGCGAGCATAGCCAGAGAGGCGTAAGAGAGGTTTTGAATAACATCGATCTGCTTGAGACCCGGCTCAAGGGATCAAATCCGGACATCCTTGCGGCTCAGGTATCTAGAATCAGAAGTATATCTGAAGAACTGGCCGAATGGCCGCAGATGGTCTATTCTAGGATTGAGAAACTCAAGGGATCCATAGAGGACTCCAACCAGAAAGTGGCGGCCTTAGATGAGCAGCTTAAGGACGCAAGAGACCGAGCAGAGAAGGTCGGCCTCGGGATGGATGAACTCAACGACCGGATTCTTGAGAAGAGAATAGAATTGGCCATACTTGATTATCAGAAGGGAGAGTTGATCAAGCAAGTTGAGGAGTCGGAGAGGGAGCTCAAGGTCCGAGAAGCCGATCTTGCTTTGGTTGTGAAGAGGGCTGAAGAGATGGGTCCGCGTATTGTGGCCTTGAGAAGCGCCGATGAGGTTTTGGACGAGACCCGAATCGTGGACGGGCAGATAGCCGCACTAGCCGATGTTTCGGGCGACATAGAACGCATGTACGAATCCTATTCGCAGCTTTACTTCGAGCTCAAAGAAAAGGCCCGCATAACCGCTGAGAACCGTGAAAAGGCCTTGGAAGAGATCAAGACGAGGATGGAAGCATGGAGAAACGTGATCCGCGACCTTCTGGATCATGTCACCCTCGAATATCAGAAGATTCTGTTGCAGGCAGGCGCAACTGGGCTCGTTCGGCTAGTGGATGAGCATGATATCGAGGCAACCGGGATCGAGATACATGTCGGGTTCAGAGGCTCGCAGGCCGTTCCCTTGAACATCTACTCACAGAGCGGCGGCGAAAGGAGCACGGCGGTCATGTCCTTTTTGCTGGCTTTGCAGCAGCGAGTAAGGTCTCCGTTTCGGGCTATCGATGAGTATGACGTCCACATGGACCCGAAGAACCGTGAGATGATCGCTAATCTTTTGATCTCCGCGGTTGAGGGACGAGAGGCTCAGTATCTTGCGATAACACCTAACCAGATGTTCTTCGAAGGTAAGGATGTCCACATCATAACCGTGCAGAATATTGAGGGGACCTCGTTGGTCAAGGAGGTCGGCTGATGGCGGTCGCCAAGAAGCCAAAAAGGCTTGCCAAGGAGGAACTGAGAAGAATAATCGAGCTCTGCCAATCCGTAGAAGCCAAGGGTCTTAACCCATTTCTGGTAGAGGTAGAAGACCTCATATCCATAGTCAAGGAGTACTTCCCCGACTGGAAGAACCCTGAGGAACTTGCCTTGGACGCTGAGACACTGAATCAGATAGCCTCGGTAATCAAGATGCAGAGCGAATGGATAAAGCATCGAGCAACTTCGCTTTACAGAGACCCTTTTCTGATCGAGGAGAAACTGCGTAGCCTGCCCGTGGAGACATTGGCTGACTTATTCCTCCAGGCTTGGCGTCCCATAGTTGAGATGGAGCAGGTGACTATTCCGAGCCTAAGCGAAGCGCTGATGTACTGGGATGGGCTTGCACCTCTTGATGAGAGGTGGCGAAGGGCAGTTTTCGTCCTGAGTGAAACTGAGGCAACAACGCGGGAAGACTTGATCAGACAGGGGATACTGTCAAGCGAAACTTTCTCCGTGGAGCTTGAGAGGCTATGGGATGAACTGAAAGAGGCTACAGGCGAAAAGGGTAGAATCGGATACTGGGATTTCATTGGAGCGGAGACGTACGAAGAGACAGTAAGACGAGCTTACCTCACTAGCTTCCTTGTAACCTACGGGTACGCCACGCTAGAGGTCCACCCACTCGAGGAAAGAATCTTCATGAAGCCAAACAAGAAACCCGTCTCAAAGGAAGATGCCCAGTTCTTCTCCTTCCCCATATCAATAAGCCCTGAGGAGTGGATGAGATGGAGGCAAGGCCGAGAAGCCTAACCCGAAAAACCTACTATGCCATGAAGATGAAAAGGGCGGTTCACCTCCTTTTCTACAAGAGGCATAGGGAGCCCGGTGTCAAAGGCTGGGAGCTGAGGCGGCGGCTGGGCCCAGACTATCCCAAGGTATTGAATCTGCTGGATGACTATTTAGAGAAGCTCGATCTAGCCGTGAAGACAGTCTTCGAAGAAGAGGCAAGTCCTCCAGAGAAGCCCAGGCTGGACCAACTTGACAAAGCAAGGTTCTACGTAACATTGAGAGGGAGCCTGACGCCCAGGGAAACGAAGCTTGTGGGCTGGCGTATCGACGACCTTGCTGCGCTCGCGGTCTCTCTCGGCTACCTAATCTCAAAGGGTGGTAAGGCGCCCCGAAAAGACCTGGAGAACCTTCTCCGCGTCAAGCTGCCAGGCTGGAGAGCCGACCTCAACTTGAGCCGTTTTGTGAGATCGGGCTACTTCATCGAAGACGAGAATAGCCAGCTCTACCTAGGTTGGCGGACGCGTGCAGAGGTCGATCAGAAAAGACTTATCAACCTGTTTCTCGAGGCGGAACAAGCGTAATTTCACCTGTTCTAGGTTTTTTGTGAGATAGTACAACCCTGCACACGGAGGCGTTCTGCGTGAAGGCTGCAGTCTTGCGCGGTATCCGGGACATCTGCCTTAAAGAAGTATCTACGCCAGAGATTTCAAGGAACGAGGTGCTAATCAAAGTCGCGGCGGCAGGAATATGTGGAACGGACATCCACTTTTACCGAGGTGAATGGGAGGTTAAGACGCCGCTCATCCCTGGCCACGAATTCTCAGGGACTATTGCGGAAGTCGGAGGCAGTGTGGAGGAATTTGCTGAAGGCGACCGCGTAGTCGCAGAACCCAACACTGTCTGTGGATCCTGCTATTTCTGCCGAATGTCTGAACGCAACTTCTTCTGTGAAAACCTGCTTGCCGTCGGGGTGGACGTGAATGGCGCCTTCTCCGAATACGTTAAGATCAAGAATGAAAACGTCTACAGGTTTCCAGACGCTCTCTCATTTGAAGAGGCAGCACTGATCGAGCCCCTTGCCTGCTGCATCAGAGGCTTGGACAACGCGGCAATCAAGATAGGCGATTCTATCGCGATCGTAGGAGCTGGTCCCATCGGTCTTCTGCTCTTGCAGCTCGCCAGAATGGCGGGCGCGTCGAAGGTGATACAGACAGACATAGACAAGCGGAGACTGGAACTCGCAAAAGAACTCGGTGCTGATCATACCGTGAATGTTCGAGAAAAAGATCCTACAAAAGCGGTCAAAGATTTGACAGGTGGATACGGCGTAGATGTGGCAATCGAGGCCGTCGGGAGCCCCGAAGCCCTCACTCAGGCAATGGCGCTAACACGTCGGGGAGGTAGGCTTAACATATTCGGCGTGTCTCCGCAAGGCGCGGTTTGGAGGGTGAAGCCCTTCGACCTATATTCGAAAGAACTCACAATCACTGCATCCTATCGGAGTCCTTTCACGTTTCAACGAGCCGTAGAGATGGCGTCCTCTAGCGAATTGAGGCTGAAGCCTCTGATCAGCCACACCTTCCCCCTTCATGAGATCGCACGGGCTTTCGAGATCCTGGACAGAAGGCTTGAGAGGGTAGTGAAAGTCTTGGTCAAACCATAAGCGATGTCTGGCTATTGTTGAGCCGTGTCGAAGTGGATACCAAAGCATCGACATGTGCAGCGAAAGACAGATTAAACACGAGCATCTTAAGATTGTGGCGAAACCGGTGATGACGGGCAAGCTTGTAGTGGTCAAGGTTGGCACAAGAAGCCTGACAGACGACGATGGCAACTTGGATCTAGAAGAGATGAGGGGCCTCGTTGACCAAGTAGCTGAAGCCACTAGGCTAGGCTTCAAGATAATCCTTGTGACCTCCGGGGCTATAGCCTCAGGCATCGCCGAGCTGGGAGTGAAGCCCAACCCTAATGACATCGTCTTCAAACAGGCTTGCGCGGCTGCGGGACAGAGCATTCTTATGGCACATTATAGGGAGCTCTTTCGTCGTCATGGGCTGAAGGTAGCACAGGTCCTGCTGACAGAGCAGGATCTTTCGAACAGGATATCGTATCTCCACACCTGCAACGTTCTGGACAGGTTGCTTCAGCTAGGAATTGTGCCGATCATAAACGAGAACGATGTAACCTCGGTTAACGAGATAATCCCTGTGATGAAAGGGTACAAGGTGAACTTCAGCGACAACGACATACTCTCTGTCCTGATAGCCAACGCGACTGAGGCCGATCTTGTTGTGTTACTGTCCACCGTTGAAGGCCTCTATAGCAAGAATCCAAGCAAGCCTGGGGCTCAGCTGATCCCAATCGTTGAGAAGATAACCCCTGAGCTGAAGGATGCCGCCGAGGGCAGGAGCCGGCTTGGCAGAGGCGGCATGAAAACAAAGATCGAAGCAGCCGAGATCGCCATGAGAAGCGGAATTCCCATGGTGATCGCGAAAAGCGGAAGGCCGAACGTGCTCTTGGATATTTTAGATGGGAAACGCGTGGGCACATACTTCAAGCCATACCAGAAGGGCCTTCCTGGCATAAAAAGGTGGATAGCCTATGGAGCTGGTGCCAAGGGTCAGATCCAAGTCAATAGAGGCGCAAAAGAAGCGGTCTTGAAGGGCGCCAGCCTCCTTGCGGTTGGGATTAGCGGTGTGTCTGGACAGTTCCAAGTCGGTGATGTCGTGAGTCTTGCTGGTCCTGATGGAAAAGAGTTTGCTAGGGGCATAGCAAACTATACAAGCGAAGAGGTCAACCTGATCAAAGGCATGAACACGTCTCAGATTAGGAAAACTCTAGGATACATCCGGCAGAAAGAGATAGTTATCAGAAAAAGGACGTGTCTAGCAATAGAGGAGGCATCAAGTCATGACTAGCACAATACTGCAGATATGCAAAAAAGCTAAGGAATCCTCAAGCATATTGGCCGAGCTCTCTACTGAGGCAAAGAACCTAGCTCTGCTGAGCATGGCGGAGGCCTTGGAGAAGAACGCCGACGAGCTCATTGAGGCAAACAAGAAAGATGTGGACGCCACAAAGAAGAAGGGAGCAAAAGCAGCCTTTGTGGACAGATTGATCCTCAACCAAAAGAGAATATCAAGCATGGCCAAGTGTCTGAGAGAAGTCGCCGAACTGCCCGACCCAGTTGGCGAGATAGTCAAAACTTGGACTAGGCCGAATGGGCTGGTAATAGGTCAGCTGAGAGTCCCTCTAGGCGTCGTGGCAGTAATATACGAGTCCCGTCCAGATGTGACTTCGGACGCCTCCGGCATATGTCTCAAATCAGGCAACGCAGTGATCTTGAGAGGCGGTTCTGAAGCCTTCAACTCCAATGTGGCAGTTGGTAAGATTCTAAACGAGGCTGCCGCCAAATCGGGAATTCCAGAAGGCGCCATTCAAGTGGTGCCCACAACGGATAGGGCCGCGGTAGTGGAGTTGATGGGGATGCGCGAGTACGTGGATGCTCTCATTCCAAGGGGCGGAGCTGACCTTATCAAAGCCGTCGTGGAGAATGCAAAAGTCCCTGTCATCGAGACTGGAATCGGCAACTGCCACGTGTACGTCGAGAAGGATGCAGATCTAGACCGCGCTGTGGACATAGTTATAAACGCCAAGTGTCAGAGGCCTAGCGTCTGCAATGCGGCTGAGAAACTCCTTGTACACCGCGACATCGCTAGCCATTTCCTCCCGAGGGTTATAGAGGCTCTCCGGTCCCACGGTGTCGAAGTTAGGGGATGCGACGAGGCTTGTAGAATAGTCGCCGATATCGTGCCCGCTACAGAGGAAGATTGGTATACGGAGTACCTAGACCTGATAATAGGCGTTAAGGTCGTAGGCGGGATAGATGAAGCCATTGACCACATAAACAAGTATGGCACCAAACATTCCGACGCCATTCTGACCTCCGACTTCAACAAGGCTCTGAGATTCATAAAGCGTGTCGACTCAGCAGCCGTCTACTGGAACGCCTCAACCCGGTTCACAGATGGCAATCAGTATGGCTTGGGAGCAGAGATAGGCATAAGCACCCAGAAGTTGCATGCCCGTGGACCTATGAGCGTACAGCACTTGACGACAACCAAGTACTTCGTCTTGGGACAGGGCCAAATAAGAGAGTAGCAAGCCAGCTTCAAGAACGCGGTAGTGGAAACCGGATCGGACGAGGATAGTTGTGAAAGATCTGGTCACAAGATGCGGCTACAGGTGCAACCTTTGCCTCGCTTACAGGGAGAACATCCACTCAATTGAGGACCAGAAGAAGGTCAGTGACGGATGGTTCAGGATATACGGCTTCCGCATTCCTCCTGAGATGATCCGCTGCGACGGTTGCCTGACCCCTGATATTGAAAAACCCAAGCTGATAGATACGGAGTGCCCGGTTCGCCCTTGTGTGACAGAGAAGGGGTTCCAAAACTGCGCGTACTGTGGTGAATATGTATGCGAGAAGTTCAAGCAGAGGATGGTCACCTACGAATCCGTAGCACGTCGATTCGGGAAGCCGATCCCGAAAGAGGACTATGAGAACTTCGTAAGGCCCTATGAGAACAAAAAGATAATCGATGAACTTAGGAAAAGGCTAAGATAGGACCCTCAGCAGGTTCGATTACACTGCGATTGATTGTTCTCTCATCTGCTCCCTATCTTCCCAACAGAGGCTCGAGTTTCGTCTTTATGCTTTCGGGTTCAGGAGCCAAATCTCCGACATCAAAGATCCTCCATACCTCGACATGCTCGACGCTCTGGCCGGGATCTAATCTTGTCAGCGGTCCGACTGTCTCCAGCTCGAGCATATCTGGGTTGGTGTAAACTTCAACGCTACAGCCAAAGTCCGGATATTCTCCCTCTTTAAGCGAGAACTCTTTCACGAATGCGGTTCCTTCGACCCAATATGCGGTCCACGAAGGGTTAGCCATCGCCCCCACTTTCGTAGGACCGTGTGCCTTCGGATCCTGATGGACGAAGACGTATTCATCTGCGAATCCCAATCGCTTGTCGGAGAGATTGGTGTAAGGCCAGAATGTCACATGCCTATCAGGAAGCAGCCCTTCTTCATCCACCTTCAAAGGCTTTAGTGGTACTATGGCGAACCCGTTCTTTGTCATTACGGAAAGAGCCCAACATGCCAGCGCAATCGGCCATCTCCCTATGTTGTCGATCGTATGAACAACTTGGATGGCGTCTTCTGAAAACGGTCTTATCGTAATTGTTTTCTGGACGGAGTTCTCTGCTTCGGGGATTCCGCAGATCGTTACGGAATCATCTTTCGCTGCTATTCCCACGGGCTTGTTATCCATCGAATAGGAACGCGGTTTAGCCTCTGGGGAGCTCCATAACCTGTGACCGCCGTATATTCTCCAAAAGCCTTCCGACGTAGCTACTCCGGCTTCGGGAAGCACACCGAACAGGTTGAACTTTGGCTTCCTTTTGGCGGCGATGTATAGAATCCGAGGGCCTATGTCAGTCGGTACGCCAAAGAGTATGTCGTTCAATACGAACCGCTTGGTTCTCAACCCGCCAACCTGAACTTCGTCGACCTTCAATCTGATTCCTCCTCAAGGCTGGATTATTGTTATGCTGTCCAATTATATCACTTTTGCAGGCTATATTCCGTGTCTGTCAAAACTGGTTCAAGATCCTAAGGCGCATGGATACAAAACCATCAACAAGACCATGTTCTGAAAGCGTCCTCTCCTGGCCACAACAAAGACTCGTGACGCGACGAGAACCCCTTCAAATGCTTTTATCTTTTACCGCATCATGTCTCTTTGGTGAACCATGCTCGCAGAACGTGAAGTTCTGATTTCAATCTTGAAGCTTACCAAAGACGGGTCGGCAAGGCTCGATGACATCGCAAAGGACGCTAGAGTACTACACCAAGTCGTTAAGCAGGTACTGAAGAAAGACCGAGACCTCGGCATAGTCGGGCTAGACGAAACCTCGGTTACGGCTGACGCCGAACAACGCCTGAAACTCGCGACCATGGCGATAGAGTCGGGTGCTGACGTCGAAAGAGTCTGCAAGCTCCTTTCATGGGAAGAGTTCGAGGACATAGCTGTCTTAGCGTTCGAAGCTAACAACTTCGTAGTGGAAAAGCATTTCCGCTTCAGCTGGTCTGGCAGAAGATGGGAGATTGACATCTTGGGACTCAGCGAACCAATCGTCGCTTCTGTCGACTGCAAACAGTGGCGCCGTAGCTGGAGAGGATCGGCAAGCAGAAAAGCAGCTGAGAAACAGGCTGAAAGAACAGCAGCCTTGGTCAAAGCGTCGGCAACAATAGGCTGGAAACTCGGTACAATGGACTGGAGGGACGCGCGTTTTGTGCCAATAATCCTCTCGCTCATGCCTGGAGCCTTCAGGTTCCATAAGGGGGTGCCGATAGTACCAGTACTGAACCTACGCGATTTTCTGCAGAAAATGCCTGGATACCTCGACAAGATTGCATATTTCCGCGCTGCGCCAAGAGGCTCTGGAGACTCATTCCGCAACTCTCATGAATCGGCGGAAAAATGAGACATAAACCGGGTCCATAAGGGCGGCATCGTAATCTTAGCAGTCTCTCTCTTCCAATAGATAGGAAATATAGCTAAGAGACCATAAGTGGCAGTTCGAGGATGGACTCCAACGTAGGATGCGAGGACTTAAGGGCGCTGGATGTCGAGTTACGCCCAACTACGCCATTTTCCAAGGGTCTTGCCGTATGCTTCCGATTCAATGACTCGCTGTCTCTTAATAATGCTGTATGGATGAGGATGTTGGAAGGCTTTATAAATCTAGAGATAGATTTCGTGTCCGAAAAGGGGCTTAAAAAATGGTCCAGTTGAGCAAAGAGCTGATTGAGGTAGTGAATCTGTCCATGCCCTTTCCCGCAGACGTGATCAAGGCATACTCGCAGCTGGCTATGGTATTTACAAGCGGCGACCTAGCTAAAGAGGCAA
>Ga0315312_1003308_pt1 | contig 10453 bp, 8 predicted proteins | sample TDP7_MG_FD_203629 | JGI IMG/M metagenome (GOLD analysis project Ga0315312, IMG submission 203629) | Freshwater sediment microbial communities from Lake Towuti, South Sulawesi, Indonesia - TDP7 | ecosystem: Environmental > Aquatic > Freshwater > Lake > Sediment | place: Indonesia: South Sulawesi... | reverse complement strand
TGCACCTAATACCGCCCAAGCCGCTGAACTAAATTGATAACCTAATGTGCAAATCAGGGAGTAAACCCCTAACCCCAAATTACCCAAAGTTAACAATGTTGGTAAAAGATAAATACCGTATTTCATAATTAAAACGATTCAAACAGACAAATGAAACGATGTAGACGAGATAACCGCTGGAATTTAGACAGATTTTTTATCGGTCTCAATCGGCTTAAATCTGTCTGCATCGTTGTTAAATAGAGAAGCAAGAACCGTTAAGCCTGCTCTAACCTTATCCCCAATCTTCACTTGTAAATCAATATTCTCTGGTAGAGAAATATCTACCTGCGAACCAAACTTAATCATACCAATCTTTTGTCCCGCTGTTAAATAATCACCTACTTTGACCCAACAAAGAATACGCCGTGCTAAAATGCCTGCAATCTGCCTGACGGTTACACGAATTCGCGCGAATTTATCATTCGCGAATATTCGCGAATCAGTCTCCGTTATTCGTGTAGATTCGCGTTCTACTGTAATTACATTCTGTTCGTTTTCTTGAGATGCCTCTTCTTTATATGCGGGAAGGAATTTACCTCGTTTGTATTCAATATTGACAACTTTCCCGCTGACTGGGGCACGTTGAATATGCACATCAAATGGTGACATAAAAATTTTTACTACCTTTTGCTTAATTGGGGAAACTGTCTCCTCAATCGCTAAAATCTTACCATCAGCCGGTGAAAGAATTAAGCAACTATCTTGAGACTGCTCTCCGGATAAGTTAGAACGAACGATATCTCTTTTTGGGTCACGGAAAAAAAATGCGAAAAAAACAGCAAAGAGCAAAGAGCAAAGACCAAAGAGATAGAAAATCTTAGAAAATCTTCCCAAAATATATCCAGCAATTGTAAGCATCAGAAAAAGTTTTATCAATAACCATCCTTCCCTGACAATCGGCAAACGCATCTTTCCCCTTTTTAGAGGAATGGCAAAACCTTTTTCGAACGACTTCAAATTTATTTCCGACTCTCGTCTTTTGGAAATAAATTACGGAAGTGAGAAAAATGGTTTTTGCCAGTCCTCACTTCTTCAGCCAAGGCATCATCGCACGTAAATCTTTACCCACTTTTTCAATTGGATGTTCGTCTCCTTCTTTGAGCAATTTATTGAAATTCGGTCTACCTTCTTCATTCTCTTTAATCCATTCTCGGGCAAATTTACCAGAAACAATTTCTTTTAGAATTTTTTTCATTTCCTTACGTGTTTTTTGAGTAATCACTCTTTTCCCACGAGTTAAATCCCCGTAACAAGCAGTATTAGAGACACGGCGACGCATCCCAGATATACCTACCTCCTGAATTAAATCAGTTATTAGTTTTAATTCGTGCAAAACTTCAAAATAGACAATCTCCGGTTGATAACCCGCCTCAACTAAAGTATCAAACCCAGCACGAATCAATTCACTCACTCCGCCACAGAGCACTGTTTGTTCCCCAAAAAGGTCGGTCTCGGTTTCTTCCGCAAAAGTAGTCTCAATAACTCCTGCTCTTGTTCCACCGATTGCTTTCGCATAGGCAAGAGCCAACTCTTTAGCTTTACCGGTAGCATCTTGATGAATAGCAATTAAACAAGGTACCCCCTTCCCTTCTTCATACATCTTTCTCACTAAAGCACCCGGACCTTTAGGTGCAACCATAAAGACATCAACATTTTTTGGTGGTTTAATTTGTTTAAAACGAATATTAAAACCGTGTGAGAAACATAAACCTTTACCTTTTTTCAGATTCGGTTTAACTGCTTCCTGATAAACCTTTGCCTGCACATGGTCTTGAGTTAGAATCTGAATGAGATTCGCTTGTGCACAGGCATCTTTCGCCGGGAGGGGATTAAAACCATCGTTTTTTGCCTGCTCAAAATTTGCGGTACCTTCTATTTCGGAGACAACCACCTGACAACCGGAATCCCGTAAACACAATGCCTGTCCACGACCCTGAATACCGTAGCCAATAATGGCAATTGTTTTGTCCTTTAATAAACCTAAATCCGCATCCTTGTCATAATACATTTTCGTCATCCATCCTCCTTTACAAACGTAGTATCGTTAACACTCGCAGTATCGCTAGCGCGTGCAGTATCACTTTGTTTGCAGTATCGTTTCACTCGCTTTTAGCGAGGCGAAGTTGATTCTGCAAACGAGTCCCGGATATTCGGAACGAGTGATACTGCGAATTCCGACAGAGTCGGAATGATACCACGTTTCCTGCGTGCCTCATTTACTTCCTCGTGCCATTGCTACAATTCCCGTTCTCACCATTTCCTTTATCCCAAAAGGTCTAACCATATTAAGTAATGCCTGTATTTTTTCTTCGTCCCCCGTAATTTCAATTATTACTGAATCTGTACTAACATCAACTATCTTTGCTCTAAAAATATCTACAATTTGCAATATTTCTGACCGGTTAGTTTTATCCGCTTTTACTTTGACTAACGCTAAGTCACGTTCTAAATGGTCAATTCCACTGAATTCACTTACTTTAATCACGTCAATAAGTTTATTAAGTTGTTTTTCCACCTGCTCCAAAATACGTTCATCACCACGGACTACGATTGTCATCCGCGAAACAGTAGAATCTTCAGTTTCACCTACAGCTAAGGAGTCAATATTAAATCCACGTGCACTAAATAATCCAGCAATTCTTGCTAAAACACCGGGTTTATTCTCTACCAAGATCGAAACTGTTCTGCGCATCATTTTTTTACCTCCCCGCTATACTCCTTGCTCATTCCCCGCTCTCCACAAATATGTAAGTTTTATTTTTCCCTTCCCTTTTCGCCTGGTATAATGCTTCATCCGCTTCCTTAATGAGTTCATCTTTGCCCATTGTTTTTCGGTATTCAGCGATACCAATGCTGATTGTTAGCCCAACGGTTTCAATTTTTTTTCGTATCTTTTCTGCAACAATATATGCCTGTTCTGCATTAGTCTCAGGTAAAATAATTGTAAACTCTTCACCACCGTATCGTGAAATTATGTCCACTTTACGGACATTAATTTTCATTGCCTGTGCAATTTCTCTCAAGATAAAGTCACCCATTTGATGCCCGTATTTATCGTTATAACTTTTGAAAGAGTCAATATCCACCATCATTAACGATAAAGGATGTGGATAGCGTTCAGCACGGTTAATTTCGTCAGTTAAACGTTCCTGAAAGTAACGATGATTAAAGACACCGGTTACAGGATCAGTAATTGCTAAACGTTTCTCTTCTTCGTATAATTCAATATTTTCTATTTGTATTGCTGCTTGATGAACTATTACAGAGAGGAACCTTAAATCATCTTCAGTAAAAACCTCATTAGAAACTTTATCCGCAATATTGAATACACCAATTAGCTTATCTTTCACTTTTAAAGGTAGACTTAAAAAAGATTTAGTCTTATAAGCAGGTCTATTCTCTTGGAGAGTACGAGGGTCATTTTCAATATCAGTTACCAACAAAGGCGTTTCTTTACTTGCCACCCAGCCGGCAATACCTTCACCAATTTTGATTTGTGTCTTCTCAACAATTTCCGGAGCCAGCCTCTTAGCACTTTTGATGTAGAGTTTACCATTACTTTTGTCTATAAGCATTAAAGAACCTTTTTCTGCACCAGCAACTTCGGTAACTTTATTAACAACAAAATTTGCTAATTCATTTAGGTTAAGGATAGCATTCATTGCCTGTCCAATTTGCAAAATTATTTCTAGTTTAACTCTTTCATTTTGGCAACTTTTTAAAAGTTCATCTCTTTCTGCAATTAAACGTTGTTTTTCTAACCCTCTTCTGATTACTGACTTTATATATTCCGGGTCAAAAGGTTTAGGAATAAAATCATACACTCCTGATTCTAACGCTTTAATAGTCATTTCCATTGTGCCATAAGCAGTAATGATTAAAGCACAAAGGTCAGGATTGCTCTCTTTTAGAGCATTTATTACAACGAGACCATCCATATCTGGTAGTTTAAAATCAACAATCGCTACATTAAGAGTTACCTTTTTTGCTTCTTCTATTGCTTCTTTGCCTGTTTCAGCAGTTATCACATTGTATCCTTCTTCTTCTAATATTGCGGCTAAAGTTTCACGAATAACCTGTTCGTCATCTAAAACTAAAATGTTAACTTCGTTTTTCATAGAATTTTTTTGATTACTTCCAATACTTCGTTAGTATCAAAAGGTTTATGAATACAGGTATAGGCACCTAATTTTAATGCTTCTTTAATCAAATCTTCAACTGAGTAAGCAGTCATCATAATCGCTACAATTTTGGGGTCAATTTTCTTAATCGCTTTTAATGTTTCCACTCCGTTTATCTCAGGTAACTTTATATCCAAAATACAAAGGTCAAAACGTTCGCCATTCTCTACTTTCTTGATTGCTTCATACCCGTTTTCCGCTGTGCTCACTGTATATCCTTCATCAGTCAGTATATCAGCGAGAATTTCGCGAGTAACCGATTCATCTTCAACAACCAAAATCTTTCCCTCGCCCATCTTATTAAACGAATTACCTGAATAAAAAAATTCGCATGTTCGTCGGGCGTGATGAATCATGCCCCTACTAATTCACCAATTCACTATTTCGACACGGATTAACACGGATAAACGACCAGATTGCCACAGATTTTTTATCCGCGGTCATCTGGGTTTTTATCCGCAGACATCTGTGTAATAGGTAATTTAATGATAAAAATCGTTCCTTTCCCTACCTTACTTTCTACCTCAATTCTACCTTTATGTTCTTCAATAATACTCTTGACAACACTTAATCCTATCCCTAACCCACGTGCATGAGTGGTGAAAAATGGACTGAATATCTTTTTAAGATTTTCTTCACGTATACCGCAGCCAGTATCAGCAAATTTTATCTCTACCTCTCGCTTATTTATTTTCTTAGTAGTAATTGTTATCTCACCACCCTGTGGCATTGCCTGGCAAGAATTTAAGGTTAAATTCATTATTACCTGTTTAAGTCGCTCAGGGTCAACCAATATTTCTCCAAGAGTAGGGTCAAAATTCTTCACCACTTTAATATTTTGCAATATAGTCAACGATTCGGATATAGAGATTACCTCCTCAAATATTGTATGCAGATTGGTGGGTTTAGGTGCAAGTTTAACTGGTTCAGAAAAATAAAGAATATTGCTAATCGCTTTATTAATTTGTTCAGTTTCCACTTCAATTGCTCTTAAATTTTTTGCTATTTCCGGTTTTTCTGGTGCAATTTTTCTACTTAGATAAAAACTTGCTACTTTAAGCCCGGCTAAGGAATTCCGCAGTTCATGAGCAATTGAGGCAGCCATTTCACCAATCACTGCCATCTTTTCAGCATGCATAAGTCGTTCATGGGTCTCCCGTAATTCTTTAGTTCGTTCTTCCACTTTTTCTTCCAATGTCCTTGCATACTCTTCTATTTTTTCTTTGCTTTCCTTCAAACTCTTAGTCATCCGATTGAAAGCATCGGCTAAATCTTCTAACTCATCATCTGTTCTGACATCAATTTCATGTTCAAGATTGCCTTTACCAATTACCTCTGTTCCTTTCAAGAATTTTCGTATTGGATTAACTACCCGGTGTGAAAAATATACAGCCACAACAACTGCTGTCAAGAAACCATACAAAATATAAGCAAATGTTCTTGTCTTTGTTCTTTGGGAAAGAAAATAGGCTTCTTCAACCGGTTGCGCAGCAAGGACAGCCCAGCCAAATTCTTTAAGCATCGTTCCGGTAGCAAGCATTTTTTTTCCTTCTTCATCTATATATCTATCCTTCGCATCAAGCCCATCACAAGGTTCACCTTTAATCACCTTTTCTACAGGATAAAAATGAATCAAATTTTTACCTTGTTCTACAAGAGATAAATTCGGATGACTGACAAGAACACCTTTGTTATCTACAACATAGACATAACCAGTCTCGCCTACTCTTATGCCAAAATTAGAAAATACACGATTTATATCCCGCAAATCAACTTCTGCGCTGAGCACACCGCGCACCTTCGCTTCTTCACGGATTGGAACAGTAAAAGTAACGGCAGGCATTTTCGTTTCTTTAGAAAAATACACTGTGCTAATGTAATCTTTGCCCGAAATTCCTGTTCTAAATTTTTCTGTGTCCGAGATGTCTTGCAAATCAGCAGTGGCTATCTCCCTAAAACGAGAAAGTTTTAAAGTCTCTTTCCCCTTAATGTTTGACACTACAAGTTCAGTAAACATCGGGAAATCACGGAGCAGTTTTTCCAAGACGAACCTCTGCCTGTCCCGGTCAAAAGCAAGAAAACCTTTAGTTTGTGTTGAAGAACGCAGAAGATCCATCAGACTCCGTGTATAAAGGCAAATTTCACCTGCTGCATGTTTAACTGCTGCTAATTGTGAACTTGCTGCCATATTCCGGACACATCGGTCAGTCATAATTGTTACGGTTATCTGAATAATAAGCACAGGTAAAACGGTTAACGAAAAAAGAATTAACAATTTCTTAACCAATTTCTTTCTGGTCATTTTTTATACCTGATTACAGAGATTTCTTAACAGAGATTACACCGATTTTTGTACTACCAATAACACCGACTAAAACCTTAATCTGTGTAATCTACCATTATAATCTACGTAATCAGACACCCTTCTTTCTACGGGATGTCTCCTTTCTCTGAAAAAAGTCTCACAAACTACTAATTTTTTTAATTAAGTCTAATATTTCATTTATGTTAAACGGCTTATGAATACAGGTATAAGCACCTAACTCTAACGCTTCCTTAATCAAATCTTCAACAGAATATGCAGTCATCATAATTGCTACAGTTTTGGGTGCAACCTTCTTCATCGTCCGATATACCTCCACACCATTTAAGCCCGGCAGTTTAATATCTAAGAAACTGATATGAAAATGTTCTTTTTGCATTTTTTCAATTGCTTCATAACCATCTCTTGCTTTCACTACGGTATACCCTTCATCACTGAGTATCTCACCAAAAATTTCACGGGTCACCGGTTCATCATCAACAACTAAAATCCGAATAGCTTTCTTTTTTTCTTTATCTTCAGACAAAGAACTAATTTCTTCCTTCTCCTGGTTCCCCGGTTCCATAGGTGAAGAACAAAAAATTGCTTCCCACTGTCTTAACCCTGAGTAGATACTCCAGACGACTGGACTAATTTCTAACTCCGAGCCTAAAATTTTTCTACTTCCGCTTTTCAGCATTGCTTTTCCTCCTATTTCATCATGGAATAGCAAGGGTTAGCAAGGCGTAAAGCCTCGTAGAGGCCACGCCTCTTTACGAGGAGTAGTAAGGATAATCACGGATACTTAAAACACTTGCTATTCCCTGATTTTCCCTGCTACTCCCTGATTTTCCCTGCTTAGTGGTAACTTAATGACAAATGTTGTCCCTTGGTTTATTTTACTTTCTACTTCAATTTTCCCCTGTAGTTCGTCAATCACGGTCTTCACAACTGCTAAGCCTAATCCCAATCCATCGGATTTCGTTGTAAAAAAGGGAGTAAATATTTTCTCTAGATTTTCTTCAGGTATACCGCAGCCAGTATCTTCAACTTGAATTTCTGCGAATTGATCTATAATCATTCGTGTAGTAATTGTAATTTTCCCGCCTTTCGGCATTGCTTCTGAAGAATTACGAATTAGATTTGTGATTACCTGTTTAAACGGCTCAGGGGCAAGCATTACCGCTGGTAAAGTGTAGTCCAAATTTTTGGATATTTCAATATTTCCTAACAAGGCTAACTCCTCCCCTTGAGAGATTACTTCTTCAATAAGGTTGTTCAAATTAGTTAGTTGCAATGCTGGCTTGACTGGATGAGAAAAATATAAAATATTGCTCACTGTCCGAGTACCACGCTCTACCTCGGTTTCAATTGCTTTGAAATTCTTGAGGAGTTCTGGTTTTTCAGGGGCAACTTTCTTACTAACATAAAAAGTTGCAACTTTAATTCCAGTTAGGGAATTTTTTAGTTCATGAGCAAGCGATGCGGCCATTTCACCAATTGCCGCTAACCTCTCTTTACGGACAAGTTCTTCTCTTACATTTTTCAAATCTTCGGTCATCTTATTAAACGCATCAGCTAAATCACCAATTTCGTTAGTTGCTCTGATTACAACTTTATGCTCAAGGTTACCTTTCCCAATTATTTCTGTATCATGACGTAGCTGATCTACAGGTCTGACGATGCGTTTTGCACTTAAAAAACCAAATATACCGGCTATAAGCAATCCAAAACCTAATGTTAATCCAAAACCTAATATCATTTTATTTCGTGCAACAATATAGGGTGTTTCGGGTTCACCTACATATAGAATACCAACAATTTTGTTCTTGCTATCTCTAATTGGCTCATAGGCAGTTAGGTACCAAGCGTTAACTACCCAAGCACGTCCGAAATATCGTTTACCCAATTCTAACACTTCCTTTGCTACATCTGCGTGTATTCTCGTACCCAGCGCTCTTGTTCCGTCTAAGTTTAAGATATTAGTAGTGATACGTGTATCACCTAAAAAAATAGTAGCCTTTGTGCCAGTTTTCTCGCTGATTAAATCAACAATTGAATTGTTGCGGTTTAGCAGGTAACCAGCACACATTACACCGACAATCCTATTTACTTCGTCTTTAACCGGCATTATTGCTTTTAATACTAACCCTCGGGTTTCAACTTTTTTCGTTGTTGGCTTTGCACCTACAGTCTCAACTAAATCTATTTTTGCCTTTTCTGAGAGACCTTCTCTTTTTAACTCTTCTTCGAAAAAGACCTCTGTGGAAACAATTGTTTCATCTTTTAACGCTTTTTTGACCAAAGGTTCACCACTTAAATCGTCACCCACGGCATTGGGATTACTCACCCTCAAGACTACTTTACCATGTTCATCCGTGACCGTAAAGAAACTTAGCCCTTTCCTCCAGATGACTTCACCTAAATGTTTCTTTAACTCGCGGAGTTCACCCCTTCTAAGGCGGAAAAATACTGCCCGATTCTGGTCGCGAACAATATATTTGAGGTTACTTTTTATTTCTTCGTAAATATGTTCCGCTAAAACCAAATCATTAGCAACCTTATCCTGTGCTTTTTTGTTGACTATTTCAACAAAATAGTCAACTGCCTTATATGCTGCAATCATTAGCGGGATAAGTGTAACAATTGCAAATACCAAGATCAGTTCGTTTCTAAGTTTACCTTTTCTTCTTGCCATTTGTTTTTCAGACTTGACGGACTACCGGCAACTCTATAGTAAAAGTAGTCCCTTTACCAACAACTGATTCAACCTCAACTTTACCATGATGCTCCTCAATATTTTTTTTAACAATTGTTAAACCCAATCCCATACCTTTAGATTTGGTAGTAAAAAATGGACTAAATAAGTCTTTAAGATCTTTTTCAGGGATACCATACCCTGTATCGTTAACGGTTATCTTTACCGATTTCTGTTCAGCGGTAGTAGTAATTGTCAATTCGCCACCTTCTGGCATTGCTTCACAAGCATTAACTATGAGACTATAGAATGCCTGTTTAATTCGTTCTTGGTCAAGGTCTAAAATCGGCAACTGAGGTGCTAACTTCTTATTAATTTTTACCTTTTGGAATAAATTTTCTTTGTCTGCTTGAAGAATTGCCTCCTCAAGAGAAAGGTTAAGATTCGTCGGTTTGAGTTGTAATTCTATCGGACCAGCAAAATGTAAAATATTAGAAACCGTCCTCCCTGTATAGTTTATTTGTCGGTCAATATCGTCAACAGCTTGAATAAGTTCGGGTTTATCTTTAGCAAATCTTGTTCTTAAATAATGTATATCAGTTCTAATCCGTGATAAATGTGTATGCAGTTCATGTCCTACACCTGCCGCTAAATGTCCTAATGCTGACATTTTTGCTGAACGAATAAGTTGTTCAGCTGTCTGCTGTAGAGTTTCAGTCATATGATTGAAAGAATCTGCTAATTCACCAATCTCATCAATTGATTTGATAACAATTTTCTCGCCATAGATACCTTCTTTAACTTTGTCTAACCCTTTGCGAATAATTTCTACAGGTTGATGAACATTTACTAACAAAAAGAGAAAAATACTGCCAATAATTAAAATATAAAAAAACGGTCCGAGCAGGCTTATTCGTTTCATACGCGCTGCATACTGTTGGGATATAAAATTTACCTCTTTTTCTACATTTAAGTCTAAGCCTAAATACCCGATAACCTTTGGTTCCTTGTGACAATGTTGACATTCGGGTTTGTTCTCCATAGGAGTAAGTGAAAGAAAATAGTGTTTCTTATCTTTTTCCAAGAGTTCAAAATATGGCTTATCTGTGTTTTCAACTTGACGTCTCTGCTCCTGGGCGTAGACAGAACCTAAAAGTTTAGGTTCTGAAGAAAATCTTACTTTCCCTTGACGATTCATAAAATAGATCAACTTTACACGTTCAATTTCGC
>Ga0315312_1003307_pt1 | contig 10456 bp, 14 predicted proteins | sample TDP7_MG_FD_203629 | JGI IMG/M metagenome (GOLD analysis project Ga0315312, IMG submission 203629) | Freshwater sediment microbial communities from Lake Towuti, South Sulawesi, Indonesia - TDP7 | ecosystem: Environmental > Aquatic > Freshwater > Lake > Sediment | place: Indonesia: South Sulawesi... | reverse complement strand
CTCTTTCATCGTGTCGAAAACATCTGTGAAAGCCTTTACCATCTTGTATCTAAGCTTGGAGTGGACTTCTTCCTTTGTCCAGTGTTCCCTGTGAAGATTCTGAACCCATTCGAAGTAGCTGACGGTCACGCCTCCTGAGTTAGCTAAAATATCCGGTATTGTGAATATCTTTTTTTCATTCAGAATTTTGCTGGCTTCCGATGTGGTTGGCCCATTAGCACCCTCAGCGATGATAAAGGCCTTGATGTTCCCAGCGTTTTCTTTGGTTATCTGGTTCTCCATGGCAGCCGGGACTAGTATGTCGCACTCTGTTTCGAGAAGTTCCTCGTTCGTTATCTTTTTGCATCCTGGATAGTCTAAAGGCAAGGTTCCCTTATAGCTCAAAGGATTTGTCCTTTTCTGATATTCATAAACGTCTCCTGGATTTATGCCTCTTGGATTGTAGATTCCTCCTTTCACATAACTCAGAGCGATTATTTTACATCCTTGTTCTTGCAAAAGCCTAGCGGCATTCCATCCGACCTTGCCGAACCCTTGAACAGCGACAGTTGCACCTTTTAACCTCATTCCTAGACGTTTTGCAGCCTCATCTATGCAGTAAACCAGTCCCAACGAAGTTGCTTCTTCTCTTCCTTCAGACCCTCCTAAATTCAAAGGTTTTCCTGTCACTACCTCAGGGACCATGTATCCATGGAATTGGCTGTACGTGTCCATGATCCACGCCATCGTCTGTGCATCGGTATAGACATCCGGAGCTGGAACATCCTGATACGGACCGATGACATTCAATATCATGGTTGTGTACCTTCTTGTCAGGCGCTCAAGCTCACCAGTAGATAGCTCTTCAGGATTGCATCTTATCCCCCCTTTCGCTCCTCCGTAGGGGACCTCTACGACAGCGCATTTCCAGGTCATCCACATCGCTAGGGCTGTGACTTCTTCTAATGTGACATCTGGATGGTAACGGATTCCTCCTTTGTAAGGCCCTGTCGCATCAGTATGTTGGATCCTGAATCCCGTGAAAACATCGATCTTGCCGTTGTCTCTTTTTATTGGGACGGATACGACTACGGATCTCTTCGGTTTCTTCAGTATCTCGCAGATCCCTGGATCCAGGTTCAGCATCTCTGCTGTTGCATCAAGTTGGCTTATCGCGATATCTAGAGGACTGATATTTTTGCTGGACACGTAAATGGCTCCCCTTTCTTTGATAGTAGTAGTCTTGGATGCTAGACGCGTCTCAGTATTTAACTCCTGCCTCTATTTCATATCGGGTTCGATAGTCCACTCTGCAAAAATAGACCTATATGTTTCTATTGTTAACAAGATCCTGAAGTCGGGGAGAAATGACTTGCTGGATGAGATTCTTTGCCTTACTTGTGAGCTCAAATAGCGGCATAAAGCTTGGGCAACAAAGACTATCAGACGGTCGATGAATCAAGCTCTCTTTCTCCAATTGCTCCAGTTGCTGCAGTAGCTCGTAATGATCCTTTATCCCGGAATACTTGGATATATAGCCTATAGGCGCGGCACCTTTAGCCATATTCAAGACAAGCAATATCTTGGCCTTGTTTTCTTCAACAATCTTCGACATCAATCTTTTACCTTCTCAAGAGGCTTCTTTGCTCGTAGTGGCTTTTTTGTTATCCTCTCTTCGCATTCTATCATATAAAGCACAATTACAGGGATTAGATTCAAAGTGCCCAAAATGTGCATCTCTTGCCTCCATTCTTGTTCATTTTTGTTACAATGAGCCGTAATAAAGTGCAGTTTTGGCGCGCTAGGTATGACGGCAAAACTATTTCACGTGAAGATGTGCACGAACTTTCCTTGATCTGGCTTTCTATGTTCGGAAGTGCATGTATTTTTCATCCAGTATTCCAAGGGATATTTTCAGTTGATTTATAATGACGATACTTTTCGGTGAAAAGTACTGAATGTCAACCTGCCCAATACTTTTCGGCAAAAATAGGCCCTGCTTGATTTCCCATTCTAATTCTTCTTCCAAATTCTTAAAGGCTCCAAATAAGAGAACATCATATCTGCCTTCCTTAATGTCGAAAGCTAACGTGATGTGCGGGTCACTCCTAACGTTCTGTATGAATTCTTGCTTGTAAGATCTGATTTCCAGTTTGCAGACAGCCAAGATATAATTCGGCGGGGTGAAAAAGCTTGGAAATCTACAGCACGGGGTTGAAAGCCACCCCTCTTTTATTAGCTCTCGCGTTCGGTTAACGACTGTTTTTCTGCTCACACCGAGTTCATTTGAAAGCTTTTTTTCATTTATCTTGATGCATTTACCTTTTGCTAATAGCTTAACGATTTGAAAACTAAGTTTGTCAAGTTTGTGTTCGCCTAGGACGACGCATCCCTTTTCTCTTATCTCTTGTTCCAGTAGATAAACCGGGTCACCTGGATCGTATTTGATTATTAGTTGGTTTGAGAAGAAAGATGTAGAACTCTGCGGCATCGAATCATTAACTAAAGGGATTTTTCGCTGTACAACGAGTTGTTCTCGCCATGATTGATAACTCGTGATGTCTTTATGATAGGCGATAAGCAAGGTATTGTAGTCTAGGTATCTTGATCTAAATGCAGCAAATATATGCGGGTCTTCTTTAAACCATTTTTCAACATCTTCTTCGTACGGGAACTCAGCCCAGATCAGAACCAGTAACGGGTATTCTTTATATAGGCCCATATACGGAAAAATCGGTGGATTAAGCACTCTATTTTCAAATAATCCTTTAACCCTCGCTCGCACAGTGTTTCTGTGTTTGTTGAGATTCTTTGAAAGGCAGTTGATGTTGATACTGACACCGTCGCCGTAAACCAACCTTTTCAAAAGGCGATAATTTAGATCATTAGGGGTTGTTTGCGACATCATTCTCACTCATAATTGCATGAAGATCTCACATGGACTTAACTGTTATGGGCGGCTAGAATTTTGGCGGGTGAACCTCGAAGTGTTCCTCCAAAGCTCTCAGGTTTCTCTTCAACTCCGCCAGATCGTACTCGTCCAGTGGAGGCTGAGGAACGCGTGAGTGAGTTGTCTTCAGGATACCACGCATCCTAAGAACCTCCTTCATTATAGGTCCCTCGCCAACTGTCAGGTTGATGAGGGGGAGAAACTCACCGTGGAGCCTTCTGGCCGCCTCTTCATCCCCCCGAGAGTAGAGGTCGTAGATCTCGGCCAAGATGTCTGTGAACTCGCATGCAGGCATGTTCCCTGCGGCGCCTCTCTCAAGCTCTTCAATAAGGTAGCGTCCACCAGCCCCGCCAAAGACTCCTAAGACATCTTCCCCGCAGCTCTCCAGAACAGCGGTTATCGAATGGCCAGTGGGCGGCGTCTCCTCCTTCACATACTTAACATTCCTGATACCCTTTACGAGCTTGGCAACTTGAGCCGGAGGGAGAGCTGACCCAAAGTTTCCTGCCGCGTTCTGGATGAAGATCGGAAGATCGATTGAGTCCGAAATAGCCTTATAGTAGCCGTATATCTCCTCAAAGCTGAGCTTCGTCACGTATGGAGGCATCGCTATGACGGCGTCGCCGCCGACCTCTTGCGCATGTCTGCTTAGCCCAACCGCCATACGCGTATTCACGCCGGCTACGCCTATCACGGTCGGGATTCGTTTCCTCGTTTCTTCCACGACGGTTTCGGCGATTCTCTTCCTCTCATCTTCACATAAGGCGGGGAACTCGCTTGCGAGGACCGGCATTACAATTCCGTGTGCTCCAGCTTCGACGCAGAAGTTGACCTCCTCACGGAGTGTCTTCTCGTCCAACTCCAAGACACCCTTCTCATCTTTCTGAAACGGTGTCTGAGGAATGGTGAAGATTCCTCTCATCTCCTTCGCCAAGACAGGTTTCCTCCATACAATATTCCGGAGATTCTTCCAAGCCTGCATATATAATCTCGGTTTCTAATACAAATACGCCATGAGGGAAGCATCTTTCAAACCTGTTGAAAATACTCTCTTACACCTCGTTCTCCTCGGGGGGAGAGCCAGAGACCATTCTTCTGATATGACTGAGGTTATTGTACCTTTATAGCATACAAATGAAATATGGCCGTACAAGATTTAATCGAAAAAGCAAAAGGTCTTCGAGAGCAATATCGACAAATGGACAAACGAAAAAGCCTAGCCGCAACATAAAGACTTTCTGAGACCTATCCTTTTCGGGAACAACCAGAAGAAGTGGATTTATTGACTCCTTAACCTTTCCACGTCACGAACGAGGGCTTGTTTCTCTTCGATCAAGTTCTTAACACTATCTCTTAACTCGTTTTTCTGCTGAAATAGAACCTTAGCCTCATCCTCAGCTTTACAGAGCAGATAGCAATTCATCGTAAATTCCGAGAAATTACGATATCTCATGAAGCAGATTCAGGGTTTAACTTCATGCTCCGGGGGAAACGGAATTTTCCCAAAGATTCTTTCATATTCGACGATGTGGTTCATCAACCAATGCGCAGTACTCTTCGCTGTAACCGGATCCATGACGAGACGACATCGAATAGTTCTCTTAATGAAAGCTCTCTCTGGAGCAAGACTAACAGTGCCTAGAGCCTCTTTAGCCTCTAACTCATCCGTGTAAACAATCGCCTCAAAATAGCCGGGTCGGTGACCACCGAACATACCATTGACGATGATAGTCTTATATTGCGGATCTTCTACAACTTCAATTTTGGCCGCGGTCATGTACAAACACCGAAAAGTATTATATATGAAACAAATATATAATAATTTAAGCAAATACTATTGAGGGAACAATGATGAGCACTGTACTTGATGGCACTTCTGTTCGCCATTTTGAAAGTAAAAATACCGGAGTAATAAACCCTCCTCCAATATTGGAAAGTATTAGGGCTACCACCTATGAACTCCTTAAATGGTCGGCGGACTTAACTTCAGAGCTAAGCATATCCGAATTGCATGATTTAATAGAAAGTGAGCGGGAATTTGAGCGAGGTAATAGCAAGTTCTTCAAGGATTCAAAGAGCGCTATAGCTTGGCTTGAAAGCGAAGAGAACGAAAATCGCTAGGCGCGCTTCTTGTGGACTCTAGGCTTTTCGCGTCGATTCAAACAAAAGTACGGAAAACTCAATTTGACTCTTCGAAAGAAAGTTACCACCGCGATCCAAGAGCTTGCGGAGTCTAGCGAACCGAGAGACCTTGGAACATTCAAAAGTGGACCTTTGAGGGGTTATTACGCTTATGAGCTTGGTCTTGAGTGTAGAATATTGTATGATGTGGATAGCCGCAGAAAGATCATTAGATTTCATAGGGTTTGTAGCCATAAGGAAGTCTATGGTCCCTAACTAAACATTCTTTGTTCTCTTAATTGAGGCTCATTTGAGGAAGGCTCAACGAGCAGGGATATCGCTCAAAAGCGTGGCAGATCTGAGGCTGCAATACGTAAGCTATGATGTAGAAACGGGCTCTTAAGAAAAGCCGAAGATGAGGCTAAGGTTCTATTTCAGCAGACAGATGAGCTAAGGGCGGGTTAGGAATTTGAAGGGGCAGAGAGAATCTCTCCTACACGATCTAGAGGGGCGAAAACGAGCTCTCCTTGGTGATCTGGAAACATTAAGGAAGGAGAAGCAGAGACCTGAAACCGATATCGGCATAAATAAAACCCTACTGCAGAATACACCAACTCAGGCGTTAACAAACCTGAAAAAGCAGAGATCAGACCTCTTGGTCCTAAGCGGACCAGAACAACTCGTTACACCAGCAAAACTGTTTTCTGAAAACACAGTGCGCTATCTATTCCTAGGGATGCTGATAGACTGTTTGTGTGTGTTTTTCTGCATAGAGAGAGGTGGCGCATTCAATTTCGCTTTCCAACAATTTCCAACAAGAACGACATGTCAGGATTTCAGGGAAATGCCAAATCTCTAGCCGAGCACCTCAGCATTAGCATACAACGCGACAGGAACACGTTTAGAGGTATATTTCAAGTAGTCGCCTTTTAGCCACGATGTATATGATGATGACGCTTACGGCGAGTTCTACGAGCAGGTAGCTACCATTGTATATGGCTGAGTAGACGATGGGATCCATGCCTTCCGGCGCATACATTCCGAAGAACCAGACTCCCGAGACAAAGTGGGCTAGAAATCTGCCAGCGATTCCGACGGAGACGCCGAGCAATGGATATTTCCGGAGGACACCAGCCAAGCCGAGGGCTGCAAAGGCTACGGGATAATCGAGCAACGCTTGAACAGGATCAACGATGTAGCCGCCTATAGCCATGTTAACCATGCCGTAGACTGCGCCTGCTTCCAGCCCAGCACGCACGCCTCTTCTCAGAGAGAAGCAGAGGAGAGGCACCATGCCTGCGGCGCTTACTGAGCCTCCTTGCGGAAGTTGGTAAATAGGTGGCAGAATATCTTTGAGGATCACGGTTAACGCGACGACAACTGTTCCTTCGGCGAGTATTTTGGTTCCAGATGAAACTTTACTCATCTTGCGAATCCCTCCGCCAGCATTATCTGGATCAGGTTCAAAGGGTCGACGGTCCACTGTACCGTCCTCTCAGCCGGGTCGAACCCAGCTCCCCTCGAGCAAGTCATATACGCACCTCAAACATATAAGCATAACTGCGCGATAGCGAGAGGAGCCAGCTACTCTTGAATCTTGATGGTTAGTCTAAACTGTAACAGAGAACCGTATGAAAGGTATTCTCGTCTTCTCTAGGTAATACTTGCCGAACTGTTGCCACGTTCGGAATATGCGTTCAGTCCAGTTTAACCCATTGGATCTATGACTGTGAGCCAGTCTATTCTTTTGAACGCCTCGTCATACGTCATTATTCTTTTTAAGCCTAGGGTTTTCGCGGTAGCCAGAACTGTAGCATCCCTTCCTCCTATCCCTTGATACGAATAGTCGGCTAGCAGCTCCACAGTTCTCAGCACTAGCCCACATGTTTGAATCAATGATGAGCATATGCTGTGCCCCAAATCTTCTTGAGCTCATTGGGCTTTATCTTTGACCCGCGGACACTTCCTCTAAGTTCGGCTATGAACTCCTCAACCTTCAGCGCAGGTTTTAGCACTATTTCCTTTCCCCTAGTCTCTACTATTAGCCTTTGGTTAGGCTTCAAGCCAAGATTTTCTCTAAGCTGTTTCGGGATGACTACTCTGCCACGTTCATCAATCGAGGTTAGACTCATACTCAATCCCATCCCACATTCGTTCCCAAACCTATAGATGTTACGCCATACTCAATAGATGTGCGAGTAGATTCTATGGTTTCTTCCTATGCGCGCTAGGTTCACGATGTGAATTCCTAGGAGCCTTTGAGACTCAGCTGGCTTTCCCCGAGCTTGAACGCTCCCCCTTAAGGACGCCTCTACACGGAAGTCGAGCGGTGAGCGAGCTGTACTTACGGCTCCTAGACTTGGCATCACTCCTGACGCTTTTCAAGCCTTATCCTTCCACGCCTCAAAAACCATAAGTTCATTCATATCGGCATACAGCCCAAAGAAAGACACATCGTGAACTTGGAAAAGAATACTTGCATATTCATTGTGAAGACGTAAGTCTAATAAGAATGCGAGAATCACGAACCTAGCTGGTGAGAGACATCAGCTCAAAAGCGTTGGTCTTAGAGGCCTTATCCCATAGAGAAACTTACCGCGTTCCCCTTGACTATTGGGGGACGAACGATGTGACCGAGACGCTCTGTCGATACTTCGGTGTCGGATCAAAAGATGGACTTCTTGAAAAGATGGGAATCGACCTTCGCTACGTCTTCCCAAACTATATCGGGAAACGGCTGAAGAGGTATGACGATGGAAGCTACGAGGACATATGGATGGTCCGACGGAAGACTGTAAAAGGAGCAGGCGGCACCTATGAACATACTGTCCACAGCCCATTAAGCTCCATCAAGACGATTGAAGAGTTGGAAGACTGGTCGCCCCCATCACCAGACTGCTACGATTATTCCTTCCTCCGCTCTCAATGCGAGACCAACAGCAAATATGCAACCGTCTTCGTCGGCGACCGAACAAACCGAACCTGCGTCCTCCACGAGGCCATGTACCTTCGTGGAGTTCAAAAAGCCCTGATTGACCCTTTAGAGGATCCAGAGCTTACCCACCGCCTGTACGAGAAGATAACGGAGTTCTACCTAGAATTGAACAGACGCTGTTTCGAGGAGGCAGGAGATCTCATAGATATCTTCATGATGGGCGAAGACCTAGGTACACAAGAAGGGCTACTGGTCTCGCCCAGAACCTTCCTAGAGTTCATCAAGCCCTACTTGACTAAACATGTCCTATTGGCCAAACAGCACGGCATCAGGGTGATGCTTCACTCATGCGGCGCCATCCGTGACCTCGTCCCTGACCTCATAGAGATGGGGATCGAAATTCTCAACCCTATCCAGGTTCGGGCAAAGAGGATGAATCCTGCAGAGTTGAAGATGCAGTTCGGGGATAAACTCAGTTTTCACGGAGCCATCGATATTCAGCGGACGCTTCCATATGGAAGCTCTGATGATGTCCGGGCAGAAGTGAGGAACTGCATTCAGACTTTGGGAAGAGGGGGAGGCTACATTCTATGCACTACGCATAACATACAATCAGATACTCCGATAGAAAACATACTAGCCGTGTACGACGAGGCGAAAAAGCAACGGCTTTAACAGTTTCAGAGGATTCCACTTATCCCAAAGATTAAGGGCATCTAGGAAGATCATAGGTTGAAGGTGCTATGATAAGTAGAACTTCGAGGGTTGTCTGCGTCCTCTTTGACGCAGCGAATGAGGATGCAACTTTTTCCACCGAGGTCCATATGCCCACTTTGCATGCTCTCCGTAAGGAGGGTCTGTTTGTTCATTCTAAAACCGTTGTCCCCTCCAACAGCCTATGTGCACGCCATGCTGCATTCAGCGGATCTTATCCAAGCGTCTCAGGCATCCTATCGCAAGATCCAGCGGAGACGGTGTTTGACGTAGCATCCGAATACGGGTACACAACCATCATATCCGGAGGATGGGAAGGGGACGCCGCTTCTCTAAACAGCCGCGGCTCTGTCTCCGTCTTTAGCGCACCCAGACCGGAGGACATGAGTGAAATGTACGTCGTTAAAGAAGTCAAGGGGGAATTCACATCAAGTCACGTCATCGACTTGGCATGCCGCTTCATCGGGGAGAAACCCGAATTCAAAATCCTATTCTCAGATTTCCTAGACTCCGACGCAGTGGGTCATAAGTTTAAGGAAACGTCGCTGGAATACAGAGGTGCACTTCAATATGAGGATCAGCAACTTAAACGTCTAATCAAAAAGCTGGAAGATCACGAGATGATGGAAGGAACCTTGTGGATCATATTCACAGATCACGCCATGGTTAATGGATCTCACGGTAAAGCCGACGCCCTCGATACATGGATTATCCTACATGGGCATTCAATACCAGAGTATATCCAAGGAAAAGAGACCGTTGGAACTATTCTCGACATCTGCCCAACAATCTGCGATGCCCTACATATGCGACGGCCACAGAGATGTAAGGCAGTCTCTCTCTTAGAAAGGGTTACCCTACAGCCCTGAATGTAGGAAAGACCTATCCATAAAACCATTATCTTTTCAGGGGAGGATTGAGAAGCCGCTTTCTGGAGGTGATTTTAATTAGGTGACTCCTCAAAGCCCTTGAGAATTGCGGTCTATTCAGGCGTGATAGTTTTTTGCTTCAGATGAAGGTTCGGGCTGTCCTGCTGTAAATGGTTGGTTAAGCTATGGGGATACAACCAACCATTCGCAGCCTATTCAACTGGCGTCAGCGATCCATCGGCCCGCCAAAGTATTAAATAGTCAGCCGAGAGCTCTAATCCTCAGGGTCGACCAATGCCTATTGAGAAGGTCAGCTTCGAAGACAGCCTAGGCAAGCACGTTCTCCCTGACAAGTGCATTGGCTGTGCCGCATGCGTCATCGTTTGTCCCCTCAACTGCTTGGAGTTGGTCGATGGAGAACCGAGAATTGTAAAGCCATGCCAGATATGTGGCATCTGCGCTCGGGTTTGCCCCAAACTCTACGCGCCGATGACGGAGCTGGAAAAGTTCGTCTTCGGAAGAGAAAGAGACAAGGAAGAGAGATTTGGCATTCATCGCCGCGTCATCATCGCTAGGGCAAACGATGAGAAAGTGCTCAAGTTCTGCCAGGACGGAGGAGTCGTCACATCACTTTTGGCTTTCGCGTTGAATAGCAGGATGATTGACGGTGCAATTGTCTCCGGGTTGAGCGAAAAGGAACCGCTGAAACCCGTCCCCAGATTCGTCACGAATGCGGAGGAACTCTTGGCTTGCGCTGGTACGAGATACACATACTCGCCGAACCTGCTTGCTTTGAAGGAAGCCGTGCTCCAGAAAAGGCGGATGGTCGCTTTTGTTGGTGTACCGGAGCAGATCGGTGCGATCAGAAATATTCAGATGGTTCCCTTG
>Ga0315312_1003306_pt1 | contig 10456 bp, 8 predicted proteins | sample TDP7_MG_FD_203629 | JGI IMG/M metagenome (GOLD analysis project Ga0315312, IMG submission 203629) | Freshwater sediment microbial communities from Lake Towuti, South Sulawesi, Indonesia - TDP7 | ecosystem: Environmental > Aquatic > Freshwater > Lake > Sediment | place: Indonesia: South Sulawesi... | reverse complement strand
CAGAGGTTCAAGTATGCTGACAGTCTGGCGTGCGGTTGTCTCGCCGCCGGAGGTACGCTGGGCATACTAATCCCACCCAGTAATGGTTTCATCTTCTATGCCTTGGTAACTGAGCAATCGGTAGGTAAGCTTTTCATCGCTGGCATTATTCCGGGCATAGTGCTTGCTAGCCTCTTTATTATTACCATAACCATTCTTTGCAAGCTAAACCCAAAGCTAGGTCCGTTTGCACCATCAGTGACCTGGAAGCAGAAACTCCTCTCCCTTAAAAAAATCTGGCCAGTGATAGTGCTGTTTCTACTAGTCATCGGAGGCATCTATAGGGGCGTCTTTACTGTTATTGAAGCCGGAGCTATTGGTGCCTTTGGCGCACTCTTAATGATGTTCATTAAGAGGAGGTTTAGCTTCAAACGTTTATCAGAGGCTCTGCTGGATACCGGACAAAGTATATCAATGATTATCGCTATCCTGATTGGCGTCAACATTCTGGGCTATTTTATCGCGGCAAGTCAGGTTCCACTACGGGTATCAGCGACTATTGCCGCACTGGAGGTAAACCGCTACATTATTCTTGTCCTGATTCTGTTCATCTACGTAATACTAGGCTGCCTGATGAATATTATTCCCATGGTCTTACTTACCCTGCCCATTTTTTGGCCTACAATCGTCGCTTTGCAGTTCGACCCGATCTGGTTTGGAGTAATAATGGTGATAATGATGGAAATGGGACAGGTCACTCCACCGGTGGGAATGAATGTGTTTGTTATCGCCGCGATAGCTAAAACTGTTCCTATGGCAACGATATTCAAAGGAATTTTTCCTTTCGTCCTAGTTGAAGCAGTCATGGTTGTTATCCTGACGTTCTTCCCACAAATTGCGTTGTGGCTACCAAGTATGATGATGAAGTAACGATATTCATGAGCGAAAAAGGTACCTCTCCTTGAGAGGCTGAACGATCTAAATAGAACTTAACTTTGGAGGAATTGAGATGAGCCTAATGGAGAGATACGGGGTTAGGCTTTATAAGCCTGAGAAAGCATGTTATGGCTATAATTTGATTAATTTATATAATTCAGGGAATGTGTTTTTAATTGATATGGAGGGCAATTACTTACATCGCTGGGTATCCGATACGGCAATTCGTAATGACGCCACTCTTCTACCAAATGGTAATCTGCTTTACGGCAAGGCGGCGCCGCTACCCCCGGAGACTGATATGTCTCACCCCAGAGTTGGAGTCTGGGGTATAGGTGCAGGGCTGGTGGAAGTGGACTGGGAGGGCAACTTGGTATGGAAACATGTAGACACACTGCAGCACCATGGACATTGGCGTATGAAAAACGGAAACACGATATACCCGGTATCGCTAGTTGTCCCTAAAGAAATAGCTGATAAGGTCAAGGGAGGGATACCTGGAACTGAAGACAGGGGTATGGTCTGGACTGACGGGTTCCGCGAGGTTACCCCGGGCGGTGAGATAGTCTTGGAATGGAATGCAGCTTATTATCTAGACCTAAAACGGCATGTAGAATGCCCGGTATGCTTCCGTGGAGACTGGACACATATGAACTCAATCGAGGAGCTTCCCGACGGTAACATTCTGACCTCTATGCGTAATATCAGCGCGATTTTTATTGTTGACAAGGCAAATGGTAGAATAAAATGGGATTGGGGTCCGGGCGAAGTATCTCATCAACATGCTCCTACCTTCTTAGAAAACGGGAACATTTTGTTGTTTGACAATGGAGCACATCGACAGGATGGCTCACTGATAAGCTACTCTCGGGTGGTAGAGGTCAATCCAGCTACCAATAGAATTGAGTGGGAATACAAAGCAGACCCGCCACAAAGTTTTTATTCCAGCCTAATTTCTAATGCCCAACGATTACCTAATGGGAACACATTGATTTGCGAAGGTATGAAAGGACGAATTTTTGAAATTACCATGGACGGAGAGACAGTATGGGAGTATTTGAGTCCTTTTTATTCGCCTCTATTATCCCAGTTCGGCAAGGTTTCACTATGTGCTCAAGCAGGTACGAAGTCAGTAACGAATTCGCTATTTCGTGCCTATCGTTATCTCCCTGACTATCCGGGACTAAAAGACAAGGAACTTAATCCGCAAAAACTTGCTTGGTTCAATCGGCTGTATGGCCCACAATTTCTTGAAGAATGAGAAAGCGAAATAGTAAATAGGAGGTACAATTGTGGCTATGGTATCAAAAAAAGTAAGCCCATGTGTATCTTCTGCGAGATGGAATGCCTATAACGGCTATACTTTACTTAGTCCTGTAGAAGGAAAGCGAGTATATCTATTGGATATGAAGGGTGTGCCGGTGCAGAGCTGGGAAATTCCGTTTGCGCTCGGGAGCCATGCGGAACTTCTGCGCAACGGTAACCTACTTTGTGCCGTTAAGGCTCCTGAGGGACCGCTGGCGGATTTTGAAGGCGCTACAGGAAGACTCGTCGAGATAGACTGGGACAGCCGCATAGTATGGCGATATGAAGACCTCTATATGCACCACGATTTCTGTCGTTTGGCAAATGGGAATACTATCGTGCTTCGCTGGGTGCGTACCCCTAGCAATGTCGTGGACAATGTCAAGGGTGGCCTCCCTGGCACTGAAACAAGAGGGGTGATGTGGAGCGATTCCCTTCGTGAAATTGACCCTACAGGGAAGGTGGTATGGGAGTGGCTGGGTTATGAACACCTGGACCCAAAAGTTGATATCATTTGCCCGCTGTGCTTTCGCAACGAGTGGACACACGCTAACTCATTTGTTGTCCAACATAGCGACATCTTGATTAGTCTTATGAAAACAAACAATGTCATCATAGTCAGCAAGGAGACGGGCGAAACTGTTTGGCGATGGGGTGGGTTGTTGAAGCTTGCGCACCCAATTGGTGTTACCTGGCTAGACGATGACGATGTTATGGTACTGGGAAACAGTATACATGTTCCTGGGATGGAAAGAGGCTTCTCTGAAATTTTGACAGTCAACAGGAAAAACAACAATACGGTGTGGGAATTTAGAGCACCAGCTATGAATGAGTTCTACACTTCCTGCAAGGGAGGCCTTCAAAGATTACCAAACGGTAACAACCTGGTCTGTGAGGGGGATAAGGGTCATGTGTTTGAGTTGACTAATGACAAAGAGATAGTCTGGGAACTTATCAGCCCATTCTACAACTCGTCGCCTACTTACGGAAGAAATAATATGCTCTTCCAAGCGTACCGCTATGGGTTTGATTACGAGGGACTAAAGGGGAATGTTGGGAAGCTTGACAGAGTTTGGCTGGTGCCAGAGAAAAAAGGTGAGCATCCAGTCAAGAAGGCTCATCCCTCAGAGGGCGAGCAAGCTCTACACGAACGACTTAGCTTCCTGGGCTATTGACTTCCAAGATTTGTGCGAGCAAGAAAACTAATGCGTGATTTGGTTCCACCCCAGGGACGCGAGTATTGCCCTTACTGGCCCGTCGTAGCCAGCGGGAAGAGGGTACGACGGTAAGCGCCATCGGGCTTGGTGAGAAAGACGTTTTGGCACTAACGTTGTTAGAGGAGCAGTTAGCCGGTTTTCAAAGCGAATCTTAAAAGAGCGCTATGCCTGAGGGCTTCTGGCAGGTCTAGGACCAGGAGGTAGATGATGTGTCAGAAAGTATATGGCACCACCGGGAAGATTCTGAGGGTTGATCTGACGGAGCAACAAATCTGCGAAGAATCTGTCAACGAAGCAACCCTACTTAAATTCGTTGGTGGCTCGGCACTGGGGGCAAATTACCTTCATCACGATGTAGACCCACGAAGTGAATGGTCAGACCGCGAGAACATTATTTATGTCGGCTCTGGTCCTTTGGGTGGTACTAGGGTATCCGGTTCGGGCTGTGTCTCAATGGTGAGTAAGGGAGCGCTCAATAATGGTCCTGCGGCAACACAGGCTAATGGTTTCTTAGGCTCTTATCTCAAGTTCTGTGGCTTTGACGGCATCTTGATTACAGGTAAGGCGAGTAGCTGGAAATACCTCCACATCCATGACGGTAAAGCTGAACTAAAGGAAGCGAAGCATCTAGTAGGGCAGGACACTTGGCAACTCGAGAATTCGATCAAAAAAGAGCTGGGCTATAACGAACGGGAGGCGAGCGTGTTTGGCATCGGACCGGCAGGGGAGAATCTGGTTCGGTTCGCCGGGGTTTTTGGCGACAAGGGGCATTCGGCTTCCCATAACGGCATGGGAGCGGTCTGGGGTAGCAAACTACTCAAAGCTGTTGCGGTCGCCCGGGGCAAAGGGGGGCTAAGAGTAGCTGACCCCAAAAGGCTCTCTAAGGCGAGGGCTAGGTTAGTTGAAGCGGCAAGTCAACTGGTTGTATTCACTTGGGGCACAAGCCGAGGTTTTGGCCAACTGCTTCGGATAGGCGCCCTGCCCGTAAGAAACTATACCACTAACCTTTTCCCAGAGTGGGAGAGGTTTGATGGGCCGGTAGTGAGAAGTAAATTCAAGGTAGAAAATCACCCATGCTGGGCCTGTCCCTCACACCATTGTGAGCTGATGACTGTCACCGAAGGTCCCTATTCTGGATACTTTGGAGAGGAGCCAGAATACGAAGGGTGGGCATCCTGTGGCCCGCTGATTGGCAATACTGACCCAGGGGCGGCGGTCATGCTCAGCAATGAGATTGACAAGCTAGGCCTCGATTGCAATGAAAGTGGTTGGATTCTGGGCTGGCTTATGGAATGCTACGAGAAGGGGCTCCTTACCTCAAATGACCTTGATGGCATCCGAATGAAATGGGGTGATGTTGAGTCGGCACTCAGGATACTGAAGAATATCGTTTCACGCAATGGGTTTGGGGCGGTACTAGCCAACGGAATCAAACGAGCGGCAGAAAAGGTAGGTGGCGAGGCAGCCAAATTCGCTATCTATGCCATGAGACCAAATACGCCCAGGACTCATGACCACCGAGGGCGGTGGGACGAACTTCTGGGCACCTGTGTCAGTAATACCGGTGTGGTCGAGACACTCTTTCCCCAAATCAGAAACTTCACTCTCTATGGGGCAACTGTTCCAGACCCTTTCTCTGGTGAGCAAGTGGCAACGGCCTACGCCAAATTTAATGGGGCGACTTCTTTTGTCGATTCGCTCGTCGTCTGTACTTGGGCATCGGCCCATGATTTACCACTCCTCATTGAAGCACTCAACGCGGCTACGGGCTGGGAATTTTCATTTGACGATGCAATGAAAGTCGGGCGCAGGGCAGTTAACATTATGAGAGTGTTCAATATCAAAGCCGGACATAGTCCAGAGTTGGAGAAGCCTTCACCTAGATATGGTTCAACACCGATTGACGGCAGAGCTCAAGGAATGTCGATAATGACACAGTGGGAGGAGATGCTCAGCAGTTACTACGACGTTATGGGCTGGGACCGCAAGTCTGGTCTGCCATTGGTGAAAACTCTCCAAGGATTAGGTCTTGAGTATCTCCTTAAGGATTGAAATCGAGGTCTAAAGAGAGAAACTTGTGGTATTTGGCTTCTGATATTGTCCTAGACCTAAAGGGAGAAATGTTGACCCTACAAGCGCCAAGTGAAAAATTGAGAGGCGACTTACCGACCTCGGCTACTAAGCGAAGAGGTAATTGAGCTTGTTAGGAGTGCCAGCATACTCTGCGGAGTCACAAATGAAAGAAAGGATTAGAAAGCCCGCTTTGACGACTAATTTGGTTCAACCACATGGAGGAAAATTAATACCCCTGATTATTGCCGGTGATGAAAGAGACGAAGCTCTAAAAACGACTAGGAGGTTGCCCCAGGTCAGGCTTAACGCAAGAGAGTTATCCGACTTGATCATGCTCGCCACGGGAGCGTTCAGTCCCCTTGTGGGTTTCCTTGGCGGGGAAGACTACAAAGGGGTTGTCGCCGAGATGCGTCTGAGAAACGGGTTACTCTGGCCCATTCCCATTACCTTGCCTGTCTCTAAAGAAGAGGCCAGCAGGATCAAGGAAGGTCAAAAGGTGGCACTAGTCAACTGGGGCGAAGGTAAGATTATGGGGAGCATGCTGGTCAGAGAGAAATACCTCTATGATAAGCGCAGGGAAGCCATTCAAGTTTTCGGAACTGATGATACCAACCACCCTGGAGTGAAGAGTCTTTACGACCAAGGCGAGGTTTACTTGGGAGGGCCAGTCAAGGTATTTAGCGAGGGTGGTTATCCCGAGAGATTTCCTGAGTATGCCCGACCCGCTGAAACAAGGAAAATATTTACTGATAGAGGTTGGATAACCGTAGCTGCCTTTCAGACCCGAAATCCTATGCACCGCTCTCACGAATACCTGACCAAAATTGCTTTGGAGATCTACGATGGCCTTCTCATCCATCCCATTGTGGGCAGGCTAAAAGCTGACGACATACCCGCCGAGGTACGAATGGAATGCTATAAGGTACTTCTGGACAAATATTACCCCAAGGACAGGGTGATATTGAAGGTATATCCTATGGAGATGCGGTACGCTGGTCCAAGAGAAGCGATACTGCATGCTATCATTCGCCAGAATTTTGGCTGTAGCCATCTGATTATCGGGCGAGATCATGCTGGTGTCGGTAGCTACTACGGTCCTCTCGATGCACAGAAGATCTTTGATGAGCTCAGCCCCGGGGATTTGCAGATACAACCCTTGAAGTTTGACACCGCTTTCTGGTGCCAAAAATGTGGAGGAATGGCTACGTCAAAGACGTGTCTCCATTGCAATGGAGATCACTTGCTTATTAGCGGAACAAGGCTTCGCGAGATGCTAAGCAGAGGGGAGAGACCACCCGAGCAGTTCAGCAGAAAAGAAGTAATTGACGTCTTGGTCAAGTATTATCAAAGTAAAAAGGCAAGCCTCACGTGAAAAACGTTATTCTGCTGACAATAGATGCGTTAAGGAAGGATGCTTTGAGTTGTTACAGTAGCAGAAAGGGCTTAACGTCATTCATTGATTCTCTACAGGATAAATGCATTAAGTTCACTAGGGCACAATCAACTGGCCCATACACACAAGCGTCATTTCCCGGGATACTCACCTCGGGTCACTATCTAGAATACGGGAAACCAAAAGGGCTTTCACCCCAGAGGACTTTGATTTCCGAACCGCTCAAGCAGGCTGGGATTGTGACCGCTGCGTTCCATTCAAACCCCTATCTCTGTGGGCTTCTTGGCTGGAACCGCAGCTGGAACATTTTCTACGATTCGATGGAGGATGAAGTCGACCCCAAAACGCCCTACATTAGAGGTAGAGCCATAAACACCAAGGTAGGGGAGTGGCTATCATCGCACGTCGGGGACAAAAACTACCAACCATTTTTCCTCTGGCTGCATTATATGGATATTCATGAACCCTACGTACCAGAAAGAAAATACGTTGAAATGGTAGACCCTTCCATTAATCTCAGCCAGGACGAAATGTATAGCTTGTTTCAAAATACTCTGCTGAGGAGAGACGTTTCTGATCCTGAAAAAGTAGCCCTCCTAAGAAGACTCTACAATGTGCGCGTTCGAGAAGTAGACAGCTACGTCCAAGAATTCTTCAGCATCCTAGCTGACATTGATGTACTCAAAGACTCGGTAATAATCATTACGAGCGACCATGGTGACGAATTCAACGAACACGGCGGGCTTTCCCATGACGACAAGATGTATTGCGAGCTCATAAATATACCACTTCTCATTTACCACCCAAAAAGAAATAAGGGAGAAGTTTGTGATAGCTTGGTCAGTAATATTGATATACCGCCGACAATAATACACCTTTTTGGTCTCGAGCCGGTAGCAAGCTTTGAAGGCTGTTCTCTCATTCCCCTTAACGATTATCTCGAAAGAGGTGTTTTTGGCGAAGCCATTGACCAGCGCAGCCAGCGCGGCGGGGATATAAATAAAGATATCTATTTCTATCAGGAGAACGATCTCAAAGTGATCTATCGTGCCAATCTGGATAGCTGGGAGATGTATGACTTGAATGAGGATCCTAGGGAGTTGAACAACATAATCAATAGCTCCCCCGAAGCTAAAGAGCTCAAAAATAAGTTGAAGCCCAGAGTTAGAAGATGGCTCCGCTGGTCAAATAATGGAAGGAAGAACAAATGACTGACAAAGAAGAGAGATATGCGGAACTGGTTAACAAATCAAAAGAAGTAATACGCGAAGCATTCAAGCAGTTTAAGACAAGTGATCTGGCAATCACTTGGACCGGTGGTAAAGACAGCACCTTGACGCTATGGATTATTCGGCGGGTATGCCAAGAGGACGGCATCAAAGTACCTAAAGTGATGACTATTGACGAATACGACTCATTTGAGGAAATCCACGATTTCATCAATAGGTATGCTAAGGAGTGGAACTTAGACCTTGAATGGTGTCGTAATGACGATGTCGTTAGAGCCGCCGGTGGCAAACTTAATGCAAGGGTTGAAGTGAGGGATCTAAATGAAAGGAATCAGGCAGAACTGAAGCGCATCGGATTTAAAGGAGAAGCGTTCCCGTTCGAAGCTGAATCCTATGTTGGCAACCACTTGATGAAGACGGTAGTGTTCAATATGTATGTTGAGAGACACAACGTGAAAGGCATCTTCCAGGGCTTGCGCAGAGACGAACAGGCAGCTAGGGCTCAAGACGATTATTTCGAGAAGAAAGAAGCAAGCGACCTGATACCGGAGCATGTTCGTATCAAACCAATTCTCCACTTTACTGAGAGAGATGTCTGGAATACGTATCAAGTGTACAAAATCCCTTATTGCATTCTGTACGAGCAAGGGTATCGGTCCCTCGGTGCGAAATCGACCAGTGCCATCGCCCAGCCCGGCGTCCCCGCCTGGGAACAGGATCTTGAGCATATTGCTGAGCGAGCGGGAAGAAGGCAAGACAAAGAGCAAATGATGGATAGGCTACGAAAGTTGGGCTATATGTAATCATGTGGAAGCAAGGGCATTGATATATTTTACGCGAATGGAACCAACAACCAGAAAGAGTCTTAACATGAGTAAAAAGAAGAAAGCTACTATAGGCGTAGTAATTCTGTCTATTGTTTGTGGCTTAATAATCTGGCACGCAGTTTACTGGCACTCTACAGGAATGTATGCGAAGATGTTCAAATGGTTGCAGACGGGTAAAGGTTATCTTACTGTCCTTTACAACTTGGGATTGATGCTTGTTCTGGGCACTGCCTTGGGTTTTCTAATGCAGAAAATCACTGACCTTGTAGGCTACGAGGTTCGTGAGATAAAGCACTTTGACGATGACATTGGGCGTGGTAATGAAGAATGATAACATTTCCCACGCTTCCGGGTGTTGAAATAAATCTGTTCCTACTCATTTTTCTCGGTTTCGCTGTTGGTATTGTTGGTGGCTTCATCGGTGTTGGCGGTGGCTATATTATAACACCTGCACTCATCATACTTGGTTTTCCAGCGAACTTCGCAGTAGGCATAGGTGCAGCCCATATAACTGGCAAGTCTCTCATAGCTACACTAAGACATAGACAACTGGGTAATGTAGATGCCAAACTGGGAGTCCTCATGATAGCTGGTACTATGGCTGGAGTTGAGATTGGGGTGCGTCTTCTAAACTGGGCGAAGGAAATCGGCATTGCTGATGAAGCTGTATTATCAGCTTCGGTAGTCATACTCCTTTCTATCGCGGCATACACATCTTGGGAAAGCACTAAGTCAAAGGCCAAGCTGGACGAGTTGCTCAAGCGAAAGGAAAAACTGCCTCGAGATATACGACTGTCCTCAATTCCACAAAAACTCCAGCACATAAATATGCCGCCGATGATACACTTTCCTAAATCCAGGTTAACAATATCTTTGTGGATGGTATTGGCTGTTGGCTTTTTCACGGGTGCCCTTGCTGGCTTCCTGGGTGTCGGTGGCGGCTTCATCAGAGTACCGTCTCTAATTTACCTAATTGGGACACCTTCACTGATAGCGGTAGGAACTGACCTATTTGAGATTGTAATCTCCGGAGGCTACAGTCTTTTCAGACATACCATGAGTGGCAATGTTATGATTTATGCCGGTGTCCTTATGGTTCTTGGCGCCTCCGTTGGAGCTCAGATAGGCGCAATAGGTACCCAATACGTAAGAGGGATATCCGTTAGGTATATCCTCAGCTATTCAGTATTTCTTTCCGCTATCGGATCATTGTTCCAACTATCATATATCCTAACTGGAAAGAACATCAGCTGGCTCCAGAATGGAGCCCAAATCGTTACTTTCGCTAGCCTGGCACTATTAGTAGGGATGATCATAGCCTTGATAGTCATAGGTGTCTTATGCAGAAAAGGTAGACCGATACCCGCTTGGGCAGAGTCGCTTGTATCCAAAGAAGATTAGCCTTAGAACTAGCAAGCCGCTCGACAATAGGATTATCAGAAGGTGATGACAACAGTTTCATTGACTCCAGGCGTAGATACTAATGTGTTCTTCCTT
>Ga0315312_1003305_pt1 | contig 10460 bp, 14 predicted proteins | sample TDP7_MG_FD_203629 | JGI IMG/M metagenome (GOLD analysis project Ga0315312, IMG submission 203629) | Freshwater sediment microbial communities from Lake Towuti, South Sulawesi, Indonesia - TDP7 | ecosystem: Environmental > Aquatic > Freshwater > Lake > Sediment | place: Indonesia: South Sulawesi... | reverse complement strand
TCCCAGATGATTATCGCAGTCGAGAGGGAATGGCAGGATTGAGAAGAACTTCAGGGTTAAAAAATCAGCAAGCATGGACGAGGTGCTGATGCAGGCTTAGTGAAAAATCATTTTGTCTGGTTAGGACAGCACTTGGTTGTAAACTGAAATCTTGTCTCAGTAAGCATGCGAAGCGTGTCGTTGAACACATAATTAGGCAGGGTTCTGTCACGACTTAAGGCTTAAAGGAATATGGTTATACCCATGGACATCAGGGATTCAATATTGACTGTCAAAGGCGACAGGCAGCGATAGGAGCCTTTCAATCCTTTTGCACATGATACATGCTGCCTCTGAGGCGTATTCGCCTTTCGGCGTAAGGACATAAACTCTACGTCTCCCAATCCAGTTTCCTTTGACTAAACCTTGCCTCTCTAATGTGCATAAGGTGTAGTAGAGGCCTCCTGTGGCCACGAGAATGCGGAACCTTCTACGAATCATCAGGATTACATCATACCCGGACATTGGTTTTTCTCTCAACGCTGACAAGATAAGCATGTCTAAGATGCTTGTTATGAGTTTCTGACGTTTCTTTCGTAGAAGTCTTTCTACTTCGAGAGAAAATATCCGTTTCAACCCGTTCACCTCCCTAACGGGCGCTCAAAAACCCGTCTAGTTGATGCACTCGGTCGAAGCCTTTATTTGGTTTTTGTAACCCTCGTTACAAACTCGTCGGTTACACAAGCTTTATATGTATCAACGGTCGGGGATGATGTGTCAGCAACAGCAGATTCTTCAATGCGTTTAACCGTCAGTCAAAGGCTCCCGATTCCGGTTTTCTAAGCGCTCAGAGTTCTTCTCGGTTTCTCTCGTCCGATGAGACCCCATTGTGAACACAGTTGAACCTGGTATTTTGGAGCCGGCAACAGTGTTACACGAAAGAAAGAATGAGTAGTGATTTTCAATCAGTCTTTCCTACATTTCCTGAAATTCTGCTATGACCTCCTGCACCGCCAGCAGCGAAGATGTGTCGCCCTTTAGAAGGTTTGCGATAGTTTGTATGCTCCCAACAAAGTTTCCCTTTTGGATTGCATACACGCGCTGCGCGCTATTAGAGTCGTATCCAGAACGAATGACATTCAAGATCGGATACAGGAAATAGGCGATCAGTATTGATCGCAGTCTCATTGTAGGCACTCACATAGAATCTTAGAAACTTATAAAGGGACAGAGTCAGAATACAATGTCACAAGCGAAAACTTATCCTAACCCAGAGTTTCTGGAGGTGACAGGGCGAGAGACGAGTGCTTCGGACTTCCAAACAGTGGGGCAATTGTAGGGATAGTCCTAGGAATTCTGATTATCATTTGGGGACTATCTATTCCTTTTGGATAGACAATCAACTTTATGGCGATTCTATTGGTCATCTTTGGCATACTCATTGTTGCGGGCGCCATCTGCAGATTGACACAGAGAAGAAGCTAGTAGGAGGAAAAAAATACGATGCATCCTACGTGGCGTTAACCCTACATCTGAAAGCTACACTTTACACAGCTGACTTGGAGCTCGCCCGAAATTTTCCAGAGAACACACAAGATGTAAGCGCCTATAAGCCTTAAGGCCTGTTACAAACGGTCATAGATATGTTATAAAAGATTGAGATCCCCCCTTTGAAAGAGAAATAGGTGAGTATATCTTTCAAAGCGCAAACTATGTTTCGTATCTGATGCTGAAGGTAGTTATCGGGGTTGGCGTTCTGGTTGGCGTTCTCTAAGAGAGCATCTCCGCATTCTGCTTGATACGGCTTATTCAGGTTGCGATTTTACCTAGACAGTCAGTAGGTTTTGGTGGGCCTCCAACTAGCTTCTTCGCTCTGCTCATAGATTTTCTCCTTTGGTTCCCACACATCGAAGCCGTATTTGGATAGGGCTCTTGCAGCGAGAGCCAGTTCCTCTTCTCTGAATAGGCGGCTTTGCCATAAGGCATTGAGGCACTCATAGAGAAGTAGGCTTGGAACTGATATGACTAGCTTTCCAGTCACAAAGGAGTCCCTCATCTCTTTAGCCTCGTCGGAGAATTTCTCTTCGAGAAACCACTTCACTACTATGGAGGCGTCGACTACGGCCTTCTGTTTCTCCAAGCCCTTATCACCTTAGTGCTCTCCCATCCTTCAGGAGCCTTCCTCCTCAGCTTCTCGTTTATCAGCACCGCTTCAACCATATCCCTTTCATTTTCCCATTCGAGTTTTCGCATAATTGCCTCCCTCACGACGGGGCTCCAGTTGATATCGAACTTTCCCATCTCTTCCTTTAGAGACTCCGGAATTGTAACGCTTGTTCTAACCATCTTCTCCGGTTATTGAGCTTTCCTCATTTGACATACCCATAGTACCAATAATACGAGTAATATTAAAACCTCACTGTAAGGCAAATTGGATTTCCAAGGAGAGAAGCAAGAAACAAATACAGGGATCCTCCTTTTTCGTGAATCTCACAAATGGCGCGCCCTGCGGGAATTGAACCCAAAACCACCGGGTCTCTTCCAGCAGGAAAAAAGCTTCATCGAGAAGCAGACTTGGTGACTTTCATCTACCACTCGCCGGCGCTCTATCCTTGCTGAACTACGGGCCCTTTGAGCTATTACGGTACTTTCAGATCTAAGGGCTGATTCTATACCATTTTGGCCTCCTGGCACCTTGCATAGAACTTCGCAGCCCTTTTAATGAGACTTGCGAACAGGAATATCCCTGTGTAAAACCCCAAGTATGAGATCTTGGGTTGAGTTCAATTGTTTCTGGACCAAACATGGAAGTTCGGGCTTATCGGTATAACTCCAGATGGTCTAGGCACCGGGAAAGAGGAATTGAACGAGAATTTCAGTCTCTCGAAGCATGCATAGTCATGAACCTCCGCGTAGTACTCCTTCAAACCCTCTTTCGTCTTCAGATACAATCCGGTTAGCTGCCTACAGTAAACGGCATAGCTGCGCAATTCAACGCGGTCCTCGAAGAACAAGTCCTGGCCGAATCTCTTGACCTTGAGAAGATTGTATACGTTTATATGCGCGATCAGTATACTATCCTGTGGTAATCCAAATGAAAACAGTCACCTTGCCGTTACGTATGCCAAAGAAGCTTATTGAAGAAATTGATTCCCTAGTCAATGCTGGACTCTATGAAAGTAGAAGTGAAGCAATCAGAGACGCTGCTCGACGATTGATTGAGTCTAAGAAGCTATTGCTTGAACCCTACCGTTATTACAGGCTTCGTGTTGAAGAAGCAATAAAATCCTCTGGAAAAGAGCCACAGGAACCAGATAGAGCAATTGAAGAGCTGAGAGAAATCAGACAGGAACTTTGGCGCAGAGGAAAAGACTACTTTGAAGCCTAGAAGTGTAAGGGCATATCTGGACTCAAATGTTTTCATTTTTGGCAAGGAAAGACAAGAATCCAATTCACGCCTAATCTTAGAATTGGCGGAAGAAGGAAAAATAGTCCCAGTTGTTTCATATTTGATATTAGAAGAGGTGAGAGAATATCTCTCGCGAAGATATGATAGAGAAACAGCTGTAAATGAAGTCTACTATCTGATAAGTTTGCCAAATCTCGAAATCGTCTCCAAAGACAAAGTGAAACAGCAAATAAACAAGTATAGAGGCATTGTTCCAGACAACGACTTACCACATCTAGCAGCCGCTGCAATAGCAAAAGTTGATTACTTCATAACATACAATAGACATTTCATAGAATCAAAGGCAAAAGAACATGTCAAAGTCATTTCACAAGCAGAATTCGTAAAACTCCTAGGCATAAAACCACAACAAACCATCTACTAAATAGAGTCTTCTCCATAGGTGCCAAAGCATGGTCATGACCATAATCAATGGAGGGATCATGGCAGAGGAAGAAATCAAATTAACCGTCGATGGGGAAACAAGAATCTGTGAAAAAGGTGATGGGTACGTCATTCCCGCCGAAGCAAAATATTACGCAAGGTTTCTGAGCAAATCCAGAGTAATAGGCTATTTCTCCTTTCATTATGTGCTCTATTGCACCTGGCTCAAAGGCACCTAACATCATGACGACCAGAAAAGCCACTGCATAAAAGAGCCGAAGCACCGAGATCTTTGTCTTCCAATATTCCAGAATCTTTCACCTCCCTGGTGCAACAGATCTTCTCTTCCGCATTCTTAGGAGGATGAGAATGGCAGCTGCCGCTATCAGAACTAGAACTCCTATCGAGACGTTTACGATGTTGATTTCACTTCTGTAATAGGCTATTGCGTCAATTGGCCCCGTGATATTAACGGAAATACCTTTTTCTCTGTGGATAACGTCGTTGATGCCAAAGTAGCCCCGTATCTTGAATATGCACTTTCAACGAATAATGTGAGTCTTGCTGAAGAGATCTTATGTCAAAAACAGATAGATGGTTGTCCTTGGCTTCTCTAAGACGAAGCAACCAGTTCGTAGTAGAAGCCAGTTGTGGTGGTAACTCTTAAGACATACACGGTGCTTGCTGTGATTGTAGCACTCGCGCCCCATCCTACATTAATATCTATGGCTGATCCAGCGTCGATTGTAGGCTTTGGCGTCGGCAAGCTGCAAGTTACATAACTCGCTCCGCCTGTATTATTTTTGATACTGACCGATTCTATTGTTGCAAGGACGCTTCCAGTATTCCTGATAGTCAAGGTTACGGTGTTATTTCCAGTTGCTTTAGGAAAGAATGTTACCATGTCTATCCTTACCTGCGTCTGCGCCTGCGTTGACTGAGACGATATCATCGACCGAAGCGCATCCATTAGATTCTGTAGACTATTCTTCTCATTGGTAGGAGCAGTTATTTTGTTTTCTGGCGTTTGATAAGTCCAGACAAAAAAAACAGCAATTATGCCAGCTAAAACAGCCAGTGCTATTAATACAAGTTTACCAATTCCTTCTGTCATTCTAAATCCCCGAAAATATAATCCGAAAAAGTGTTTATAACGTTAGCTCTTTTTTTGGATGTTTTCTGGAGTCTGTTTTGTTGTTGTTTGGTGTGTGTATTTTTTTGTTTTTTGTTGAGAGAGAAAGGGTTACATCTTATGCCCAAACCCAAACTTATATATTCTTTCACACCACGTATCACGTATATCAGACACAACTGAGCCCTATCGAACCCACAGAAAAAAGGAAAGCAACTCTTCCCAAAGAAAGTTACACAACTGCTTGACAATTCTTGCTTACGGTGTAGCCAAGACCTTTCAGTTTGTTTTTCACTCTTTAATGTGGAAGAATCCAGCTGGCAGCGGAACTACGCCAAGCTGTAGCATAAAGACCAGCGAGTTGTTTTCAACCCACATCTCCGCCACCTTGCCATCAGCGAGGCGTAACAGGCAAAGGCTGGTCAGCTCCACCCGCTTGTTGGTAGGGGGAATACCTGCAAGCTCACCTTTATGTGTGCCGCTAAATGAATAGCGAAGCACAACCTTGTCCCCCTCTGCAATTATGTCCTTAAGATCATATTTAAGGTCGGGGAAGGCTGCCGTGAACTCGATGATTATTTTTTGTTTACGTTCCTCATGGGTTCGAACTTCTGGCCAGCTGGGATTGTGGTAGACGAAATTTGGGGCGGTTAACTCGTCCAACGTAGCGAGGTCGTAGATTGCCGACGATTGCGCGTCAAACCAACGAAGGACAATGGCCTTGTTTTCTTCTGCTGACATGAACTATTCACCTCCTCTCAATGTCTTTCCGTGTTGTTGTCTTAATCGCATCATATTTATGTGTTCACAGGTTGGATTAGCCGAGTATTAGAGTGCTCGTCCCGAAACATATCTGTTTGAGGTCAACTATCCCCCTTCAGATGAAGATCCAAGCCCACAACCAGATCTGACCGAAGACTTCGCGCGCCATGAATGGTTTTCGAGGGTAAACATTCCAAATCACTCTAAGCTCTCGTTGTTCTCTCAAGTTCGGTTAAGATTTTCTCACAGAGTTTGTAGGTTTTCTCAGCTCTTGTGAGAGCGTCTTCTGCATCGTTTTTGTCGATGGCTTCATCTGGGGAAAGGAGGGCTTCTTCGCCTCCGTAGAGACTTATCTCCCTCTTCTTGACGAGGATTTTTGATGATTCGCGCAAAAATCCCATTTCGACTTTGAACCAGTCTGGAAATCTCTCTCTTACTGCTGTGAGCACATCTGAAACGTCGTGTATTTTTGGGTAGTCTATTCCAACGGCTTTCAGGACTGCCTTTAGGGATAGCTCAAGGCATTCTTGGCTCAGCCGTACGGCGTATGGATAATTGGCTTCAGGAAAGGCTTCTTTGGCGTCTTCTAATCTTGCCCTAGCCTGGCGTAAGTAGGATTTGGCAACCTTAAGCAATTGCAACCTTCTCACCGAACTCGTAGTCTGGCTTCAAGTCCCAATACCATTGTTGTTTGTCTATGAAAACTCTTTTTGCTCCCATTTTCAACAGCTTCATCTTGAGCTCTAACAATGTACTCTCTAGAAAACGATTCTTGTCTTGAAGTATGACAGCCTCCTCTGTTAGATCTAGGAATAGGTTTGGCAGTCTTTGGGCTTCATTCTTTCTCAGGGGATAGAAACTTAAACCTGTATGAATGTTATGTCTTCTAAGCCATCCCAATTCTTCTTGAAGAGTCGCCTCTATATCGTACAACTTCTTTATTCTCGAACCTAGACTTCCGCTTAGATCTTCGGAAATAAGCAATATGTCAACGTCGCTGTTGGCTGTAGCGCTTCCCCTGGCCACAGATCCATAGACAGCAAAAGCCTCTACATTCAGCATTTCTGAGATTTGGCGAAAGCAATCGCATATAAGCCTCAAATACCTCTCCTGAGGAATCTTGTCCAGATTTTTGATGGTTTCAGAAGCCAAAAGGACAAAATTCTCAGGATCTAAGAGTCTGTACAGCCTTGGTTTTCCACAATTGAAGATTAACAGGATTCTCTTAGAATGGAGTTTGCTGAACGCAACCGCCAGATTTGTTTCGCTTACAGATAGCAGTTCCTTTGCCTGTTGAAAGGTGAACAGTTCCTGCCCGAAATGGGCGAATAGTCTAGAGTAACATTCACCAAGCCACTTTGGAACCCACATACGCAATCGAACTATTTGTTAACCTTAACTAATTATTAATGTTTTTGCCTTCTCCTTTCTGAATTAATGAATACCGAGATGTGAGCTAATTGAATATAGTAAGGATGGAATTCTCGTGCCGCAGGCAAAGATCATCCGAGAAGAAGTTGAAGAGGAAGAAATCTCTTTCTCCGTGGTTTGCATCGAGATGAGGAATGCTTCTATAGTCTTCTTGGGCGAAGGAAAGGATCGTCTAGGCACTTCAGCCGCATCTAGCTCGTGCGGGGATGGACATTGGCAGACTTCTAGAGTACGACCTGAATGTCATAATATTCGTAGAAAGATACAGGAGAAGCAAATATGCAGAGAGGAATTCTTGTATGCGACAAGATGAGGAGAAATCAACTCTCCTCAAGTCTGCCAATAACATTAGTGCAGTCTTCATGTCAGGTGACAAATAAACTTCTATATATCACGAATTCTCCTAATGCAGTCAAAAGAGGGTTTTGTGTGAAGTATCGCAGGTTTGGAGAACTTGACTGGAAGGTGTCGGCGCTGGGGTTCGGTGCCATGCGGTTACCGACGATGGGTGGTGACCGCGCTAACATCGATGAGCCTGAGGCGACCAAGATGATAAGGTACGCGTTTGATCGTGGTGTCAACTATGTTGACACGGCATATCCTTATCACGGGGGAAATGGCGAGATTCTTGTTGGAAAAGCCCTACGTGATGGATACCGAGAGAAAGTGCGTCTGGCTACGAAAATGCCCATCGGACGCGTAGAATCCGAGTCGGATCTGGATCGAATCTTCAGCGAACAACTCAGGAAGCTGGAGACAGACCATGTAGACTGCTACCTTTTTCACGGATTAGACGAAGAGCGGTGGATTAAGGCACAAAGCTTGAACGCGTTGGATTGGGCAGAAGGTCTAAGAGAGGACGGAAAGATACTGCATCTCGGCTTCAGCTTCCACGATGAGTTTGAGGTCTTCAAAAGCGTAATCGACGGCTACGAGAAATGGGATTTCTGTCAAATCCAATACAATTACCTCGACTCTGAGAGTAGCGAGCGTGCACCTGGAATTCGAGGACTGAAGTACGCTGCGTCAAAAGGGTTGGGCGTTGTTGTGATGGAGCCCATCCAAGGTGGGAATCTAGCCGTTAATCCGCCAGAGGAGATTCAGGCCATCTGGGATCAAGCGGAGATTAAGAGGACTCCGGCGGAGTGGGCTTTACAATGGGTCTGGAACCAGCCTGAGGTTTCCGTTGTCTTAAGCGGTATGAGCACTATGCAACAGGTGATCGGGAACGTGGAGAGCGCAAACAGGTCAGGACCACATACGCTTACAGAGAAGGATCTTGAGCTCATAGAGGCCGTCCGCGAGAAATACTTGGAGTACGGCTTCATCGGATGCACCGGTTGCAGATACTGTGTACCATGTGCTCAAGGTGTGTCGATCCCGGAGATCTTGGCTCTTTACAACAGGTACTATACGAAACAGGAGGATGCCAGTGCACAAGAGGCGATTAAGGAGAGGTATGCCGAGGAGATATCTCCTGAAGAAGGGGCTAAGCAATGCATCAGATGTGGGGAATGTGAAGAGAAGTGCCCACAGCAACTACCGATACGCAACTTGGTCGCTCGGGCATCTAGGATCTTCGGAAGATAAACAGAGCCGGATTATGGAGAAACTTTATATACATTGTATACGGGGGTATATTCATGGAGAAGACGATGAGAGAGAAGGTTATCCCCATAAGGTTCAGCGAGGAAGAGTTGGGGAAGATCGATCGGCTTCTAGGCAAGACGGGCGCCAGGTCTAGAAGCGAGTTCGTGCGCGAAGCGGTTCAACACTACCTGAACAACGTAGCAGAGATGAAGGTCATCGAGCTTAGGGACGTAAGCAAGGATCAGGCTAAGAAGGAGATACTAGAATATATCCTGAAGATGGATGAGGCTGAGACGTTCGACATCGCCAACGACCTTAGGCTCGACCTCAACCTAACCATCGAATCGCTAAAGGAACTCTGGGAAGAGGGCAGAATAGAATGATACGAAAGGACGAAGGAGACAAACTTATCGCCGAGCAGATCATAGTCGAATGTAGGAGAGTCAGAGGACCAGTCCTGATACACAAGACGGGAGCTCACAGGGCTCAAAGGATCGTAGCCTATGGGTCGCCCGCAGAGGCATGGATAACCAGAAAGTGGAGAGCCATCAGGAAATGAGCAGAGACCCAGAACCTTATCGCCTTCGGTAAGTCTGGTCTAGATGGTTCGGCTACTAGAACGGTTGTAACGGTTTACTGTTCCGCACCACCCACGAAAAGACCGTGGACATATTACTTCATGTCGCTATCGGGCGAACGAGAGATCAATGATCTTGCCCGCCGTTTGGTAACGCCTAAAGGTACAGAAGGTTCTCTCGTCTCAGCCATTTCGGTGTCTGACACACATTGGGAGCCATCTCTATCAAAAGAAGCAGCGGCAGACTTTACTCGTTGTTCAACTACTATGATTTCAATGACTTCAAATTGAAGAAAAAGAAGTATGTATGGCTAGAATGTTCCAATAGATCTGAAGTTGGGTTGATAGGAGGCTCTTCACGATAGAGTACCTGAGAAGCCTCCTCCTCAGTGCATCGAGGAGAGTATAGGCTAGGGAGACTAGGTGCGCGTGTATAAGCGCCGCTTCGCTCTCCCTGAACCTGTATTCCCCCAGGCCTAAGAAGTTGGCCTCCTTATGAAAGTCATCTATCTTATGCCTCTGAAGCGCATGCTGGACTATCTCTCCGAGGCTGCAGTCGGTTAGATCGGTGCAGAGCAGATGCACGTCCCTAGTGGTCGCCTTCACGTTTATCACTATTGAGGCGTAGCCTATCTTCGGGATGAACATGTCTACCTTTGAGGCTTGGTAGATCTCGCCGTCCACTACTACGTCGGAGAAACTTCCCTCCAAGCGTAGCTTGTCAAGGAGCTCGTTGAGGTGATACTTTCTTCCCTCGTAGAATACGATCCTGTTGCATTTTATCTCGCCTATCCAGTTGTATCCGTGAGCCCTACACCTTGCCACCGTATCATAGCAAGTATACCAGGAGTCCCACAGGCATATCGTCCTCCTCGCTTTAGGAATATGCTCATTTATCGTCTCGCATGCAAGCTGCACCTTTGTCTTGAACGCGGTTCCCTTCTCCCTGCATTTCTTTTCGTTGCCATAGAGCTTGATGCCGTCTGGAAGAGCGAGGTCATTGTTAACGTAGAGGGATGTCACGTAATCATGGCTCAGCACGGTTCCCATCGTGGAGGAATGGTTATAGCAAACCATCTCCGTGCGTGGGCTATACTTCCTGCATACGGTATCATCGATCACCTTGTACTCCACGGACTCGTTCAGCGGACCCGCCT
>Ga0315312_1003304_pt1 | contig 10463 bp, 12 predicted proteins | sample TDP7_MG_FD_203629 | JGI IMG/M metagenome (GOLD analysis project Ga0315312, IMG submission 203629) | Freshwater sediment microbial communities from Lake Towuti, South Sulawesi, Indonesia - TDP7 | ecosystem: Environmental > Aquatic > Freshwater > Lake > Sediment | place: Indonesia: South Sulawesi... | reverse complement strand
GGCCTTCCTTTCTTCATCGGTGAGTTTGATGATCTTGGCTCTACCCATTTTTTGTCCTCCGGGAATCTTTTTGGAAACCTGGAGGACACTATAACACATAACTCTAAATTATGCAATTAAATACTAGGCCGTCTATAGTGTTAGTTATATCGACACAACGTTTTCCCTTAATTACATTTACCAAAACATTGTTTTTCCCCTCAGGAAAAATCGTTATGTCAAATTCTGCTGTATTCATTGACATCTGAAGTTTATCCTCAAGCGCGATTTTTACAATCTATTTCTGGTCATTCTCCTAATAATCTCAGCAAATTCCTTTCTTTGAAAGAAATTTTTAAGCTGGATTGCTATGCTCATAAAACCTTCAAAATTGTATACCGATAGAATGGAAAAAGGTATGACGAAAAAAATCAAAACAAAAAGTAAGGCTCTTCCCAAAGTGGTAGACCAGATGATTGTCAATGGCCCCAAAAATATAGAATATATTACAAACCATTTTATTCCGCGTCTTCTCCCCTGTGGTTGGCCGCGACAAACCAATATTGAAAGAATTACATAAAGGAGCGAGAAAAAGAGAGCTAAACTGTTTGGACTAAACGAGCCTAAAATTATCACCATAAGGGATAACCCGATCCCGATAGAAACCCACACTTTGAAAGCAAAGAGCTGGTTGGTGAACGTCCCCGCAGTGCCAATTGGAGTGGTACCGGCCCCTTGTCCAAAGGTGTAAGGAGAACCCTCTTCGGGAGTAAAGGAGGTTTGGCTCCCGGAAGGACCTTCAGGGGGAGGAGGAACCATTTGGCCTGTTGGGGGAGGTTTTTCCGGCTCTCTCCTTATCTCTATTCCTTCAGAAGGCTCACTACCTATCTCTACCTTCCTTCCCATAGTTCTTCACCTTTGTTTTATTAAGTCCTTTTGGGATTGAGCGACCGACTCCGCAAGATAGTATTCTGATGTAAAAGTGCGGTTTTCTACTTCACCGATAGCATCTTCAAGGGTTTTAGTTATATCAACACAACGTTTTCCCTTAATGCCTTTTACGAGAATACTCACCTTTCCTTCGGGGGAGATTGTTACCTCCAGTTCCTCCATCTTCATAGTTATCTGAACCTCCTCACCACAAGTTTTATAGTCTTATCCCTCTCTTGGGCTTGGCTAATTATGTTAAACCCTATTTTTTGAACCTCCTTTATAGTCTTCTCCAGAGCATATTTCTGCCTAACTTGCCTCTCTATTTCTTGCTGAATGTTCAGTGCCTTCTTCTGTAACTCATCAAATTTTTGGCCATGAATACCCTCATCGTATTCTGATATTATAAGATCATAGTAATTTCCAACTTTCTTAAACCCTATGTCGTTGCTTGAAGCTCCAATATATTTGCGCCTGATAACAATGTCAGCGGTCTGAGGACGACGGTCGCCTAAATAACCATACAAATGGATATTACGCCCCTCTTCAAAAGGATAACCCATCTCTTTTATAGTCTTTTTTAGGACCTCCGCATCCTTTATTTTGGTCTTAATCTTTGTGTAGTGTGACATAAAAATCAAGTGAACCTTCTTACTACAAGCTTTATAGTCTTATCTTTCTCCTCTTTCTGTTCAACCACTGAAAAGCTTAACCTTTGGGTCTCTTTGATTACTTTTTCAAGGGAATACCTTCTCCTTATCTCGTTCTTAATATCATCAAAAGCACTCTCGATATCCTCTCGAAACTTTTCGCTACTTACACTCCTAACCCCAAACCAGTCGGCTACTATCTCATAGCTCCCATCGAGGCTTTTTCTGAAACCAATGTTGTACCCCTGAGGCATCTTTACAAGGAGGTCCACCCATGTTTGCTGTCCTCCATAACCATAAACACTCTGTTTTCCTTCCCTTGTACTATAGCCTATCCTTCTTAGGCTCCTCTTTAGAATTTCGAGATCCTTAATTTTTGTCTTTATTGATGTAAAATGCGACATGTGTTAATCCCCTAAGTCCAAGACCCTTTTATATGCGTTTACGGGTCTAACCTCTACCACCTCCTTAGGAGCCGAGGCTGGACGAGCATTATTTTTTGCCCAGCCCCGCATCTCGTCTATTCTCTCCTTCATCATGGCGGAAAGTGGGATGGTGGCTTTTATGTTCCTCACGATATCCTCAGTAGTTGTTTCTCTTCCCTCATAGTAACTTTCCCTTATGGCACTTATTATCACCTGCTCTATTTCGCTCCCTGAAAATCCTTCGGTGATTTCTACAAACCCTTTCAAACTAAAACCCTCTGGATTAAGGAACCTCTTTTTGAGGTGGATACTAAAGATTTCCTCCCTTTCCTTACTATTTGGGAGATCAACGAAAAAGATTTCGTCAAACCTTCCCTTCCTCAGAAGTTCTGGAGGGAGTTGACGTATTTCGTTAGCTGTAGCTATAACAAAGACCTGGCTATTTTTTTCTTGTAGCCATGTTATGAACGTGCCAAAAACCCGGGAACTCACGCCAGAGTCTAATGCCGACTGGGTACCTGAAAGCCCCTTTTCAATCTCATCAACCCACAATATGCAGGGGGCTATAGATTCAGCTGTCTTTATAGCCTTCCTCATGTTTTCCTCAGACTGACCTACTAACGCTCCAAATATCCTGCCTATATCAAGCCGAAGAAGAGGGTATTGCCAAAAGTTAGAGGCAGCCTTTGCGGTATAACTCTTGCCACAACCAGGAACACCAATGAGTAAGCACCCTTTTGGCGCTTCAAGTCCCCTTTCCTTGGCTTTTTCTTCAAAAGACCTTTTCATCCTATCTAACCATCTTTTGAGAATATCGACTCCCCCCACTTCTTCAAAATTTTCCTTTGCAGGGAAAAACTCCATGATGCCAGACTTTTTAACCACCTGTTCCTTCTCCCTGAGGATAAGGGATATATCAGAGGCATCAAGTCTCCCATCCCTCACTACTCCTTTATAAAGGACATTCTCTATCTCCATCTCTGTCAATCCTTGGACAGCTTTAATAATCTGTTCTTTTTCTCCAGATGTAAGAGAAACCACTGCTCCCTGATCCCTGGCATTTTTTATTATTCCATCAATAAGGCGCTCAATCTCTTGATAGGTGGGCAGTGGGTAATCTATAACTGTAGTCTCCTTTTCAATTTCAGGAGGTAATCTAAGGATGGGCGAGATGAGTATAAGGGAATTAAGGGTGGAGATTATGAAGTTTATGGTGTCCCTAAGCTTTCTTATGATTTGATGTTGTTCCAGGTATACATGGTAGTCTTTTAAGATAAAAATTACACCTTCTTGCTTACAAGTGTGAATGAAATCCAAGGCAAGTAAGGGGTCCTGCGTATTTCCCCGGGGTGAATCAGTCTTCACATCAATAAATCCCTTGGTAGAGGTCCAAACGAAAAGATTCTTTTTCAGTCGTGAAGAGATATCGGATAGAATTCTCTCCAACCGTCTCTCCTCAGGAGAGATTATGTAGATTAGTGGATATCTTGCCTTAATGCAGTTGAATATCTCTTTTTCTATGTCTTCCATTTGAGACCTCCAGGTCGGATGTTATCACCTTTAAGATTGAGATAAGGGTTTTTCTTTCCCTTTTTGTAAGGGTCCTATTCAGATCTGCGGTCGTGCAATCAGGAGGTTTATACTCAAGGATACTGACCTTAACCCCTTTAAGTTCCCTATCTATCCACTGTAAAATGGGTCTTGTACAGCATTCAATATGCCCTGGAAGGGGTAAATGTCTAACAATAACCTCAGCTCCCTGTCTTTTGGCCACTTTGAGATTCCTTGTAACTGTTTCCCAGTAATCAGGGGTGAAAGATAATTCCTCTGCACACTGGTTATTGCCAAATTTGAGGTCTCCCAAGTAGATATCCATTACACCCCAAAGTATTTTTGACACCTCCTCTGAATAATACATATTCGAGTTCCAAACAACAGGTATCGCAGGCATGACCTTCAAAGTAAGAGCTTCGATTATCGTTGAGAGATAAAGCGTAGGTTCCCCACCGACCAGGTTTATGTTTATTGCGCCTTGTCTATGCCTTTCTGCGCAAATATAGGCTAAATCTAAGGGAGTTAACATTCTCCATTTAGAGGGTTGACAGTTTCTAATTAATTCATGGCAAAAGATGCACCTCATGTTGCATCCGGCAAAAAAGATAGTATGTGAAGGGATCAAGTCTTGTTCTTCGCCAACATGGATAAATTCCCTCGTTATTCTGGCCTCTGGTCCTGCGTGACAAAAGCCTCTATCCCCTCCGAACCTATTTATTCCACATCTTCTCTCACAAAGGTTGCAGTGGCTCATGAGTCGCTTGAGGAGTTCCACCTTTAGCTCTAAATAGGATACATTTCCATCTTTCTCTATCTTCGCTTTCTTAAGGGGAGCGTTATCATGTAAAAACCAAAGTTCTTCTGTAGTTGAAGCAGAAAATGTTTGCATTGAAACTGGAAGTTTGGTTTCTCTACTCCCTATAAATCTCGGAATATATCTTGAAGTTGAAGAAACCCTTTTTCTTATTTCCATTTCATTACCCATCGAGTTGAATAATGGTATTAACTCTATCGATGGGTCTGAAACAATAATATCTCCGTCCCTATTAATCCAAAAGATAATCTCTACATTATTCGCCACCCGATACATAGCTCCCTATATTGATCCTCTCCGTATCAAAAACCTACACAGTAGCAGTAGTCCCGCTCCGACAAGGCCCATCAGTATAAACTCAACCATTGGCAATTTACTGTGAGGCATGTTTTTCTCGGATGCAGAACCTAAAAACATTAAAAAAAATAGAAAGTTAAAAAGCGATAACACGCCGATTGTCCCAATAAAAATACCCGGTATGCGGTACTCAGGTCTACAATAATAGAGGGGCACTCCACTAACTGTCTGGAGAATCCAAAGGTTAAGCTTCCATACAGTCCTTAAAAAGGCCGAAAGAACCTTATAAATTAGTACTGGAATCCAAAACCATAAAGCGTGTGAAAGTCCAATCATTATCGTTTCTCTATATCTCCATATATTTTTGAAGACACCTTATTTCCAAATTCTCGCGCATCCTTTTCAACAAGTTGGTTTTTATACTCTTCGTAGTCTCTAACGTACTTCTCTGGATCGGTGTTAGCCGTTTCCGGATCAGGTGCCGGTTTATAATTCTTTCCGAGATTTCCTGACCACTCTTGTGCTTTTTCAGGATCATCAACTTGTAAACCTTGATCAAAAGCATGCGCCTGTTCACATTGATATGAATGCCTGAATTCATGGGTATACATCTCTAAGGCAACTCTTGGGTCATCACCAAATAACTTTTTATTCATTTCGTTAATACCTTCTTCATTTATAGTAATTCTATAATCACGGGCATAGATTGCTGTCTTTTTATATGACCACCCATCTCCATAATCACCTAACTTATTAGAATTGGTTCTTTCTGTAAAAAGCGGAGGGTTAGGGTGATTATACGCATCACGAAGTGCCTTGCCACAGTGATCCAGTACCCATATTTTTCTTTCCTTACTCAAAGTCTTCCACTTCTCGGGTTTCATCTCTTCAATATTCTTTATTGCTTTAACAGCCTGGTCCAATCTTTTTTGTTCTATCGCCGCCGGAGTTTCCTTCATTGCCTTTTCGGCTGGTTCTATTTTTGTCAGCTTATCCCCTGCCCACCTGTCTGTCCTGATATCGTCAAAGGTCTTAACTGACTCGTCCGATCCCTGTTTTCTTATGTCGTCAAAGGTATCAATTCGATCAGGCTTATGAGAAGTCCTCAGATCATCAAAAGTGTCGATCTTCTTTTCCGGTGTTTTAATTACTTCCTTTTCAGGAGTTTCGTGAATTTCTTTTGTATCTTTCATAATCAAACATCACCCTTCACATCTCATCCCCGTCCACAAGACAGAGTTTTAAGCCCCGAATTCTATTGCAAACCCCTCAATAAATATCTTTAGGGCTCGGATAAAGGTCGTAATCATAATGAAGTACTTTCCTGCCAGTTGAGTGTTCATATGCATCGATATGGCGTTGCCTTTGCTCAGCGTATTTTTCTTCTAGAGATTCCTTAGACTCGCCCTCTCCAATTGGCTTGCGGTCAATTATTATATCCTTTTTGTAGTCTACATAATCAGGATATACTCTTCCGCCGTCAGGATGTGTTAATGTTGGTTCCAGGTCATAATCCACTTTTTCGATTCTTCCAGCTTTTGTTTCTCTTTCAATTATTTCCTCTTTCCACTTCTTATGTTCTTCCTTACCTGCATCAGATGAAAATTCCCGCCTCCAATCACCTCTCTTTTCAAACTCTTTTTTCGTAATATCAGGATCTGTGAGTTTATCAGTTTCTTTCCAATGCGGATCTGTCTTTTCGAGTATTTCATTAACCTGCTTCTCATTCTGATATTTTTTACTACTTTCAAATTTTTTGTCAGTATCCTTTAACATCTTTAGCTCTGCTTCCTTTTCTCTTCTGAAATCATCAAAGGTCTTAGCAGGTCTATCCGATCCCTGTTTTCTGATGTCGTCAAAGGTATCAATTCGATCAGGCTTATCAGAAGCTCTCAGATCATCAAAGGTGTCGATCTTCTTTTCTGGTGTTTTAACTACTTCCTTTTCAGGGCTTTCGTTAATTTCTCTTGTATCTTTCACAATGAAACACCTCCCTTCACATCGAGAAACCACTTTTTGATGTTAATAAGAATTTCCTGAACACTCCATTGTACTGATTTTTGGATAAAGAAACAAAGAGCTATGCTTTCTAAAAAAATTAGATCTTCCCCCCATGTAATCTGTCTAGCAAGATTGAGACAAAAATTTCTGACCTTTAGCCGCGCCGCTTCTCCCGATTGAATTGAAGACAAGAGACCTCCATCCAAAGTTTTATCATTAACGAGGGGCTCAACTTCGTAACGAAACAGGCATTTATATTTACAAAATTCATTGCATCCGGGGAAAGGGCCATCTTCACAAGAAAATGTCTTAATAAAAAGTCTTTGAAATTTTAAAGCTTCCTTTTCAGTCTCAACTGTCATTTCACTCCTTATCTTCACAGAGAACCATTTGTTGATTAGATCATCAAAGCATTCATTTAGAAAGGATATCTGCTGCGAGAGAGAGGGATGTTTATACAATACTCCCTTTCTTTTAAAAAATCGATTCCCTGCAGTTATCAGAAAACAGAATACAAGTCGATTTAAGTGTTCTCCATTTAGAGAAGAAATCCCCATAAATTTTTCAACACTTTCCCTTAACAGTGGATATCTCAAAACAAGGTAATTTTTATTCTCAACTAAACCATATAAATACTTTGAGAATATTTTCTGAATTTCGGGACTTTCTAAAAGGTGATTGACTGAATCCGAGTAAAGGCATTTATACTCACATCCTTTGCATCCACTATATTTTGCATAGATTTGGTTTAAGGGGATCATCTTTTTGGACATAGAGCGCTTGACTTCTTCATCTCCTGGAGCAGTGAAGACCGAACCATTTCTTGTTTTTGCTATTCCAGAAAAGAGTGGAACCTGAACCAAAAATGGCTCGTGAAATCCTTCTGAAAAGGTTACTCCTTTCCCTGCTTCCATGATCGCCACATAACGATTTTGGTCCTCTGTTAGGTTCATTGTTGAACCCATTACATCTCGGTCATCCATAGCCACAATGCGATGCATGATCTTCAGGCTCGTATTCTTGATGGCGTCTGCAGCCAGTTTGTTGGGAATTTGTTCAGCAATAATAATCCCTTCCCCAAAAGCTCTTATTTCCGAAAGTATATTACATAAGGATTCAACTGCTTTAGCCTTCGTATTGACCATTTCTAAATTGCTAAAATCAGTTGTTGTCTTTGTTAACAGGCGATGGGCTTCTTCAATCAAGGTCAAATGCTTAATATTTGTATCTTTCTTGGTTCGATATTCTGCCTCCCGATACTCATAAAGTCTCGCCATTAGAAGGGCAATGATGAATGCCTTTTCTTCATCATCACCGATGCTCTGCAATTCCAAAATCGTTGGTTTTGACAACAACAAATCCATTGGTATAGACAACCGGGTATTTAACATTGCGCCCTTACCGCCTATACACAGACTCCCAACCCTGGTTTTGAGGGCTGCTTTCACATCCATTGTAATCTTTTCTTCATACCCAAGGCTTTCCACTACCGTGTCTATCTTCTCATAAAGATCATTTAAGGTTGGATAGATATCCGATTTATTTTCTTCATTTAGCTGAAGTTTATTTGCATTTGTGGTCAAATCCCATCCCTTATCTCTATAAATTTCGTGAATGCAACGTTCCAACACGTAAGGCATTGGAGCATACATGACGAAACTGGCATTGAACACTGCTCTGAGGTTGTCTATATGGGACTGAAGACGTACTCCCTCCATTATCTCGAAAGGGTTCAGGCGAAAAGGGGAGGTTGTTTCATCCCCCAACGTGAAGACTTGAAGGTCCTGGAATCCTAGCACACTTAAGAATGAACGGTAATCGGTTTTCGCTGGCTCAATTACTAGAAATGGGGTATTGAAAGGACCATTCCAAATCTGGTTGAGGAGATAGAAGCATGTATTCGTTTTTCCGCTCCCTGTCACCCCGACAACCAGAGCATGCTTTACTAGGTCGTCCGGTCTGATTGAATAAAAATTCCCAGTGGAAATGCCTCTGTCCATAACCTCCCCTATCAAGATCTGAGTCCCTGATTTTCTGGCCGGTAAGCAAGTCCCAAACCGAGCAGTATCCTTCACATCATACCCAGGCATTTCTTCTTTTGGCAGGTGTGTCAAAGTGGCCAAATCTCTTGAGGGGAGTGCCGTGATAAATTTGTGTTTAATAATTTTGCGCAGCGGATGGTCTCCGGAAAATGCTGGATGGAAGTTCAATTCAAGTTCGATCTGCTTAAATTTACTGAGGATTGCTGCTGGATTCCCTCTTTCTATTACCAAGGTACGGAGCGCTTCAGGTTTAGATTTATCTCCACTAAATACGGTTTTAAGGAGGTTACTCATCTTTGGAGTAGTAACGGGAGACGGTGAAAAAAAGTAACACATCGTCCGCCACATACCCTGGGCTTTTGCAAGTTTTAACTTTTCCAGTAAAATTTCGAGTAACTCAACATAATATTCCACCGATTTGTTGAGGGTCTCTCCGCTCAAGGTCACCCTTGATGTCTGAGTATATTGTCTTGCTTCTTTTATCAGAGAAGATTTATCTCGGATGATATTAGCTATATCGTCAAATGCATATATGACATCACTATCCTGAACAGGGTCGGCTATAACCATATAACCAAACTCTTGTCGATATACCCCTCTTATCAGCCGCTCTATCTGCTCAACGCCCTGTTCTTCTACGCCAATCTTAGCCGTTGGTATCCCTGTCATAATGCCAAAAAAGCGACAATTCTGGAAGAATTGGATAATATTCTTATCCACCTCATCAAAAGACAGTGGGGCAACTTCGATATCAGGGAATGTGCTTTCCAAAGAGCTGACCAAGACATCAAGAAAGAAGGAAGGAGAGGGTTTTGGGACGGGTTTGTTTAAAATCCCAAGATAGATATTGATAGCTAACCTTGAACCGATGATTAAATAGATAAAAGGCACCTTCAGACCATGAAGACCTGAAAGCACATCTTCCATCATGTAACGTTCAACATCCGCTTTCTTCTCAGGCAAGGACCTCGAAATGGCTTTTATCCGTAGGAAATCGAACTGACCTCCCCCCCACGCTGGTGCACTTCCGGGGCCATAATTTGATACATCGATGGGAAGAAGATCGAGGTCTTTCCGCTCCAGCACCTGAATAGCACTGCTTATATCTTCTTCTGGTATTTTGCTGTCGTCTCGTGCCATTTGATCTAAAACCAATCTCCGAAAATCTTTTGGAATAATCCTGGCGGAGGGGTCACCCAGGAATTCGTACTCAGGTTATAAATGCTCCTTGCATGAATAACCCCTCCTTTGTCTATTCCTTTTACAATAACCTGTTCGCCAATATCCGCATCACCTGGTGCTTCTCCCTTATACAAGACCTGTACGAGTTTCCCCGAAGAGGTTAGAATCCGAAGGCGAAAAATAGGAATATAAGAGAATTCCTTCGGATCCGGTTTTACAATCCCTGGCCTCATCATCTGAGATCTTTCTTTGTAGTCGACCTCACCTGTAATCTCAATCATACCTGGTTAAGTCCCAATTCAAATTAAAGAAGAACTGGGGTGATCTCTAATAAACAGTTGTCGGTTTGGATACAGTATCGAGCAGGACCAAGAAGGTTTATTACCTCAATACTCAACCACCTCTTCACCTCCAAAAGAACCCATCACAACTAAAAGTGTTTTAAAGTTTTTGCAAGCATCCTTTATAAATTATGCCAGAAAACCCCAGGCTTTTAAACCTGGGGATGAATGGCATCCTTTCGAAGCGAAGCCAGGTGAAACCTGGCGGAGCGGAGCGAAATCCGACATGATCTGGCTATGGCCAAATA
>Ga0315312_1003303_pt1 | contig 10466 bp, 10 predicted proteins | sample TDP7_MG_FD_203629 | JGI IMG/M metagenome (GOLD analysis project Ga0315312, IMG submission 203629) | Freshwater sediment microbial communities from Lake Towuti, South Sulawesi, Indonesia - TDP7 | ecosystem: Environmental > Aquatic > Freshwater > Lake > Sediment | place: Indonesia: South Sulawesi... | reverse complement strand
AATCGACAAGCATTATGAAAACCTACAACGCGAGATGTTCAATACCTTTGAAATGCTTGGTTTGGCCGCTTGAAGGCATTTGCTTCTTACCAACATGTTGGTATTAGTTGCGCAGTAAGCGCCTAATTTCGAAATTTTTTGTTTCGATCATTTGGATTTTGAAACTTTTATGTTTGTTTAGGGTTTCGTGCTTCGAATTTAGAATTTCTATTATTGCGGTGATCTCTGCGGTGAAGGTTTAAACTGGAATGACCTCTGGCGGGCGGACTTCTTTTAGGGTGATGGCCTCGGTGGGGCAGGTAACAGTGCAAAGGCCGCACCCCACGCATCTGGCCAGATTGATGCGGGCTTTTGGTTCATCACCGTCAAGAGTGATGGCATCAAAAAAACATCGCTCAAGGCAGGTTTGGCAGCCCAGGCACTCATCGGCGTTGACCAAAGCCTTGAAGCGGCTGGAATCTACAAATTTGTAAGGATTGGGCAGCCGCCAGTTCATGCAACAGTCCCGGCAGCAGTTGCAGATGATGTGATCGACCTTCTGCCGGTTGTCGGCGATGTGCACCAGGCCTTCTTTTTCGGCCTGATGCAGAAGGATAATGGCCTCCTCCTTGGTGATTTTCCGCCCTGTTCCTCTAAGAATGGCGTAATCCGCGGCCCGATTCACCTGAAGGCAAATTTCCAAGGGCTTTCCGCATTTGCCGTCGATGACCCGGCAGGTACACCGGGTTACAGCCAGGTTTCTGGCCTGATTGATAATTTCCCGCACATCTTCAAAGGCCAAAATCTTGGCTTTTGACTCGATGGTAGCCCCAACCGGAATCACCCGGACTACTGGCTTGGGAAGAAGGCCTTCGACGACCTTTCCGAACTCTTTCCATTCTTTCTCCATGTATTCTTTCCAGAGGTGGTGAAACTCTTTGGTAGCTCCCTTCCAGAGTATGGAACTATCGTGAAATTGAGCCACTGTCTTGACCCGGTAGTACCGAGATTCTCCCTCCTTTTTGGAGAAAAAAACCAATCCCTTGAGGAACATATCTTCGACTATGACCTCCACTACATCTTTGGGGATTCCGGTTTTATTGGATAACTCCGACACTGTAGCTGCGGGAAAAGCGGCCAGAAGGATGTTGATTTCTTTATCATCGGCGATCATCTCTATGATGCGGGGGAGAATCCTCGATCCGGTAGCTCCTAAGAGTTTGGCAAGTTCCTGGTATGGGTTCTGATCGGCCATTATCAATTCTCTCCCTGACCTATGGATTGTAATCATGAACAAATTTCTGACCCATTCGGCGGCGCCAAGCTCCGCCCTTCAGGGCGGGGTTTGAAGCGCCGCTCAGGGTCACCCTGAGCAAGCCCCAGCATTTATGCTGGGGAGTCGAAGGGTTGACTTCAAAGGCTAACCATTTTTTGGTTTTTTTGTCAACGAAAATCCCCTTGACACAGACATCCACTTGCCATAACAATAGGCTCGCTTGTGGCGCGGGGATTCTCCCAGCCTCTTTCCAGGTGGAGAGTACTTTTCATACTCTCCGGCTTTACCTTTTTTCTCCGGTAAGAAATAAAGTCTCTCTTTTTAAGCATAATTTAATCTGAAACTCAATCCATTTATACCGCCACAATGATTCCGAGAGCAAAATTCCAATTTAGGGGTAAGACATGGATCAAACCAAAGCCCGCCTGGACAATGGGAAACCCGGGACGTTCCTGAAATTATGTACTAATACAAACGTAATAAATAAAGTGACATCACCCCCTCCCTAACCCTCCCCCCTTGAGGGGGAGGGGAGGGTGAGGGGGCGGAGCAAGCTGAACGGCATTCCATTAATTTTGCGAATCACAATAATTCAAGCGATCTGAGTATAGGGAGGGTCTGGCCTACACTATTAACAAAGAAGCCTTCTCTCGAATTTGGGATGATTTGAGTGAAATCTTCGGGCAAAGTGACGGGTTGATTTCGGCAGTTGTGACTCGTGGGGCCCATTCTGAAGATCTGCCTGAAATCCAAAAGTTCCTGTAAGGGCATTGAGGAACCCTGTCCCCTGGAGAAACGTAAAGCGAGTTTTTATCAAGCAAGGAGGTGTGAACATGATCGAAAGATTGCCGGAACTGGTGAACGGAGATGAACGGCTCGTATGGCGGGGCCGGTTTCTCACGGTTGACTTCCTGGTTGAGGTAGGCGACGTTTCCTATATCGTCTCCATTCAGTCGGGACGTATCATCTCCGTGGACCGTGGTCCTTTTTACATGCGGCCATGGCGTTTTGCCGTCAGAGCATCGGCCGCGGCTTGGGAAAAGCTCTGGGAGCCGATACCCCGGCCCGGATACACGGATATTTTGGGCATGATGAGACGTGGCGAGGCGTGCATCGAAGGCGATTTGCAGCCGTTCGTAGCAAATCTTCGCTACGTCAAAGAGGTCTTAGTAACACCGCGGCGACTGAAGGGAGGTTATTGATATGGCCGCTGAGATTGAATCGATTGTCGGTCGTTATATGCACCTTACGCTGGGCGGGCGGCCCTGTCGGGTTTATTTTGAGGAGGCGGGCAAAGGGATTCCCCTTGTATGCCTGCACACGGCTGGGGCTGATACTCGGCAGTACCGTCATCTGATGGTGGACCCCGCGGTAACCGAATATTACAGGGTGCTGGCTTTCGACCTGCCGTGGCATGGCAAGTCGACTCCGCCGCCCGGTTGGCATGAGGAAGAATACCGCCTGACGACTGAGGCCTATATCGAAGCGGTCATGGGATTTTGTCGGGCATTGGAACTGGACCGCCCTGTGGTGATGGGTTGTTCGATGGGCGGGCGCATCGTCATCCCCCTGGCAGCTAAGTATGGGAAGGAATTACGCGCGGTCATCGGCTTAGAGGCGGGCTATCAAGTGCAGCCCTGGTTTGATAACACCTGGCTGCATCATCCGGATGTGCATGGCGGTGAGATATGCGCTGCCCGAGTCTCTGGACTGATGGCCCCCCAAAGTCCGGAGGAAAAGCGCTGGGAGACACTCTGGGGGTATATGCAGAGTGGACCGGGCGTTTTCAAGGGCGATCTTTACTTCTATTTCCAGCGAGCCGAATCCGACTTTCTTAATTATATGGCGCGCATTGACACAAAGGTCTGCCCGGTATACTTATTGACCGGTGAGTACGACTACTCCTGCACACCGGAAGATACGAAGCAAACCGGGGCTAAGATTGCGGGCGCCGAGGTAACCATAATGAAAGAGATGGGCCATTTCCCCATGTCGGAGAATCCCATCTCTTTCCGTCGCTACATCCTTCCGGTGCTGGAGAATATTCGCCACCAGAAGTGATTCCATGGCGACGGCTAGGGCGTGTGGGGACAAAATAGCCTTTCCCCGTCCTTGCAGACGCAATCGTAGTAAATAGAAAATTTTTTTGAGGGGCCAGGTGGTCCAGGCAGTGAAAAAAATTGAGGTGCACTATGAAAGGTTACAATGGGAAAATCCTGCGAGTGAATCTCGGAACAGGCCAACTTTCCACAGAGGAGCCGTCTGAGGAGTACTACAAAACCTACCTGGGGGGTCGCGGGTTCATCGTTTCTACCCTTTTAAAGGAAGTGCCCCCGGGAGTGGATCCCCTGGGCCCGGAGAACAAGCTTATCTTCGCCTTGGGTCCAATTACAGGTCATCCTTTCCCGGGTAGTGGAAGAAACAGCGTGGGGGGCAAGTCGCCCCTCAGCGGAGGATATGGGGAGAGTGAGGCTGGAGGGTTCTGGGGGGCCGAGTTAAAAAAGACCGGATACGATGCCATCATCGTGGAAGGGAAGTCAGATCAGCCGGTGTATCTTTGGATCAAAGATGGGCGGCCGGAAATTCGCGATGCTCGCCATATCTGGGGGCTAGATGTAGCCGAGACCGAGAAGGCGATCCGCGAGGAGCTTCAAGACGGTAGGGTCCGGACCGCGCTCATCGGACCTGCGGGAGAAAAGCTGGTGCGGTATGCCTCTGTCTGCAACGACATTTCCCACGCAGCCGGGAGGACGGGGATGGGGGCCGTGATGGGCTCCAAAAGGCTTAAGGCGGTTGCCGTAAGAGGGAACGCCCCTCCTGAGATGGGGAACCGGGAGAAGATCCTGGAGCTTTCCCGCTGGATGGGGCAGAACTTTAAGACCAAGACAAATTTCTGGCAGTATGGGACTGGAGCCACGATGGATTATTATGAAGCATCTGGAAATCTTCCCATCAGGAATTTTGCCGGGGGCCGGTTTCCCCAGGTGGAGGATATTAATTCCCAGAGTATGTATAAGAAGGGCTATGTGGAGAAGATGGACAGCTGTTTTGGGTGTCCCGTGCGGTGCAAGAAAAGGGTAAAGTTGGATCAGCCCTGGAAGGTGGACTCCGTCTATGGAGGGCCGGAGTACGAGACGCTGGCGGCCTTGGGATCCAACTGTGGGGTCGACCAGATCGAGGCCATCATGAAGGCAAACGAACTTTGCTGCCGGTATGGTCTGGACACGATCTCGGCGGGGGTCACGATTTCGTTTGCCATGGAGTGCTTTGAGAAAGGGGTCCTGACCCTGAAGGATACGGATGGTCTGGAACTTACCTTTGGCAACGCTGCTGCCATGGTGGAGATGGTGGAGCGGATTGCTCTGCGGAAAGGTCTGGGAAATCTATTAGCTGAAGGGACGAAGAGGGCCGCCGAGGTAATTGGAAAAGGCTCAGGGGAATGGGCCATGCACGTCAAAGGGGAGGAGATCCCCATGCATGAACCGCGGTATAAGCAAGGGATGGGGCTGCATTACAGCATCCATGCCACCGGGGCGGACCATTGCACCGGGATTCACGACGATTTGGTCAATAAAAAGCTGGCGGAATGGGACCGGATCGGCCTGGCGGAGTCCATACCGGTGTATGAAATGAGCGGGCGGAAGGCCAGGATGCTCTACCAGGTGGGTTTGTGGCGCCATTTGGGCAACTATGTCGGGCTCTGTCTCTTCCTGCCTTGGAGCAACGAGCAGATTACCCAGGCGGTGGAGGCGATTACGGGCTGGCCCATGAGTTCCTGGAAACTCATGAAGACCGTGGAGCGAGGCATGACCTTGGCCCGGATATTCAACCTTCGGGAAGGATTCTCCAGCCGGGATGATACGCTGCCCAGAAGGTTTGCTTCTTCCCCCTCAGATAGCACATTAAAGGGTGTAGGGGTGGTCCAGGAGAAGCTCTCTGCGGCCCAGAAGGTGTACTACCAGATGCTAGGTTGGGACGAGTCGGGTGTGCCAACTTACGGGAGGCTCGTGGAATTGAATATCGAATGGGCCGCCCAGTATTTGCCGGGGGGCCATTAAGAGACCGGACAAGAGGCAAACGGGTGGAAAGCGGGACACGCAAGAAATCTCTCTTTTGGCAAGAAAGGAGAAAATATGGCAAAGAAAATATCTGTCTTTCCCAAGCATTATTCTGACACAATGGCCAAATATCCGAAATTGAGTGAAGCCCTGGAAACACTCGGAAAGGTCGTTCGGCAAGAAGGCCCCATAGATGCCAAGACTTCTCATTTGATTCAGCTGGCCGCCGCCGCGAGTATTCGTTCTGAAGGCTCTGTTCATAGTCATACGAAAAGAGCGCTCAAAGCAGGGGCTTCACCAGAAGAAATACGTCACGCCCTTATTCTTCTTGTCATTACAATTGGCTTTCCTACGGTTGCTGCAGCATTGTCTTGGGTCGACGACGTCTTAGCAAAGAAGTAACGCTGGAGCGCTCAGCAAGGCTGGTCTCCACTTCCCATTTTGGAATTGAGAGCCAGAGCCATACGGCAGTTAGCTACATGGAGGAAGGAGATCGGGCAGTAGGGCGGGGTGGCTGATCTACGCGAAGCTATTGCCGGTATAATCCTAAATTGCCTTGTTCAGATCTATTTCCACATTGGCCATCTTCATCGCCCGAGCAATTAATAGCTTCCATAATCCTGCTGCGTCGTAGGGGATAAAGACCGCACCCTGATAATCTGAGGGCAATTCTAATCCTTCTTCATGGAGGGCACAAATAAGATTTCGTTTAAACCGGCCAATTAAGAATCCAAGCTCGAAAACAACATTCTGTCTGGGCCTGGGTTTGGACATTTCTGGCTTTCCTTTTGGATGTCCATAATCATCCCCGGTAAGAATAATAATGGCAAAGGAGACGTCTGAGTTGTGTGCAAATTTTTCAAGCAAATTTATCCCCTGACTGGGTTGCTCATGAAGAATGACTGGTTCTAAATCCAATTTTGCCAGGAATTTGGCCACAGCCTCTTTTTTCTCTTCATCATGACCATGAACGATAAACACTTTTCGGTTTTCAGGTTTTTTCATACTCTCGGTCCTTTTAAGTGTCTCTCGTTTTGGTGGCTCTTTATCTATTTGAGGCTCCTTTTTCCCTTCATCAGGACTGGGAAAGACATGAACTTTGGGGCCTTCTGCTGCTTCTATGCTCTCAATTTTCTCGCTTAGGTCCACCTCGGCTAACTCCTTTTCTATTTCAGGCTCCTTTTCCTCTTCGTCAGAGATAGAGACGACAGAGATTTTTGGCCGTTCTGTTACTTCTACACTTTCAACCTTTTTACTTGTATCTGGTTTCGACGGCTCTTTACCCAAAAGTTTCTCTATGCAGCTTTCCAGCAATTCCAATGTGGTATGAAAATTGTTGCGTCTCTGTTTTTCCAAGATTGAATCTGGTTCATACACTGGATGAGCCCGATGCTCCCCAGCGTACAGAATTGAATCTATATAATCAGAGTTAGGGCCGAAGGCTTTCGTGAGGATATCTTTCGTCATAAGATTCCAGTATTGGACATCTTCTAAGGAGAGGAAATTCTTTTTCAATAGCCCATCCCCTTTGTTTTTCTGCTCTGTTAATTGCTCAACTGTCTCCTGCCGAGAAATCGTCGACAGCATCGGGGGTGGAGCCAGATTTTTTGCAGTTTCTCGTTGTCTCATAATCAGTTTTCTTTTGAACCAGAAAGGGATAGGGACAGAAAAATCTTTGTTTTTTAACCAGTTATCGTCAGTTTGAAACCAAAACTTTAATGCGGGAATCGTGTTAAGATGAGAATCCAGCAATCAGGAAGACGTGGGTATGGCCCATCATTCCGATGGCCATATAGGAGATTTTGGGTCGGTCAGGATTTTGGATGATCCGCAGGTTGAACCGGCAGCAGGTTATAATCCAACTTCTCTACCGCTATTTCGTCCGTAAGTAATCTTGGATATGCGCCCCCTCGACGATCTTGCTGGCATCGACTTGACATTTGATTTAAATTGAGCGAGGAAATTTCATATAATTCTTCAACTAATCGCACAGACTTGAGGGGGCTGAAAGGTATGGTTAAAAAGAGTATGACCAAAACTGCAAAAGATGGCGGTCAGGATTTGCGTGTTTTTTTGAAAAGAATCTATGAATTGGGTGCCAGGGGAGCAAAAATCATTTCTCCCCCGAGTGTGGAGACCGGTTCGTGGGTGCGCTGGAAATGCCAGTTCGGTTGCGGGGGATACGGTTCAAGTCTGATGTGTCCACCTTACACCCCTAAACCCGAAGAAACCCGCAGAATGCTGAATACGTATAGAAAGGCCATTTTGTTTGAAAGCGGAAGGGGAAATATCAAGGAAATTGCCGCTAAAATGGAACGGGAGATTTTTCTATCGGGGTACTGTCGGGTTTTGGGCTTAGGGGCCGGGCCATGCAGGCTTTGTCGCTCTTGTTCCTTCGAGGGCGGGTGCAGGCACCCGGATGATGCCAGGCCTTCGATGGAAGCATGCGGCATAGATGTGTTTGCTACCGCCAGAAAGCATGGGTTTACGATCAACGTGCTCAGGACTTATAAAGATCCCCAGCATTATTTCGGTCTTCTGCTAATTGAGTAGGCAAGAATATGGGTTTATTGGTTCAGGAAATAAGAGTTAAATCCATTCTTTCCAAATCTGGAATTTCCGGAGTGGATTACTGTATCAATCCCTATGTGGGTTGTTCTAACGGGTGCAAATACTGTTACGCAACCTTTATGAAGAGATATACCGGTCATACAGAACCATGGGGAAGCTTTGTGGATGTTAAGATAAATGCTCCAGAGGTTCTCCACAGGCAGGTCAAAAAGGCAGCAAGAGGCAATGTCATGATCAGTTCGGTAACGGATGCCTACCAGCCCCTTGAAGACAGATATAACTTGACCGAGAAGTGCCTCGAAATCCTTCTAAGGCATCAGTTTCCTGTGGGTATACTCACCAAATCCCCCCTCGTTCTCAGGGATATGGATTTGATTAAAAAGTTCAAAGAAATAGAAGTGGGGATTACCATCACTACAGATGATGACAGAATAAAAGGAATCTTTGAGCCTCATTCCCCGCCTATCGAGGCCAGGATTCAGGCCCTGAAAACACTCTATGATAATGGAATAAAAACTTACGCTTTTATCGGTCCATTGTTACCCATGAATCCCGAGTCTTTCTCCGAGAAGATTAGGCCCTATGTTCATTATGTCCTCGTCGATCGGATGAATTACGTCTCCAAAACCCTGAAAATATATAGATCTATGAACTTGAATAGATGGCTGGATGATGGCTTTATAGATGGGATTATTCGTAGGTTGAAGAAGGGGTTCGCTGGAAAAGAGGTATCTATCTGTTGATCATGGGATTCTCTGACATTCTTCTATGTGGGTAGGAAAGGACCAATGTGGCCAAAAGATGTCTGACAGATGATTGTATGCAGCCCTGTTTTCTGAAGAAGATGGTAAACCCCTATCATCTCTTCGTGGGAGGGCCTTTGAATTACTTCCCCTTCTATCAGAGCCCTGCGAAATTCCGGTCGATAATCGAGTACGCATACCTGAAGGTGGGAATCGATTCTGGCGATCTCTTTGCCGATTCTCTCCATTTCCTCCGTTGAGATCAGGTTACGATTATAAGGGATACCAACACCAAGAAAAATTCGGTTGCTATAATTTTTAGAGATATAGCGAACAGCTTCCCAAGAAGCCTGCAAGTAAAGGGAGGCTACTTTTGGATCCTTAAGGCCGGTGATTTGGCAGTATGTTTCCATACGGATGGCTTTCAGGTCGATCCCTACGTCGGTCATTCCCGCCTCAACGAGTTCATCAATGTAATCGGGTGTGAGAAGGGTGCCGTTGGTATCTACATGGAACCTGGCCTCTTTATCTGGATTTAGTTTCCTGAGTCGCTCCAGGAATTGCCCGAGCCAGGGGGCGGTTTAACGTAGATTCTCCTCCCGAAATCGCCAGGCGATTAACCTTTTCCCTCTGCCTGGCGCGGGTGAGGGCGCGGGCTGCTTCCTCTGGAGAAAGATATTCTCCTTTTCCGCAGTAGGTCGTCGTCCAGTTCTGGCACTGGGGGCATCGAAGATTACATCCCGCAGAAAAACAGGCAACTTCGATATTTCTTCCAGTCGTTTTTAGATTCCAGGGAGTGCCTACTCCACCAACCGGATGGCCATGGAATCCATGAATTAGGCGAAGAGGCCTAAAAGAATCGGGAAGTTTTTTTTGAATTTTCATACCATCGTGAACTTTTGTTACGCAGATGGGCACAGCCTTCCCATTCACTTCCATGGCGCAACTCATACATCCCCCCACTTCACATGGGGCGAACATTCCCTGCCCTTGGGGGAAAAGAGAGGTGGAAAAGCCGGAAATCTGCAGGGCATGCTTAATGGAGATTTCGGAGGGAACTCGATGGGGTCGGCCATCGAAGTAAATCGTAATGGTTTCCCCAGAAGGCCGTTCTTCCATTCTTACCGCGCCATACGGGCATGAAATCTCACAGGCCCGACAGCCTATACAAGACTCATACCGGCAGACCCATTTCTTACAAAAGCGGCAATCTTGACAGAGATGCGGTTCTCTTTTAGCAACCCAAGGGGCCATGATTGAAAATGATTTTATCATCTTTTGGAAGAGTCCTTGAAATTTTTCGCCGGCAAGAATCTTTGGCCGTGGCCATAGGGCTTGAGGGTCAATCCTCTGACATTCCCCCAAATTTATCCCCTTGAATCCCATCTGCAGAGACTAAATTTAGCCATAAATTTCGCAATGTTGCTTTGAATTGGCGTATAGAAGAATGGTTGGTATGATTTATGCTACTTAAAGAGTCAGACCAAGATAGGGATTTAGAAAACTCCCTCTTTAACGACAGTCTCTAATTAATATCCTCCGCAGGAAATATGGAACGAACCCCGCATCTTCGCTCGGGCAAAAAAGCTTATCCGAGCCTGACCCATTTCCCAGGATAGAAAGGGTACTGCCAAAACTTTTATGAAAAACAGGAGGAAACATGAAACCACAGGAATTTCACCAAAGAGAATCCAGAGAAAAAAATTAGTCTATAGAAGCTCTGTACTGCCCGAGTTCGACAGTCATAGGCATATTTTGGCGTTAAAAATTGGGTAAGGTATTGATTTTCCACAAAGCCGACTTCCTGAAATCTCAAAACTCATAGGCATGCGCATATGA
>Ga0315312_1003301_pt1 | contig 10468 bp, 9 predicted proteins | sample TDP7_MG_FD_203629 | JGI IMG/M metagenome (GOLD analysis project Ga0315312, IMG submission 203629) | Freshwater sediment microbial communities from Lake Towuti, South Sulawesi, Indonesia - TDP7 | ecosystem: Environmental > Aquatic > Freshwater > Lake > Sediment | place: Indonesia: South Sulawesi... | reverse complement strand
GAATATTTTGTGCCATTTAAGCTTCGACGGGTTGTTCACCACTATCTCGAATCCGCCATATAATGACGACACTGTTCCGTCGTCTTCGACCAGTCCTTTCAGCCTCGATTCGATGTCAACCATACTACACTACCTCAAGTCTTTCATTTTCGAGTGAGTAAAGATCTCTTCGCACGTTTTAATATTAAGTATATGGTTACCGCAATTTCTCGGGTCATTCTCCTAAACTTCATTCTCTATGCGGCAGAGCTTGTAAGTCTTCTTACAGGAGACTGAAAACCTTGTTCTTGTGACTTTGAAAATCTGAATCAACAAATTATCTCTCTCAGGATTGACTGGTGTTCAAGAACTGCCATAGTGAAAAAAATACTTGTCAGCCAGAATTATGTAGTAGGCTACGGTCTCCCTCTTTTCGCATTGATATCTTACAATCTTTTCGCGATGCAGTTTCGCTATCTCCAGCATATCTTCGATGGTTCTAACCTCTATCTTGATCTTAGGTCTAAGTGCGGTTTCCTCGACGAAATTTGCTTCTACGATTGACTTCTTCCTGACCATTCAAATCACCTTGTAAATACTGCTCATAATCTCCAACTCACTATAGATTACATCTCATTGGTATTTGAACGAATGCTCGCCTAGAGATCGTCTTATCGGTGCAGCCTCTATTATGTATCTTCCGATCTCAGTAGACTCGTCAATCAGAGAGATAAGAATGCTGTTTGCATCGTTCTCGTGTCTTCTATGATCGGGGTTCTCGGACCTAGTTTCTGCCCCATATTTTCTTCAAGAAATCGGAGGTCTTTCACTATTTCACGAATCACCTGTTCTAGCCCAAACCTCCGAGTGACCTTTTCAACCACCTCCTTATCCTTCATTAAATCGTTCAAATTTCGCAGTATCGTAACATCGCGGGATGGATTCTAGAGCTTCCAGTAGAACCTTCCTCTCAACCCTCTCGGCGGAAAGATTCGGAATCCGATAGGTTAGAAAGATATCCCTTCCAAGGACGTGTTCTTTGAAGAATTCTTGATGGTCGGTTACCAGCTTTCTCACTACATTTGGGTCGACATCTTTTCCTTCCCAATCCCACATCTGTTCCTCGCACTCAAGTTCGCGATAGGCTAGGTATGCCTCACGGACTTCTGTTTCCTCCCTGATCATCTGTTCATCAATCCAAGGAGGAGGGTTTGCGTTGTCTGGGTGTTGAGTGGACATCGTTGATGGTATCTTTCTCATGCCGCTCTCACCTGATGATGAGTCCTTCTGGAATGAAAGTATCTGACAAAGGTCTTCTGCCCTTGAACCCGATCCAATATCCAAATAGAGCTCAACGCTTCTTTTTGAAGAGAAAAAAATCGCTGCCGATTTCACACAGAAGGCGGTTTTGAGACTATTACCAGTTTCTCATCCTTCCTTGTAACCCACGCTTCATGCGGCAGCTCGAGTAGCAACGAAAATATTTTGTGCCATTTAAGCTTCGACGGGTTGTTCACCACTATCTCGAATCCGCCATATAATGATGTGACTGTTGCATTGTCTTCGACGAGTTCTTTCAGCCTCGATTCGATGTCAACCATAGCGCACTACTCTAGGCACCCTTTTCTGAAGTGAGAACGCTATAACCCTTGCCCTCTCTTAGGTCGGGTTCACGTATCATATTCTCGAAAATTTTATCACAAGACGAGCCAACTATTCATCGCTTAACGTGAACGTACACTACCATCGAGGGCATATAAGCATACAGCATGGAACAAGAATGAGGACGAGACGTTGCATGAACCAAACGCTTATGAGAAATAGTGTTCTTCACTAGACGCTAGCTCAGCTCATGAGGTGAGCTGAACGGATGGTGGGAACGGTGGAAGCCCCGAACACTGTCGAGAAGGTGGATGCAAAGAAAGCTTCAAGCTGTGCACAGTCAGCGACGAGCATGGAAGAACTTCTAGGTCTGCCGATTAGCGAGCTTCTGGTTCGTTTAAGCACTTCTGAGTTAGGCCTCACTTCTCAAGAGGCGGAAAGCCGTCTGAAAATCTATGGCTTTAATGAACTCGCTAAGAGAAAGAGAAGAACTGTCATTGTTGAATTTCTCTTCCACTTCAGAAGCCCATTGATAATCATCTTGCTGCTTGCAGGTTTGATTTCAGGTCTTTTTGGAGAGATAATAAACGCTACCATAATATTTTCGATAGTGCTTGTGAGCGTGTTTCTTGACTTCTATCAAGAATCGAAAGCTGAGAGAGCTGCTGAGATTCTAAGGGAAAAGGTAACTACTACCGCAACGGTGCTCAGAGATGGAATTAGACAAGAAGTGAAGCTCTCCGAAATCGTTCCTGGTGACATAATATGTCTTTCAGCTGGAGACATCGTGCCAGCAGATGGGAGAGTAATTAATGCAAAGGATCTATTCCTAGACCAGTCAGCATTAACGGGTGAGTCGTTTCCAGTAGAAAAGATAGCCTCACCGTTAGAGGCTAGATCTGCGACAATTACTGAATTTAATAACTCCCTTTTCTTTGGAACTTCTGTTGTAAGTGGAGCAGCCACTGCTGTCGTGACAAAGACTGGTAACTTCACAGAGTATGGGAAAATTGCCAAGAAGCTTATTGCAAGAGAGCCCGAAACCGAGTTCGAGAGAGGGATCAGAAGATTTGGATTTTTAATAATGGAAATTACTTTCCTTCTCGTGTTATTTGTCTTCTTCATAAACGCGCTCTATCGACGTGGCGTATTGGAGTCGCTTCTTTTTGCCGTTGCACTTGCTGTCGGCTTGACACCTGAACTTTTGCCAATGATTGTTTCTGTAAACCTTTCAAAAGGCGCCCTTGCGATGTCTAAGAGAGGCGTTATCGTAAAGCGCTTGGTATCAATTCATAATTTTGGAAGTATGGACGTTTTATGCACAGATAAAACTGGTACACTTACAGAGAACAAGATAACACTTGTACTGCATGTGGATATGGAGGGAAAGGATAACGAAAAAGTGCTCTTGTATTCCTTCCTAAACAGTTTCTATCAAACAGGGCTGAAGAGCCCGCTCGACGAGGCTATACTTAGATATAGAGATATCGATGTGAAGAACTACCGGAAAATAGATGAAGTTCCTTTTGATTTTACAAGAAAGCAGGTCTCGGCCGTTGTTGAACACGGAAGACAACGATTTTTTAATCGCCAAAGGAGCTCCTGAAGAAACTGTCAAAATATGTTCCTACTGTGAGCTTTCGAACAGAATGTTCGATCTGACGAGCGAGTTTCAGAAAGAGATCGAGCAAAAATACTATGACTTGAGCTCTGAAGGATTCAGAGTTCTAGGCGTTTCGTATAAGAAAGTCAGAGAGGAGAAGCCGATATACTCCGTAAATGATGAACGTGAAATGGTATTTTTGGGTTTCGTAGCGTTTATCGATCCGCCAAAAGAAACCGCCATGGAGTCCCTGCACTTACTAAACAACTCGGGGGTCCAACTTAAAATTCTAACAGGCGACAACGAGTTAGTCACAAAGAAGACATGCGAACAGATGGGTTTCGAAATCAAAGGCCTCGTGCTAGGAAGCGAAATTGCCCAAATACACGATGATGCCCTTGCAAGAGTTGTGGAGGAAGCAAATGTCTTCGCTAAAGTGACGCCGGCTCAGAAAGACAGAATAGTGAATGCATTGAAAAACAACGGTCATGTGGTTGGTTTTCTTGGAGACGGAATTAATGATGCGCCCTCGTTGAAGACGGCAGATGTTGGTATATCGGTCGATAACGCGGTAGATGTGGCAAAGGAGTCCGCGGAAATCATACTGATGCAGAAGAGTTTAAGGGTGCTTGAAGAGGGGATCTTGGAAGGCCGAAAAACTTTTGGCAATACCATGAAGTATATCAATATGGGCGCCAGCTCGAATTTCGGTAACATGTTCAGCGTTGCTGGAGCGTCTCTATTTTCTACCGTTTCTGCCAATGCTTCCAATACAGATGCTATTGAACAACCTCCTTTACGATTTGTTTCAGTCAACCATACCAACAGACAGTGTCGACCGGGAATATATTGAGAAACCAAAAAGATGGGACGTATCTCTCGTAAGGAAATTCATGATAGTCTTTGGGCCAATAAGTTCGATCTTCGATTTCCTAACATTCTTCATCATGTTGTTAATATTCAAAGCGACTGAGCCGCTATTTCAAACCGCTTGGTTTCTCGAGTCTTTATGCACTCAAGCCTTGGTTATCTTCGTCATAAGGACGAGGAGAACGCCTTTCTATAAGAGCAAGCCGAGCATGCTTTTGCTCTTCAGCAGTTTAAGCATTATCGCAATCGCATTGATAATGCCCTTCACACCGTTAGGAGTGCTGTTCAGATTCGTAGAACCGCCCTTCGCATTCCTCATAGTTCTTGCAGCGTTAGTTATTGTTTACTTGATGCTGGTTGAGATTGTTAAGAAATGGTTCTACAAGCGATATGCCATCGTTTGAAACAAGTTCGATGCCGCAAAGAAAAGTTGTCGCTATCCAAGCGGAGGTCTCCTGAACTCTGCTTGAGAATGAGGGTTGGCGAATCGCTTGCGCGTATGGTTCCAACTCTACTATTACCAGCGAGAGACGGAGCAAAGTCTGGAACATGCGCTTCTAGCGACATGATATTCGAAGAAGATCACCGGAGAGGAAGACTATTTCTCAGGGCAGCTCCCTCACGACTAGGCTGGGGATTCCGATGTCACAAAGAAGCATCTCGATATAGTCCTGATAACCTGTGGCTTCTTCGGATTTAGAGTGAAGTAGATTGAGGTTATAAATGAACCAACCGGACCGAAGGAGGTTTCCGTTGGCCTCAAACTTGATCAATCATGTTCGGAGTAGTTCTATTGAACTTCTAGATCTTGTATTGCGTAGAGGCGTCCCGCGCTATATGAGGACTGCCAAGGGCTATAGGTGGATTCCTTAGCCTCGCTGGAGGGATAGTTGCAGGTCTTGCTGAAATAAGGTGAAAGCTTGGCCCGCCAGCATTTGCAGTTATTGTCCGATTCCGATAGTGTTTCCTACACCTGCTACGATCACATTGTCTCCTTCTTTCGTCCTTTCTAGTATAACCTTCCTTATTCTAGCTATTGCATCATCAGCTGCGGCGCATACTTCTTTCTTCATAGTAGTTACGGCATCCTGAATACTCTCTTTGATTATGATTGCGTAGATCGGGATCTTATACTTCTGGATCTCCTCTTCAATCTTATATCTTTCAGTTCCGAACCCGCCTATAGCAGCGCCTATCCCCTCGCTTATCTCGCCCGTTTTTTCACCCTCAAATTTAACAGCCGCGTCTACCATAACGATGACCGCAACTCTTCCTTCATTCTCCTCTATGAGCCTTCTGATAGCATCTCCAGGCTTGCCTACGTTGCCTCCTGGACCTTCAGCCTTCAATGCCATGATTTTTCTGCCTTCTAGCATCGTCTCAGTCGCGACTATATCCTTCTCGATCCTCCTCTTCTCCTTGCCAAGCATGAGCTTCGACGCCACCAGAGCGCCTATGCCATCCCCGATCGGATGCCCCTCAGCGAAAGCCTTGGCTGCTCCAGCCATCCCTTGCGCTATCTCCATGACCAGTGGAAGTAGCATCTGAAGTTGGACCACGAGATAGAAGCTTGACGTCCTCTTTCCAAACAGGTAGAAGTGACGGACAACCCTGTAGATGGTGTTCAAAGACAAAGCGGCTTCAACTAGATTCTCGAGATTATTGATTTGCGCTTCATCAGCTTCTGGAGCTATCCTCCTCACATCATCCTTGAACTTAGCATCTCTAACGTCAAGTAGATGATCCAGCTTCCATACAATCCCTCTAGGATCAAGGTCTACGGGCGTTATCATGAAGTGTTCGAGCAAGACATCCAGTTCACGTGTAGGGTCTTCTTTCGGCTTGCCATCCTCTTTTATCCTCTTCAGCGCAAGACATCTAGCTTCACTATGCATCAGTTCCAACCTCACTAGAGCCTTGCTTACTTCCCATAATATCAAACGCAACTGTATCTTCTGACCGAAGAATATGAAAGATATGAAGCTCATATAGAATAGCAATGAAACTACTAGACTCAGCGAACTATCCTCTTGAAAGGGAAATATAGGCAACAGATACGCATCTCGGTCTAATTTGCTCGAAAGCTTGAATATATCCTTTCTCTAGACATGTACGTTCAGCCAGGACCAAAAGCTTCTCAGTCAGGCTAAAAGAGGTCCTACGATCTGAGTTTAAGCACATAACGCTTTCTTGGCTCGCGAGCTCGCATCGGCACCTGTGGCCTTCATATTTGAGTCTAGCCACCAAGTTGCTCTGGGTAGGCGATATGGTCTTGCTGTTCACGTTATCGGCAAGTACGTTCCTGATTCCCATTAACGCGATGTGAATTGGATTTGCGATACCTTACGTAAGCCACCTCGTAAAGACAGACCCCCGCTGCCACATCAGAGACCATTCGTCACATTAACTGCAGACGTTACCCGCTCCGCTCATATACTTCACCATGATAGTAGTCGTCTACTCCCCGCTTGTCGAGTAGATGAAATACGATAACCGTCCAGCAGCGAAAATAGTCTCATACATCGGGACAATCGAAGAACGAGAAATCTGATGGCCGATCGTGGCTCAGATCAGGAGCAACAGGTAAGTAGGAAATAAGAAAACTTAGAAATATTTGCTTCGTAGGTGGGATTTCCGAAAAAGAGGAAGTACAACAGGTCAAAGGGTCTTATTTCGATGTTAGACAAGAGATGTCGAGGAACGCCAAGGAGCGATTGCAGAACCATTTCTCCGAGTCTGATCGATCGAGAGTCTTAAGAACCGTAAGCAAAGGAAAATTGTTTTACTGGCGTGGATGGAAATACATTCATCATCCAGATTCGGTTCTCTTCACTACATCGGTTCAATTGCTTTCTAGGAGGATCAGTTATTCGAAAATAGGTTAGATGTCAAGCTATTTTAAGGGGAGTATGATTCATCTTATGAGAAGTTTGAAAAACCGAATATATTCCAACAATCACTCTTACTGTTCGAATTCTAAATCGACGAGAAGGCGTCATCTAAGCATCGATGATAACCGATACTCCTCATGTTCATCATCGCTGGATATTGGGTTCCATGTAATCTTCTATCTTTCGATTCTTGCCATCGTCGCCTCATACACATTTGGCGTAGAATACGTGTTACCCCAAGTTTTGATAGCAACAGTTACTGCTTCGCTTTCGGATTCGCTCTTGCGCTTTACGAAGACCGGTGAATGGCTTTTTTCAAAAGGCGCAGTGATTTCTGGGTTAATTATCGCCCTAACTATGACTAGAGGACAGATTTGGTATGTTCCCGCAACGGCGGCAACGATAGCGATCATTTCGAAGCATCTGATTACACGACAAGGTAGAAATGTCTTTAACCCTTCTGCTCTATCGATCGCGGTTACAAGTTTCATATTTCCTATAGATCTCTATCTTCGTCACTCAGCGCACTTGGAGGGAGGAGCTAGCTTATACTTCGCCTCATCATACCTACAGCTTGATCGTTGGGCCACCTTATTCCTTTGTAGACACGGTTGGATTGGCTCTATATCAAGTATTGGAGTGGTTCTTCTGGGGCTGATAACCGCTTATGAAGTGAAGAGACATATATCAGCCCTAAGCTTCCTAACCGCGTACATCCTTCTTTTCATGCAGTTTGCGTTTGTTACCAATCAGGACGTGATCATCAGAGTATCTCTTGAAATCTTTGCAAGTGGAGCTCTCTTTTTCGCTTTTTTCATGGTTACGGATCCTCCCACCTCAGCCGCTACAAGAAGAGGACAACTAATTTATGGAGTAGCGGTGGCTGTTACCGCTTTTATTCTTCGTTTGACCCTACCTTTAGTAGCTTCACCCTTACCCTGCAATAGCTTGCTCTTTGCTTTGATCATCTTGAATCTCTTCGCTCCTTCTATCGATAGAAAAATATTTGCAGTTCGTGTTAGTTTGTGATCGGCGAAAGGTTGCTGTTTCCTCAGTTGACTCAACAGATGCGCCGGAGAGAGATGGGTTGAAGAGGAACTGGGATGTTAGCCTCATCTTCGCTCTGGTGCTCCTAGGCTTTACCTCTGTAGTTGCCCAAGTGTTGCTCGTAAGAGAGCTCATAGTCACATTCTATGGGAATGAGCTTTCTCTTGGTATAATCTTCTTCAACTGGCTAGTCATGGTTGCTGTTGGAGCGTTAATGTCAAGGAGGCTCGCGTTGAGGCTTGATAGAAGTCATCTATCCATCGTCCAAATGATTGTCTCGATATTGTTGCCGATGCAGATCTTTCTGGCAAGGGTTATAAAGAGCCTACTTGGTGTGGAGCACGGAGTGATCCTCGGCATCATTCCAATCTTCTTGTCCTCTGCAATTGTTCTCGCACCACTCTGCATACCCATAGGTTTCCAATTTACCCTTGGATGTAGAATTTACGCAAGGAACAAAAGAGCGACTGAGGTAGGCGAGGTTTACATATGCGATGCTTTGGGGTCGACGATTGGAGGAGTCGCCTTCACCTACCTATTGATTCAATATTTACAACCGTTTGAGATAGCCGCTTATGTAGCGCTCTTGAACTTAGCTTCAGCATTTATTCTGCAATTTCCGTGTAAGAAGAAACTTCTCAGCATCATTCTGGTCGCGTTGATAGTGTTTAACGCTTGTGCCCTTCCATCGCTGACTAGGGATCTTAATGAAGTATCTTCCCGTCTGCAGTGGAGAGGTTATGACTTGATCTACTACGAACACTCGATCTATGGCAATGTTGCGGTGACGAAAACAGATGCACAACTCAATTTTTTTGAAAGCGGGCTTCTCATATTTGTTGCGCCAGATCCGAATCTAGTTCTTCTCGAGGAGCAAATCCATCTTCCTCTTCTACTGCATTCAATGCCTAAGAGAATCCTTCTAATAGGCGGCGGAGTCGGGGGCGCCTTGGATGAGATTCTAAAACACCCGGTCAGTGACGTTTACTATATAGAACTAGATCCGCTAATTGTCCAAGTTGGAAGAAGGCATTTTCCTTCCGCTGCACTAGATGACCCAAGGGTTAAGGTTGAACATGTTGATGGAAGGCTGTTTGTTAAGAAAGCTGAGGAAAAATTTGACGTAGTCATCGTGAATCTGCCACCTCCCTCCACATTGCAATTGAATAGATTTTACAGTTTGGAATTTTTCAATGACGTTCGCGAGATATTGAGTGATGATGGCATATTATCCATCTGGGTTCCTTCTGCAGAAGCCTATCTGAGTAAGGAGATGAAGGATCATAACGGCTGTATTTACGCTACCCTTAGAGAAGTATTCCCTTCCGTCTTGGTGATCCCAGGCGATTTTACGTTTTTCCTAGCATCGCCTTCTGAAGTCTCCTACGATACGGAAAACATTATTCAAAGATTGCGAGAGCGTAGAATAGCTACAAAGGTTTTGAACGAACCCTATATCGTATATAAAAGGGAGAAAGTAGAGAGCGGCATCGGACTCTACGAAAGTTATGTAGAAGTTAACAGAGACATCCGGCCAATAGGCACATATTATAATATGGTTTTTTGGAACGTCATGTTCTACCCTCGTGCAGTAGCTTTCTTTGACTTGATCTCACACACAAGTCTATGGTTCATAATTCTAGCCCTATCAATATTTTTGGTTTGCATTTCTATGCTAAGGAGGAGGTCAGCTGGAACGACTATCTCCATAGTGACTATGGCGTCAGGGTTTGCAGCTATGACATTAAGTATTACCTTGATCTTCGCGTTTCAAGTAGCATGTGGATACGTCTATCAAACCATAGCGGTCTTAGTTGCCTCATTTATGACAGGACTTTCTATTGGGGCTTATGCTATCAATAAGATGATGGAGAAAATAAGAAGCTCTATCGTTGCCTTAACTAGGATCGAGCTGATGATCTGTGCCTATTGCCTCCTCTTGATTCCTATATTGGCCTTCCTTTTCTCATCTCCAAGAGCTTCAACTGAGGTGATATATTTCATCTTGAATGGTCTAGCCGGTTTCTTAGACGGCTTGGTGTTCCCTTTGGCGACTAAGGTGTACTTGAAGGAGAGAGGTAGTGTCGGCGAGGTTGCTGGAACCCTTTACGCAGTTGATCTCGTAGGCGCATGCATAGGCGCAATCTTAACAAGTGTTCTTCTGATACCAGTACTTGGAATCCCGCAAACATGCCTCGCAGTATTCGCGCTCAATCTAGTCAGCTTGATCTTGCTCCTGAACGTAAGAACGGCCTCGTAAAGATTGCTCAGCTCCATATCCCAGGAATCTCATATCCGCAGAATCTGCAAGCACCTTCCTTCACATTATTTTCGAGAACTGTAAAATGGCTTCTATGAATAACCACCTTTTGGCATCCGGGACAGAAAGTGCTATTGGCTGGATGTCCCGGAACATTTCCGACATAGACATAGGACAACCCTATGTCTACAGCAATCTTCCTCGCCTCCTCCAACG
>Ga0315312_1003300_pt1 | contig 10469 bp, 8 predicted proteins | sample TDP7_MG_FD_203629 | JGI IMG/M metagenome (GOLD analysis project Ga0315312, IMG submission 203629) | Freshwater sediment microbial communities from Lake Towuti, South Sulawesi, Indonesia - TDP7 | ecosystem: Environmental > Aquatic > Freshwater > Lake > Sediment | place: Indonesia: South Sulawesi... | reverse complement strand
GACCCCGATAGTCGTGTACAGGGAGTGCGTCAGCAGCATGGGCGGCCCGTTCGAGGGCAAATCGCCGAACAAGCACAACAGGTTCTACATCGAGGTCGAGGCGCTCAACCCCTCGGTGGTGCAGGCTATAAGGTCCGGCGAAATAGAGACAGAAGGAAGGATCAAGGACGCGAAGGCACTTGCGAGGAAGTTGCAGGACCTCGGTTTCAACAAGGAAGAGGCCAAGGGAGTCGTTGCGTTCCACGGGACCAATGTCTTGCTGGACATGACCAAAGGTATCCAGTATCTGCACGAGACGATGGAGCTCATCAAGGAGTCCTTCGACGAGGCGATGAACCAGGGCCCACTTGCCAACGAGAAGTGCATGGCCATGAAGGTCATGCTCGTCGATGCGAAGTTGCACGAGGACAGCATACACAGAGGACCCGCTCAGGTCATTCCCGCTGCGAGGTCCGCGATCTACGGTGCGATGTGCCAGGCTGGAAGAATTCTGTACGAGCCCGTCCAGAAAGTCTTCATCAATGTCCCCCAGGATCTCATGGGCGATGCGATCAGGGAGATACAACAGAGGCGTGGCATCATAGAGGACATGAAGCAAGAGGGCGACATGGCGACAGTGCAGGGCAAGTGCCCTGTTGGTGAGATGTTCGGCTTCGCAGCCTCAATCAGGAGCGCGACGAGCGGCCGCGCGCTCTGGTCCACAGAGAACGCGGGCTTCGAGCCGATGCCTCGCGAGGTGCAGGAGAAAATCGTCCCGCAGATCAGGGGCAGAAAGGGCCTGAAACCCGAACCATACGACGCAACATATTATGCCGGTTGACTGCCCTAGCCATCATGCTGGTGCGTGGGAAAAAGACTAATATACCAAGAGCATCATGCTCGAAGAGAAGCCAATGGAGGCATTTCAATGGCGGAAAAACCACACATGAACCTTGTGTTCATCGGACATGTCGACCACGGAAAGTCAACCACGGTCGGCCGACTGCTGCTCGACACGGGGCACATCGAAGCCCACGTCATCGAGAAGTACAAGAAGGAGGCCGAGCAGAAGGGCAAGGCGACTTTCGAGTTCGCATGGGTCATGGATGGGCTCAAGGAGGAGAGGGAAAGAGGTCTAACCATCGACGTCGCTCACAAGAGGTTCAACAGCGCGAAGTTCTACTTCACGATCATCGACGCGCCGGGGCACAGAGACTTCGTCAAGAACATGATCACAGGCACGAGCCAGGCAGACGCGGCAGTCATCGTCGTCTCAGCAATCGAGGGACCACAGGCTCAGACGAAGGAGCACATATTCCTCGCGAGGACACTTGGCGTCCCGCAGGTCATCATCGAGGTCAACAAGATGGATGCGGTGAACTACCAGCAGGCCAAGTACGAGGAGACGAAGAAGGGTGTCACTGAGCTGTTGAAGACCGTCGGATACAAGGTCGAGGATGTCCAGTTCCTCCCCGCGTCTGGCTACAAGGGCGACAATGTGGCGAAGCCGTCGGCGAACATGCCGTGGTTCAAGGGCCCGACGCTTCTCCAGGCGCTCGACAACCTGAAGGAGCCCCCGAAGGCGACGGACAAGCCGCTCAGGATTCCCGTCCAGGACGTCTACACGATCACCGGCGTGGGCACCGTGCCCGTGGGCAGGGTCGAGACAGGCGTGCTGAAGCCGGACACGAAGATCGTCTTCATGCCCGCGAACAAGGTTGGAGAGGTGAAGTCGATCGAGATGCACCATGAGACGCTCCCGCAGGCTGTGCCTGGCGATAACGTCGGCTTCAACGTCAGAGGCATCGCCAAAACGGATGTCAAGAGGGGCGATGTTGTGGGCCCAGTCGACAACCCACCGGCTGTCGCGAAGACCTTCACGGCTCAGATAATGGTCCTGAACCACCCGAGCGTGATTACGGCTGGATACACACCAGTGTTCCACTGCCACACTGCCCAGGTTGCATGCTCATTCACTGAGCTGCAGAAGAAGCTCGACCCGAGGACCGGCTCTGTGAAGGAAGAGAACCCGCAGTTCCTGAAGACCGGCGATGCTGCGATTGTGAAGATCACGCCTACGAAGCCATTGGCCATCGAGAAGGCGAAGGACTTCCCACAGCTTGGACGGTTCGCCATCAGAGACATGGGCCAGACCGTCGCCGCGGGAATGGTCATAGACATCGAAAAGAAAGAAATGTAAACCCCCTAAACCCCTTGGTTTTTCATGTATGTGTTTGATGAGGTTTTGAGATGGCGCAGAGGGCACGGATATCGCTGAGCGGGACTGACCCCGTCAAGGTCGACAGCGTCTGCAAGCAGATCAAGACCATCAGCGAGAAGACTGGCGTGGACATGGCCGGCCCGATCCCTCTGCCCACAAAGCGCCTGATTGTGCCGTGCCGTAAGGGCCCTGATGGCGGCGGCTCGAGCACCGTCGACCGTTGGGAGATGCGCGTCCACAAGCGTCTGATCGACCTCGACGCTGACGAGCGGGCACTGAGGCAGCTGATGAGGATTCAGGTCCCTGATGGCGTGAACATCGAGATCGTGCTACGGTCCTGAATCCTTGTGGCAATTTCGGCCTACTTGGTTCAGGCCCTTCTTCGTATTGGAACAATTTAGCGCAACATTTTCTCAGCATGTCTCCTCGGGATCTGTGTACAATGAGAGACAATTCCGTTGCGGCGCATGAATTAAGTATGAGTTAGGATTAACGGTGTTAATCATTCCAACGGAGGTTGGTTCTCATACAGGAATGTGATGCCAAGAGGCTGGGCTTTGAGACCCTCGCGCTTCACGCCGGGCAATCGCCTTGCGCCGCAACGAACTCGAGGGCAGTGCCGATCTACCAGACGACGTCGTACGTTTTCAACGACACTGAGCACGCAGCGAACCTGTTCGCGCTCAGGGAATTCGGGAACATATACACGAGGATCATGAATCCGACAACCGATGTCTTCGAGAAACGTATGGCGGCCCTAGAAGGGGGCGTCGGTGCCCTTGGCGTGTCCTCCGGCCAGGCAGCCATCACGCTGTCGTTGCTGAACCTTGTCCATCCAGGTGAGGAGATCGTATCATCGCTGAGCCTCTACGGTGGAACCTACAACCTCTTCACAACTACTTTCCCGAAGATGGGCATCGGCGTGAAGTACGTCGACTCCACGGACCCAGAGAACTTCAGGAAGGCCGTCGGTCCGAAGACAAGGGCGTTCTACGCGGAAAGCGTCGGGAACCCGCGTCTCGATACTCTCGACTTGGAGATGGCCGCGGACATAGCCCATGAGAACGGCATCCCGCTCGTGATAGACAACACTCTCCCAACGCCGTACCTGTTGAGGCCTTTCGATCACGGAACCGATGTTGTCATTCATTCCGCAACGAAGTTCATCGGAGGACATGGCACGAGCATTGGTGGCGTGATAGTCGATTCTGGCAAGTTCGACTGGACCTCTGGCAAGTTCCCTGATCTCACGGAGCCGGACAAATCGTACCACGGAATCGTGTACACGAAGGCATTTGGCGAGCAGGCCTACATCATCAAGACGAGGGTTCAGCTCCTTCGAGACCTCGGGCCAGCGTTGAGTCCGTTCAACGCGTTTCTGTTCCTGCAGGGTCTCGAGACACTTCCTCTCAGGATGGAGAGACACAGCAAGAACGCGATGAAAGTTGCAGAGCACCTCTCGTCGCACGAAGACGTGACCTGGGTGAACTATCCAGGCTTCGATTCCCATCCTCAGCATGAGGTCGCGAAGAAGTACCATCATCGAGGGCTGTATGGTGCGATCTTGGGCTTCGGCATCAGAGGTGGGAGAGAATCTGGCAGGAAATTCATCGAGAACCTGGAACTGCTCTCGCATCTCGCGAATGTGGGGGACGCAAAGTCACTGGCAATCCATCCAGCCACGACCACGCACTCTCAGCTCACGCCTGAGGAGCAGCTGGCGACGGGTGTCACTGACGATTTCGTCCGACTGTCCGTCGGCCTCGAGTCCATCGACGACATTGTCGAGGATATCGACCGCGCTCTGGCGAAGGCCACCAAGGGGTGATTGAGCTATCGTATGATGCCGCAACCGGAGGTGGTACTTCCTGAGGGAGGGTTCAGTCGGCATCGTCAGGCCAAAGCGATTCACGTTCGCGACCCCACCTGACGATCTTCAGCTGGAATCTGGCCAGAAACTTGGCCCTATCGACCTGGTCTATGAGACCTACGGGAAACTGAACGGCGAGAGGTCGAACGCGATACTCGTTTTTCATGCCCTCTCGGGCGATGCCCACGTCGCCGGGTATCACAGCTCGAGCGACCAGAAGCCAGGATGGTGGGACGTCATGATCGGTCCCGGGAAAGCGTTTGACACAACCAGATATTTTGTGGTCTGCGCAAATGTCATCGGCGGGTGCAAGGGGTCCACAGGCCCGAGCTCCGTCGATCCGTCAAGTGGCGTTCCGTACAGTCTGCGATTCCCACTGATAACTATCGGGGACATGGTCAACGCGCAGTTGGCGCTGCTCGATCATTTGGGGATTGAGAGAGTCCTCGCCGCAACTGGTGGTTCCATGGGCGGGTTCCAGGTCCTGCAGTTCGCAGTCTCCCATCCCGAGAGGTGCAAGCTCGCGATCCCGATCGCCACTGCTGGCAGGCAGTCCGCCCAGAACATAGCCTTCAACGAGATTGGCAGGCAGGCCATACTTGCTGACCCCCGGTGGAACAAGGGGGACTACTATGGCAGTGAGTCCCCAGTGGACGGGCTCTCCATCGCGCGGATGGTCGGGCATGTGACTTACCTGAGCGACGACACGCTCAGGAAGAAGTTCGGGAGGAAGACCAAAGACGGCACATCCGCGAACGGCGGCAATCCTTTCGTCGAGCCATACTTCGAGGTCGAGAGCTATCTCAGGTACAAGGGTAGCACGTTCACGAAGCGGTTCGACGCGAACTCGTACCTCTACATCACTAGGGCGATCGACCTGTTCGATCTTGCCCCTGGATGTGACTCCCTCGAAGGAGCCTTCAGAGAATGCAGATCCCGGTTCCTTGTCCTCTCCTTCTCATCAGACTGGCTCTATCCTCCATATCAGTCGCAGGAGCTTGTCGAGGCAATCAGCGCGAATGGGCTTGCGGTCGAGTACCACATGATCGAGTCAACTTATGGCCACGATGCTTTTCTCCTCGAATCCGAGAAGATGGAGGACATCATCTCGAGATTCCTCATCTTGGAGGGAAGAAAGAAGTACAACGAAGTAGACCGAGGCTACCCGTACTCGTGACCCCATGTCTTGAAGATGCCTGGCGAAGCTTGGCAGCTCGCGGTGCAGTTGTCTCGGTGATGCTGACCGAAATCGAGAAAGAGTCAGACCTCGATTCGCCGCGAGGTACATTGCCAGCAAAGAAGAAAGTGGGCCTCATAGTCAACCCGATTGCAGGCATGGGAGGACGTGTCGGCCTGAAGGGGAGCGACGGAGAGGAGACGCTCAGACGGGCCATTGCGTTGGGCGCAGTTCCGAGCGCACCTGGGAGGGCGGCGGAAGCGTTCCAAAGGCTGGAGACTATCAAGGCCTCTGTCGATATTCTAACCTGCCCGCGGGAAATGGGGGAGGATGAGGCGAGGGCCGCCGGGCTGAGCGCCAAGGTTATTGTCTCAACGGCTGGGGAAAGAACGACTTCTGAGGACACCAAGCGAGCGGCCAAGGAGATGCGCAACGCCGGAATCGACCTGCTTCTCTTCGCAGGCGGGGATGGCACGGCAAGAGACATCTATGATGCCGTCGACGGAGGGATAGTGGCCTTGGGAATACCAGCTGGAGTCAAGATCCATTCCGGCGTATTCGCCGTGAATCCAAGAAGTGCTGGCGATCTCGCTGCGAAGTATCTCAGAGGGGAGTCGGTCGCGCTGCGAGAGGCCGAGGTCATGGACATAGATGAGGAGGCTTTCAGGGAGAACAGGCTCTCTGCGAGGCTGTACGGATATCTCAAGGTGCCGTACGAGAAGGCGCTAGTTCAGAGCGCCAAGATCGGCAGTGCCCCAACAGAGGAGTACGTGCTCGAGTCAATAGCAGCTGATGTGATCGATGGAATGGAGGAGAATTCCCTGTGCATCGTCGGCCCAGGCACCAATACTAGGTCCATCTTTGAGAGGCTCGGGCTCAAGAAGACGCTTCTTGGTGTCGACGTGTTGCTCGGCAAGGGCCTTCTCGCAGCGGACGTGAATGAGTCGCAGATCCTGAAGCTCATTTCTGGCAAGAAGGCGAAGATAGTGGTGAGCGTGATCGGTGGGCAGGGGTTTCTCTTCGGCAGAGGAAGCCAACAAATAAGTCCTGATGTGATTCGAAAGGTCGGGCGGGAGAACATAATCGTCGTTGCGACGCCGGACAAGCTCGCATCGCTGAGAGGGGCTCCGCTCCTCGCGGACACAGGCGATGCGGAAGTGGACGCGATGCTGGATGGTTATGTGAATGTCGTGACCGGATACGGGAGGAGAGTGACATACAGGGTGAAATCCCCCTAGCTGGTCCTTCGGCCAGCATTGGCATGTTCATCTCAACGGAGAAGTGGTGGTGATACTATGGAAAGGCAGCATTGCGTGCACCCGTACATACCGAACTCTGTGAATGATGTGAAGCAAGAGATGCTTCGTGAGATCGGCGCGAAAGATTCCGAAGAGCTCTATGCGGAGATGATACCTGAGAGGCTCAGGCTGAGAAAGCGAATGAGCCTTCCAGATGCTCTGCCCTCAGAGCTCGACCTCAGAAGACATGTCGAGAGGATTCTTACTAAGAACAAGACCTGCTCCGAGCACGTCAGTTTCCTGGGCGGTGGATGCTGGCAGCATTTCGTGCCCGCAGTGTGCGATGAGATTGCGCGCAGAGCTGAGTTCCTCACGGCATACTCCGGAGAATACACCTCTGACCTCGGCAGGTTCCAGAGCTTCTTCGAGTTCCAGAGCATGATCGGCGAGCTCGTCGGCATGGAGGTCGCTTGCCTCACCACCTATGACTGGGGCGCCGCCGCAGGAAACGCGATCAGAATGGCGTCAAGGATAAACGGGCGGAGGAAGGTGCTGGTGCCAGAGGCGATTAGTCCTTCCAGGCTTGCAATACTTCGCAACTTCGCCCAGCCGGTCCAAATGCCAAGTCATATCAAATTGGAGACCGTGAAGTACGACCCCGAAACGGGGATGATGAACCTCGACGACTTGCAGCGCAAGGCATCATCAAGAACAGCCTGTGTGTATTTTGAGAATCCATCATATCTGGGCGTGATAGAGGCCAACGGGAACGCGATTTCCGAAATCGTCCATGATCGCGGAGCTGAGTGTGTGGTCGGCGTCGATCCCATTTCACTCGGCGTTCTCGCCCCGCCCTCCGATTACGGGGCCGACATCATCTGTGGGGACGTGCAGCCTTTGGGCGTGCACATGAACTGTGGGGGCGGTCTTGGCGGATTCATCGCGTCGAGGGATGAGATGAAGTATGTGGGGGAGTACCCAACGCACCTCATAAGCATCGCTCAGACCCAACGCGAAGGCGAGTATGGATTTGGGTACTGCAGGTACGATAGGACCTCGTACATCGCGCGAGAGAAGGCCAAGGACTGGGTGGGCACGGGCACGGCCCTATGGACGATAGCTGCTGCGAACTACCTGGCCCTCATGGGCCCGCAGGGCATGAAGGAGGTTGGCGAGGCCATCCTCCAGAAGTCTCACTATGCTGCGAAGAGGCTCGCGGAGATCAGAGGTGTCCGGATACTCTTCCCCACCTTCTTCAAGGAATTCGTCGTGAACTTCGACAAGGCGAAGAAGAGCGTGCCCAGCGTGAACAAGGCCCTCCTGAGGCAAGGCGCCTTCGGAGGGAAGGACCTCACGAATGAATTTCCAGAGCTCGGCAGAAGCGCACTGTATGCCGTTACCGAGGTGCACAGCAGAGACGCCATCGACCGCCTGGTCGAGGCAATGAGGAGAGTGATTTGATGAGCGGCGGGCCAAGGCTGAGGAGGTACCATGCGCCTGTCTGGAGCGAGCCCGTCATAATGGAGCTCGGCCGAAAGGGCGAAAGAGGCGTCATCGTCCCAGAGGTTGAGAAAGAGGTTTCGAGGGCTGTCGGCAAGGCCGCTTCGCTCGTCCCTGCGAAGATGCGCCGGAGGGAACCCCCGAAGCTGCCCGAACTCTCTCAGCCACAGGTTCTCAGACACTATCTGCGCCTCTCGCAGGAGAACCTGGGCATGGAGTTGAATCTGGATTTCGGCGAGGGCACGTGCACAATGAAGTACTCTCCGAAGGTGAACGAGGAGCTCGCCAGGCTCGTGTCCGAGATTCACCCTTTGCAGGATGAGGACACAATCCAGGGCATACTCGAAGTGCTCCACAGGTTCGGCCGCGTGTTTCTGAAGGCGATATCAGGGATGGACGAGTTCTGTTTCCAGCCGGGAGGAGGCTCAGAGGCAGTCTTCGCGATTGCCTGCATGATGAGGAAATACCATGAGCTCAACGGCGAGGTCGAGCAGAGGAACGAGATCATAACGACGATCTTCTCGCACCCCTGCGACGCTGCTGTCCCCGCGACGGCCGGGTTCAGGATAGTCACGCTGTATCCGGACGAGAAGACGGGCAGGCCGAGCACAGAGGCGCTGAGGGCTGCCGTGTCGAAGCACACTGCTGGCATGATGATCACGAACCCAGAGGACACGGGGATATTCAATCCCGAGATCGACGAATGGACCAAGATCGTGCACGAGGCCGGAGGCCTTTGCGGCTATGACCAGGCCAACGCGAACGCGTTGCTCGGAGTGACGAGGGCGAGAGAAGCAGGGTTCGACATGTGCTTCTTCAATCTCCACAAGACCTTCGGGTCCCCCCATGGCTCAGACGGTCCTGCGTGCGGAGCAATTGGAGTGAGGAGGGAGTTCGCGAAGTTCTTGCCCGTGCCAATCGTTGTCTTCGACGGAAAGAAGTATCACCTTGATTACAATCGGCCACACAGCATAGGAAAGGTCCGGGACTTCTACGGCAACGTCCAGGTCGTCCTGAGAGCATATGCATGGGCGATGAGCATGGGAGCGGAGGGCCTGAGAGAAGCGGCGGAGATCTCGATGATAAACAACAACTACTTGGAGAAGAAGATCGCAGCGATCCGCGGCGTCTCGAAACCTCTGGGAACGAAGCGTCGCCTCGACCAGATAAGGTACAGCGTGGAGAAGATGAAGGAGGAGACGGGCATCGGGGTCGTGGACCTGAACAAGCGTGTGGTGGACTACGGGATCCAGAGCTACTTCCTGAGCCATCATCCGTGGGTCGTCCCCGAGCCGTTCACCCCAGAACCGTGCGAGACCTACTCGAAGGCAGACATAGACTACTGGGCAGCGGTTCTCAAGCAGATATCGGATGAGGCCTACTCGAATCCGGAGCTGGTGAAGTCCGCGCCTCACCAATCGTCGATATCCAAACTCGACGAAGCCGCTCTGGACGACTCCGATCGATGGGCCATGACATGGAAGGCCTTCGTCAGGAAGAGAAAGAAAGGGTAGAGCACAGTGGGAATCCGGGGTGGCCCTGCTGGGGCCGCACTGCTTGGGCCTGAAAACATATTTAACCAGAACGCTTCATCAGCCATTCCTAGGTCGATATCGGGCCGATAGATCAGCGGAAGATCGCCTGCTTTGCAAGCAGGAGGTCAGGGGTTCAAATCCCCTTCGGTCCATCCTAGTTTCTGACAAAAATATTCAGATTCTTCTGTTACCGAGACACGCCCATTGAGAAATGCCCACTAGAGACAAAAGCTTTATCGAATCGTCTATCGTCCTCATTTCGATGAGTGAATCGTCATCAGCGGTGGTGAAGGACGGACATTCTCCTGAGACGCTCTCATTCAGAGAATATAGGCCGACCGATTCACAGAGGTTCGTGGAGATTATGGCGAGCGCCTGGCCGAAGCTCGCGAGAAGCATCCATGTGGCCAGTGTCGAATGGTATGTGGGATCGGCGACCTGGAAGGAGACCGCCTGCGTCTCCGACAGAGCAGTCGGCGTCCTCTTTGGAAAGATCGATAGCGACATAACGTCTCTCGGCAGGCTAAGGATATTCCTCACTCATCTGACGGTGTATCTCAAGTCGCTGTTCGGGCTCTATGGTAGGCTCCCCCATCGCTTGACCTTCATCAAGAGGGGAATTTCGAGTGAAAGGAAGATCGCAATCAATTCGCCTGAGGTCGACGGGGAAATCACATTCTTCGCCGTCGACACGGCCTACCGCAGGAAAGGGATTGGGAAGGCGTTGATGGGCAGATTCATCGACCACGCGAAGAAGAAAGGTGCTAGGAGGATCTTCGTGTATACGACCGACCCGGGAAGTGATTGGGCATTCTACGAGAGGTACGGCTTCAGGAAGCACAATTCCTTTCAAGACAGCTTCATGTCATTCGCTTGGAAGGAAGAAGTGACGGCGATAATCTACATTCTCGATGTTGAGTAGCAAATCCAATCTTTAGCTTGCAAGACT
>Ga0315312_1003299_pt1 | contig 10473 bp, 11 predicted proteins | sample TDP7_MG_FD_203629 | JGI IMG/M metagenome (GOLD analysis project Ga0315312, IMG submission 203629) | Freshwater sediment microbial communities from Lake Towuti, South Sulawesi, Indonesia - TDP7 | ecosystem: Environmental > Aquatic > Freshwater > Lake > Sediment | place: Indonesia: South Sulawesi... | reverse complement strand
GACCATCTTCAACGTTAACTAGCCAATCTTGTTTATGCTCAGGCGGCGCATATTTTTCAATGAGTCTGTTTACTCTTTGAATGATTTTTGCAAACTTCTCTTGAATCGCCTGTGGAGTCAGACGAATTTCTTTGATCAGCCTATCTACCTTATTTATGAATAAAAGCGGTTTAACTCGTTCGCGTAGAGCTTGCATTAAGACCGTTTCTGTTTGAGTCATGGGGCCTTCTACTGCGTCAACGACTACAAGCGCACCGTCGACTGCTCTTAGACTACGTGTAACTGCGCCGCTGAAGTCTATGTGTCCAGGCGTGTCTATTAGGTTGATGAGGTAGTCTTTTCCCTTGTAGTTGTGCGCAAGGCTTACATTTGACGCAAATACTGTCATTTGTCTTTTTTGTTCGAGTTCCCAAGAGTCAAGAAACAGTTTTTGTCCAGCAGTTTGTTCACTGATTATACCCGCCGCTGCGAGTAGACTATCGGATAGAGTGGTTTTTCCATGGTCAACATGAGCAATTATGCTAGTGTTCCTAATGCTTTCTAAGTCATTCATGAGTTTAACGATTTCATCCACTTGCTTGTATCTGCCCATGATTAGATTTCCTTCTTGAAATATACGCCCTTATTTTTGAAGCTACATGGTTGTGACAAGCCTAACAAATTAACTTTACGATTTTGCAGTAAATAAGAAAAGCACTCACTAAATTAGGTTGAGCCGCAGAAATGTAACAAGCGCACTCATTCACATGCGTATGCGCGTGAAAGCAATAATTATTTATTGACTGTCTGCGCTTTTATCCGAAGGGTGAAAACATGGGCCTTGCACCAAAGGGCGCACAGTACAGGGTAAGTACGCCAAATCTCGAAGGCATAAAAGATTTCCCATACACTTTCAAGTGGACAAAATTGTCTGGCAAAACAGTTGCAATTTCAAGAGTTATTGTCACATTGATAAATCCCAAGGAAGATGCAGAGGCTGAGATAGCCTTTAGCGTTTTCAGCTCCAGAGAGAGCTATAGTAGAATATTTCGATCTGTAAGAGACCTTCTGAGGTCATGCGACAAAATAGATACACAAAGCATTATCAAAGAATCAGTGTCCAAGTTTTATTTCGACATTAACCCTCCAGTAATTTTGGAAAATAAAACTGACCGCATTGAACTAAACTTGAAAAAGAAGGCAAATCTTGCAGAAGAAAATTACGCTATGTGCGAAGGCTGGATGTATGAAAGTGAAGAGGCTAAGGTGAAAGAGATAATGCGTCAGGCTATAGAGGTCAAAGAAGGTACAACAGTAAGTGAAGCAGTCAAATTAATGGTGGAAAACAAGATTGGAGCGATTCTTGTGAAGAAACAAGAAGACATGCTATTGGGCTATACTGTGGGGATAGTTACTGAGCAAGATTTGCTTCAAAAAGTTCTAAGCAAAGGAATAGATCCTAAGAAAACTTCTGTGGAGCAAATTATGACAACTCCACTCATTACTGTTAATGTGGACACATCTTTAGACGATGCAATTGATATAATGGTGAAGAAAGATGTTCGCAGGCTCCCAATAGAAGAGAAAGGAAAAGTTGTAGGAATGATAACAGACCGAGACTTGATCAGAGCTATTCCAATGTATTTCAGAGGAGCAACAAAGAAACGAATATTCTTCCCATACTAATATCCTATTAATCAAAGTGAACGCTCTCATGTGCCGATTTAGGCGCTTATGCTAAATTTGCGTCAAATACGTATGTTAGATATACTTCACATTTACTTCATAAATCATCACAAAATTAAAAAGGAACAGAGAAGCATCATTACTACTCTTAACAAATCTAAATTTGGTGAATAAAAATGCCTGTGAAAGTTGTAGAAGAATGGTTAAACATGTGCGGCGGATGCGAATGCAGCATGTTAGACGTTGGTGATGCACTTGTCGACATTTTGCCACAACTTGAGTTCGTTCACATGCCCGTGCTAATGGACCACAAATACTATGGACAAACTGGCGAAGGCACCAAAATCGAAATCCCCCAAGCAGACATCGGAATAATAACTGGCGGTGTCAGAACAGAAGAGCACAAGCATGTAGCCCAAGAAATACGAAACAAATGCAAACTCGTTATAGCATACGGCTCATGCGCATGCTTCGGTGGACTACCGGCACTAGCAAACATGTTCACAAAAGACGAAGTTTTCAACAAAGTCTACAAGACCACAAGAAGTACAGTACCAGGAGAATTTCCTTCCACAGGAATTACTCCATGGACAGACCGCGTCTACGCTGTAGATGAAATGATAAAAGTTGACGCAAAAGTACCTGGCTGCGCACCTTCCCCAGACACATTTGCCGATGCCGTGACCGCATTGTTGACAGGAAAACCTTTTGCACTTGAGGAAAAAGCAGTTTGTGAAGACTGCCCACTGAAAAGAGAAAAGAAAGCAATAGCTGCCATAAAAAGACCATTGGAAACTGCTCCAATCAAAGAACGCTGTTTACTTGAACAAGGATACCTTTGCCTCGGACCTGCAACAAGAACGGGTTGTGGAGGGCATGAAAAAATTCCCAGATGTATCGCTGGCAATTTTCCATGCAGAGGATGCATGGGACCAATAAAATTTGGCGGCAACCAAATGGTGGACATGATGGGAGCCCTTGCGACAATTGGGATTAACGTCGCGCTGATACCTGATCGTCTTGCAACTTTCAACAGATTTGTTGGAGGACATGGGATTCTAAGACCACGCAAACTATAGGTGATGAAACATGGCGAAAGAAATTGTTATCCAACCTGTCACAAGAATTGAAGGAGACGCAAAGGTTGTCATTAAGCTAGATGATAAAGGCGATGTCGCAGATGCAAGAATGCATACGCTTGAATTAAGGGGATTTGAACAATTCTGTGTTGGTCGCCCAGTTGAGGAACTACCGTTAATAACGCCTAGAATATGCGGAGTTTGCCCATGGGCTCATCACATCGCTTCAGCGAAGGCTACTGACGGCGTCTTCGGCGTAACTCCCACCGAAACTGGCAGAAAACTCAGAGAATTGGCGTATTTAGGCGACAAGGTAATGGATTTCATACTGCATTTCTACATACTTTCAGGTCCAGACTTTGTTATGGGGCCAGATGCTGACTACACTGTCAGGAATGTATTCGGCATAATCAAAGCTAACCCAGACCTTGCCAAAAAAGTGATTCATCATCATCATCTTGCGCATAAAATGGTTGAAATGATTTCGGGCAGAAGAATACATCCAGTTGCTGCAGTTCCAGGCGGTTGGAGTAAGCCTTTGAAGAAAGAGGAAAGAGACAAAGCTATTCCGATGGCTAAAGAGTTGTTGGAGTTTGCCAAGTTCACTATGAATTTGGCGAAAGAGAGCATATTTCCGAAATATCTGGACTTGGTGAAAAGTCTCGCAGTCATTAAAACTGGTTTCTTAGGTTCAGTGACAAAAGATGGCACTCACACTATTTATGGCGACAGATTGAGAATGATGAGTGCAGATGGCTCATACGAGGATTTTGCTCCAGAAAACTACTTAGATTACATTGCCGAACAAGTTGAACCTTGGACTTACCTCAAGTTCCCATATTACAAGAAGGCTGGAAAACTTTCAATGGATTTGGATAACCCAGTTGGAGTTTACAGAGTAAATACGCTTGCAAGAATAAACGTTGCTGACAGAATGTCAACATCATTGGCTCAAAGAGAGTTAGAGGAATTCAGAAAACTCTTTGGTCGACCAGCTCAGCAGACGCTTCTATATCATTGGGCAAGACTAATAGAACTGCTAAGTTGTGCAGAAAAAGTGAATCAACTACTTGAAGACCCGGAAATAACAAGCGAAAGCACAAGGGTCCCAGTTAAGCCTCGTGCAGGTCGTGGAATAGGCGTTGTAGAAGCCTCTCGTGGAACATTAATACACGATTACGAAGCGGACGAAAATGGTATGGCAAAAGAGGTCAATCTCATTGTTGCCACATGCCAAAACCATGCTGCCATAAACATGTCAATCTTGAAGGCTGCTAAAGACCTCATTAAAGGCGGAAAATATGACCAAGGCATTCTTGACAGAGTTGAGATGGTAATTCGTCCATACGACCCATGTCTGAGCTGCGCAACTCATGCTTTCGGCAAGATAGCGATAAAACTTGAAATTCTAGATGCTGACGGACAACCATTAGATACCTTGGCTAACTACTAAACTTCTCTCTTTCTATTTACTCAGTTGCCCCTTCGGGTAAGCCATACAAAAATTCGTCTTCTTTCTTCTCAACAAATGCAATTTTTCCAAGCTGCCTTAAAGCAACAATATGTTTGAAAAGTCTCTCTTTGTCTAATCCAGTTGCCTCTGAAAGCTTACTCAAAGTTGATGGTCCTTTTGCCTTGAGTTCTCTCAAGATGAGCCCGCGTTCTTTGTTGCGTTCTTGGATAACCTTTAATTTCTCTTTGTCAAGTTTTTTCTTTTCCTCGGACATTTTCTTCTTCTTCCATTAGAGAGTGAGACATGACTAGTTTCGTTGCATGTTTTGGCAACTTATAACAAGACTTTGTTTATAAATCTTCTTTTACAAAAATGTCCTGAGTTCCAGAAGATAGGTCAATTTTATAAGCTCATTTGTTCATACATTATTTTAGCGATGAAAGACTCCATGTGAAGAGGATCAAGAAATGTCGAAGGTCAGTTGTAGGGAATGCTACTTCATTAAAATAAAGGGACATAACGTCAACGACATAATCGAAAGAGTTCAGTCAGCTGTAAAAGAATTTGGAATTCCACCGAAGTATGACATAAATGTCTACAAAAACGTTTACGCATGTTGTGGAGTATCCGGTGTTGGATTAATAGTTGAAATTACTGGGCCTGAAGAGAAGAAAATAAGGGCAATTGACCTTAAGGCTGTGGCTAAAATTATGGAAATATGTGAAAAGGAAGGACTTGAGCACCACAGCTTTGAACCATTGGATATAGTGAATAGGTAATTTTTTTAGACTATTTTCTTTGCAACAATCATGCTAGACGTTTCTGTCACATTTGGAAGTCTTCTTATCTCCTCAAAGATGAATCTGTCTAGTTCTTCAATGGTTTTGAACTGTACTTCGATAATTAAATCAAATGCTCCATAGGTTGCGTTTGCTTCTACAACCTGCTTTAGTTTTCCAAGATTCTCAATTTTCGCAAACACTTCTTCATCTTTTCCAGCTATTAGTTTAATCATGACATATGCTGTGACCATTTTAAACCGCCAACCTTAGTGTTATGGTCATTGCAAATAATATAAAAAAGTTTGCATTTTAAGAAATGCTATTGCCTTTGATTAGTCTTCTAGCGAAATTGATTAATGTTTGATACTTGCTATTCAAAAGTGTCGAAGTGATGTAGTTTGAGGCAAGAATTAAGGGCAGTAGAATTTGATGAAATGAAAGGCAAAACATTCAAAGTCATACAAATTGTTGACAAATTGTGTGAGCTTTGTGAAAAGCCTTTGAAAACAGAAGAAAAAGAGGTTAAAACTCTCAAAATCATCGATTATGAGGATTATTCAAAACTTTTGATAAGGACGAAAGCTCATGACCGAGTAGAAGTAGACCTCGCAGAGAATAAAATTTACGTTTATAACCACGACTATCCCGGAGATGTCCATCCAAACTGTGTAGAAAATTATAGAAAATAGTCGGTTAAGCGATTTTGTAGAGGTATCCGTCCTCTTTCTCGCCAGCTTCGGAAATGGCGCCGATTTTTCTTAGTGCAATAATATGCCTTAAAACTTCTTTTGGATTGATTTTTGTGGCTTCGGAAAGTTCCTTGATGGTTTGAGGCCCCTTCTTCTTAATTTCATTTATAATCATTTGGCGTTCCATTTCGTCTTTCATAATGTTTTTAGATACGGTTCGATATTTTTGTTCATCTACTTTAGGGCCAACTTGCGATATTCCAAGTACCCATCGAAGTCTCTCTGTTTTAAAAGCCTCAATTGCTGCATCAGTCTTTTTCGCAAGTTTTTCCTTCTGTTCTTCTTTTTCACTCAAATTCGCCTTCCCCCTATCCAGCTAATGCTGCATCAATCATGGCTGATATCTGTTCTAATGTAAAATGTTTAACATATATAGCTTTAGGGGGACATGTAGCGGCACAAGCCCCACAACCCTTACATAATGCTTCATTTACCACAGCACGTTTCTTAACAGTATCATTCTCTTTATGTTCTTCTATGGAAATTGCCTTAAATGTGCAAGGTTCAACGCACATTGCACATCCATCGCACTTGGACAAATCCACAAAAGAAACAGTTGGTTCAAGCTCGACTTTACCCTTAGCTAAAGGTATCGAAGCCTTAGCAGCAGCTGCACTTCCCATGGCAGCGCTGTCCGTAATGTCTTTCGGACCCTGCGCGGTTCCAGCTAAAAAGATTCCTTCTGAAGGAGTATCTAAGGGTCTAAGTTTGGCATGTGCCTCTGAAAAGAAGCCTTCAACACCTCTGGCAATTTTCAACATCCCTTGCACTTCTTGAGCATCAGAGCGTGGAACCATGCTGACGTTCAAGACAACATAGTCTGCAGGTATCGCCAGTGTCTCATTTTTGGTAAGCACATCATGAACGTTGACATAAAGACTCTTAGAAGCGCCTTCAACTATTGGCGGTGCTTCAGGCTTATATTTAATGAATATAACACCTAACTCACCTGCTTTTCTGTAGTATTCTTCATGGTTTTTTCCAAAGGTTCGCATGTCACGGTATAGATAGTAAACCTTGGTTTGAGGATAGCGCTCCTTTATTTCTATAGCGTTATTAAGTCCAGCCATACAGCATGTGCGAGAACAATACCTGTGCAATTGCATATCCTTGTTAATGGGATGGTAAATTCCAGGTTCTTGTCTCGCTCCAACACACGAAATAAAAACTACGTTTTTAGACGCAGAGCCGCCGGAAAGCAGCTGCCCCATTGTAGGACCATTCTCATTTAATAATCTTTCAAGCTGAGCCGTCGTTATCACGTTGTCATATACCTTGTAGCCGTATTCACCCTTTGGCGGCTCATATAAATCATGGCCAGTAGCGACAATGATAGTGCCAACATCAATCTCTGTCTCTTTTGCCTGTTCCTCAAAATTTATTGCACCTTTTCTACAGGCTTCGATGCATTTTCCACATTTGTTGCAGTTTTTCTCATCGATAATGTATCTTTGAGGTATCGCCTCTGAGAACGGTAGATATATTGCCTTTCTTCTGCTTAAACCATAGTCAAACTCGTTTGCTACTTCAATTGGACATTTGGCTTCGCAATCGCCGCAAGTATCACATTTTTCATTGACATATCTTGGTTTTTCAAGGACTTTTACTTTGAAGTTTCCTATGTAGCCGTCTACCGCTTTTGCCTCAGAGTTCGTTAGGAGTTTAACTTTCGGATTGGAGACTAGCACAATAGCCACTGTCTTCAAAACTTCTTGAGCATACTCGCCAGTAGGATACAGTTTATTCAGTTGTGTCATTCTTCCGCCAATGTAGGGCGCTTTCTCAATCAAATAGACTTCAAAGCCTCTGTCAGCTAGATCTAAAGAAGTCCTTATGCCAGCGATGCCTGCGCCTAGAACTAACGCTTTAACAATGACTCCAACTTCTCTTTTCTGTAAAGGCTCTAGAAGTTTTGCTCTTGCAACTGCCATTCGAATAAGGTCTTTAGCCTTTTTCGTTGCTGCTTTAGGGTTGTCTGCATGTACCCAAGAGCAATGTTCTCGAATGTTAGTCATTTCAAAAAGATATGGATTCAGTCCACCTTCTTCAACAACTCTTCTAAAAGTAACTTCATGCATACGAGGAGAGCATGAGGCAACAATAACTCGGTTAAGTTTCTGCTCCTTAATATCCTGCTTAATCATCGCCTGACTTGGAGCAGAACACGTGTAAAGAGAATGCTTCGCAAGAACAACATTAGGCAAGGTTGCCGCATAGTTCGCAACATCTTCGACATCTACGATGCCAGCTATGTTTACGCCGCAATGGCAAACATAAACGCCGATTCTGGGTTCTTCCTCTTGAGACATTTTCTCTCACCTTTCTACTCTTTTAGAAAAATTGACGCTTTCATGGCAGCAGCACTCGCTTGCGTAACAGCGTCAGGTATGTCTTTAGGGCCTTCAGCAACACCGGCTATGAGAACACCTTCAACAGATGTAGTTACCGGATCAACCTTAGGATTCGCTGTGACAAAAAATCCATCTTCTCCTTTTTTGATTGGCAGGATTCTTTCGAGATCGTTTGTTACTGCTGGAACTAAACCGCTTGATAGTACGACCATATCTACTTCGTCTTCAATGGGTTCGCCTAATTCGATGTTTTCTGCTCTGATCAGTAGGTTCTTGGTATTTGGGTCTTCAATTATCTCTGCGACGCGTCCCTTGACATAATTAATTTTGAATTCTTCTTTTGCTCTTTGATAAAACTCTTCAAATCCTTTGCCAAACGCTCGAATATCCATGTAGTAAATCTTCACATCAACGCCTGGAACATGCTCTTTAACTAACTCTGCCTCTTTAGTAGCGTACATGCAGCAGACTCTTGAGCAGTATGTGTTTCCAGATTTCTCATCTCTAGACCCCACACATTGAATGAACGCGACTTTTTTGGGGATTTTCCCGTCAGAAGGTCTTACTACGTGTCCTCCGGTGGGTCCAGAAGCGCTTAGAAGCCTCTCCAGCGCCAACCCAGTTATGACATTGTCGTATACACCATAGCCATACTCTTCTTTTTTCCTTGAATCGAATAGGTTGAAGCCAGTTGCAACAATAATTGCTCCAACTTCTACCTCAATCTCCTGCGGTTGCTGATCATAATCGACAGCGTTGACTCCGCACACATTCTTACATAAGTCGCACTCGAGACAGTTTTCTTTATCAACCGTGTAAATAAGCGGCACAGCCTGTGGAAACGGGACGTATATGGCATTTCGAACACCCATCCTCTCGTCAAAATCGTTAGGAACTTCAACTGGGCAGAGTTGAGCACACGCGCCACAGCCAGTACACGTTGTTTCATCCACATATCTTGGCTTTCTAAGTATCTTAACCCGAAAATCCTTTCCTTTTCTAAAGATTCCTTTTATCTCAGAGAATGTGAGTAGTTTAATGTTTTTGTGTCTTCCAGCATCCACCATTTTTGGCGTCATTATGCAGGCAGCACAATCTAGTGTAGGAAATGTCTTGTCTAGTTGTGCCATTCTTCCGCCAATGCTTGTATTCTTTTCTACAAGATACACTGTAAAACCTTGATCTGCCAAGTCTAAAGCAGCTTGAACACCTGCAATGCCTCCGCCGATTACTAGTCCTGCTTTAGACACTTGCCTCAACTCCTACCGTTTCTTTTCTAAGCGGGCTTGGACCAAGTTTTCTTATTTCTTCAATCATTTCTTTGACAATTCTAGCGAATTTGCCGCCTTCTGAGGCTGAAACCCATTCAAGTCGAAGTCGTCTAGGGTCGATTCCGATTTCCTCTAGCACCTTCTTTAGAAATTCAACTCGTTTCTGGCATGCAAGATTTCCAGTTATGTAGTGGCAATCTCCAATGTGGCAGCCTGTTACGAGAACGCCGTCAACACCTGATTTGAAGGCTTCGAGAACATGTGTAGGATCAACCCTTCCGCTGCACATTGTACGAATAATCCTTATGTTAGTTGGATACTGCATGCGACTTACACCAGCCAAGTCTGCACCAGCGTAACTACACCAGTTGCATAGGAATCCAAGTATTTTTGGCTCAAACTGTTCTGGCATCTTATAATCCTCCTACACCGCTTCCAGAAAGAAATGCTGTCTTGATTTCCGCCAATATTTGGTCGTCTGTGAAGTGTCTCATTGTTATGGCACGACGTAAACATGCTGCTGCGCAGACTCCACAGCCTTTGCAGACAGCCTCTATTACTGTTGATTTTCCTTCTTCGATTTTGTGTGCGCCAAATGGACACAGTTTTTCGCACATTTTGCAGCCTACGCAGAGGTCACGGTTTACGAATGCTGTGATAGCCTCTGTTCTTACTTTTCTGTTAGCCATAGGACTAGCTGCCCTAGACGCTACCGCGTATGCTTGTGATATGCTTTCGCCTACATCTTTTGGTCCGTGAGCTGTTCCGCAGACGTATATGCCGTCTGTTGCAAAGTCAACTGGGCGAAGTTTGACGTGTGCCTCTAGAAAGAATTCGTCTGGACCGATTGGCACTTTGAGAATTTTTGATAGGTCTTTTCCTTCTTGATGCTGAATGAGAGGCGTTGATAATACAACTAGGTCGCAGTGAAGTTGTGTTTCTTCGCCTAAAAGTGCGTGATAAACTTTGAGATTTAGTTTTTTGCCAGTGCCTTGGGTTACTTCTACTGGGCGTTCTTTGGTGTAGTTTATGAACTTGATGCCAGCATCTCTTGCTTTTCTATGATGCTCCTCATAGTCTTTTCCGTAAGTTTGAAGATCTTGATAGATAATATAGACATTAG
>Ga0315312_1003298_pt1 | contig 10474 bp, 10 predicted proteins | sample TDP7_MG_FD_203629 | JGI IMG/M metagenome (GOLD analysis project Ga0315312, IMG submission 203629) | Freshwater sediment microbial communities from Lake Towuti, South Sulawesi, Indonesia - TDP7 | ecosystem: Environmental > Aquatic > Freshwater > Lake > Sediment | place: Indonesia: South Sulawesi... | reverse complement strand
ATACTTTACTACTTTGTCCTCTACATTTTTTCCTCACAGTTTCCATGTAAGTTGCTAAACCTTCAATGTCTTTCACGTCTCTTCTCACAAGACCTAAGAGTTCTCTCCAAAAAATTGAGTTGGGTTTTATCCTCATTCTTTCTAGGTGTTGTGTCAGGCGTTTGGTCCATTCTCTGCCACGCTTGTCGAAGTCCATCAGAAGGATGACTTCTCGCTTTTCTCTTCTCTCAATCTCGCTGAGAACATCGAGGAGGGACTTCCCCGAGGTTTTGGCTAAGATGATGTCTCCCTTCACGTTTACCCTCTGCAGGGCGTTGACATCGTTTTTTCCCTCCACAATTATTGGGATGCCCTTAGCTGATTCTTTTTCAAGTTTCTCCAGAAGTTGCAGGATTTTTTCGGTTCTTTTTTCTAGGTTGGTTGACAAAATCCTTACCTTGTGACCTCTATTTCCATCATCTTCTTCAACGTTTGCGGGTGTCTGTGGAAGTGTTCTCTCACCTGTTTCAGAATTTCCGTTAGGGCTTCTGCGACACCGTTCTTCAGGTCAAGGGGGTGAATCTTTCCTTTGACATAAGCCTTCTTCATCTCTTCGTAGCTTTCGTATTCTTCTGGACCTCCATACTTGGATGGTCTTGGGATTTCTAGACTTTCCCTCTCCGGGAATACTGCGTACTTTGCTAGTTCAAGCACGGGGTTTCCCTCAACCTGTTTAGGTGGGCAGTAGGCAGCCGTCACCTTGGCTTTGATGTCATTTGGCGTGTCGTGTATGAATATGCAGGTTTGGGGCGCACTCTTGGACATTTTTGAGCTTATCTGCAGGTTTAATTTGGTATCTTCGTCGAACCGTTTTTCTAGCTTTTCAGGTCCCTGCAGACCCATGAGGAGGTGGGTGTGGACGCACACCGGCTTTTTCCAGTGGAGTTTTTCGGCTGTGTCCCTTGCCAGCATGTGAGCTTTCCTCTGGTCCATGCCGGAGCAGGCTACGTCGAGTTTCATGTGGAAGATGTCGGCTGCTTGCATGCAGGGGTAGTAGACCCAAGCTGTTTCCATGTCAGTTAAGTCAGTCTCTCTACCCATTATTGGGAGCGCTCGCCACGTTCTTTGCAGCGAGGAGTTCTTCGCTATGCGAATCACCTTCTCCCAGTATTCTATGTCCTTGGCTATGTCAGAAGCCCAAAGGTACCGCACACTACTTGGGTCTATGCCAAGTGCCGTGAAGCATTCTTTGAAATACTCGCCGCAGGCGTGAATGTTTTCCATGTTGCCGCCCAGCTTGTTGTTTATCCAGGAGTGCCAGTCGGCGAGAAAGATGATGAAATCGAAGCCGGCTTTCACCATGTCCTTGATTTTGGAGCCGCAGACCAGCCCCATTCCAACGTGCATGAGACCGCTGGATTCAAATCCCCAGTAGGCTTTGGGCTTGGCTTCGGTTTCCAAAAGCGCACGCAACTCTTGAGGAGTTACAACCTCCTCTGTGTTTCTAGTAACTAGGGTTAGTCGCTGCTCTAGGTCCAAGCCTTATCGCCTCTTAGTTTTTCGGTGTCGGTTAACTTAAAAGTTCTTGTCGCGGGCGCTGTGTCCCACGTAACTAACACTCAGCCTCACAGTTGGAGCCTTACGCTCCTCTCAGCGGAGCTCTCTCTGACGCGGGTTTTTAGAGCGCCCGCGCCCACCGTGTCCCATGCCTGGGTAAACCCTCTGTCATGGGTGGATGGAACACCCGCCTCTGTTGGGTCCGTCTGCATGGGCCCTTTTAGGAGGTTCCGGTGGGATTCGTCTTTGCTCGTTTCATCGCCACTATTAAGAACAAGGGTAGACTGAGATAAATTTTCCTAAGGTTAACCGACGGAACGAATTAAGCCAGATAGGTTACTGGCAACTTTACAAGGATCACTTACATCTTTTAACGAAACTCTTGGTCCCACGAAACCACGTCTCATGAACGGGTATGGGAGCGTATAGGGGGTTCTCACGCCTGGACTCATAGGGCTGACTGATCCATAATTAAGAAGTCTCGCTAGCGGACCCTGATTAACCACTATGTCAGTGACCTCTTGATGAGCGACTTCCCTCACTGTGATGCCTATAAACTTTCTAAGGACCAAGATTCTTTTGTTGGTCACTACATAAAGGTGTCCTTTGACATAGAAATATCCAATCAAGAGCACTATAGCCAGTATGCTACCCCCAACAACCAGTATGATGTAAAGACTAGTGATGACCAACGCCTCTTCGGGAAGTGCGATATACCCTGATATGAAGCGTACTAGATTGATACCGATGAGCAGGACAAAAAATGCGAAGGCTGAAAATAAAGATGAAAGGATGGATGGATAGCGTCTTTTTAAAATCATTGTAATCTTTTCATCTGGACGCAACGATATCTGCTCGGGAATAGACTTTTCTAGGTTCTCACTCATCCTATGAAGCCTCTTGTGGCGCCAACAATTTGGTGATGCTGTCTCTAACTTCATAGGGATTCCGTACACCGCTAAGGGAAAGAATTGCCAACCCAAAAGGCATAGTTACTCCAGCCGTCATGGGAGAAATGCTGCCGTAGTTGAATACTCTCCCAAACGGTCCTTGACTAACTATGATGTCGGTAACTTTATCGCGCGCAACTGATCTTATCAGGATACCCATGAATTTTCTGAACATGATAATTCTGTGATTAGTGATTATATACCAATGCCCCTTGGCGTAGAAGTAGCCCAGTCCATATAAGAGGATTGGAAGGCAAATAAAACAAAACAAGTAGAGTGGGTAGATAATATCCATGGGGAGAAAGGGGCTGGCTACAACCAAGATTATTGCAAGAATTATGAGACCAACGGTCACTATGACAGCAAAAGATACGTAAACCCTCCCCATCACCATCAGAACCTTCTCATCAGGCGCTAAGGTGACCTCCTTTGGCACAGACAATTCTCATCACTCCTCAATTTGATAATGGCCTATTTAGATAATATGTAAAACATCGCGTTGCTTTTAACGTCTTTCTCAGCTCGCCTTAACTAGTTTTTTCTCTACCTTTACCTGCGGCTTAATGAGTTAGCCCTTTTCAAATTTCTTCGAGGTCTATTTCAAAGGCGCCCACCGGGTTTTCAAGTTCAAAGTTGCTGATGACCTCTGGATGGATTTCTCCAAGGACGCCCACTTTCCTGCGTTTAACATGAACGGCTGCTATTCTTCCCTGTAGAAAGCTCGGATGTTTCGTCGCTTTCGCCTCCCACCGTTTCACGCCGAGGTTGGAGAGCAAAGCTTCTGCAATTGACTTTATTTCGGTGAAGTTGGCGGTTGGGTGGGAGGAGACGCCAGCCACATGCAACCGCCGTTCACTGCGGGTTTCGGTTTTTCCACTAACCTTTATCACGTCGGAAACCTCGAAGAGCCGTTGAGGATAGCTTTCGTGCCTGTTGTCTGCCAAGTTCTTCATCAGACCAGGCAGCAGATCCTCCCGGGCTATGGAGTACTCCGCAGAGACAGGGTTCGCCAGCCTAACCATCCCACCACCGACCCTTAGTCTCATCTTCTCGTAGTGAGCGGCTTCGTTGGTGAGGATGAAGTTCATTGCCTCGGCGAATCCCAGCCCAATCATGACCCGTCGGACACCATTCGCCTTCTCAAAAGCGCTGTGTTGCCTACCCGTTGTTATGGTCGCCGGCCTAGTTGGTTTCATTCTGAAGTAGCCGTAGCCGATAGCAACCTCCTCGACTAAATCGATCTCGTGCATAATGTCAATTCGGTACGCGGGAATTGAAACCTCCAAAATGCCTTTGCTTATCCTTTTTGCGTCAAGTCTGGACTTTCTGAGGCTTTGTATAACCTTAGATTCTGAAAGCTTGAGACCCAGCAACCTGTTGGCGTAATCTATCCTCAACCTCATTCGTTGATGTGCCAGATCCGGCGAAACAACTACGCGGTCTGGATAATTAACGCTAACACTTTCAAGGGAGGCGCCCATGTCTGCTAGGGCAGTAACTAAAACATTCAAGCTTCTTGCAATCGCCTTGTAGTCTGTGCCGGTCACATCGATGAATAAGTTTTTTGTCCAGCTGTCCACCCGTGTGAGTTCCCCGTTTATGATGGGTGGAAAAGAGAGAACCTGTTCCTTGCTGTCTATGATTAACGGATACCTTGGAGCCCAATCTACGAGGTGACGGTAAGCGATGCCCTTTTCATGTTTCTCCAAAATTTCTTGCATGCTCATTTCTTCTGTTTTGTCTAGAGGAACAAACCTCACGGCGTTTGGCTCGCGGGCTACGTACCTAAACGGCGGTTGAACAGCGTCCATGTTGTGCACGCCGATGGAAACCTTCCTTCTGTCTCTGCCCACGCCCCAGTGCAAGTCCTCCTGCATCTCCATAAGCTCTCGCACCGAGTCGTAGTCCAATTTTATGTTGCGTACCACTGCGGCCAAGACGTAGGGTCTCACTTCCGAAACGCTTGGGTCCACGTTCAGAGCCACTTCTCCTTTCTTCACTTCGTATTTGGGCAGTCCAATCTTCCATCCTCTGAGCCCGCTGTAACCTCGGGCAATTCCAGCGTGGCTTGAGAAGTCAATACGATTTGGGTTAAACTCAACCTTTACATAGTCTGGTCCAACTTCTTCTATGTCCAAGCCCATCCAGGGAAGCCATTTGGCCATTTCTTCCACGGTGATTGGGTTGCCGACGGATGAGGAGAAACGGTCTCTGTAGAGAGTGATCACTGGCATATCGGGGTCCTCCTGATCCAGCCCAGGTCGTTTTTGTACAGGAATCGCACGTCGTCTACGCCTAGTTTCAGCATTATGAGGCGTTCTAATCCTCCTCCCCAGGCTAGCACCGGATGCCTTATGCCTAGTGGTTCCACAACCTCTGGTCGGAATATGCCCATTCCGCAGAGTTCCATCCAAGCTTTCAGTTCTGGAACGTAAACTGTGGATTGAGCTGATGGCTCTGTGTAGGGAAAGTAGCTTGGCCAAAACTGAACTCTTCTCAACCCGAGCTTAATGTAAAATTCCTTAAGGGTTCCCATCAGGTCCCGCAGTGTTACGTTCTTGTCCATTATTATCCCTTCGATCTGGTGGAACTCTGCTAGGCGTTTGTAGTCTACCTTCTCATTGCGATAAACGCGGTCCACTGAGAACACCTTGACTGGAGGCTCCTTGTGCTCAGCGAGGTGGCGGATCGTCACCGATGTCGTGTGTGTGCGCAGTATCAGCCTCTTTGCCTCGTCATGGCTCCAAGAGTACTCCCAGCCTCTTGACCCTGTTTTCCAGCCGTCTTCGTGGGTTTTAGCCACGGCATTAACAATGTTTCTGCTAGGTAATCGTCCCTCTTTTGGGTGTGCAAGATAGAAAGTGTCTTGCATTTCCCTCGCGGGGTGGTCTTGAGGCTGGAAAAGGGCGTCAAAGTTCCAGAAAGCTGTTTCAACAATTGGACCTCGAATTTCCGTGAAGCCCATCTCTAGGAAAATTTCTCTAACTCTTTGAATTATCTGCTGAACTGGGTGGACTTTTCCGGGATACATGACTGGACCAGGCGCTGTCACGTCAAAGCGTCTGATTTTTACTCGGCGCCATCCTCCTGTGCGGATGAGTTCTGGGGTTAACTGGCTGACTTCTTTGACCAGTTCAATTCCCTGCTCAACCAGTTCCCAGCCGTCTTCGGTTAACTCCAGCTCTCTGAGAGTTTTCTTATCCATCCTTACGAGTTTTCTTCCTTTCAGAATTGGAACTGCGTCCCGAAGCTGTTTGCTCGATTTCTCAACAATCAGTGAACCTTTCTCGTCTAGGACGGATAGGAGTTTTTCATCTACCCCTATCGGTGGTTCTTCCGCTGCTTTCAGCACGCGTTTCTTTTTCTCTATGGTTGCCCAGCCTTTGCGGTGCAGCCATCCCAGAGCTATGGTCAGAAACCTCTTTTCGAGGGCTGATTCCCTAATCGCTTCCTCAACCGAAGCCTCTCCACCGAGTTTTAACAGTGCACGGACAAGGCGTCTTTCTGGAAGTCCCTTTTTTGCGTGGTGTCTTCCTTCCTCGTTCAGCTTGATCACGGTCTGTTTTTGCTCGTGGATTCGTGTGAGTTTCTTTGTTGTGAGAGATAGGGCGGCTCGCATGACTGCGGCGTGGGCTAAGCCGCTGGCTTCAACTATCTGGTTGACCGGTGCTTTTCCTCCGAGCTTTTGCAACGCGACCAGTGTTTTGTGTTCGTACTCCCTTAGTTCAACCACAGCGTTTTCCTCCAAGGTCTGCTGGCTTTAACTTTAGTGTTATAGGGTAAAGTAGTTTATTGCTGTGATAAAAACTCTTCAATGGTTTTGATGGGGGACGCCCTTGACTGTCTAAGGGTGAAACTAGGAGTGGAGCGGTGGAAATTGGCGGGACATCCCTTCACCGTACAATGGGGTGAAGATAAAGGTTATTTATAGTTTGTCTCGTCTTTAAATGGGAACATTACTTGAAAAGGATCGATAGATGAGCAGTGATGAGTTATGGCTGAAGAAGAGATGATTGTTACGCCGTGGGAGGTTTCTGGCAAGATCGACTACAACAAACTGATACAGCAGTTTGGCACCCAGCCCCTCACCGAGGAACTCCTAGACAGACTGAAAAAACACACGGGAAAGTTACACATACAACTCCATAGAAAACTGTTCTTCTCCCACAGAGACCTAGACTGGATACTGGACCAGTACGAAGCAGGACAAAAGTTCGCCTTGTACACGGGTAGGGGACCCTCAGGACCTGTCCACCTCGGACACATCGTTCCTTGGATATTCACGAAGCACCTTCAAGACGTTTTTGACGCAAAACTTTATTTCCAAATGACCGACGACGAAAAGTTTCTCATACACCCCGAGTTCACAGTGGATAAGTCGGTTGGCTTCACATACGACAACTCACTAGACGTTATCGCCATGGGCTTTGACCCCGAAAAAACCACGATTATCTCCGACGTCAAGAACATCAGCTTGCTTTACGATATAGCGATACGGGTAGCCAAGCACGTGACCTTTTCCACAGTGAAAGCGGTCTTCGGGTTTGAGGACAGCTCCAACATAGGGATCATATTCTTTCCAGCCATCCAAGCGGCTCCCGCTTTTGTACCGTCGGATCTAGCAGGGAAAAATGTTCCCTGCCTAATTCCCGCGGCTATCGATCAAGACCCTTACTGGAGAGTCACTCGAGACATAGCTCCGAAACTCGGCTACTACAAACCAGCTCAAATCCACTGCAGATTCTTGCCCGGTTTGGGGAGAGGTGGAAAGATGTCCGCTTCCCTCCCAGAAACCTGCATATTTACCACAGACCCCCCGGAAGTGGCTGAAAAGAAAATTTGGAATGCCTTCACGGGTGGCAAGCCAACTGAGAGAGAGCAGAGAAAGCATGGAGGAGACCCAAATATCTGCACCATCTATTACTACTTCTACTACCTTTTTGAGGAAGACGACAAGAAAATGACGAAACTTGAAAGAGAGTGCGGGTCAGGAGAAATCATCTGCGGCGACTGCAAAAAGGTTTTGGCGGAAAGAGTGAAGAAGTTTTTGAGGGAACACCAGAAGAAAAGGAAGAAAGCAAGAGACATCGTGGATAAATTCTTTGTCAAATAATCTTTGGAGGAAAACTTTTTGGAAAACGCGAAAGTTGAGGTTGCCCTATCTTTCTTCCACCGGCTTTTACATCCGAAGCTTGTAGTATTGGTGACTTGCATAGACTCTCTGAAAGGCACGACAAACATCATAACTTTAGCTTGGACCATGCCCATATCTCACCAACCCCCTCTGCTTCTCCTAGGCATTGGTCCAAAAAGATATTCACATGACCTGATTTCAGAAACCAAAGAATTTGTGGTAAATATTCCAACAATGAACATAGTAAAAGAAACTCTTTTTTGCGGGAGAAGAACAGGAAGCATACACGACAAGTTCAAGGAGACGGGCTTAACTCCCCTGCCAGCCAAGACGGTTCGTCCTCCCATCATTAAAGAATGCGTGGCGCATCTTGAATGTAAACTGCATCAGCAAATCTCTATCGGAGACCGCACCCTCTTCGTTGGCGAGGTATTAACCGCCTACGTCAACGAAGGAGTTTTTCTAAACAACCAATTCGACCTTAAGAAGGTGGAGCTGATCTACCACGCGGGAGAAGACGACTTCGCAACACTTGCCCCAAGAATTGTTACGCCTATTTTGGAAAGTCAGAACTGATAGTCTTCGCCTGGTTCTAAAACAACAACCTTTACCTCTGGAACCATTTTCTTAACGATCCTAGTGAAGAACTTGGCTGAGGAAGCCAAAACTGGAAACGTTTGGTAGTGCATTGGAATAACCACAGCTGGTTTGACCAGCTTCACCGCTTCAGCAGCCTCTTTACCTCCCATTGTGTAGTAGCCCCCGATCGGAATCAAAGCCACGTCTGGACGGTGGATTTCGCCGATGAGCCGCATGTCTCCAAATAGCCCGGTGTCTCCAGCGTGATAAATGGTCTTTCCTTCCCCTTTTAAAACGAAGCCTACTGGTGCCCCTCTAGTGCAGGAGTGTTGGGCGCAAACCATTGATATTCCTATTCCCTTCACATCGACGGTTCCGCCGACATTTATTCCCACGGTTTCTTTGACGCCGTTTTCCTTTGCGTAAACGCTCAGTTCATGCACGCTGACAAGGGTTGCCCCAGTTCGTTTACATATGTCGAAAGCGTCGCCCAGATGGTCCGAGTGGTCGTGGGTGACACAAACAATGTCAGCCCTTTTGATGTCAGAAGCCTTCACAGGAGCCATCGGATTCCCGTCCAGCCACGGGTCTATCAAGACAATTTTGTTCATCAATTGGATTTCGAAGGCGGAGTGTCCCAGCCACCTTATCCTTCCCATGATGGGTTCCACCCTTTCCTATGAAACCTTTTTAACACAATGCTCATTTAAAGGAAACTGCGTGCATAGAGGATGACGATTCCTGAAGACGATTTCCAAAAGTATCGACAAGCAGGAAAAATCGCCGCTGAGGTTCGAGAGGAGGTTAAGAGAACTCTTCGCGAAGGCATGCCCATCATCGATGTCTGCGAAAAGGTAGAGTCAATGATTCGAAAGAAGGGTGGAAAACCCGCCTTTCCCTGCAACGTGTCTGTAAACGAAATAGCCGCCCATTACACTTCGCCTCCAGGAGACAGACGAACGATCCCGGAGAACTCCCTTGTTAAGGTAGATGTCGGCGTTCACGTAGATGGGTATATCGCGGATACGGCGGTAACCGTTTGCTTCAATCCCGAGTACGAGAATCTTGTGCGCACAGCCGAGGAAGCCCTTGAAAAGGCTGTTGGAATACTTCGCCCAGGCTTGTCCATGTCGGGATTCGGTTCGGCGATTCAGAAAACGATTGTGACACGGGGGTTTAAACCAGTCTCCAACCTTACTGGACACCAGATTGGACGATACGTGGTTCATGCGGGAAAGTCTCTGCCTAACGTGTCTCATATTTCCATTGCCACAGTAAGCGAAGGAGAAGTTTACGGGGTAGAGCCCTTCGTAACCCTTCCTAAAGCGGCTGGCAGGGTTAACAGTGGCTCAGAAGCCCACATCTTTCGACTTTTGAAGCACAAGTCCTTAAGGACTCCCTACGCCAAGCAACTCTTAGAGTACATAAGGAAAAACTTTCAAACCCTCCCTTTCACCGAGAGGTGGCTTCATGAGTGCGTGCCCCACCATCATTACAAGGACGCGTTTTCAGAGCTCCTCTCCTCAAAAAGTTTGATGTCTTATCCCGTTTTTATAGAGACAAGCGGAAAACCAGTGGCGCAGGCAGAACACACAATTTTGGTGGTGAGAGACGGGTGTATCGTGTTAACTTAGTTCCTTCTTACCCCTTCTCTTCCCTGACCTCGCGGTAGATCGAAGAAACAATCATCTTTTCGTTGCACTTCGGGCATTCCTCTGCCTCTTTAAAGACGTAGTCTCCTGGCTGAAAGTCTCTGAGGTTCTTAAATCCGCACTTTTGGCACAGGATTATTGTGGCAACTCGTTGCGCTTGAATGGGCAGTCTCAGCGTCCTCCTTCTCGTTTGAATCAGCATGTATGCAAGGAGAGTGAGCCCCATAATGCCTATCAACGCAAAGTAGCTTACCAAAGTGAACTCTTGGTTCCCGAATGCAACAACTGCTTGGTAAAAAGCGGCAATTGACAGCCCAATAGCTACGACAATTATTAGAATTAGGATGAAGGAAAATCTGCCTTCCTGAGGACCTGTTTCACTCATTTTTCCACCTACTGTCCGACTCCGATAGTGTTACCTATGCCTGCTATTATGATTGAGTCGCCCTTTTTTGTTCTTTCCAAGATCAACCGTTTAATTCGATCAATCGCGGTGTCCGCAGCCTCGAATATTTCCTTTCGCATTGTTGAATACGCGTCCCCTGTGTCTTCCTTTATCAGGACTACATTCACTGGAATGTTGTACTTGCGCGCGGTTTCTTCAACCTTGTACTTCTCAACCA